>WNFK01172543.1_pt1 | contig 18891 bp, 15 predicted proteins | sample 5400281 | NCBI WGS metagenome assembly WNFK01 (sample SAMN13153350, study PRJNA577476) | soil metagenome | isolation source: 20 cm soil on Douglas fir-dominated hillslope | place: USA:California | collected 2013-09-17 | reverse complement strand
GGGGGGGGGGGGAAGTGTCTAAAGCAAAGCGAGGGTGGGGAGAGAGGTGTAACTATAGCTGCCTTAGCTGGAGAGTAAAAATTTAAAACAAAGTAATAAATTATAAATTATTTATTTTTAAAATATACGAGTAAAGAGACTTGAACTCTTACAAATTTAAATTATGAGTTCCTAAGACCCACCTGTCTACCAAATTTCAGCATACTCGTAACTATTAAAAAAATTAGGCTATTTTCATTTAATAAATATAAATTCTAAAATAAGGACACACTGCCTTAGCACAGCCTTCCTCCAGCCTAACTAAGGAGGGGCGGACATTGGACATTGCGGCTTGCCTTTACCTCTTAGGAGTTTGGTTTGAACCCATTCCTTAAATAAATGCAGGACTAATACAATAAAAGTCCCCAGTAATTGGTTAATAAGCAATAATTTAGTTTAATTTAAAGAAATAAAAGGTAAAGCAAGGAAGTAAGCAAGCAAGGAAGTAAGCAAGCCGCATTTGCTTAGGCAGGGAGGACTTAGTTTTTAACTAGATAAAAATAAAGGGGGGGGGGGGGGGCAATGCTCCCTTCAATGCGCAGTAGGGTGTCTTAAGCAAAGCGAGGTAGTCACATTAATAAAAAAGGCACACTCTTTCTGAGCTTTAGTTAACTAACCGAAGGTAGGAGCAGTCCAATTAATAGACTCCTTCGGACCTTAGCTGAAGCAGCTGGAGAGAGTGTAGCAACACTATAGAGGGGGGGGGGCAAAGGAAGAAAAGAAAAAAAATAAATTTAAGATTGTACAGGTAACATTTTAAAAGCATGGAATGGGATAGGACTAGCTAAAGTCCATTCTAAGGTATTAACTGGTTGATTTACCACTTTAAATTCTTTATCAGAAGTAAAGAAAGGTATTACAGCCCAAGGGTTGTTATTACTTATTCTTTCAACTGCAAAAATATCGTAGATAATATAACCAAATAAAATAGTAGCTATTACAGAGATTATAGAACCTAAACTAGATATTTGATTCCATCCACTAAACGCATCGGGATAATCTGGGATTCTTCTAGGCATCAATTGTGTTATTCTGAGTTTATAGTTAATATAAACTAAACTCTTAACCTTACGGTTAAGTTCAGACTATGTCATTCAGTTTGTAAAATTTATAGACCCAAACTGATCAGGCGCTAGTGTTATATTAACACTACAGGTTTATTGTTGGTATTACTCACCTGTTAGTCGTTGAACGTTATTCACTCTGAGGCGTCAATCTCAATATACCGAGTAAATCTTCGCTGCAAATTGACCAAATTTTTAGGTTGTTTTTGCAATTCACCTGATTGTCTAATAAGTATTTAAGGGACTTATCGAGGCATTATTGTATTATTACTTATATAATTTTGTACTTGAATAAATTTTACCCTTGAAAGGTAAACCTGATTTGATATATTTAGATAAAGTGTCTTTTCCTATTTTAAATAATTTAGAACATACAACAGTAGGGTCGCTTGCGCATCCAATATTTTTAAGATATTCAGAATTATACACATAAACAAATTTAATTCTTTTCTAAGATGGTAATAGATTTTTTTACCAGGATAATTAGGATTAATTTTACCTATTATATTTATTTTAGTAAATAAAAATTAAGGTGAAAGTTGTTTTCCTGACATAGGGTTCAAAGAACCTAATTTCAATAGAATCCCTAAGGACTCTGGTTAGTGTTTAAATCCTACTAGGTCTAAGCTATAGAACAATTATTCCTAATTATTGTGGAATAGTTTTTAAAAATAATTTCTAAATAGTACTGTTCTCTATTAACATATAATCCTTTGTAACAGTACCTATTTTGCCTAAATCCTCTAAAATTAATTTAATGAAATTGTTATGTGTATAATAAGAGAAACTATTATAAATTGGTAGATTTATTTTTAAAACACTATGATTTCAATAAGATAAAAATCTTCGAGTTCCACTTCTAACTACCTACATATATTTTCAAATTAATTAAATTTATTCATTGATAAATTATTGTACGTTTACTATTTTCTATTCCTATTAAATTTCGATCCAAATTTCAAAGATATATTCTATTAGTTTTAATTAAAAACTCTTTGAAGATGTGAATACAAAAGGTTTTATGGGTAATAAGGATAGAGTATGATTGTAAAAAAATAAACTATTAGTGCTAATATTAATAAATAATAATAAATTTACACCGGCCATTCCTAAAAAGTGTTGAGGGAAGAAAGTTAAATTAACTCCAATGAATAAAGTCCAGAAGTGGATCTTTCCTAATAAATCGTTAATATTTCTACCAACTATTTTAGGAGTCCAATAATAGAAACCTGCAAATAAGGCAAAAACAGCACCCATAGATGATACATAATGGAAATGCAAAAAATACATTCCTCCCCTGCGCTTACCAGCGCTTACCAGCGCTTACCGGCGCTTAGAGGGGCAAGCGCGCTAGCCGCCAGGTTTTTAGCTAGAGGGGCTAGAGGGAGGAGTATAATTTGTGGACTGTCTCTTTACCAGTAATAAGTATTTTTATTTATCCTTAATTAATAGCAAATTCTTAATACAAGGTACTTTATATCATAAAGGATTCTCATATTTTATTAAATCTATTACAAAGTTTGAATATATTTTATGTTCTACACTATATTTAGGAGATGTTTTATATTTCCGAATAACTACAAATGGTTTAATTTTAGTAACTCTATAGAATTTCATATCACAATATAATCTATTATGCATAAAATAATCATATATAAATAGCATACTATTAACATTTTGAAATTTAAAAGCGATACTTGTGGAATCTTTAGGGCCACCGCTACTATAAGATTTATTACGTTTAAGGATAGCCGGTTTAGAATTTAATATAGTATTATCAAAATTTAATTTGGATGTATATTCATTAAATTGGAATTCTAATTTACATTCTATCCTATTTCCAGCATAATTAAAGACTATACTACCGTCAGTATCTACTAGGCCTGATAAATATGGATCATATAATCCTATTTTATAATTGGCTTCTATATATTCTAAATTATAATACTTACAAGCCTCTTTAAAACTAGGGACTTTAAGTCTAATTAAGCCATTAATCTTCTTAATAATATACATCATAGTTTCTTTAGTTGAAACTATATATATTGAATAAGGCTTATTTTTATCAGCTCTAATTCTACCCATGTGTAAAAAATTTTGTATACGTGTTAATATTTTAATATCTCTATTATGTAATTTAATTCTAATTTGTTTAAGAACTCTCTTTTTACAAGTTGGATCTATTCTAATATCAAAATTCCCATCACCGTCTATTATACCCGCAAATCAATTTCAAAATTTATAATCTTCAATATCTGGTAACTGACGTACAGTCTCTGAGAATCCTTTACAGTTTTCTGCTGATTGTATATTCATCTTAAAATTTTTTAAGATCGTAGTATCATTATTTTGACTATTTAAACCACCTCTTTGTCCCTCCCCTCCCCTAAGGGACTTAGCTAAAAAGGCAGCCCCTAAGGGGCTGCTACTAAGCCCCTTAGGGCTGGGAGTGGAGGTACTAAGATCTAGCCCATTAGGGTTAAGATAAAACGTATTAATAAATAGTAAACAATACACGAATAATATAGTTTCCAGCATATAGTCAGTTGCAGAATAAATTTTTATAGAAGATAAGTTATTCTGGCCCATTTGAGCTACAACGTAGTAAGTATCGTGGAATGCTATATCTAAAGAAGCATTAGATAATACTACTCCAGTTAACCCACCTATTGTGAATAAAGCTAAGAATCCTAATACAAATAATAATGGAGTACTATATCTTAAACTACCTCCATATAAAGTAGCTCATGGTTCAGCCTTTAACCATTACAGGTACAGCATGGCTTATATTCTCGATATAAAATTGAATTAAATAAAAACAAATCTATTTATATCTTATTTAGGGGCTAACCTAAAATCCGTCACCGGTGAAATGGACCATTCCTTGTAATTTCATATATTCAATTTATTGAAAAAAAATACTTAGATAATTATGTGGCGTCTGGCCTCTACGCTTTTACAATGATAGTTTCCCGTTCATTGACTTAGTTCGACGATAGTCTCAAATTTATTAATTTATTTTAAAATTGAGATTTCCCTCGAGTTTGCCACCTCAGAATTATATTTAAATTTGATTTCTTTTTAAATCTTTAATTAATAATTTTTGTAAATTTATACTACATAGATGGTAAGAAAAAAGGAAGTATTTTAGGTTTTAAAATTTCAATTGAAAATTTATTAATATAAATAGTAGGCTGATTTCTTTGCATATGTATTGAACATATTAAATCAAATTTATAATTCAAAACACTTATAATAAAAGCACATTCTTGTTTTGTAATAGACTGTGTTTGTAAATAAAGGCCTTTTCCTGCTTTTGAACCATCTCACATTATCCAATAAGCTATAAATTCATAATCAATCATTTCATATAAATTTAAAGGTACTATTTTTTTACCTTTTATATTAAATATGGAATAAAATTCAGTTAAACAAGGATAAGATCTAGTATTTAAACAAATACCTTTAAAAATTTTACCATTTATAGTAGTTGAAGTAATACTAGGATAAGAATAACAAAATTGACTAATTTAATTAAAAACAAAATAAACAAAAGTAAAATTAGAAATACTTTGTTAAAAAAAAATCTAGTATTACCTGATTTATTCATTTGAAGCCAAGCATCTGAAATTATTAATCCCCCTAACATAGAATATAATGGAGTTGGTATTTTAACCATATGTCTAACTATATAAGTAAATTTAGGATAATTAACTGTACTGCTTGGCACTAAATTCTTAGACCAAACTACTATAGCCTTACAATTATTATTACAAGGTAAATAATTTTTATTTGATCTTGGAAATCTCTCTAATTTATTTAAAGTATTTTTGTTTTTTAATATAATTCTGCTGGTCATACTTCTCTTGCTGAAGGAGAATGACAACCAAGAAAATATTTTAATACCAGTAGGTACCGCAATTACCATAGTAGCAGCTGTAAAATAAGCTCTAGTATCCACATCCATTCCTACTGAGAACATGTGGTGACTCCAAACTAAGAAACCTAATATACCGATAGAAAACATAGCATAAACCATACCAATGTAACCAAAAATTGGTTTACCTGAGAATGTTGATACTATGTGACTAACTATACCAAAACCAGGTATAATTAAAATATAAACTTCAGGATGCAACTCTCTAGGGTTCCGAATTAAAAATAATAATAATTAGAAGAGAGAGGTGGACTATATCATCAATTTATTCCATTTATTCATGAAAGCTAGCCATGCTTTGATTTGAACACTTTCAGTTTTAAAAGCTTTTAATTCATAAAGAGCATAAAAATCTTTAATAAGGAAGAATCGTTTAGATTTATGACTCTTAAATGTACTTGATTTAAAGTATTCAAGAAATTTAAATACATCATTTCGACTCTGAATAGACCATTGGTAATAACCATTTTGACTACTATCGTAATAAATATTACCCCCAAATATTGTCTTAAATGTTTCTATATCTTGAAGTAATTTATTAGTTACTCGAATACTTAGTTGTGGTATATGATTTTTTATAGAAATACCAATAGTTCCATCAGCATCAAAAAATCCTCCAAACCAGTGTGAGGAAGTAGTAAGTATCTTAGGTTGAATTACTGGTATTACTAGTACTTGACAAACCCGATGTAGTTGAGCAAGTCGACCAGAATGTCGTATATAACCATTTATACTAAAAATAAGATTAATCATACCCTGTTTACTGTGAAGTCGTAATCGATAAGATTTAGCTCCTGAACGCATTTTTATGCTTCCACCTAGCATACTTTGAATAAATCGTAGTAAAGGTAGATCTTCTAGCCCCATAGTAATTTCCAGGGAGGTATAACCCTTTTTACTGACTTGAAGACTCCCATCTCCGTCTATAATTCCAGCTAGCCATTCACAAATTGATTTAGGATAAATTGTAGCGCATGTAGTCTCTGAGGTTCCTACTAGACTACTTTGGTGTCGTTGGTTACCTGCTGATTTAATCTTAGATTTTTTATTTTTACTATATCGGGGCGTAATAAGAATTGAGCCACTTATGATAATAGTTATTAGATCATTATACAGATTATTCCAGCATATAGCGCTAGACGTATTCAAATATAAATTAATATATGAATAGGGCCATATTTGACCGAAGAACCCATTCCCTAAAACCCCTAATTTCTTAACTCTCTATGCCCACCTGCCGCTTTCTCTCCCATACTCCGCAGCGCTATCAATTAAGTTGGCGCACAGCGGGCAAATGGGGGTGTTGCGAAGCTAGGGTCCTGCGGACCGGGACAGCGGATAGGCGGAGGGGTTCATGTACTACTGATTAATCTCATAAAGAGTAAAGTAGCCTTGTGTAAGATAGGGAATCGACTGTACATTAAGCACCTTTTCAGGCACCCACAAGTGACCCAGTCTGTAGCGATATTTTAGAATACCGACGGTCTTTGTACGAGTATACATTGACCGTTTTCACTTGCATAGCCAATGAACAATAGTTCATCCTTACACCTGTCGGGGTAAGCATACTCTCCCTCCTAAGGTGGTGACTTTTTATTCTAATTATTATAAAAAAAAAACAAAAAACCTACAAATAAGTGAGCCTTAGGGGTCTGGGGGCTGCTGTTTTTCTCTAAAGATTGCACAGCATAATACTAAACTGGCTCAAAACCCTAAAACTAAAATAGAACTTAGCACAGCATAATATTGTATGGACTAGAATTATGGTATACATAGTATTCACTTTAATAGGTCTTTATATAATAAGTCACACCTGCCTATTAAAGTTTCACAACTTGTCTCTTTAAAAATTACATTGAACCATATCCTTTATTCCCGTTGGGATACACTAATTTAGACTGTTAATTGTAGCCGCTTTGGTTTTCAAAATATTTCTAGTTCAAGGCGATAGATGTTCACCATTGATAATGGATGTATGAACTTCTTGCCAGAGTTTATACGATTTAGCTTTTTTAGTCTGTAGTGGATGAGTGTCGAAATATTTGAACATTCGTTCCATATTACGAGCACCATTGACAGTAAGTTCGTTTACTCCAGGATTTTTTAGTGAACGAACTACACCTCCAATAAGTGTAGTAATATGTGTAAGTACAGCTAAATTGATTTCCCCTAGTGGACTTAAAAGGAATCGAAATCGGCTCGCGTTGGAGTTACCTAGGAGTGAACAGTTGAAACTACCTTCAGCATCAGTAAGACCACATAGCCAAAATTCGTTTAATGTAGGAGTTACCAGTGTTGGTATATATTCTACTAGGGGTAATTGGCCTTTAATTCGCTACCGTTTGTTGAAGGCTTCAAGAAATAGGGCAAAGTTTACATGTTTAAGAGGAAATACTAGATTCCCATTGAATAGTTCAATTAGCAATGCTACAATGGCCAAATCTTCTACTACAAAACGGCAAGTACTCGCTCCTTGTTTGATTACACGACCAAATCTTAACACTCGTTGAATATATACCAGAACTTGTATATCAGCGGTGTTTTGTGTAATAACGAAGATTGCTGTACCACGATTGTTTTCTGTAAAGCTACCTGCACCTTCTGCAAATCCCAAGAACCATTCTAGAAAAGATTGATTAGGGCCCCCAGCCAAAGGCAGGGCTGCATTAGGAATATGTTTATTATAGCAATTATATAATTTATTGAAGCAGAACGGAGAAATACCACCAGTGGCTACTACAGGAATAGTGTATAATGTTGTTGTTATTGAGAATAGGTGTTGATATAAAATAGGATCACCACCTCCAGCTGGATCATAAAAACTAGTATTAAAATTTCTATCTGTTAAAAGCATTGTTATTGCCAAAAATTGTCTTTGATATACGAGTAGCTTTGCACCCATGAATGCTATTTGTATTAAGTTAGCGTAGCAATATCGCTTCCTTAATAAATCTCGTCTAAGCTTTAACTCTAATTAGGAGTCCACTTTTATTAATAGTAGAAACACCACCCTAATTAAGGTGCCCACTAAAGCGGTCAAGGAGTCTGTACAGGTACTACTACAGAAGGCTACTCCTTGGAAGCCGTAGCAGTATGCAGGTAGAGAGAGATGCAATCTTAAAACTTTAAAATAAAAAATTTAAAGTTAGAGTATATACTCTTCTATTCACACAGAAGTTAGGAATTTATCTTAATAATCTAAGTTGTAAAATCTATTTAAATGATTCCAAATAAAAACAGTTCTCTTATCATTCATTTTTGATTTAAAGTCTAATACTTTTTCTATATTCTCTGGAGAATTTTTAAATTTAGGATTAAATAGATTAAGTATTTCTAATCAAACACTGTAATCTAAAAACTTAGTACCAAATAAAGGGTATTCGTTTAAATAATTTACTAATAATAAATTAGTTTTTAAGTTCATAGTTCTAAGTCTATATTGAGGATGAGATGTATTTTCTCTAGTATTTTTTAGAGAAACATTTAAAAATTTAGCAATATTTTGTAAAAACAACTCATTACTATTACCTAAATGATCTTTTTGTCTTTTAATGATTTCAAATTTACATTCTATTTTAGGATATTTTCCTGTCATAGTTGTCCTAATACTAAAATGACAGTCAGATTCAAGAAATCCTGATAGCCAAGCATCTTTACTTAAAGAATCTACATTCAAAGGTAATTTGCTTAAATTTAATTTAGAATTATTATAATTAAGCCAATCTATTAATTTATAAAGAGAAAAAATTTTAGGTGTTTTCATATTACCATTTAACAAATTAACTAAATTTAAAATTCCTTTTTGCTGATTAATTAATAAAACATAGGCATTTATCCCTTTTTTTTGTATTAAAGATCCATAACCTAAATTTTTCATTACTAATAAAGCTAAAGGTAAATCTTTTAAATGGAAAACTATTTGAATAGAAGGATAGTTAAGTTTACCAGCCTTGCTACGCAATGGATACTTCTCAGTTTTAGGGACAATAATAGTACCATCACCTTCAATTAAACCAGTCAAGTAACTGATAAATTTATAATTATTATTTGAAGAATTATTACCATTATTTGGATTTAATAATATCAAATTACAACAGATTATTTCTGGCGAATATTCTCTGAAGAACCCTAAAAGATTCAAATCTAATAAGTTTCCTGCTGATCGACTTTCTATTACATTATTAAGAAAGTTTTTCCAGCAAATAGCCAAATTTAGAGCCGGCACAATTTGTGCACCGGCTAATACAGGTAAAGATAATAATAATAGAATAGCTGTTACAAAAATAGCCCAAACAAATAAAGGTAGTTTATGTAAAGACATTCCATTAGTTCTCATATTTAAAGTAGTACTAATAAAATTAATAGCTCCTAATATTGAAGATACACCAGCTAAATGCAAACTGAAGATCGCTAAATCTACTGAACCACCTGAATGTGATTGAACTCCTGATAATGGAGGATAACAAAATTTGTTGGTAATCTCGTGAATCAGATTCACTATCATTACTCGCTTTAGCTTTTACTAAAGATCGGACTATGTCTTCATCCAAATAAAAACTAACCTACCCTTTGCTTAAGACTAGCCTAATTGAACTGCTTAGTAGCTGCGCAACTGCCTTTTTGCTTAGCCCCTTAGGGGAGGGAGGGAGGTGCTTAGTCCCTGCCTTAGCAGGGGAGGGGTCCCCCTCAAAAGGCAGGGGCTTAGGCAGTTGCTTTGCATTCATAGGCAGGGGGGGTTAAATTTTATTTTTTTTTAACTCTATTAAATCAAAATCAGCATGAATTATTAACAAAATCTCTGAATTAATCTCAAATTTATTTGTATAATTAACTATAGTATTATTAAAATCTTTATACTCATTTTTATTTATAATTTCGAAATTATCTATAATTATCTTTTTTAAATTTGAAGATATTACTAATAAATTATTAATTAAATTACTACTAGCAAAAACTAATACACTAAAAGCAGTGATTAATCCTGTATTTTTATACAATTAAATTATATTTTTAAATATAAAGGAGTTGCAATTGAAGAGGGTAATTTTTAAATTGTTGTTTTAATTTTACCTATAAAAATTTAATTAAAGCTGCGCATATCAAAAACTGGTTTAACTAAAAAATATAAATTGAAAACAGTTGATTCATTCTTTAAATACAAATCTTCTAAAATTTCAGTTAAATTGAATATAAATTTATCTTTCATTTTATTATTTGTGTTGATTTGCGACTCTTTGCGAAAATCCTCCAGATAGTTAGGAACACTATCCACCCTGCCTTAGCAGTTGCGCTGCTACCCTAAGGGACCCTAAGGGACCCTAAGGGACCCCCTAAGGGGCTAAGGCAGTTGCGCAGCTACCCCCTGCTAAGGCAGGGGCTAAGGCAGTTGCGCAGCTACCCAACCCCTAAGCAAAAAGGCAGTTGCTTTGCATTCAAAGGCAGGGGGAGGTATAAAAATAAATTATCATAAGTTTGATAAATACCATTTTCTCTATTAATTATAGATTTTTTATTACTATTTTCTAAAAAGAGACCTAAATTTTTAACTTGATATTTTAACCTGGTAGTATATATTGAAGGTCTACCTCTCTTAAAGCGATAGAGCGATAATATTTAATCCCTCAACATTTGAATTGGAAATACTTTTGTATTACAATCGCTTTGGAGTAACAATGTACCTAGTTTTCTATTTCTAATTTTATTTCTAATACAGTTAAGTTTAGTAAAATCACCTTTGTGTTTTACATAACATCTAGCCCAAACTCTAAATTCAAAGGATTTCATTCCTTTCATAGTATTATTGTAATATTTTATAATATTTTCAATACTTCGGGAGTTTGTAGTTACAACTGTAAATTGTGTTTTTTTAGAACTAGTTTTAATACCTAATATATATCCTATAGCAAATAAAACTATTAAATCTAATTTTTGTGTTATTTCAAAACCATGAACTAATCTATCTTTAGATTTATTAACTAGATAAAAACTTCCTTCTGCTTCAGTAAATCCTATTAACCATGCTTTGGACATTACCTTGTTAGCATCATTAGTATTAGATACCATATTATTAACTTCACCCCAAGCTACTGAAATGTAATCAATAGAAGGTAGGGTTTTAACCAAATTAAACATTAATTCATCTACTTGATTTTTAGTAGTAGTAGTATCCTCTAAAATCCTATAAGCCTCCTTAAATTTGATATAATTAAAATATTTAGTAGTTAATAACGGATATTTATTGAATATAGGGAATATAACCTCTGCTAATTTATTCCTATCTCTAATTCTATAATTCACCAACTTATTTTGACCTTCTTTATTAATATTACCTATACCTAATTGGCTTTTAATAAAATATAATAATTTTATATTATATTCATGTTGAGATAATTTAAAAACTAAAGACCATTTTTTATTTTGATAAGTTATAGTAAATGTCCCAACTCCGTCAGTAAAACCTACTAACCATTGATAAAATAATTCTTTCTTTTGTTTTAATGCTATTACTGTAATATTAATTTTATTTGTAGTATCGGCAGCCTCCCCTGCCTTAGCACCTCCCCTGCCTTTTTGCTTAGGGGAGGGGAGTGCTAAGGCAGGGGCTGCACTGTCCAAATTAATTATAGTTAAATTAGTTGGATGTTCTACGTTTAGTCTCTGATGGGTAATAAATTTTACCCAGGCGAATTGTCCCCATGTCAGTAACATTTTTACCACCTTATTTAAAGAATAAAATAGGTATTTACTTCCGATTAGAGGAGTTCCTCGCATCAAGTAGAATTTTTTTTCTATTACATTACTGTAATAGGACAGCTTATCCTTAACTGTCCATCCTGTACCTGCTCCATTTTCAAGTAAAGAGCTCATTAAAAGTAATAATAATGAAGGTGGTAATAACCAAAAAGAGATATTGTTCAATCTTGGAAATCAATTTATATAAGTAATTTCTTACTTATTTGGACTATGTCTTCATCCAATTTGTATTTATCTAATTATCTAGTATAGTTAGCATAATTGGAGCCTAGCGTATTACCTTAAAGTATAAACATTTAAAGTCCTAATATATTATTAAATTTTCGCCTCCTTCTACTGTAGGCAGGACTAGAAGATAATATATTAAAGTCTCTGAGGATCCTACTAAATTATATAATAAAAATAATTTTTGGTTTCCTGCATAATCTCCCCAATGTGTATTTAAATTTTTACAAATAAAAAGTCGTTCAGAACAACTGCATAATCCAAATTAGGATTATTTTAAGAGTATTAAATACCTGTTCTCTTCGTATAAACAAATGCTTAGAGGAATTCCATGCATATAGCTAGGTAATAATAAATTTTCTTACGAAAATAGACGGCATTTTAAAAATTTAAATGGTCCCAATTGAAGAATGTTCTACTATCATTCATTTGGCCTTTCTCTGTAGAAACTATTTTTCTACCTTCAACAGTCAGATGATTTTTATTAATTATTTCATTAAAAACTAATTTCCAACATAAAAAATCTAAATGTTTGCTACTTTTTAAAGGAAAAATATCTAAATAATCAATTAATAATTTTATAGAATTTTGGTTTTCAACCCTAATAATATAATAAGAATCTTTTTGAACTGCTCTTATTCTAGAATGTAATTTTACATTTAAAGCTAAACAAATTTTGTTTAATATAAAATTATAACTTTCATTAGTTTTAGGATAAATCATTCTTTGTTCTAAAGCGAATTTACAAATTATTTGTTTTAAAGAATTTCTAATATAAAAATTACCATCAGCGTCTATAAAACCAGATAACCAACTATCGTTTAAAATAGAACTATCATTAAGAGGTAATTTTGCAATATCCATAGAATGTTGTTTATTCATCCAATCTATTAATTTATATAATTGATCTATTTTTGGAGTTCTAAATTTTCCGTTAATAAGTTCAATTATTGAACATAATGTTTTTTTGCTTGAAATTCTTAATTCTATACTATTCCCACTTCTGGGGACTATTGTACCTTTCCCTAATAGATTTAAAAGCTTTGCTGCTAAAGGCCTATCTTTAATATTAAAGGTTATACCTAGTATTACTCTATTTTGATTTGTAATAGAAATATAACCATCTCCTTCTATTAAACCAGCTAAATAATTTTGTAAATATTGGCCCTTAAATAGATTTTTATTGGGCTGAGTTCTGTTTGTTGAATAGGTAAAATTTATAATGAACCATTTATTTATTTTAAATTTTTTGTTGTTTGCCATATCAGGGCTACCGCAATGGATGGGTAAGAAATAATTCATTTATTAACATATTCTTTCAAATATGATTGGACTATATCTTCTCCCAACTATTTAAATTGGGGCGCTACGTGTAGTCTCTGAGGATCCTACTAAATTTAAAATTGTAAAATATAAATCTTTGGTTTCCTGCGGATTATCCATTTATGTTAATTTAATTTAACAACATTAATCTTAATTATTAAGACCACTGTACGCTTATTATAGTGAAGTTTTCAGTTAATTCTATAAGATTATTTTAGGAACTTTCCGCAAATAGTAGCGTAATAAGAATGATTTTACAATCAAACACGGCAATTATTCTTTTTCTAATTTCTAATTTCTAATTTCTAATTTCTAATTTCTAATTTCTAATTTCTAATTTCTAATTTCTAATTTCTAATTTTTTTTATTCTAACTTTGTAAGGCTAGACTCAATTCTAATTTTTTAAGGCTAGGAAATAGAATTATTGCTTTCTACCTTAAAGCGACTTTATTCTTTTGCTTGAATAGGTAGAGTTAAAATTAATCTTTATTAAATTGTAAATGATCCCACACAAAAGTTGTTCTTGTTTTATTAAAATCTGTTCTAATTTTAATAGCACTGTCTAGATAAGAGGTAGTAAGTTTATTTATATTTTGTAGTTTGACAATATAAGCCCAATCATTAAAATCTAAGTATTTAGAAGAAAGAAGAGGGTATTTATTAAAATAATCACAAACGATAGAATTACTTGATTTATTAGAACTCAGAACAATAAAGCTATAATAAATTTTATCATTATTAATTCTAGATCTACTATAAACTGTTACACCTAAAAATAAACCAATTTTAGACATAATTGGAAAAAAACTAATATTATTTCCTTCCAACTGCGAAGCATTTGATTTATGATAATTTTGATTAATTTCTAATCTATAAAACAATTGAACTCTTGTAGTGTTTTTATTAGTTCTTTTGTGAATGTTAATAGAAAAATTACCTTCAGCATCAGTAAAACCAGAGAACCAAGCATTACTAACTATTGGTGATTGATCTAAAGGTTTTATTTCAAGTAATTTAATCTTAAATAAATTTAATTTAGTGTCCATCCCCCCATTAGGAGGGGAGGGGAGAAGCAATTTATTGATATTTGTAGCTTTATTAATATAATTATTTAACCCAACTATGGCTCTATTTAATGAAAATATTTTAGGAGTTCTCATAAAACCATTAATTATAGAAATTATAGTAAATATACTAACAATATCTTGTATTTGCCATAAAACATAACCTCTATCTGGTTTAATTAAAACTGTTCCACATTTAGTTAAATTTTGTAAATAACTAGCTAAAGGTAGTGCAGCTTTTTTGAAGACTATTATAATTTTACTACTAGATTTATTTATATTACTATTATTTTCTAGTGTTTGTATTGTTCCTAAACCTTCAATTAAACCAGCTAAATAAGGTCCAATTTGTTTTCTTAATAAATTGATATTAGTATCCATTTGATCTGTTTTTATTTGTTTTAAGCAAGTACTAATACTAAGATTTAGATTTTCAGGTAGAATAAAATTATTTTTTAAAATAAATAGTTTATTTTTTAGAGTTAATATTTTTATTAAATTATAATTGTATAAACTATTAAAGAAAAGAGAATAGTTATGTTTACCAAATCCACCTACCATTCCAGGCATAACCATGAAAAATATCATTATGAAAGCATGGGCGGATATTATAACGTTGAACAATTGATGGTCTCCTTGTAAGACTTGAACACCTGGAGAGGATAATTCTAATCTAATTAACACAGAAAAGGCAGTCCCTATCATCCCAGCAAAGACCGAAAATATTAAATAGAGGGTACCAATTTCTTTAGCATTAGTTGAATTTATCCAATTCACTAACTATTACTTAATGAATTATTTACTTAATTTAAAAAAGACATAAGGGTAAGAAATATAGTTCCCTCCCCTAGCAAAGCAACTGCCTTAGCCCCTGCCTTACCCCCTTAGGGGGGGGTCCCTTAGGGTCCCTTAGGGTCCCTTAGGGAGGGGTCTTTTTAAATATTTTTATTGGGTCTTTCAAAATTAGACTCAACCTACCCCCACCACCCCAATGTATAAAAAGGGGTGTCCAAGGACCCTCCTGCCTAACTAAGGGGCTTAGACTAAAGGGCTTACCTTTGCAAGGCTCCAAAGGAGAGCAAAGGTAGCTGTCCTTTGCGCAAAGTTTTTAAGCGAGGGGGGGTTAAACCTTGTTGCTTTGAAAGTTAATTAAATTATTTTTAATAGATTAGCTAGTAAATTTCCCCATAAGTAAGGTTTCCTCCACCCACTCTTTGTTTATAACCTAGCTTTAAAACACTGACCCTTTTTTAGCTAGGGGTTTGGGTACTTGGAGGTTGGGTGGATGTGCAACTACTAAAATTTAACCTTAGTACACCTTAAGTAAAGGAATGAGGATTAAAGCTAGTTGTAAAAATAATTTCACTCTTCTGCTGATAACACTTAAATTATTCCTACCTCCCTGTGCTTTTCACCTTAATTAATTGAAGTAATGGTGTGCACCTAGTCCCTAACCACTCTTAGGGGAGGGTTGATCACTAGGTAGCCCCTGCCTTAGCAGGGGGTTTAGGTTGGGGAAGTCCGCCCCTTCTTAGTACAAGTGTAACAAGAAAAATTAACCTTAAGTAAATAATAAAATAAAGTAAAATAATAAAAAAAAGGAATCATAGTTTTTTTATTGTAAATTATTTTACTTTATTTATCCAATAGTAAGCCTGTTTAATTTTGTGGGGGGTCTTTTTCCACCCTCCAATGCTGGACCCTTAGGGTGGTATGGTATTAAAAATCATAAGGTTCCTCCATCCTGCCTCTCCAATGTGGCTTACATTTGCTAGGCTCCAAAGGAGAGCAAAGGTAGCTGTCCAAAGGCCAAAGGAAAGCGAGGTTTGATTTTTTATTTTTATTAGGTCTTTTTTTTTAAAGACAGTCGTTTGCACCCCAAATTCCTAGGGGGGGGGGGATACCACCTCAGTATTAAATATACCTTAGCTAGTCATAATATGCAAAGGGTATAAATTAGCAGTTTTTCATTTTTGAATTTTTTATAGAATAGGCCTTAAGAGGATTCGAACCTCTGTAAAAAGTATTAACAGTACCTCGCTTAGACCACTCAGCCATAAGACCCTAGTTTATTAATTACCTTAGCTTAGAAAACTAGCAAACCCTCCGCAAAGACCCTTTTTTTAAGGGAGCTTTATCTGGATTGCGTAGCAAACTTCTCCTTTATAAAAAAAAAGGGGGATGCTACTACCATAATGGGGATGGGAGATTGCTAATATCATAATTGAGATTAACATTTTACTACTCCAAAGGTCCAGCCCTACCTAGCTAAAGCTGGTGGTGAGATAAGGTGTTACAGCTGGTGTGGGGTGGATGGGAGGGAATTTTAAATTAACTCTTAATCATACTAATAGTAATAGTATCTTTTAGCTAAATAGAAATAGAAAGATTTCTATAAAGAGATTCTAGCTAAATTAGAGAGTTTTACTGCCCTCTACTCACGCCCTAAGGCGTCAAATTAAATTTTCTTAGGTCTTGCATCGCAACTGCCTTTTTATTCTTAGATTTATATTAATAGTAGACCTAATAATTAGCAGGTGGTCTAAGGTCTAAGTTATTTTATTCTAATAATAAGAATAAAGCAATCGACTAGACCCAAAAGGTAAAGTCGCAGCAATAATTTTCACCTTTAAATTTCAAATTTAAAATTTGAAAACCCCAACCCCCCCCCCCCTCCAGCTTTAGGTTCAAGCCTACGCTTATTGCCTGTTTAAGAGCAGAAGCTGGTGGAGATAGAGGGATATAGCTAATTCAGAAAAGAAAAAAAAAGTAATTAAAAAAAACCGGTAAATTCAGAAAATTTTAACCTTTTTCTTCTTTTAATAAATAAAATTAATTTAATGAAAAGAATAGAAAAAAAGAAAAAAGATTATGCTTTCCTTCCCTTGCTCCGTTACTTTCTCCTTATTGGGACTACCCAAAGCGGCTTACCTTTACCTCCTGCCCATGTTCTTAAATTAAAATTAAGTTTAAATTTCCAAAGCAGGAATCCTGCCCCTCCTAAGTTAGGGGGAAAGCTATTCATTTCTTTGTTAGGAAATTAAAGGTAGCTGTCCTTTTCGCAATTGGAGGAGTAAGCAATTATCTTAGCCTAGCTACTCCAATTACAAGTAGGAGCGACAGCTTTAAAAACTAATAAAAAAAAAGTAAAATACTTAGTCCTAGGGAGGGTATCGATTACGAATGAAATGGGAGGTAGCACTAGCAAATAAAAATATTGTCTAAGCGCAAAAGTAGTTTTAACTTAATATCTTTTCTTGTATTTTTGTCCCTTTAAAATTTTAAGGATGCTTATCCCTCAATCCAATGCTTCCCCACCCTAGCTTTAAAGTAGCTACCCCCAAAGGTAAGGACCCTTTCCCACCCTAAGGGTAATTGTAAGGGAGGGTGGGATAGGGTCCAGCCGCATTGGAGTGGGTACCCTTAGGTGGGTCATAGGAGTCCCTAAGATTAATTAAGGGGTCAATAGAGGGTGGTGAGATTAAAAATTTAATCCTAGCCCTCCTTAGCTCGAGCCTACGCAAGATAGGGTTGAGGAGTTAGATATTCTATAAAAACGAGAGAGACACGACTCGAACGCGCAACATCTTACACCCAAAGTAAGCTCCTTAACCAATTAGGATACTCTCTCTAAGAATAGGTAGGAACCTAAGGAACCTATTGAACCATTGAATAAAAAAAGACCCTAGACCTTATAAAAGACTCCTTCTCCTTTTGCTAAGGCAGTTGCGAAGCTAGGGTAACAAGAAAGTCTATATTTTGTTAGTTATTTCCTTATTCCTTCTAGATAAATTACCGTCCAATCCTACGAGTGGTAATATAAAATATAATTAAAATTAAAATAAGCTAAGGAGGATTTAGTCTCTATTAATTTAGATATTAGTGATTTTTTTAAAAGCTGCAATAGACTTATCTTCACTTAATAGTTTTAACTTTCTCTTTTCTAATTCTACAACTAAACCTTGATTTTGTAAAATTTGTTCAATTTTTAATTGAGTTTCCTGATTAATAGGATTATTACTTAATATTGAGATTAACTCTGTAAAAATAGGACTATTTAAATCAGAATTTAAACTTAAATTAGATAAATTAGTGGAGGCACTACTCTTATTCTTATTTGAACTTAAAGATAGAATTGTATTTGAAATATATATTTCTATTATATCTATTCCTTCTAAATAGAAACCATTTAGATTAGGAAATAAAAGACCCACTATTTGGAGGGGGGGGATTTTACTTAGAAAAATTTAGTAATAATACACCCCCCCCCCCCTCAAAAGGCAGGGGCTTAGGCAGGGGGTAACTACTAAAATACTAATTATAAGAATAGTTATATTTATTTGTCTGTTAATATTTTTTCTCTCTCTCTCCAGCTCCTCCCCTCAAAAGGCTTGCTAAGGCTTGCTAAGGCTTGCTAAGGCTTGCTAAGGCTTGCTAAGGCTTGCTAAGGCTTGCTAAGGCTTGCTAAGGCTTGCTAAGGCTTGC
>WNFK01029203.1_pt1 | contig 18934 bp, 17 predicted proteins | sample 5400281 | NCBI WGS metagenome assembly WNFK01 (sample SAMN13153350, study PRJNA577476) | soil metagenome | isolation source: 20 cm soil on Douglas fir-dominated hillslope | place: USA:California | collected 2013-09-17 | reverse complement strand
CCCGCTACAAAGGAGCCAATCTTTGGCGGACAAGATCGAGCGCGCCCTCGTGGTCACCGCGCACCCGGACGATTCCGAGTTCGGGGCCGGCGGGACCATCGCCAAGCTGGTCAAGGAAGGCTGCGAGGTCACGTACGTGATCGTGACCAACGGCAACAAGGGCTCGGGCGATCGCTCGATGACCTCCGAGCGTCTGGCGGTGATCCGCGCCGAGGAGCAGCGCAACGCGGCCCGCACGCTCGGCGTCGCGCGCGTCGAGTTTCTCGGCTATCCCGACTGCGAGGTCGAGGACACCCGCGATCTCCGCCGCGACGTGACCCGGCAAATCCGCCGCTGGCGCCCGGACCTCGTCATCGCGATGAACCCGAACCGCACCTACAACCTCGGGGGCTCGCACCGCGATCACCGGATCACCGCCGGCGTCGCGCTCGACTGCGTCTACCCGCTGGCCCGCGATCACCTGTCGTTCCCGGAGCTGATGCCGGAGTTCGAGCCCCACAAGGTGCTCGAGATCCACCTGATGCAGTGGGAGAGCCCGAACCTGGTCGTGGACATCACCGACGTGATGGACCTGAAGCTCAAGGCGCTGGCCTGCCACGCGAGCCAGTTCGGCGACTTCCCGGCGGTCGAGAAACGCGTGCGCGAGCGCTCGGCCGAGCTCGGCAAGCCGAAGGGCTACGCCTACGCGGAGACGTTCGACCGGGTCGTCCTCGGGCGATGATGCGCTTCGTTCCCGCCGTGCTGAGCGTGGTGGTCTCGCTCGGCGCCGCGGTCGCGTACCTGTCGCTCCTGCGCGTGCCGGCGATCCGCAACCATCCGGCGCTCTACCTCGCGGGCTTTGCGCTCGGCACGGCGATCGCCGCCGCGGCGGTCTGGCGGTCGGCCCGCTGGCTGAACCTCGCGGCGCTCGCGTTCTCGGTGGCGCTCCTCGTCCTCGGCGGCTATTTCAACTTTGTCTTCGCTCGGCTGCCGGCCCCGGCGACCGTTCTGAAGGTCGGCGAGGCCGCCCCCGATTTCACCCTGCCGGATGCGACCGGCGCCGCGGTCGCGCTCGCCTCGTTCCGTGACCAGCGGCCCGTCGTCCTCGTCTTCTATCGTGGCTACTGGTGACCCTTCTGCGTCGGGGAGCTCCAAGGTCTTGGAGCCGTTCTCACCGAGCTGGGCGACGAAGGCGTGCAGATCCTGGCGATCAGTCCCGATCCGAACGAGCGGAGCCAGGGGCTCGCCGAGAAGCTCCGCGCCCGCTACCGCTTCCTCGCCGACCGCGATCTGGCGGTGACGCGCCGCTACGGCCTCGTTCAACCGCGCGGCGGGCCGTCGGGGCAGGACGTGCCGATTCCGACGACGGTCGTCATCGATCGGCGCGGGATCGTCCGCTGGCTCCGCGTCGCCGACAACTACCAGGTGCGGCCTGATCCCGTCGACGTCGCGCGAGCCGCCCGCGGACTCTAGCCGATGGCCGACGCGGGGCTAGGACCGAGCGTCCAGCGGGTCCAGGACGCGCTCGCCGCCGCGGGCGGCGGTCACACCATCGTCGCCCTGTCGCAGTCGGCCCGGACCTCGGCCGACGCCGCGCGCGCGGTCGGCTGCCGCGTGGACCAGATCGCGAAGTCCCTGGTCTTCCGCGCCGAGAAGACGCAGCGCGCGGTGCTGGTCATCGCGAGCGGCGCGAACCGTGTCGACGAGATGAAGGTGACCGCCCTGCTCGCCGAGCCCATCGGGCGGGCCGACGCGGACTTCGTGAGAGCGCGGACCGGCTTCGCGATCGGCGGTGTCGCCCCCATCGCGCACGCCGAGCCGCTGACGATCCTGATCGACGAGGACCTGCTGCAGTGGCCGGAGATCTGGGCGGCCGCCGGCCATCCGAACGCCGTCTTCAGGCTGACGCCCGACGACCTCGTGCGGATGACCGGGGGCCGGGTCGCCTCCGTCAGGACTGGAGATGGAAAATGACCATCTTCAGCTCGGTCATCTCCTCGATCGCGTAGGCCGGGCCCTCCTTACCGAAGCCCGACTCCTTGAGGCCGCCGTAGGGCATGCGATCGGCGCGCCACTGCGGCCCCCAGTTCACGTGCAGGTTCCCGGACTGGACTTCACGCGCGAACTTCCACGCCCACTCGAGGTTCTCGGTGAAGATCCCGGCCGCCAGGCCGTAGTTCGTGTCGTTCGCCAGCGCGATCGCCTCGTCGATGTCGGTAAAGGGCGTGACGGCGACGGCGGGCCCGAACAGCTCGTCGGACGAGATGCGCATGTTCGGCTTGACGTCCGCCACGACCGTCGGCACGTACATCGCGCCCTGGCGCGTGCCGCCGGTGATGACGCGCGCCCCGCTGGCAACCGCCTCCTTCACCCACTCGTCCACCCGGACCGCCTCTTTCTCCTTGATCATCGGGCCGACGTTCACCGTCGGATCGAGCTGGTTTCCGGTCTTGAGCGCGGCCACTTTCGGCCGGAGCGCGTCGAGAAAATCGCTGTACACCGAGGACGACGTCAGGACCCGCTGCGTGGAGATGCACACCTGGCCGGCATTCGCGTAGCCGGTCGAGGCGACCGCGGCCGCCACCTTGTCCAGGTTGGCGTCGGGCATGACGATCACCGGGGCGTTCGAGCCGAGCTCCATCGTCACCCGCTTGATCCCGGCGGTCTTGCAGATGTGCTCGCCGACGTCCCGGCTGCCGGTGAACGTGATCTTGCGGACCCGGCGGTCCGCGACGAGCCGGTCGCCGATCTCGCCGCCCGAGCCCGTCAGCGTGTTGATGCCCTCCGGCGGCAGGCCCGCCTCCAGGAGGATCTCCGTCAGCCGCAAGGCCGACAGCGGCGTGTCGGTGGCCGGCTTCACGATGACGGCGTTGCCGCCGGCGAGCGCGGGCCCCACCTTGTGGCAGACGAGGTTCAGCGGAAAGTTGAACGGGCTGATGGCGACCACGATGCCGCAGGGTACGCGGATGGTCACGCCGAACTTTCCGCCGCCGTGAGAGGCCGCGTCGAGGGCGACCGTCTCGCCGTGCACGCGCTTGGCCTCCTCCGCCGACTCCGTGATCGTGTCGACCGCGCGCAGCACCTCGGCGCGTCCCTCGGCGAGGATCTTTCCTTCTTCCTTCGAGATCAGCGTGCCGAGCTCCTCGACCCGCGCCGCCATGAGGTCGGCCGCGCGGCGGAGAATCTTCCAGCGCTCGTAGCTCGTGAGCTTCGCCATCGCCCGGGCGCCCCGCTCGGCCGACTGGAGCGCCCGCTCGATGTCGGCGCTCTCGGCCCGCGGCACCGTGTCGACGACGCTCCCGTCGTAGGAGTTGCGGACCTCGATCTCCTGGCTCTTGTCGATCCACTGCCCGGCCACGTACATCTTCATGGCAACACCCTCCTTCTGGGGTGAGGGTAACGCCCGTGCAAGCTGGAGTAAAATGCGCGTGTGACCCGCCGTCACGTCGTGCTGCTCCTGACGGCCTTCCTGCTCCTCGGCGCGGCCGGCGTGGGGGCACGGTCGGCTGTTGTCCCGCCCTCCGCCGAGCGGCTCGGTGAGGTCGTGACCGTGCTGGCCGCGCCCGACATGGAGGGCCGGCGATCGGGCACCGCGGGCGGCGATCGCGCCGCGCGCCGGATCGCCGACTGGCTGGCCGATGCCGGCCTGCGCCCCGGCGGTGACCGCGGGTCATTCCTGCAATCGTTCGTCCTCGAGACCTCGCCGCGCGTCCTCTCGACCAGCGCCCTCGAGCTATCCCTCCCGGCCCCGCGCCGGCTCGAGCTCGCGCGCGACTGGACGCCGCACGGCGGCTCGCTCGCGGGCGACGTCACGGGCGACGTGGTCTTCGCGGGCTATGGCGCGGCGCTGCCGGACGCCGGCTACGACGACTACGCGGGTGTCGACGTGCGCGGCAAGATCGCGCTCGCGCTCGACGGCGTGCCGCCCCATCTGACCGGCGCGCGCGTCGGTCGCCTCGAAAAGCTGGTCGCGGCAAAGCGTCACGGCGCGGCCGCGCTGCTCCTCGTGAGCGCCGAGCTCCCGTCGCCGGCCGCCACCGCGGTCCGGGTCGGGCTCGTGTCGGGGTCGATCACCCGCACGGCGGCCGACGTGGTGCTCGGCGCCTCCGGGCGCACCCTCGCCGAGGCGGCGAAGGCGCTCGACGAAGCGCACGCGCCCGCGTCGTTCGCGACCGGCGTCCGCGCCCACGTCCGCGTCGACCTGGGCTCCGACGAGATCCGCTGCGCCAACGTGGTCGGTGTCCTGCCCGGCACCGATCCGGCGCTCGCCGACGAGACGGTCGTCATCGGCGCGCACTACGACCACCTCGGTCGCGTCGACGGCGTCATTCATCCGGGCGCCGACGACAACGCCTCCGGCACGGCGGTGGCCGTCGGCCTGGCGCGGGCGTTCGCGGCGGCGGGCGGGATGGGCCGCACGCTGGTGGTCGCGCTCTTTGGCGCCGAGGAGCTCGGCCTCATCGGCTCGGGCCATTACGTGACCAACCCGGTCGTGCCGCTCACGCGAACGGTGGCGATGGTGAACTTCGACATGGTCGGGCGGCTCCGGGACCGGCGCATCAGCGTGGCCGGCAGCGAAAGCGGCAGCGACCTTCGCGCGCTCGCGAGCGAGGCGGCGCAGAAGGAAGGGATCACGGTCAACCTGCAGGGCTCGCCCTACGGGCCGTCCGATCACAGCAAGTTCTACGACGCCGGCGTCCCGGTCCTCTTCTTCCACACCGGCAGCCACGACGACTATCATCGTCCGACCGACACGTCGGACAAGATCGACCCGGACGGCATGGCGCGCGTCGCAGCCATCGCGGCGCGCGTCATCGAGCGCCTGGCGACAGACGCGCGTCCGGTCTACGCGAAGGTCGCGCCGTCGGCGCGTCGTCGGGGCGGCGATTCCAGCGGGGCCTTCCTCGGCGTCGCCAGCGCGCCGCACACGGGCACCGATGGTTTGCGCCTGTCGGGCGTGCTCCCCGGAACGGGCGCGGCGCAAGCGGGTCTGCGCGAGGGCGACGTGATCGTGCGCCTCGCCGGGAGCTCCGTCGGCGGCCTGGAGGACCTGCGGGCCGTGATCCGCGCCCGCCGGCCCGGCGACACCGTTTCGGTGCTCTACCTGAGGGACGGCGAGCCGTACACGACGTCCGCGACGCTCGGAACCCGGATTGACTGACCGCCACCGCACACGAGGAGTCACGAATGGCCCACGCTGACGTGACCCGCGCCCCGACCCTGGTCGAGATGATGCGGCAGCGCGCGGAGCTCACCCCGGACCAGCAATACTTCCATCTCTTCGACGAGACCGTCACGTACGAGCGGCTCTGGAGCAGGAGCGCGCGACACGCCGCGGGGCTGACGCGCGCGGGCGTGCGGGCCGGCGACAAGGTCTGCCTCATCTACCCGACGTGCGCCGAGTTCTTTTACACCTTCTTCGGCGCGCTGCGGATCGGCGCCGTGCCGGTCCCGCTCTATCCCACGCTCGGCGTGGAGACGACCGCCAACATCTTCCGCGACTCCGAGGCGGTCGCGGTCGCGACCATCGGCTGGTTCCGCATGGGCGTCGACGAGAGCCGGGCGCTCGCTCCGAACGTGGAGATCGTGGTGGAGCCGCCCGATCTCGACGTGGACGCGGCCCCGCCGCCGCTGGCCGACGCGGGCGCCGACGACCTGGCGTTCCTGCAGTACACGTCGGGCAGCACGGGGCATCCGCGTGGCGTGATGCTCACCCACAAGAACGTCGTGTCGACCATCCACTTCATGGCCGAAGCGGCCGGCATCACCGTCGAGGACCGCGTCGTCTCGTGGCTGCCGCTCTATCACGACATGGGGCTCATCGGCTGCGCGTTCACCCCGCCGCTCACGGGGACGCCGATCTGGCTGCTGCCGCCGGACCTCCGCAACCCGCGGCAGTGGCTCACGCTCATGACCGAAATCCGGGCGACCTTCACCGTCTCGCCCGACTTCGGCTACCGCAACTGCGTGCGCAACGTCCGCGATCGGTCGGGCATCGACCTCTCGAGCCTCAAGGCCGCCCTCTCCGGCGCCGAGCCCGTGCGGCCCTCCACCATCGACGCGTTCGAGTCGCACTTCGGCATCAAGCGGATCATCTCGCCCTGCTACGGGCTCGCCGAGGCGACGCTGGCCGTCGCCATCTGGCCGCGGAGCGTACCCCTCCGGCTCGATGAGAGCGGGAAGTTTCTCTCGGTCGGTCAGCCGTGCCGGGGCGTCTCGCTGCGCATCCTGGCCCCGCGCGACGAGGCGCCCTCCGCCGAGCGCCCGGTCGGCGAGGAGGGCGAGATCTGCGTCAAGAGCCCGGGGGTCATGCGCGGGTACTACAACAATCCCGGCGAGACGGCCAAGGTGCTCATGTCCGGCGGCTGGCTCCGGACCGGCGACCTCGGCTTCGTCGACAGCGAGGGATTCCTCTACGTGACGGGCCGGCTCAAAGACGTCATCATCCTCGGCGGCGCCAACGTGATTCCGGCCGACATCGAAGAGGTCGTCGATCGGGTCGAGGGCGTGCGCTACTCGGCGGCGGTCGGCATCGACAGCGAGCGCACCGGGACGCAGCGGCTGCACGTTGTCGCCGAGGTGCGGAGCGAGAGCGCGTCCCCCGACGATTACCATCACCTCACCCGCGAGATCACGAGCCGCGTCCACAAGGCGCACGGCTACCGGCCGGCGCGCGTCATCCTCGTCCGCTCGAGCACGATTCCGAAGACCTCGAGCGGCAAGATCCAGCGCTCCCGGCTCGTGCAGATGATCCAGGAGGGTGAGCTCGGCGAGCGCATCGTCTACGGCGACGACTAGCCCGACGGATAATGTCGGCCAACCTTGAATTCGGTTGTCATCTCCCGGTTTACGGTCCCGCCGCCACCCGCGAGGTACTCCTCGGCTTCGCGCGCCGCATGGAAGCCCTGGGCTACGCCTCGCTCTGGGCGAGCGACCACATCGTCATTCCGTATTCGATCGCGTCGCGCTATCCCTACAGCCCCACCGGCGACTTTCCTCTCTCGCCGACCACCAGCTTCCTCGAGCCCCTGGTGGCGCTGGGGCTCGTCGCGGGCGTGACCGAGCGCATTCGCCTGGGCACGACCGTGCTGGTCCTGCCCCATCGCCACCCGGTCCTGGCCGCCAAGATGCTCGCGACCCTCGATCACCTGGCGCCGGGCCGCGTCGTCCTCGGCGCCGGTGTCGGCTGGATGAAGGAGGAGATCGAGCTCTTCGGCGTGCCCCACGCGCGCCGGGGCGCCTGGAGTGACGAGGCGATCCGGGTCATGAAGGCGTGCTGGCGTGACGAGCGCGTCGCGCACCGCGGCGAGTTCTTCCGCTTCGAGCCGCTCGGCGTGGCGCCGAAACCCGCGCGCGGCACGATTCCCGTCTGGATCGGCGGCCACACGCCGCGCGCGCTCCGGCGCGTCGCCGAGCTCGGCGACGGCTGGCACGCGGCGTTCCCCAGCGCCGAGAAGATGAAAGCCGGGCTCGCGGACCTGGCGACGGCGTGTCGGAAGGCCGGCCGCGACGTCGAGTCGCTCACGATCAGCGCGCGGGTCGGCCTGCCGGCCCGTCAGGACGCCGACGCCCTCGTGCGCGAGATCCGCGAGCTCGCCGCTCTCGGGGTGAGCCACGTCATCCTCGAGTCGCGCGTGCGCGACCTCGACGACCTCACGGCGATCTACGAAAAGTTCGCGCAGGACGTCCGGCCGCGGGTCTGACGCCGCCGGCTCACCACCACACAGGAGCCAACCATGCCCGTCTCATTCGAGCGACGCGACGCAATCGGCATCGTCACCCTGAGCCGCCCCGAGTCCCGTAACGCCTGGGGCGCCGACTTCAACGAGGGCATCGCCCGCGCGTTCGCCCAGATGGAGGAGGACGACGCGATCCGGTGCGCCGTCCTGACGGGCGACGATGCCGGGGGGGCCTTCTCGGCCGGCGCGAACCTCAAGGACCGGCGGACGCACACGATGGACTCGGTCGGCGACTTCGTCAAGAGCATCTCCCGGCGCCGCGGCCGGCCGTTCGAGGTGCTCTCGAGCTTTCCCAAGCCGATCGTCGGCGCCGTCAACGGCTACGCGGTCGGCATCGGCTGCATCATCACCTTCTGCTGCGATCTGCTGGTCGCCTCCGAGCGCGCGGAGTGGCGGCTGCCGCAGGTCGGGCTCGGCATTCTTCCCGCGTACGGCGGCAGCACGCGCCTGGCGCGCTGGGTGGGCAAGGGCCATGCGATGCGGCTGGCGCTCGGCTTTCCGCTGACGGCGCAGGAGGCCTACCGCATCGGGCTCGCGCAATGGCTGGTGCCCCACGGCAAGCTGATGGACCAGGCGCTCGAGGTGGCGGGCCACGTCGCGGCGCTGCCGCCGCTGGCGGCGCGGCTCACCAAGGAATCGCTGCTGGCCGGCCTGGACATCCCCAACCTGGCCGACGCGTCGCTGGTCGATCTCTACCGCTTCGCGACCCTCGAGCTGACCGAAGACAAAGCGGAAGGCCACGCGGCGTGGCGCGAGAAGCGCAAGCCGGCGTTCCGCGGGCGCTAAGGGGACCCGCGGGTCAGATCTTCTCGCCGAGCTTCGCCCAGTCCTCGAGGAACTTCTTGAGGCCGATGTCGGTCAGCGGGTGCTTCATGAGCTGCTCGAGCACCGCGAACGGCAGCGTCACGACGTGGGCGCCGGCCTTCGCAGCGTCGATGACGTGAAGCGGGTTGCGGATCGAGGCCGCGAGCACCTGCGTCTTGAACCCCTGGACCCGGTAGATCTCGCAGATGTCCCGGACCAGGTCCATGCCGACGTGCGCGATGTCGTCGAGGCGGCCGAGGAAGGGGCTGATGTAGACGGCGCCGGCCTTCGCGGAGAGGAGCGCCTGGGTCGCCGAGAAGCAGAGCGTCTGGTTGACGCGGATTCCCTTGCCGGAGAGGTACTTCACCGCCTTGAGCCCGTCCTTGGTGAGCGGGCACTTCACGACGGCGTTGGGCGCGACCTGCGCCAGCTCCTCGCCCTCCTTCACCATGCCCTCGAAGTCGGTCGCCACCACCTCGAGGCTCACGTCGCCGGGGACGATCGAGCAGATCTCCTCGACGAGCGGCCGGAACGGACGCTTCTCCTTGGCGATCAACGAGGGGTTGGTGGTCACGCCGTCGACGACGCCCAGCGCCACCCCTTCCTTGATCTCGCTGACACTCGCCGTATCGAGAAAAATCTTCATCGCGTCCTCCCTGGCAATCGGGTCACTGTCGCTCGATAGTCACGCGCGTGCCCGCGCGCACTTTCTTGAAGACGCCGGGATTACCCTGAATCCTGCCCACGACGTTCACCGGGCTGGCGGCGCGGCACTCGTCGCCGCGACTGGCCGGCGTGGGCCCGAAGAAGATGCAGAAGGCGTGGCCGGGCGGCCAGTAAGCAAGATCGCCCAGGTCGACCACCTCGCGCGCCGCTTCGGGGGCGGCCGTCACACCGACGTCGAAATAGATCTCGTCGCCCCACGTCGAGCCCTTCGCCTCGATCGGCAGCGCATCCCAGATGGCGCGCGCCGTCTTCGAGTCGTTGAGCTGCGCCTCGGCCGACACCGCCCCCGCCGTGATCCGAATCCCCCGTTCCATCGTTAGCAGGTTAGACGCCGCCTCGGACGGGTGTCAAGCACACCGGCACCGCCGGGAGCGCGGTTGACTGCAGGCGTCGGTCGATGGGGTGTCCAGAACACGCGATGCCGCCGGGCCGGGAGCGCGGCTGGCGGCGGGCGCGGCGGGGGGCGAGACGACCACGCGGCACGCTTGCACTGCTCCGATGCGGCTGGGCTCCATCCGGGCGCTTGGCGCCCGCCGCCGCCGGTCGGGAACGGGTCCCTTCGCCCCCCGCCGCGCCCGCCGCCAGCCGCGCTCCCGGCCCGGAGCCGCTAAGCGTTGCGCTGATACTCAGCGAGCGCGGCGTCGAGCGTTGCTCGATCAGCGACCGCGGACCAAGCTTCGCCCTCGACAGCCAGCGCCCCGGCACACGCGGCGGCGGCCGCGGCCTGCCAGGGGTCGCCCTCGCGCTGATACTGGATGAGGAACGTCGCCGCGAAGACGTCGCCGGCGCCGGTCGGATCGACCTCGCGCGCCGGCCGCGGGTGGACCTCGTATCGCTCTCCGTTGACGAACAGCAAGGCGCCGTCGCGGTCCGCCGTCAGGACGCCGATGGGCAGGCGCTGGAACCACGCGACGACCTCGGTTTCCTGTCCGCGGATGTCCTCGCGGCTCAGGAACAGGGCCTGCACCGACTGCAGCAGGCGCTCCGGCAAGCGCCAGGGACGGGGCACGACGAGCCCATCGGGCTCGACCTGCCTCAGCCAGCCCTGCGCCGCGGCGGCCACGGCGCCATCGGTGAAGAGCGTCGCGATCATCGGATCGACTTCGTCCACCACCGGCGCCAGCAGGGCCAGCGACGCGCTCCGCCAGTCGTCCGGGACGTCGTCCAGCGTCAGGGGCCCGGCGACCGCGCGGACGTGGGACACCCGCCCGCCGGGGTCGGGCCGGTGCTCGAAGCGCGTCGTGTCGGCGGCCGGCACGCTGACCACCTCGATCTTCGAGGGAATCACGTCCAGCGGAAAATCGTCACCGTGACTCGTGAGGATCCCGACGGAGAGCCCGAGCCGATGCGCGGTGACGGCCGCGTAGAGCGCGGAGCCGCCCGGACGCGTGGCCTCGCCGAAGCGGTCGAGGGTCACGTGTCCGACGGCGACGAAGTCAGGCGCGCTCAGTCGCCGCCCCACCGCGCCTTCACGGCGTCGCGGTCGACGCCGCCGTCCGCCGTGCGCGGCAGAGCCTCGGTGAAGGCGACCCGGCTCGGGCGCTTGAAGCGAGCGATCTTCGAGACGACGAAGTCGCCGACCTGCTGGGTCGTGTAGCGGTCGGCCGGCCGCACCTCCACGACCGCCTTGACGGCCTCGCCCCACTTGACGTCGGGAACGCCGAACACGCACGCGCCGCTGACGCCGTCCATCTGGACGATCACCGCCTCGACCTCGGCCGGATACACGTTCTCGCCGCCCGACTTGATGAGCTCTTTCTCGGGCTTGCGGCGGACGTAGTAGAGCCAGCCGTCGTCGTCGAACCGGCCCACGTCCCCGGTGTGATGCCAGCCGTTGCGCAGGGTGTAGGCGGTGACGTCGGGCTGGCCGAAGTAGCCCTGGAACACCACCGGACCGCGCACCACGATCTCGCCGGCAGTCCCCACCGGCACGTCGCGATCGTAGTCGTCGACCAGACGCACCCGGCACACCGCGATGGGCTTGCCGGCCGCGCCCGGCTTGTCGCGCACGCGCTGGATGCTGACGAACCCGCTCGTCTCGGACTGGCCGAAGCCCGTCCAGAACTGCGCCGGCGTCTGATCGTGCAATCGCTGGATGGTCGGCGGCGCGTCCAGACCCGAGACGTGCTTGAGGCTCTCCAGCTTGCTGCCGAGCTTGTCCGCCGCGTCGAGGAGGTTCGACAGCACCGGCGGAAAGTCCGAGACGTGCGTGATGCGATGCGCGTCGATCAGGCGCACCGCCTCCTCGGCATCGTAGCGGGCCACCAGCACACAGGCTCCGCCCGCGTGCAGGTGCGCCACGAGGTTGCCGAGCGCGGTGACGTGGAACAGCGGCAGCGCCAGAAGGTAGCGATCCGCGGCGGTGAAGCCGAGGCTCGCCGCCACGACGAGCGAGGCGGTGATGACGTTCGCGTGCGTGAGCACGGCGCCGCGGGGAATCACGTCGACCGCCGCCGTGGAGATGACCGCGAAGGGGTCGTCGCCCGATACGTCCTCGACGGGGAGCAGCGGGCCGTCGCGGTACAGCGTCGACAGCGCGGTGAAGCCCGGCGCCGGCGCCTCGCCGAGCTGGTACCAGTGCGCGACGGCGCGACGGGTGCGGGGCCAGTCGCCCACCACGGGCAGCGTGGACGCGTCGGCCACCAGCATCTTCGGCGCGGCCCGCTCCAGCACCCGCTCGACTTCCGGCGCCGTGAGCCGCCAGTTGATGGGATACGCGACGAGGCCCTGGCGCGCGCAGGCCCCGTACAGATCGACATAGGCGGCGTCGTTCTGCGCGAGCACGCAGATTCGATCGCCCTTTGACAGGCCCAGCCCCGCCAGCCCGGTGGCCAGCGAGTCCGCCCGCTCACGAAGCTGGCGGAACGACCATTCTCGCGGCCCCTGGATCAGCGCGGGAGCGTCGGGCGCGAGCGCGGCGCCCCGCACCAGCATGTCGTAGACCGTGAAGGCCTGGGCGCCCATTTCCCTACTGGCCGACGATATCCGCCTTCATCGGCGCGAGCGCGCCCAGCAGCTCGCTCTTGGACTGGGCGCCGACGTTGTTCTTGTCGAGCGCCTTGACGAGATTCTCGACGGTCGCGTTCCACTCCGCTTCGCTGATCTTCATGCCCTTGTGCGCCGTCTTCATGTCGCGCCCGAGGTAGGAGCACGGCCCGCCGGTCGCGTCGCAGATCTGATCGGCGAGGTTCGACTTCAGCTTCTCGATCGCCGGCCCCTTCATATCCTTGAACCGGGCGTTGACCCGGCTGTCGGCGGCCATGTTGGTGACGAAGTCGCCGACGACGATGGAAATACCTTCGCGCCCACCCAGGCGCTTGTACAGTGTCGGCGGCGGCGGCTCACTCGTCGCGCACGCGGCGAGGTTCAGCGTGGCGATGAGCAGGACCAGCCCTACCAATCCGGTGAGTCGCATTGCGTCCGCTCCTCCTCTAGGAGAGCCAGCGTTTACGACGCTTGTAGTGCTTGACGTCCCGGTACGACCGGCGGGCGCCCACCTCGGTGAGACCGAGGTAGAACTCCTTGATGTCGGCATTCTCGGTGAGGGCCGCCGCAGTGCCTTCGAGCACGATCCGTCCGTTCTCCATCACGTAGCCGTGCTCGGCAATGGTCAGCGCTAGCGCGGCGTTCTGCTCGACCAGCAGGACCGTCAGCTTCTCCTGCCGATTCAGCTGCTGCACGATGCCGAAGATCTCCTCGACGAGCATCGGCGCCAGCCCGAGCGACGGCTCGTCCAGCAGCATGACGTGCGGGTTCGCCATCAGCGCGCGGCCGATCACGAGCATCTGCTGCTCGCCACCGGAGAGATAGCCCGCCTGGACGCCGCGGCGCTCCTTGAGACGCGGGAAGTATCCGTAGACCCGCTCGATCCCGGCCGCCACGCGGTGCCGGTCCTTCTGGATGTGCGCCCCCGCGATCAGGTTCTCCTCGGTGGTCAGGTGCTCGAAGACCCGCCGGCCTTCGAACACCTGCACGATGCCGCGCCGGACCACCGCGTGCGGAGGCAATCGATCGATCCGCTCGGTCTTGAACTCGATGGACCCCTTGGTGACGTCGCCGCGCTCGGACCGCAAGAGGCCCGAGACGGCCTTGAGCGTCGTGGTCTTGCCGGCGCCGTTGGCGCCGAGCAACGTCGTGATCCCGCCCTCGCGGACGTTGAGCGACACGCCCTTGAGGACGAGGATCACGCCGTCGTAGATGACCTCGACGTTGTTGAGGCTCAGCATGGCCGGCGGCCTACTTCTTGGCGCCCGCCTCCTTGATGTGCTTGGCGACCACGTCCTGGTAGGCGGCATACCAGTCCGTCACCTTCACGAACTTGCCGTCCTTCACCTGCCAGATCTGCACGAGCCCGCCCCCCTCGTGGTCGTTCGGCGTGATCTTGAGCGGCGGCACCAGTCCGCCGAGCGTGAAGTTCGAGATCTTCTCGAACCCCTTCTTGGCGTCCTCGCCGGTGATCTTGCCGTCGGGCTTGGCCTTCAGCGCGTTGCGAATGGCCTCGACGTGCAGCGCGGCGATGAGCACGCCCCGGTTGTAGAACACCGTGGACGCCATCTCCTTGGGCGCCGGCTTGCCCTGCTTCTTGTACATCTCTCGGATCTCATTGAGCACCGGGTAGTCAGGGCCCACGCCCGCGAACTGCATGACGTAGTACCCTTCGGCCACCGCGAAGCCGCCGGCCCCCTCGATGTTGGCCTCGCCGGCCCCCCACACGAACGAGACGAACTTCTTCAGCGGGTAGCCGACCCGCTTGAACTCCTTGATCGACACCGACGGCGCGCCGCCGAAGAGGTGACCGATCACGAAGTCCGCCTTGTACCGCTGCGCGATGTCGAGCACCTGGGCGCCCATCTCGACGCCGGGCGGCGGCACCGCGAAGGTCTTGAGCTGGAAGCCTTCCCGGGCGGCGATATCCTCGAGCACCTCGATCGGCTCCCGGCCGGCCGGGTTGTCGTAGAAGATGAACGCGATCTTCTTGCCCTTGAGGCTGCCGCCGAGCTGCTTCTTCACGAAGTCCACCGCCGCGGCCCCCTGCGACCAGTAGGTGGCGGCGATGGGGAAGATGTACGGGTACCGGATGCCGTCGGCGGCGGCGGCGCTGCCGAAGCCCGGCGAGGTGCCGGGGATGCGGTCCTCGGTGAGCTTGGCCGCGAGGGCGTAGATCTGGGGCGTGCCGTAGACGGCCATCGTCACGGCCCCGTCTTTCTTGTGACGCTCGTAGGACTCGACGGCGGGCGGCACCTTGTACTCGTGATCGATCTCGAGGGCCTTGATCTGGCGCCCCTCGACTCCGCCCTTGGAGTTGACCAGCGCGATGTAGTCGTGAAAGCCCGGGCACAGGACCGTGCCGACGATCTGGGTCGGTCCGGTCCGGTCGCACTGCACGCCGATGACGACCTCACTCTTCGACTGGGCATGAGACGGCGCGGCCGTCAGCAGGCTGCCCGCCGCCAGCACCAGCGCCGTCGCGATCGCGAGAATGCCTCTCATGAACGCTCTCCTTTCATGCGTACACGTCAGTACGCGAACGGCCAGACCCGGAAATAGCTTCGGATGTTCCGCCACAGACGGTTCAGCCCCTCCGGCTCCACGATCAGGAAGAAGATGATGAGGGCGCCGAACATCATGAGGCGGAGGTTGGGGATCAGGTTGAGTACGGTCTGCGGCGCGAAGAAGATGCCGCCGAAAGCCTCCATGCTGTAACGGATGACGATCGGCAGCAGGGTGACGAAGATCGCCCCGAAGATCGAGCCGAGCACCGAGCCGAGCCCGCCGATGATGATCATCGCCAGGTAGTCGATGGACACGCCGATCTGGAACTGCTCGTAGTTGGCGATGCCGAGGAAATAGGTGTACAGCACGCCGGTGACGCCGGCGTAGAACGACGAGATGGCGAAGGCCAGGAGCTTGTAGCGGAAGATGTTGATGCCGATGATCTCGGCGGCGATGTCATGGTCGCGGATGGCGATGAACGCGCGCCCGACCCGGGTGCGCATGAGGTTCATCGTGCCGACGATGGCGAGGACGACGAACACCAGCAGGAAGTAGTACATCTCCCGCTGGCTCGACAGCACCAGCGGGCCCAGCCGCGGCCGCGCCACCTCGATCGAGGCCTGCACGCCGCCGCTGATGAACGTCACGTGGTTGATCGTCCACTCGATGATGAGCTGGCCGGCCAGCGTCGCGATGGCCAGGTAAAGGCCCTTGATGCGCAGGGACGGGATGCCGACGATGGCCCCGATCAGTGCCGCCATGAGGCCGCCGGCCAGGAGATTCACCGGCCAGGGCGAGCCGAGCCGGTTGGCCAGGTTCGCCGCGGTGTAGGCGCCGACCGACATGAACGCGCCGTGGCCGATCGAGACCTGTCCCGTGTAGCCGACCAGGATGTTGAGGCCGAGCGCGCCGATGATCGCGATCCAGACGAGGTTGGCGACCGACAGGAAGTATTCGTGCAGGGTGAGCGGGATGACCAGGAAGAACAGCACCGCCACCGCCGCCACTGTCCATCGCGCGATCGGCAGCGGATAGAGCCCCATATCCGCCTCATACGTCGTCTTCAGCACCCCGCACTCGCGCTGAATCACTCTCGTCTCCACGCGTCGAGCCCGTGGGGGTTGGCGGCGCCGGGGAGGCGTGGCAGGGGTCGAAGGGACCCGTTCCCGGTGAGCGTCGGCGGGCCGAACGCGCCCGGATGGAGCCCAGCCGCACGCCATGAGACCGCCCGCCAGCAGGTTGACGGGCCACGGCGCGTCGAGGCGCGTGGCCAGGTTGGCCGCCGTGTAGGCGCCGACCGACATGAACGCCCCGTGGCCGATGGATACCTGGCCCGTGTAGCCGACCAGGATGTTGAGCCCCAGGGCGCCGATGATCGAGATCCATACGAGGTTGGCGATGGACAGGTAGTACTCGTGAAAACTGAACGGGATCACGAGGAAGAACAGCACGCCCACCGCCGCCACCGTGTACCGGGCGATCGGCAGCGGGTAGAGCGCCATGTCCGCCTCGTACGAGGTCTTCAGCACCCCGCACTCGCGATGGATCATGGCGTCACACCCGCTCGATGATGCGTTTGCCGAAGATGCCGTAGGGCCGGATCATCAGCGCGAGGATCATGAGGACGTAGGGCGCAAAGTCCTTGGTGCCGCCGCCGACGAACGGATCGACGTAGCCGGCCGCGATGTTCTCGACGACGCCCACGATGAGACCGCCGACGATCGCGCCCGGGATCGAGTCGAGACCGCCCAGGATGACCACCGGGAAGACCTTGAAGCCGACCAGCGCCAGGTTCACATCGACGCCGAGCAGGTTGCCCCAGAGGATGCCGCCCAGCGCCGACACGATGCCGGTCATCGCCCACGCCACGCCGAAATAGCGCTCGACGTCGATGCCCATGGCCATGGCGACTTGCTGGCTGTCGGCCACCGCCCGCATCGCGATTCCCTTGCGCGACCGGAGAAAGAACCAGCCGAAGCCGGCCAGGAACGTCAGGCTCACCCCGGCGCCCAGAATCTGGATCGGCGGGATGAAGAGCGGGCCCAGCATGAACGGCTCGTCGCGGATCGGCAGCGGCAGCGGCTTGGTGCCCGAGAAGATCGTGAACGGCCCGAGCCCGCGCAGAATCGACGCCAGCCCGATGGTCGCCATGACCACGGCGATCACCGGCCGGCCGATGAGCCTGCGCAGCATGACGCGCTCCAGGACGAAGCCGAAGGCGACCAGGCTCGCAATGGCGAGCACGACGGCCAGCCACAGCGGGGCGCCCCACACCATCAAGGCCCCGGCCGCCACGAAGCCCGCGATCATGACGAACTCGCCCTGCGCGAAGTTGATGGCGTCGGTCGCCTTGTACACGAGCACGAAGCCCAGCGCGATCAGCGAATACATGAGCCCGATCAGCAGCCCGTTCGACATCAGCAGAAAGAAGAAGCCGAGCTCTTCAGGCACGCGCGGTCACCGGCGCGTCGACGTCTTCCACCCGCACGCGCGACTTGAGGGTGGCCTGGCGGCCGTCCTCGTAGGTGATGGCGGACGCGAGCTCCACGTCGTGGCCGCCCGAGTAGAACGCGTCGACGACCGGCTGGTACTTCTCGGCCACGAAGCGTCGCCGCACCTTGCGGGTGCGCGTCATCTCGGCGTCGTCGGCCTCGAGGTCCTTGGCCAGGAGCAGGAACCGGCGAATCTTCGAGGCCTCCGGCAGCGTCTCGTTGCCCTTGCGGATCTCCTCGCGGAGGAGGTCGCGTACCTCGGGCTTCTGGCTCAAGTCCGAGTAGCTCGTGTAGGCGAGCCCGCGCCGCTCGGCCCAGTTCCCCACCGTGTTGAGATCGATGGCGATCATGGCGGTGACGAAGGCGCGCTCGTGGCCGAAGGCGACCGCCTCGCGGATGAAGGGGCTGAACTTCAGCTTGTTCTCGATGAACTGCGGGGCGAACGGCGTGCCGTCCCGGAGGGCGCCGACGTCCTTGGCCCGATCGATGATGACCAGGTGGCCGCGCGGATCGACGAAGCCCGCGTCGCCGGTGTGGAACCAGCCGTCGGCGTCGATGACCTCGCGCGTGGCCTCCTCGTTCTTGAGGTAGCCCTTGAAGATGACGGGGCCGCGGACGAGCACCTCTCCGCGATCGGCGATCTTGACCTCGATGCCCGGGCACGGCCGGCCGGCGGTCGTCGGGTTCGCCTCGCTGCTCGGCTGCAGCGACACCAGGCCCGTCGTCTCGGTGGAGCCGTAGACCTGCTTCAGGTTGACGCCGATCGACCGGAAGAAACGGAACGTGTCGGGGCCGAGAGGCGCGCCGCCGGTGAGCGCCCACTTGGTCCGTCGCAGGCCGAGCTGGTCGCGGATCGGCGTGTAGACCAGCACCTCGCCGAGCATGCAGGCCAGGCGCAGCCCGAGCGGGATGGGCTTACCGTCGGCTCGCAGGATCTCGGCGCGCTCGGCGACGGCGCGGAATCGCTCGAAGATCCAGCGCTTGAAGGCAGGCGCGTCGGCGGCCTTCACCTGCACCCCCGTCAGCATGTTTTCCCAGATGCGAGGCGGCGCCAGCACCGTCGTCGGTCCGAGCTCGCGCAGGTCGCGCTGCACCGTCTCCGGGCTCTCCGGGCAGTTGGAGCAAAAGCCGACCACGAGGCTCAGGAACAGGGTGTAGGCGGCGTCGCCCGCCCACGCCATCGGCAGGTAGGCGAGCGCGTTGTCCTCCGGGCGAACGTCATCGGCCTTGCGGAACGCCTCCGCGAGGGCGAGCGCATTGGCGTGCGTCAGCATGACGCCCTTCGGGTTGCCGGTCGTTCCGGAGGTGTAGCAGATGATGGCGACGTCCTCGGGCTTCCCCTTCTCGACCTCGGCGTCGAAGTAGCCGGGGTGCTTGGCCCCGAACTCGCGCCCGAGCTCCTGGACGGACTGATAGGAGCGAAGCCAGTCGTGCTTGTAGTGGAGCATGCCGCGCGGATCGTCGTACACCACGAGGCCGAGGCTCGGGAGCTGATCGCGGAGCGCCAGCACCTTGTCGACCTGCTCCTGGTCCTCGGCCACGATCACCGCGCACTCGGCGTGATTCCAGACGAAGGCGAGCTCCTTCGCGATCGAGTCCTGGAAGACCGGCACCGGCACGCCGCCCAGGCACTGCGCGGCCACCTGGGCCCAGTACAGTCGGGGACGGTTGTCGCCGATGACCGACAGCCGCTCGCCCCGC
>WNFK01029092.1_pt2 | contig 18940 bp, 18 predicted proteins | sample 5400281 | NCBI WGS metagenome assembly WNFK01 (sample SAMN13153350, study PRJNA577476) | soil metagenome | isolation source: 20 cm soil on Douglas fir-dominated hillslope | place: USA:California | collected 2013-09-17 | reverse complement strand
AGATCGAAGCGCTCGCCCGCGACGGGCGCGTAGCAGTCGCCGAGCCGCGCGTCGACGACGACACCGTTGAAGCTCGCGTTCGTCTGGATCACCGCGACCGCCTCCGGGAGGATGTCGGTCGCGACGACCCGGGCGCCCGCCTGCGCGGCCAGCACGGCCGCCAGGCCGAGGCCGGCGCCGATCTCGAGGACGCGCTCGCCGGGACGGACAACGAGATTCTGGCAGAAGAACAGCGAGCCGGCCTTGGGCGGCTGGACGGCGTCGGGGACGCGAAACACGCACCCGCGCCAGGTGAAGAGGTGGACGCTCGCGTCGCTACTTGCCAAGGACGCGCCGGAAGTAGAGCCGGAGCGCTTCTTTGAGCTGGGCGCGCGCGCCCGCGGAGGTCTTCGCGTCCTCGAGCTGATCGATGTCGAGCTGGAGCGGAACGCCCTCGCGCTTCACGCCGTCGAGCTCGGCGGTCAGGCCGCACCGCTCGTCCGATTCCGTGAAGACCAGCTTCGCCCGCTTGAAGGCGCCGTCGTCCTGCGCGAGCTGCTGCACGGTCTCGACGAGAACCCGCTTGATCTCCTCGGCCTCGGCCGCCGGAACGGTCGAGAACGCGGCGGTCAGACTCACTTCGGCCATCAGGGCACGAGGTACTGCGTGATGTCGACCAGCGTCGAGTCCTTGAAGTAGAGGTTCCAGCCGTCGGGGTAGACCCACGCCTCGGTGGCGTTGCCCTTGATGTACGGCCAGTACCGGCGGGCGAGCTTCTCCATCTCGGCCTCCTCGGTGGTCCTCGCCATGGGCGGGCCGAGAAGGATCAGAACCTGCTCGTTGGTCTGCCCGACCGACGCCTGCTTCATGAAGCGGAACGTCATCACGTCGGGCGAGTTGGCGGCGGCCGGGTGGCTGTGCAGGTACTGCGAGATCTTGAGGTCGAGCTGGTTGTCCCAGTGACGGCGCTCGTCGAAGTTGGGCTCCCGGCCGTTCGCCAGGTAGACGATCGTCGTGAACAGGTCCTCGGCCATCGGGCCTTGCGTCGTCCGCTGCTCCTTCACCCGGTACGTCCCGCACCCCGCCAGGATCGCCAGGATGGCCACGAGCGCGATGCCCTTCACGCCTCGAATCATATCAGGGCGGACTCCAGAACGATGCCACGATCGATCGTCCGCGCCACGTGGGTCAGGAGCCGGCTCGTCTCGGCGGGCACCTCGTCGCTGTCCGCCAGCTGACGGAGCACGTCGATCAGCCGCCGCATGGCGCGCATCAGGTCTCCCTCGTGGCCGCCGAACGACTCCTCGACGATCCCGCTCCAGTCGTCCTCCCCGGCCGCCCATCGGAAAACTGAGGGCATGAACCCGGCGTGAACGGCGACGGGGACCCGCAAGTGGCGCGCCCGCTGCGCCTCCTGCACGGTAGCGGCGATGCGCACGAGCTGGTCGAGCTTGCGCTTGAGCTTCGGCCGCTTCCGGAGAAACACGCGCGCGGCCGCCGGGTCGCCCGAGCGCGCCTCCTCGATCAGCGCCGAGCAGATCGCCGCGGCTTCGGGCCCGGTCGCGTCGCTGAATACCCCGTGCGACACGATCTCGGCGACGAGCAGCTCGTTGTCGTGTCGGAGGCCGGCGATGAGGCGCCCCTTCGACTCGAGCTTCTGGTCGCGCACCGCGCCGAACTGCTCCAGCACCTCGACCACGCGCAGGAACTCCTGCCAGTAGGCGGAGCGCAGCGCCTCGAGCTGCCGCCGGCGGACGCCCAGCCGTTCGGTCGCGGTCTCCAGCTCGCGCCATTCGCGATCGCAGCGGGCGGTGGCGCCCCAGGGGCAGCGATGACACTCGATCGCGGCCAGCGTGGCCTCGGGTCCCTGCGCGCGCTCGTGCTCGACGAGCTCGGCCACCGAGAAACGCCCGAGCTCGGCGGCCAGCTGGCGGAGCCCGCGCCCGTCGCCTCCCCCGCGGTCGGATCGGCCGCGGTCGCGCGGCACGTGAAGCGGCGGCGTGGCCCAGAAGATCCGCTTGATGACGCCGCTCTTCACCCGCACCGTGGCTCCGTGCGGCAGCAGGGCGTCGATGAGCACGCGATGACCGCGAATCGCGTGGATCCCGAGCACCATGGCGAGGGTCGGCGCGCCGCCCCGCCGGACCAGCACCAGGCGTCCCGGCTCCGCCTCCACGACGGGACGCTCGCCGCGACTGCCGGCGCCGCGTCCGAGCGCCCGACGGCGGACCTCGATCTCGTTGCGCGCGCGCCGGTAGCGGCCGATGCGCTGGAAGTCGCCGCACGGCGCGGCGTAGCCCCTGACCGTCTCGACGGAGCGCTCGAGCGTCTGGACGTCGCTCTCGACCTCGCGAATACGCTTGAGGTTCTGGTACTGCCCGAACGACGACTCGATCCGCCGCCGCAAGACCTCGGGCGCGGCGCCGGTCGAGAGCAGGAGCGCCACCGAGCCGTAGCCGAGCTTGAACTGGCTCTCGATCGGCTCGGGCGAGCCGTCGATCACGCGCAGGATGTCGTCGAGCCCGTCGCGGGCGTCGAGGGCGACGACGCACGTGCCCTCGGGATCGATCCCGCGGCGACCGGCCCGGCCCGCCATCTGCGTCAGCTCGTTGTGCGAGAGCGCGCGGAAGCCACGGTCGGTCCGCTTGGTGAGCCCCTGGAGCACGACCGACCGCGCCGGCATGTGGATGCCGAGGGACATCGTCTCCGTCGCGAACACGACCTTGCAGAGGCCGCGCTCGAAGAGCACCTCGATGAGCCGCTTGAGGCTCGGCAGGATGCCGGCGTGGTGGAGCCCGATACCGAGCCGCAGCGCCTCGAACACGCTCTGGTTCAACGTGGACTCGGCGACGGTGGGGCTCTCGCGGATCAGCTCGCCGATCGCCTGGTCGACCTCCCGCTGCTGCGGACCCGCGAGCAGGCTCTTGCCCTCGGTGAGGACGTCCTGCATCGCGCGCTCGCAGCCGACGCGGCTGAAGATGAAGTAGATGGCCGGGAGCCAGCTCCGCGCCTCCAGCACCTCGATGAGGACGGGCGGGGGGACGACGCGCCGCGTGTACCAGCGTCCGCGATCGTCCGCGCCGCGGGGCTCGTCGCCGATCACCCGCGCCCGCCCGCCGCGGACGGCCGCCAGCTCGTGGATCTCACCCGCCAGGTCCGCGATGACGTACGCGAGCGGGACCGGCCGGTGCGGATGGTAGATCGGCACGATCGGCCGGTGGACGATCGAGATCCAGTCGGCGATCTCCTTGACGTTGGCGACGGTGGCCGAGAGGCCGACCAGCACCACGTCGTCCGGCGCGCTGACGATGATCTCCTCCCAGACGGTGCCGCGTCCTTCGTCGCCCATGTAGTGGCATTCGTCGAGGACGATGTAGCGGAGGCCGTCGAGGCCGCTGCCGTAGAGCGCGTTCCGGAGAATCTCGGTCGTCATGACGAGGACCGGCGCGTGAGGGTTCACCTTGACGTCGCCGGTGAGAATTCCGACCGTGTCGGCGCCGAATGCGCGGGTAAAATCAGCGAACTTCTGGTTGGAGAGCGCCTTGAGCGGAGTCGTGTACGCTATACGGCGCTTGGCGGCGAGGGCGGCGTGGATCGCGAACTCGGCGACGAGCGTCTTGCCGGCTCCGGTCGGCGCCGAGACGATGACCGACTGGCCGGCTTCGATCGCGCGAATGGCTTGGACCTGGAAGTCGTCGAGCGGAAACGGATAGCCCGAGCGGAACCGCTCGAAAAGATCCATCTCGTCACACAGTAACATGGGGGAACAGACGTGATCGTCTTTCACATCGCCATCACGGCGGCCGCGGACTATCTCACCCGACGCGAGGCGCACCGGCGCGCGCACATCGAGCGCCTCCAGGGCCTGCGGGCCATGGGAATTCTCATCGGGGGCGGGCCGGCGACCGACGGAGCGACCGCCGACCTCTTCTATCGCCTGCAACAGCCCGCGCAGCTCAAGCACGCGATCGAGGAGGATCCGTACTGGACGGGCGGCGTGTGGACCCGCTACGAGCCCCGGAGCTTCGCCCAGTTCGTCGAGCCGTGGGAGATGGTGCCCGTCGTGCTCGACGGATCACGGCACGTCACCCTCGTGGAGGGTCCGGTCGTCGAGCCCGACATGGCGCAGTTCGCGCTGATCGAGATGCGGGGCGCCGGTCGGGTGGCCTTCGGCGGCTTCTTCGAGGGCGGCGGCACGCTGGCCGTCGTGAGGACGCCCGACGAGGCCGAGGCGCTTCGCTGGTTCGCGGAGAGCGGCTTCTGGAAGCCGGGCGCCCTCACTGCGCGCCCCTGGCTCCACGTCCTCTAGCAGCCTGCAGGAGACCTAGTCGATACCGGATAGGGCCAGGACGTGGCGCATCCGCTCCACGGCGCTGTCCGGATCACGGAGCAGTCCGGCGCGGTCCATCAGGGCGAACTGCTCGGCCAGGTGCACGACCGAGCGGGCGCTCTCCATGCCGCCGACCATCCGGAAGTGCGACTGGTGCCCGTTCAGGTAGGCGGCGAACACGACGCCCGTCTTGTAGAAGCGCGTGGGCGCGCCGAAGACGTGGCGCGCGAGCGGGAGCGTCGGCCCGAGGATCGCCTCGTAGCGGGCGAGATCGCTCGCATCGAGCGCCTTCAGCGCGGCCGACGCCGCCGGGGCGATCACGTCGAAGATCCCGAGCAGCGCGTCGCTCGCCCGCTCTCCGTCGCCGCGAATGGTCGTCGGGTAGTCGAAGTCGTCGCCGGTGTACATGCGGACGCCGCGCGGGAATCGCCGGCGCATCGCGATCTCACGTCGCTGATCGAGGAGCGAGATCTTGACGCCGTCGATCTTCGCGGCGTGCTCGTTCACGATCGCCAGCAGCGTCTCGGTCGCGCGGTCGAGGTCCGCCGAGCCCCAGTAGCCTGCCAGCGCGGGGTCGAACATCTCGCCGAGCCAGTGGATGATGACCGGCTCGCGCACCTGGCTGAGGATGCGGCCGTAGACCTTCAGGTAGTCGTCCGGAGTCCGGGCCGCCGCGGCGAGCGCGCGGCTCGCCATCAGGATGATGCGGCCGCCGCAGCGCTCGATCCACGCGCACTGCTCCTCGTACGCCGCCTCGACGTCGGCGAGCGTCACGCGTGGGCCGGGCTCGAGGTGATCGGTTCCCGCCCCCGACGCGACCACCGCCCCCGAAACCGTCTTCGCCTCGGCCACCGTGCGCTTGATCAGCTCCCGGGCCGTCTCCCAGTCGAACCCCATGCCGCGCTGCGAGGTGTCCATCGCCTCGGCGACGGCGAGCCCGAGCGACCAGAGATAGCGCCGGTAGGCGAGCGTCGCCTCCCAGTCGAGCGCGACCTCGAGCGTCGGGTTGATGGCGGCGAGTGGATCGGCGACGACATGCACGGCGGCGAAGCCGACGCGGCTGCGGATGGGCCCGCTCGACGGCGCGACGGCCGCGCTCCCCGTCAGCGTGTAGGGCGTCAGCGCTCCGTCGGCGCGCGGCAGCCGCAGCGTGCGGGTCATCGCCTCCTCCTCGACGGCAGTGTAGCACCCGCCCTCGGTTGACAGTGCCGCCGCCCTCTCGTATCGTGAGCGCACTTTTCTCGGGTCCCGCCGCGGCGACGCTTCGAAGGAGGTCGGCATGGCTGCCAAGACGACCGACAGGAATCGCACGAAGTTCCTCCTCGACGAGAAGGACATCCCGTCGAAGTGGTACAACATCCAGGCCGATCTCAAGACGCCGGCGCCTCCGGTGCTGCACCCCGGCACGAAGCAGCCCATCGGACCGCAAGACCTGGCGCCGCTCTTCCCGATGGAGCTGATCAAGCAGGAGGTCAGCCGCGAGCGCTGGATTGCGATCCCCGACGAGGTGCGTGACGTCTATCGCCTCTGGCGGCCGTCGCCGCTCTACCGCGCCCGGCGTCTGGAAAAAGCGCTCGGCACGCCGGCGCGCATCTACTACAAATACGAGGGCGTGAGCCCGGCCGGCAGTCACAAGCCGAACACCGCGATCGCGCAGGCCTACTACAACAAGGCCGAGAAGGTCACCCGCCTGGCGACCGAGACCGGCGCGGGCCAGTGGGGCTCCGCGCTGTCGCTCGCCTGCCAGATGTTCGGGCTTCAGTGCAAGGTCTACATGGTGAAGGTCTCCTACCAGCAGAAGCCGTACCGCCGGATCATGATGGAGACGTGGGGCGCCCAGGTCGTGGCAAGCCCGAGCCCCGATACGCAATCCGGCAAGACGGTCCTCGAGGCGGATCCGAATTCTCCCGGCTCGCTCGGCATCGCGATCAGCGAGGCGGTCGAGGACGCGGCCACCCGCGACGACACCAAGTACTCGCTCGGTAGCGTGCTGAACCACCTGCTCATGCACCAGACGGTCATCGGCCTCGAGGCGAAGAAGCAGCTCGAGAAGGCCGACGCCGCCGCCGACATCGTGATCGGCTGCGCCGGCGGCGGCTCGAACTTCGCCGGCCTGTCGTTTCCGTTCGCCGCCGACAAGCTCGCCGGCAGGAACCGGAAGCTGCGGATCATCGCCGTCGAGCCGGCGGCCTGCCCGAGCCTCACCAAGGGCAAGTACGTCTACGACTTCGGCGACACGGTGGGCCTGACGCCGCTGGTGAAGATGCACACGCTCGGCCATACGTTCATCCCGGCGCCGCTGCACGCGGGCGGGCTCCGCTATCACGGCATGGCGCCGCTGGTCTCAAAGCTGTACGACGAGGGCGTGATCGAGGCCGTCGCGGTGCCCCAGCTCGCGACCTTCGAGGCCGCGATGCAGTTCGCGCGCACCGAGGGCATCATCCCGGCGCCCGAGTCGGCGCACGCCGTGCGCGTGGCCGTGGACGAGGCGCTGCGCTGCAAGCGCGACGGCAAGCGGCAGACGATCCTCTTCAACCTCTCGGGCCACGGCCACTTCGACCTCGGCGCCTACGAGGCCTACCTGGGCGGGCGGCTCCAGGACTACGAGTACCCGGCTGCGAAGGTCAACGAGGCGCTCGCGCAGGTGCCGAAGGTCAAGGCGTAGGAGGCGCGGCGGGCGCGCGGCCGCCGTATCGAGTGAGCGCGCACGCGGTCCGCGTCCTCCGTCTGGGCGCCGGGCTCGTCCTTCTCACGTACCTGGCCACGCATTACCTGAACCACGCGCTCGGCATCGTCTCGCTCGCGGCGATGGAGGACGGCCGCGACTGGTTCCTCTGGCTCTGGCGCCGGCCCGTCGTCTCGTCCGTGCTCTACACCGCGCTCGTCGTGCACGTCTTCCTGGGCCTCTGGGCCCTCTACCGGCGACGCACGCTCCGGATGCCCGCGTGGGAAGCGACACAGCTCGTTCTCGGCCTGATGATCCCGCCGATTCTCGTCGCCCACATCGTCGGCAACAGGCTGGCCCACGAGCTCTACGGCATCAACGACTCCTACGCCCGCGTGCTGCTGCTGTACTGGGTGACGTCGCCGGTGCGCGGCATGCTCCAGACCGCGATGCTGCTCATCGCCTGGATCCACGGCTGCATGGGCGTGCACTTCTGGCTCCGGTTCCGCGCGGGGTACGCGAACGTCGCCGTGTGGCTCGTCGGCATCGCGGTGACGATCCCGGTCCTGGCGCTCGCCGGGTTCGTGCAGGGCGGCCTCGAGGTCATCGAGCAGGCCCGCACCCCCGGGTGGGTCGCCGCCGTCACCGCCGGGAGCACGCCGGCCACGCGCGCGCACCTCGCCGCCGTGGGAGAAGGCATCATCGCGACGTATGGGGTGCTCCTCGCGCTGACCCTCGCCGTGCGCGGCGGGCGGGTCCTGTATCTCAGACGCTGGCACTCGGTGAGGATCGCCTACCCGGGCGGCCGCGTGGTGACGGTGCCCATCGGCTTCTCGGTCCTCGAGGCGAGCCGTCACGCCGGCCTTCCGCACGCGTCGGTCTGCGGCGGCCGGGGACGGTGCTCGACGTGCCGCGTCCGCATCGTGCGCGGCCTCGACACGGTGCCGGCGGCGAGCGAGGCGGAGCGGCGCGTCCTGCGCCGCGTCGGCGCGCCGCCGGACGTCCGGCTGGCGTGCCAGCTCCGGCCCGCACGCGAGACGGACGTCGTCCCGCTCCTGGCGGCCCGCGACGCCCTCGCGACCCACCTCGGCCCCGACCGGCAGGGCGTCGAGCAGGAGGTCGCCGTGCTCTTCGCCGATCTGCGGGGCTTCACGCGAATGGCCGAGCGCCGGCTGCCGTACGACGTCGTCTATCTCCTCAACCGTTACTTCCAGGCAGTGGGCTCGGCGATCGAGCGCGCCGGCGGCATCGCCAACCAGTTCACCGGTGACGGCGTGATGGCGCTGTTCGGCGTGGAGCGAGGGCCGGAGACCGGCTGCCGCGAGGCCCTCACCGCGGCGGCGGCCATGATCGCGGGACTGCACGCCCTGAGCCAGGAGCTCAGCGGCGAGCTCGTTCAGCCCCTGCGCCTGGGCATCGGCATCCACGTCGGCCACGCCGTCGTGGGCCGCATGGGCTACGGCGACAGCACGTACTTCACCGCGGTCGGCGACACCGTCCACGTCGCGGCCCGCCTGGAGCAAGCCACCAAGGACTTCGACTGCGAGCTCGTGGTGTCCGAAGAGGTCCTGGCCCGCGCCGGCCTCGACCCGACCCCCTTCGCCCGCCACGAGATCGCCCTGCGCAACCGCGCCACGCCGGTCGCCGTCCGCATCATCAAGCAAGTGGCAACGCTCTCCGCGTCCTAAGCTTGACGCGTCCTAGGCCTTACGCGCCAGGCTCGACGTTGAGGCGGCGCGGCCGGCGGCGGGTGTGTGGGAGGGGCGAAGGGACCCGTTCCCGAAAAGCGCTCGACGGACGCTATGAGCCGAGATGGAGCCCAGACGAGTGGAGCAGCGAACGCGTGCCGCGTGGTCGTCTCGCCCCTCCCACACACCCGCCGCCGGACGCGCCGGATCAGGCGGAGAGGATACGATCGTAGCGGCCGTAATCGCGGGCCGCGTCCATCATCCACTTGACGCAATCCGGATTGGCCCGCGGCGGCAGCTCGCACGACGTCGACAGGACGAAGCGCGACCGCTTACCGACCGTGTCGATGCAGCGGCGCACCTCCGCCTCGATCTCGGCCTGGGTGGCGCGCTCGAAGATCGTCACGTCCACGTTGCCGATGGCCACCACGCCGCGCTGGTTGCCCAGCGTCACCAGCTTGTCGAGCTGGTCGACCTTCAGCGCCGGATCGCCCTGCTGATCGAGGTCGATGGTGATGGCGACGAAACCCACGTCGACCAGGTCCTCGTGGATCTGGTGCGTCGTGCCGCAGATGTGCACGGTCGTCCCGACCTTCTTCGCGCGGAAGTAGTCCACGAGCTCCTTGTGGTAGGGCTTGATGAACTCGCGGTAGGTGTCCGGGCCCACCAGGGAGCACGACGCGGTCGGATCCGTGTAGCTCAGACCGATCTTCGTCCCGACCACCGCGTCGCCGAAACGCTTCGCGTACTCGGTCGCGAAGCGCATCAGGTCGTGGACGAATGGCGGGTCGTCGATCGTGTCCAGGCACATGAGCTCCGGGTTGCGCATGAGCATGGCGATGGTCCACGGTCCGGTGAGGACCGCGCCGAGCCCGCTCGGCAGCCTGGCCGCTGACAGCGCGGCGCACTGCTCGAGGAACGCCGGCAGCCGCGCGTCCTTCAAGGGATCGGGGACCTCGAGCTTCGCGAGCCGGCCCTTGTCGTCCTGCAGGACGTGCCGATCGATCGACGGCACGACGTAGTCCGAGTACTTCACGCGGCAGCCGACCGCCTCCGCCTCCTTGGCGAGATCGTTGAAGGCGATCATGATGTCGGGCTGGTAGCGCTCGTAGTAGTTCAGCATCGCTCGCGCGGCCCGGGTCGGGTTGGTGCAGTACTCCTCGATCGAGAGCCCGTCGAGGCAGCCCGCGAACGAGCCGGCGATCGGATACGCGGGCACGCGGTCGGCGAAGCCGCCCTTGTAGGCCGCCACCACGCGGTCTCGCCCGCTCACCCTTGACTGATCGTCGCTCACGGCGCGCCCTCACGCGATTTTAGCATCGGAACGAACGCGCTCAGCGTGCGCTCGATTTCGGCGGGCGAGAGGTTCGGGCGGATGAACACCATCGGCATATCGGCGCCGGCCGCGTGCCACTCGGCGAGCCGCGCGCGGGCCTCGCCCGGCGTGCCGAAGACGGTCAGCTCTTCCAGGAGCGTCTCGGCTTCGGGCGGCACCGCCGCCGCGAAGCGCGGCGTGTTCGCGGCGATCACCGCCTCGACCTCGCGCTCGAATCCCTGCCGCGCGAGCGACCGGCGGTAGAGCGGGCCCATCGTCGTGAGGTAGAAGGACACGAACCACGCCGCCCCGGCGCGCGCCTCCTTCGGATCGTCGGCCACGACCGTCGGCACCGACGGGTAGACCGCGACGCGCCGCTCGCCCCCGCCGGCTCGCGCGGCGCCCTCGCGCAGGAGCGCCTTGCCCTGGGCGAGACAGCGGCGCGGGTACATGAAGGGCAGCCAGCCGTCCGCCAGCTCGCCGGCGAGCCGGACCGACTCGTCGGTGAGCGCGGCCAGGAAGATGGGCAGCGCGGCCGCCGGCGCCAGATTGAGCTTGAGCGGCCGGGCGGCGCTCGCCGCCGCGAGCGGGATGCGCTCTCCGCGAACCAGCGCCCGGACCTGGATCACGGTGCGGCGCATCCGGGCGATCGGCGCCACGAACGGCACGTCGTGGAGCCCCTCGGTGAGCTGGGCGGTACTGGCGCCCAGGCCCAGCACGAAGCGACCGCCGGAGATCGCGGCGAGGGTCGACGCCCCCATGGCGAGGGTCCCGGCGCTCCGGCCCCACACGCCGAGGATGCCCGTCCCCAGCACGATGCGCCGCGTCTTCAGCGCCGCCTCGGCCATCAGCACGGTGACGTCGTGGGCCCAGGTTTCGGGCAGGAAGTACCCGTCGTAGCCCAGGCGCTCGGCGGTCGTCGCCACGTCGACGAGCGCGTCGCGCCGGTTGTCGAGAGGCATCACGCTGACACCGACGAGCGCGTCACTCACGCGAGTGTGGACTCCCCTGTACGCCGTCGAGAAAACAGTGTTTACTGTGCATCGATTTCGACTTGGCCGGCCGGCGCAGCCGGACCTTAGCAGAGGAGTGCGGCATGATCAAATCGTGCGTGGCGATCGCCGCATTCCTCTGCGCGGCCGCCCCCACCGCCGGTCACGGCCAGGTCTTCCTCGCCTCCCGGCCGCACCCGGAGTTCCTCATCGGGCCCCTCTTCGTGGTCGCCAACGTGAGCCCGGGGCTCGGGCCGGTGACCGTCAACCTCTCCTGGAGCCTCACGCTCAAGCCGGGGCGGCGCGGGGCCGACATCAACCAGGACCTGTACCTCCTGTGGCCGGCCGAGGTCGCGGAGAGCACCGCGCCCGGCCCGACGGAGCCCCAGCTGATCCGGGAGGTCGAGGGCCGGGGCTTCGCCGTCACCGGAAGCGGTCGGCTGCTCCTGCGAAGCCGCGACCGGCTGCAGGTGGGCACCGTCGCGCTCGGCGAGCCGCTCGACGTGCTCGCCTCGTACGTCGCCTACACGCGCCCCGGCGGCCAGACCGGCTCCGTGACGTACATCAAGATTCCGTGGACGCCGCGGCTCGCCGATCAGCTCGCGGTCGTGACGCTCGTGCTCCCGCTCCGCGGGCTCATCGCGCCGAAGGCGACAACGTGGCTCGACGAGTTCTTCTGGGGCCGCCGGCAGGTCATCACCACCGGCTTCGGCGATCTGGGGCCCCCGGCGCTCGGGCTCTTCTCGCTCTACTACGAGCGGCGCGACCGGGTCGTGCACCTGGCCCGCGAGTACTCGCTGCTCATCGCGAACTTCGGCGACTCCGATCACCTCAAGATCGAGGAGATCACGCCGTCCACGGCGGTGCGGCGTCAGAGCCGCGTGCGAGCCGGCGGCGAGGTGGTGGCGCTCACGCTCCTCCCGTCGCAGGACGTCACGGCCCAGAGCCTGAGAGTCCAGTTCCACTACTTCAGCGGCCGCATCAACTGGCGGCCGGTGGTGGTCTCCGCGCTGATCCTGCTCCTCACGAACTTCGCGGGCGTGCTCATGTTCAGCACGGACCTGAGCCGCCGTATCAAGCGGCGCCGGCGCCGGCGGCGGTTCGGGGCCGCGGCCGCGGCGACGAACGGCTCGTCCCTCCCCTCGCGCGAGAGCCTGGTCACGCTGATTTCCGTCGGCACGCGCTACGACGAGGTGGTGGCGCGGTTCGGCCGCCCCGACGAGGAGCACGAGCGCGTCACTCCGCCGGGCCGGCGCACGGTGATCTACCGGGCGGCGAACGACGGCGAGCAGCTCGAGGTGGCCATCGAGCTTCGCGACAACCGCGTCACGGAGGTCACGTGCATCACCAGTCACTGAGGGCGAACGGGCAAGGAGCGTCGGCATGATCAAGCCGTATACCGCGGTGGGCCTCATTCCCACCGTGCGCGGCATCCGCAAGCGCAGCGACATCAAGCTCAACCTCGAGCACCTCTCGCACCTGGTGAAGGCGGCGTCCTGGCTCTCGAGCCTCGACATTCCGGTGAGGCTGATCGCCTTTCCCGAGGGCGCGCTCCAGGCCTTCAACGACGAGGTGCTCGACCTCGACCACGCGACGTTCGCGCGCGAGTGCGCGATCGACATTCCCGGCGAGGAGACCGAGGCCCTCGGCAAGATCGCGAAGGAGTACAACGCGTTCGTCATGGCGCAGGCGAAGGCGCGCCACCCCGACCTCAAGGACCGCTTCTTCAACGTCGGGTTCATCATCAACCCGCGCGGCCGCGTCATCCTGAAACACTACAAGGTCTCCCCGCTCTTTCCGGTGGAGCACTCCGTCTGTCCCCACGACGTCTACGACTGGTGGATCGAGAAGTACGGCCGGAACCTGGACGCGTTCTGGCCGGTCGCCGACACGGAGATCGGCCGGCTCGGCATCATGATGGCGAACGAGGGCTCCTATCCCGAGAACGCGCGCGCGCTCGCGTTGAACGGCGCCGAGGTCGTCTACCGCGCCTCCTATCCCCACCCGGCGACCGGCAACGACATCTTCGAGATCCAGAGCCGCGCCCGCGCGCTCGACAACAACATGTACGTCGTCGCGCCGAACATGGGGACCTACTACCTCTTTCCCGAGGAGGCGACCCCGATCGACACGTTCGGGGGCCGTTCGTTCATCATCGACTACAAGGGGCGGATCGTGGGCCGCCAGGACTACGGCGCCGGCTCGACGTATGTCGGCGGCGTCATCGACGTCGAGGCCCTCCGCGACCACCGGGCCCGGGCCCAGTGGGACAACTGGATGAAGGATCTCAGAACCGAGCTCTACCAGCTCCTGTACGAGCGGCCGATCTACCCGAAGAACCTCTACCTCAAGCGCGCGCCGATGAAGCACGCCGAGTACCGCGAAAAGGTGATCAAGCGCCAGATCCGGCTCATGCACGATCGCGACATCTGGAAGAGGCCCGACCGATGAAGACACTCCTGCTCGCGCTGGCGCTCCTGCTGGCGCCGTGGCCGGCGGCGGCGGAGCTGCTGCTGCCGGCCGGGTTCTCCGCGCAGGTCTACGTGACCGGCGAGGGCTTCGACACCGACGTCTCGCGCGGCATCCGCGGCTTTCCCTCGAGCTCCACGCTCGCGTTCGATCAGACCGGCGTGCTCTACCTCGCCCGCTCGGGCCGCCGCTACATCGGCGGCGAGGTGTACGACCGCTCGCCCCTCTATCGGATTCCGGTCGGGGGTGCGCGCCTGACCCCCGACACCGAGGCGCGCTACTTCTATGGGCCGCCGCTGCCGAGTCCGCAGGTGGCCGGGGCGCAGCGCGGGCGCGAGCTGCTCGTCACGACCTTCGATCGCGAGCGGCGAATCGGCGCGCTCTATCGGATGATCGACGGGCGCGCCGAGCTGTTTGCCGGCGGCACGCCGGAGCGGGGCCGCCAGCCGATCATGCGGCAGCCCGAGGGCGTCGCCGTCGACAGCGCGGGCACCGTCTACGTGGCCGATCGCGCCCAGGGCCTCGTCATCCGGCTCGACGGCGACGGCCGGGTCGTCGATCCGCGCCATCTCGTCGTCACCCGGCCACGCCTCCTGGCGGTGGACGACAGCGACCGGCTCTGGGTCGGTAGCGACGGCACCGCGGAGGCGCCGATCCAGGAGGGCCCGGGTGAGATCGTGCAGCTCTCCCCGCAGGGAACCTCGAGCGTCGTGCATCGTGGCCCCGTCCCCGCCGGCTTCGGGCTCAGCCCGGCGAACCGCCTGTTCGTCGCCGACCGCCACGAGAAGCGGATCTTCATCCTCACGCCGGACGGCAAGCGCGTGGCGTTCGCCAGCTTCACCGAGAACGACGCGCCCCGGAGTCTCTGCTTCGCGCCGGTCACGCCCGAGACGAGGCGGGCCGGCGTGGCCGGCGACCTGTTCGTCGTCATGATCCGCGCCGGAGCGTGGCCCGTGAACGAGGTCGTCCGCATCTCCGGGCCGTTCGACCACTTCGTGGGGCAGCGCTAGACCGCCCAGCAGATCGGGCATTCTTCCGGGTCCTTCCGGAAGTCCGCCCGCTCCGCTTCGAAGCTGATCGTCATAAACCGTTGATTCAACACGCGCCCTCCCGGGGCACGCCTCCTGCTATACAACCGGCTACAGAAGTAAAGATTTAGACGGCCTCGAGGCCGACGGAGGGGGCTATGCACATGGACGACCTCTGGTTCGACATGGCCATCCGGGGAGAGCCGGACCTGCAAGACGACGTCGTCGAGCGATTTCACCTCTCGGACGGGACCGAGCCGAAGCGCGGCGCCGCGCCCCCCGCGCAGGACCTTCCTGCCCAGGACAGCGCGACGGACCTCCAGCCGGCGCCGGCAACGGACTGCTTCTAGACCCAGGCGCTGACCTCAGCGCCGCGGGTCCAGAAGCGTCTGCAGACTCTCGACCGCTCGCCGCACGTCCACCTCGTTCAAAGTCGGCATCGTCACCACCTGCGGCTCGACGTGCTCGGCCCAGGGTCTCCACATGATTCGTTCGACGCTGAACAGAACGAGCGACGGGACCCCGAGCGCCGCGGCGAGATGGCTGATTCCCGTGTCGTTACCGATATATGCCGTCGTAACGCTCAGAACCCCCGCGAGCACGGGAAGGTCGGGCTCCCCGAGCACCATCGCTCGCCGGGGCAGCGCCGCCGACAGTGCCGCGACCGCCTCCGAATCGGCCGGCCCGCGGTGAATCGCGACGGCGAGCGGCGGCAGCAGCCGCGCGAGCCCCTCCAGGACGGCGACGAATCCGGCTGTCGCCCAGAGCTTTCCTCGGCCGCCGGCGCCGGGATGGACGACCAGAAGCTTTGTGTGGCCGTCCCAGCCCAACCGCTGGAGCGCGAGCCGACCTGCGGCGACGAGCTCGTGCCCTGCGGAAACCGGCTCGCGCAGCGCTCGATCCGGGGACGCGCCGACTGTGCTCAGCAGGTGGCGCCACACCTCCTGACCGTCGGAGCCGACCGACGGGGCGACCACCGCTCCGCGTACGAGGGCCGCGAGCCTCCGGGCGAAGTGTGGATCCCGGGAGCCGAACCACGAGACCAGATGCCTCGCCCCGCGAAGGTCGGCCGCGCACGGCTCGGGCCATACGGCCTGGTCACCGAGATGGTCCGGCTCCTCGAACAGCGCGGCCAGCCCGAGCGCGTCAAAGTCGATGGACCGATCGACGACACCGAGCGCGGTCAGGAGACGGCCGATCCTCGGCTGCGCCGCGAGCGCCAGTGCGTCGTCGGGCCAGCGCCGCCTCGCCGCGCGGAGCGCCGGGATCGCCAGGAGGACATCGCCCAGCGCGCCGGGATGGATGACGAGGGTCAGCGGCGGAGCAGCGCGAGCGCGGCGTCGTGGAGGCGGCCGTTCGTCGCCAGCGCCGTGCCCGAGTAGATCGTCGGCTTTCCTTCCCAGTCGGTGAACCGGCCGCCGGCCTCCTCGACGAGGAGCTTGCACGGGGCCAGGTCCCACGGCTTCAGGTCGAGCTCGGCGTAGATCTCGGCCTTGCCTTCGGCGACGAGGCCGTAGCCCGCGTAGTCCCCGAAGCCCCGCTGCCGCTCGGTCGCGTCGACGAGGCGCATGAACTCCTCCCACCGCCCGGCCTGGCGGACCGTTCCGAGACCCGCGTGCAGGAGAAAGGCGCGGGACAGGCTCCCCTCGCCGGATACTTGAAGGCGCTCGCCGTTGAGGAATGCGCCGGCACCGCGGCGGGCCGTGTAGAGATCGCCGGTGACCGGATTGTGGACGACGCCGACCGTGATCTCGCCGTGCTCCTCGAGGGCGATCAAGGTGGCCCAGAGGGGAACGTGACGGACGAAGTTCTTCGTGCCGTCGATCGGGTCGATGATCCACCGTCGCTCGCGCGAGCCCGCGCCGCCGAACTCCTCGCCGAGCACCCCGTGCTCCGGGAACGCGCGGCCGAGGATCTCGACGATCACGCGCTCCGCGTCGCGATCGGCCTGGGTCACCGGCGTATCGTCGGGCTTGATCGTGACCTCGAAGCCGCCCCGGTAGTACTTCAGCGCGACGCGTCCGGCGGCCCGCGCCGCCTCGACGGCGGCTTCCAGCGCCGCCTGACTCACCGCGCCGGCTCCTCCCCCGGGAACGGCTCGCCGCGCTCGGCGAGCACCTGGGCGTAGATGTCCAGCGCGTCGACCACGACGGGCATCCCGCCGTAGGTGGCCATCTGGAAGATGACCTCGGCCACCTCCTGCCGCGTGGCGCCGACGTTCAGCGCCGCGTGGATGTGGGCGCGCACCTCGTTGGGCCGGTGCAGCGCCGTGAGCGCCGCGACGGCGCACAGCTCGCGCTGCTTCTGCGAGATGACCTCGCGGCTGTACAGCACGCCCGTGAAGAATATCGACAGCTCTCGCGCCAGCCCCTTGTCGAACCGCTTCCACGTCTCGAAGGGGGAGCCACCTTTCAGGGTGTGGAACAGCTTCTGACTCGTGCGCTTCGTGCGGGCCTTCAGCTCCGCGTCGTCCATGAGCGCCATGCGTGTCTCCTTATGGTAACGTCAGGCTTCGACGGCGTGCCGCGTCGTCACGATATCGTAGCCGAGAGGACCGCACAAATGCTGAACCCTCACGTGTTCCGCGCCTACGACGTGCGCGGGCTCGTCGGCCCGGACATCAACGCCGACGTCTTCCGTCAGATCGGGCGTGCCTATGCGACCCTGCTCCGCCGCAACGGCGGCCGCCGGATCGCCGTCGGTCAGGACAACCGTGTCTCCTCCGACGAGCTCAAGCGCGGGTTCGTCGCCGGCGTGCGGGCGGCCGGCGTCAGCGTGGTCGACATCGGTCTCTCGACCACGCCGATTCTCTACTTCGCGACCGCCCACTGGAAGCTCGACGGCGGCGCCAACATCACGGGCAGCCACAACCCGATCGAGTACAACGGGGTGAAGATGGTTCACCCCGGCGCCGCGCCCCTTTCCGAGGACGAGATCCAGACGCTGCGCGCCATCGCCGAGCGCGGCGACTACGAGAGCGGCGCGGGCGAGCTCACGTCGCAGAGCCCCCGCGACGACTACTTCGACACCATCGCCGGGATGATCCGGCCCTCTCGCCGTCTCCGCGTCGTCGTCGACGCCGGCAACGGCGTCGCCGGCCTCTATGCCCCGGCGCTCCTGCGCCGCCTCGGCTGCGACGTGATCGAGCTCTACTGCGAGTCCGACGGGCGCTTTCCGAACCACCTGCCCGATCCGGAGGACGAGCACAACGTCGAGGACCTGAAGGCCAAGGTGGTCGAGACCGGCGCCGATCTCGGCATCGCGTATGACGGCGACGCGGACCGGGTCGGCGTGATCGACGAGCGCGGTCAGCGTCACGAGGCCGACCTGATCCTGATCCTGCTCGCCCGCGACCTCCTCGCGCGCCATCCCGGCGCCAAGATCGTCTTCGACGTCAAGTCCTCGCAGGCGCTGGTCGACGACATCCGCCAGCACGGCGGCGTGCCCGTCATGTGGAAGACCGGCCACTCGCACCTCAAGCGCAAGATGCGGGACGACCACATCCTGCTCGGCGGTGAGGTGAGCGGCCACATGTTCTTCGCCGAGAACTACTACGGCGTCGACGACGGCATTCTGGCGTCGTGCAAGATCATCGACCTGGCGGCCGCCGCCGGCAGCCCCATCTCACGCCAGTTCGCGACCATCCCCCACCTGCGCGCGACACCCGAGCTCAAGGCGCCCTGCCCCGACGGCGAGAAGTTCCGCGTGGTCGACGAGGTGACGCGGGAGCTGAAGCAGCGGTACGAGACGATCGACATCGACGGCGCGCGCGTCATCTTTCCGGGTGTCGGCTGGGGGCTCGTCCGCGCGTCGAACACGAACCCGTACCTGACGCTCCGCTTCGAAGCCCACACCGACGCGGAGATCTCGGAGATGAAGCGCGCGATCTACGACGCGCTCCGCCGGTACCCGTGCGTGACGCTCCCCGCCTAGCCCCGGGACAGAGCTCGCCTAGTTCGCGAAGGACAGGGCGAGGCCCTGGGCCGCGAAAAAGCGCGACACGGCGGAGGTCCAGAGGGGGATTCCCCTCGTCGACGGAAACACTCCGTGGCCCAGGCGCTCGGGGAACGGCGGAATCACGACGAGCTCGCCACGACCACGCGCCGAGCGGAAGCTCTCGAACCAGAGCTTCTGGACCCGAGGGCCGATGAACTGGTCGTTCTCGGCGTAGAACCACAAGACCGGCACGGGAACGTGCGGCGCGATCGAGGCGAACAGCTCGGCCATGCGATCCGAGGCGCACGGCTCGCCCGGGCGCTTCTCCGGGTCGCCGCCGCGCCCCGGCGCGAACGCGAGCACCGCCACCAGCCCGTCGGGGTGCTTCGTGGCCGTATAGATCGAGGCGAATCCGCCCGCGCTCTGGCCGACCAGGAGCCAGCGCTTCGTATCCAGATCTCGCTCGGCCTTTGCCCAGGCGATCGTGGCGAGCAGGTCGAGCGCCGCGCCCTCGCCGGCGCGCCGGAAATCGGGGCGG
>WNFK01033756.1_pt1 | contig 18948 bp, 23 predicted proteins | sample 5400281 | NCBI WGS metagenome assembly WNFK01 (sample SAMN13153350, study PRJNA577476) | soil metagenome | isolation source: 20 cm soil on Douglas fir-dominated hillslope | place: USA:California | collected 2013-09-17 | reverse complement strand
GTGACTCCAACAAACGTTTGCGATCCACGAAGCACTCGAAATCGCACTGAAAAGTTATTCGCGTCAGATCGGCCTATTTCGTGGACGAATTCTTGTAAACGATTCCGCCCTTCATCACAAAGACCACGCGTCGAACCGCGGTGATGTCTTTTAACGGATCGCCGTCGAGCGCAATGATGTCTGCCTGTAAGCCTGGCGCTATCGAGCCGATTTGATCCGCCAGGCCCATCGCTTCTGCCCCGAGAGAGTTTGCGGAAACCATCGCCGCCATTGGGTCCATTCCGCCATCGCGCACGCGATCAATAAACTCCTCAGCGTTGCGGCCGTGCGAACCAGCCAGTGCGTCTGTGCCAAAAACAACCTTCAATCCGGGAATCTTCAACGCTCGTTGCACCAGCGCGTGGTTGAGCGACAGGACCTTCTCCATCGCCGCAAACCCTTCTTCGGTGTAGCCGGGCGTACCAAGAAACTTTTCCTTGTTCAATAGATAATTCTCGATCACGAGCCCGGCCTGAGGATCAAGATAAGTTCCCTTCTCGGCCAGCAATTTCAGATCGTCGTCGGTAGCCATGGTTCCGTGCTCGATCTCGGTGCACCCCGCGATAGATGCAGCGCGGACCGCATCCTTGTAGGCGTGTACAAGCGTGCGCAGTCCTTGTTTCTTTGCTTCATCACAGGCCGCGTTCAACTGTTCCTGCGAAAGCGTCATCGCCCCGCCGAGGCGGATACTTTGCGACGCGAAGATTTTGATCAGATCGGCACCGGCTGCCTTCTGCTTCCTTACGAAGGCGCGAATTTCTTCGGGCCTGCCGGTCTTTTCTCCTTGTCCGACGAGTGGCTCAACAGCAGTCAGAATACGCGGCCCGGGAAGCACGCCTCTCGAGATCGCATCACGTAAAGGAACGTCGGCCGGCGAGCCCACGCTCTGAACGGTGGTGAAGCCCGCCATTAGTGTCACCCAGGCATTCGCAGCTGATTCATACGCGGCCTCCTGCGTCGTTTCTGCCGGCCCTGCATTCTTTCCGTCTTTGCCGAAGCTCCAGGTGATGTGTACGTGAGCGTCAATCCAACCCGGCAAAACTGTCAGTCCGCGCAGATCGTAGTCCACCGGTCCGGCCTTTGGATCAATCGCGACAATCTTTGAACCCTCGATGACGATGCGAGTGTTGTGCAGCACGCGGCCTTTGCCATCGAGCACGGTGCCGGCGGCAATCACTATGCGTTTCGGAGCAGGCGAGGTGGCGCCGGAGTTTGTAGCCACTTGCTTAGGCTCGCTAAGAATTATTGAGCAACTAATAATGCTCAGACACAGAATGAACGTTGCAAATGGCATGAGCCACTCCTTAATCAGCTTAAAATAATTCCGCATTTATAGGTCGTCCGCTCACGGACTGCCAATAGACTAACAGGGAAAAATCTTGACAAGCGGTACGCGCGTCACTAGATTCTCCACCCCCGTAACTTAAAATTCGCCGGGCGGCAAGGCGCCCGGAAGGAGACCTTTATGAATATCACAATGATACGTCGGACGGGCTTTGCCTGTCTGGCGTTAGCTGTTCTGGTTGTTTTGACGCTGCCGATTGTGCAATACGCAGCCACTGCACCCGGTGAGCTCGAAGCCTGCGTCAACCCTGGCAACGGCGGCTTGAGACTCGTAGACGCTGCCGAGGCTATCACAGGCCCGCCGGGACCCACCGGACCGCCAGGTCCGATCGGTCCAACCGGAGCCACTGGAGCGACTGGTCCGGCCGGACCTGCGGGACCTGCCGGTCCGCCTGGACCATCCGCGGGTGGATCGCCATTCGTCTGGGTTTGCACTCCAGCGCATTTCCCCAGTGCCGGTAGCAGCAACGGCAATATCTACGTCTTCAACGGAAGCACCTCCACTGCTAACGTCGCGGTGAACTTTCTAGATAGCACCGGAAATAACCTTGCCGGAGTGGCGGTTCCAGGTGCAGCTCCGCCTTCTAACTATCCCGGTGAAGCGGGAGCGGCAACGTCTCCACTAGGCGCAGCCAACACGAGAAACATTCCCTTCGTCACTCCGACGACAGGTGGGCCCGGATTCGATGGTGTTACCAATGTCTCCTTCACTGTCAGAGTAACTTCAGACCAGCCAATCGCGGTTGGAGCCGACTTCGTGTTCAGCGGCTTCCATCCAATACCCTGCAGCCTCTTGCCGAAGTAAATGCTGGTTGCTGCTGGTAGAGAAAAGGCCCCGATCGCTCGGGGCCTTTTTTGCAGGTGTCTCCTCTTTTGAGATCTCAAAGTGCTCTCCTTTTTTGAGATCCTCAAATTTGAGATCTGAAATCTCAAACTGCCATGTTTACATCCGCGATTAGCTTCTCTTAGCGTAGTAGCCCTGCCGATAAAACAATTGCGCCTTGTTTTGGCGTAGCGTTGGGTTGATGATTTCAATCCTGGTGCGCCGGTAGGATCCATCACGGTTTTTGTTAGTTGGCGAATAACCGATCAGGTATTGTGAGCGCAACTCCTGATCGATCTGTGCAAACGAGGACTGCAGTTCATCGGGCTGCGTAGGAAAGAAAGCACGGCCACCGGTGCGGTCGGAAATCTTTCGCAGAGCACCTGAGTCAAGCTTCCCTTCTGAAAAATCTCGATCACGAAAGCCTATCGAATAGATCGCGACGTCCGACTTGACCGCAAAATCAATAACGTCCTGTTTCTTAATCGTGCTGCTGGTGTCATCGCCGTCTGAAAGCAAGACAATCGCGCGACGCGTGCCCTCGGGAGTTTTGGATAGGAGATTTTCAATCGTCATCCACATCGCATCCCAGATTCCGGTGTAGCCGCTGGGATCCTGCTCCTTCGGTAACGGTTCATCGCCATTGGCAATTCGCCGTTCATTCTCCGGCGATATCTCGATCTTGACACGCACGATCCCCCGGTGCAGCTTCGCCAAATCGTTTGTTGGTTCCTGTTCGATTTTGGGCGCACCGGTAAACGAAACTACAGCAGCACGATCCTTGGCTGGACGGATCACAGAGTCGACAAAAGCACGGGCGGCATTCTTTTCTTCAGTGAGCACTCCCCTTTGCGAATCGCTGGTATCAATGAGGAGTGCAAGCGAGAGTGGGCGATCGGTCTCGCGTTCGAAAAGACTGATGGTTTGCGGGACATCGTTTTCGAAAATTGCGATGTCAGCCGCGCGAAGCGAAGTTATAAAGTGACGATCTTTATCGGTGGCCGTGAACAGTGAGTTAACCAAATCGGTTTCGACACGGATGACCTCGGCCTCAGGCTCAGGCGCCGTGGTCGGTGGCGTCGGACTCGCAGCTGGAGCAGCCGCGGTAGACTCCAGCGGGGCTGCGTGAGCAACGAAACGGGCAGTCCCCATATTGGGAACTGCCCACAACATTACTACCAGAGCGCCCAGTACGATGAAGAGGACTGCTCTCATGCTATACCATCGCAATGCGTTGCCTTAGTAGCGACGATTTCGCCTACGTAGCTTGTAAGTGTACAAAGCAGAACCACCGGCGCCACCAAGAGCACCAATCGCCGCGCCCTTCTTGCCACCAATCAAGCCACCGATCAACGCGCCGCCGCCGGTGCCCATGGCTACCGTGAGCTTGTCACGATGTTTTTGCCAGAAGCTACGACCCTGCGGTCTTGTCGCGTAGGAAGAACTAGTAGTATGCGCATACCTGCGGCCGGCGTTTCTATAGACTACCCGTGGCGCACTCGTCTGATAGCCCGAGGTGCTAACACCTTCCGCGCCAGATGAACAAGCTCGAAAACCGTCCGCGAATCCTGTCTTGTAGGCACTCTGTTCAGCGGCTGAATTGAACTCAGCCGGAACGAACGGTTCTCTGTTAGAAGCGGCCTGATATTGTGCGTCAGTAGCCGGCACGGTTGCAGTCGTGCTCATCGGCTCAGCTGTCGTGGGTTGACTTCGTGAATGCATTACAACGGCGCCCACTGAGCCACCAATCAGGGCAGCAACCAAAGCGACCGGAAGCAATTTGTTTGTCATGATCATTGTTCTGTCTCTCCTTAAACTCAAACTCAGACGTGTTCGCAGCCTTAACTATTGAGGTAATTCAGCAACACGCGTTCCTCGATCGATTGTTATTAGTTAAAGTGCCCAGATTCTATGATGAATCCCCGGTTCATTGAATAAACTTTCCCGAAATGCAAAGAGTTTACAATCCAAACCCAACATAGGGCTTTAAAGGCGATTAGCCTCATAGGCAGAGACTACCCGATATGGAGTCGTCGGATGTCCGATATCGAACTCTAGTAGGACAGATATCCTTTGTATGTCGCCCGGCAGGTTCGGCCACGAGCGTCCGCGGAAGAGGCTGACGTTGCAGAGCCGCGAGCGGTAGCGAGCGGATGCTACGACCACTTTGTTTTAAAAGCCAACACTCGGATCCAGGAAGGTGATGTTGAGCGTAGCATCCGCTCGCTACCGTTCGCGGTTCTGCAAGCCAGCTTCTCGACGGTTCGTTGGCAAAGCAAAAAGGCCAGGAGAAATCTCCTGACCTTTCCGGTTAAATCTTCTAACGCGTCTTAGGCGGCGCGTTTCTCAGGCTGTTTGCTTTCACGCAGGAGTTCGAGCGCTTTCTTCATTTGAATATCCTCGACTGGCGCCTTTGGAGCCGCGGGCTCTGGAGCCACCGGCGGCTTCTCCGGTGATTGACTTGGTTTGACGCCAGGATCGTCGTCGTTACCAGTGAGATCCTCCGGGTCGATAGCGTCAGCAAGCTCCGGCCGCGCTACTTTGACTGAAGGCTCCACTCCGGAGTGACTGCGATCCTCGCCCAAAAAAGGTTTTCCCGTGGCAGACGCCCATTTGACTGTCGTCAACAGCAAGCCGTCGCCGCCTCGCAAAGTGAAAAGCTGTTGCTCTGCACCGGCGCCGAAGCTCTTCTCGCCGACGACCTGACCCCGACTTCGGTCAAGCAACGCAGAGGCGACCACCTCAGCGGCTCCCGCTGTCCCTTGGGGTCAGCAGTAAATGTTTTTAGACTCTTGCCTTCTCGACCTGATGTCTGAGCAAGAGTGCCGTCTTTGATAAACAGGTTAGTGACCGCCACTGCCTCATCGATGGAACCGCCCGCGGTGCCGCGCAGATCCACCACCAGCTTCTGCGCTCCCTGTTTGATTAGATCCTGAAGACGAGCGCGCACGTCGGCCGCTTCTCCCGCGGCGAAACTATTGATTCGCAAAACACCGATTCGTCCTGCTTCCATTCGGGCCTCAGCCGCCGGTGCGCGAAAGGCACTCCGTTTCACTGCTAGCGTGAGCGGACGTGTGTTGGCGCGCAAAACGCGCAACTTCACTTCGGAGCCGGGCGGGCCGTTTAGAAGTTGCTTGGCGTCATAGAGCGAGATATCTCGAGTAGCTTTCGCGTCGATGTATTCGATGATGTCGCCGGCACGAATTCCAACCTGGTCAGCGGGTGAACCCTTCATGGGTGCGATCACATAGAGGTAAGACGCAACCTGAGAAAGTTCAGCGCCGATGCCGACCTCATTATCTTTGGAGTCTTTACCAAACTCACGAACCTGTTCCGGAGTTAGGTAGGTCGAATAAGGATCGAGTCCGTAAGCGAGACCGCGCAGGGCGCCTGCCCGGACCTTCTCCATATTCGGCTCGTCAACATAATCGTTCTGAATATGCTGTAACACGCTCTCAAAAATCCTGAGCTGCGCATTCGGATCGTTGGCCGGCTGCTGCGCTCGCGAAGAGAGCAAGCCACCTACCAGCGTATAAAGTGCCAAAGTGGCTGATGCAAGAATTAGTGCGAACTTCGTACGAAATGACATTATTTACCTCGTGCTTTGCGTAGTAACGAAACGTGAAAAACCGCTTGCAAGCATGCGCTTTTCGTTAGCCAGTCGTATCATACAGGCGGTTACAGAACGGTGCAACTTAACTTTATTGGGCATTTGTTCAGGCTTTTTACGATTTTTCGTAACTGAAACGAGCCCGCCAACGTGCTCAATTTATGCCAACATCGGATCATAAAAACGCGATGGAAGCCCCTCGGGCTCCCATCATCGCTTTGGATCTGGGCGAAAAACGCGTCGGCGTTGCGGTTTCAGATGCGTTATCAATCTCGATTAAGCGCCTCGAGGCACTTCCTCGTACAAACTGGAAACAACTGCTTCGCGACGTCGACGATCTGGTACGTCTCTTTGACGCTCAAACTATGGTAATTGGTTTACCGCTGCGTCTGAATGGTTCTGCGGGGGACGCGGCTTTGGAAGTTCAGTCGGTGGCGCTAAAGTTCGCGCGCTCGCTAAAGGTTCCGGTTTACTTGCAGAACGAGAGTCTTAGTTCTGTGGCGGCGGAAGAAAATCTTCGGATCGATGGGCACAAGGCAGATGAAGTTCCCGCGTTGCTCGATAGTGAAGCGGCGGCGCTGATTCTTAGGGATTTCCTCGTAAGCAATCAGGAAAGGGTTCTGGTGTCGCTTCCGGAGCAAACTCTTTAGGCCCAAAAACTCTCTAAACAACTCATATGAAACGCATTCTTTTGGCTATTGGTTTGTTGATTTTACTAGCGGTGAGCGCCTCTGCAGTCTGGGTCTATCGGGATCTTCATACGCCAGTCAAGCACGCCAAACATGGACAGTATGTCGAAATTGCGCGCGGTTCCTCGCCCGCTTCGGTGATTAATAAACTGGCAGATGAGGGGATCATCAAGCACAAGTTGCCGTTAACTATTTACCTTAAGTTAACGTCCAACGGCTCACAATTGAAAGCCGGTGAGTATGACTTCCCTTCGCCAATTTCGCCGCTCGGCGTTTTTGCCAGACTCCGTGAAGGTGAACAACGCCTCACTCGGCTCACGATAGTTGAAGGTTGGACACGATGGGACATTGCCAATGCAATGTACAAGATTCCGGAATTGCAGTTGGCCGAGCCCGCTTCTGCATTACCTTTAATGGATAACGTGAGCTTGATAAGCGACCTGGATCCTAAAGCCACAAATCTCGAAGGCTATCTCTTCCCTGACACCTACGACTTTCCGCCGGACACTAAACCTGCTGAAGTGATCGCTATCATGGTGAAACGCTTTCGCAAAGAATGGAAGCCAGACTGGGCACAACGCGCGCAATTCATGGATCTGTCTCCGCGCGAGGTGGTTACGGTAGCGTCCTTGATAGAAACGGAAGCCAAGCTCAGCGAAGACCGTCCGCTGATCGCTTCGGTGATCTACAACCGCTTGCATAAACAAATTGCTTTGGCTGTCGACTCGACGATTATTTACGCCTCGAAGCTCGAAGGAAAATGGCGAAACGATGGCAAGGTCTACAGGAGCGACGTTGAACGACGATCGCCATACAATACGCGCTTGCACTCAGGCCTTCCGCCCGGCCCAATCGCCGCGCCAGGAAAAAGTTCGCTGGAGGCGGCCCTCAATCCGGCCCAAACGGATTACATCTATTACGTCCGTGAACCGGCGCGCGATGACGGTAAGCACAACTTCTACAGCAACAGCAACGATTTTGAGGCCGGGGTTAGGGCGCTGCGAAATTGGGAGCTACAAAGAGACGCAGCTGCCCCGCGGTAATTGCGAAGGTGAAGAATTTTTTAAAGACCGTCTTCCTTGAAATTCATGAGTTGTTAATCTATTCTCGTTTTGCGATCTCCCCTGCAGGCTTGGCAACCGGGTACTAATCCATAAAGGTGTTTCCTATGATGAAGTTTGCAATCCTGACTCTAATTATTTTGCTTAGCGCGGCTTCCGTATGGGCACAAGGCAAGGGTGTCGACAAGACCGGTGAGCGGGTTCGTGACAGCGGTACAGCGGGCAGTAATAGTACTAAAACTGACACTGGCGCGGGCAGAGGTATTGATTTTGGCAAAGGCAAGACTCCTGAAGTGCCACCCATTCCCAACCCCTATCGCTTTGCTGCGCGTCGTGACGTTATCCTGAACGCGGTTTCGGAGCTGATGGGTGATCGTAAGTTGATTGTGGACGAAGCCGCTTCGAAACCTACCGAGGGAATAATAGTGAGCCAGCCCTATACCTTCATCAAGGGCGCGGTTGTCAGTCAATCAGAATTGGGTCGTTACGCGAACATTACGAATGACGTTTCGCGTGGCTGGACGCGCGGGCGTTATACGATAACTGTTGAGGTCCAACCCATCGACGGAAACAATGCCAACGTCTCCGTGAATGCCAGGATCGAAGGACGCACTGATGGAGCCACGGGCGCGGAATGGACAACTCTACCGACTTCCGGACTCGCTGAGCAGGAATTCCTTTCGGCGCTGATCACAAAAATTACCGGTGCTCCGCCACCAGGCCACGTCGAATAATCAACTTTAGTTTTCCAGTTAAGGTAATACTTGAATAGGACTGAATCCCAACTGATGATCGAATCTCACCATGACGAATTATTCGTTGAGCCAAAGAGTTCAGCGGGAACGAAATTGCTCGCCGGCCTTGCAGCTCTTCTCGTTACCGCTTTGGTCTTCGCAGGGTACACCCTGCTAAGAAAACGCCACGCCGCATTGGTGGTGTCGTCGCAGCCGTCGGCAACCGCGGAGGCAAAGCCGCCCAAAGCTTTAATCATTATTGACGAGGCGCTCTTACAAGGTGGTAAGACAATGATCGGCGGGATTGTCAGAAACACTTCTTCCGAAAAACTGGAAGGACTAGCAGTGGAACTGGAGCTGAGGCGTCGGAAGGATGCAGTGATCGAAACCCGATCCATACCGTTGGCTCCGGCTAGTCTTGAATCCCAGGAAGAAGGCCGTTACCTCTTGGAGTTGAAAGCTCAGGACTATAGCTCGGCCCGGCTGGTTGCATTGAAGGCGGGTTCGAATGCTTTACGATTACCTTATCCCTCGAGCGACTAGAGCCAAAGACGATCATAGTTGGCCGACCGTCAGGCAAGCGTGGTGAGTTTCTAAACTCGCCAGACAACCCAGCTCGTGTTCCGTGATGATCGGTTAAAGAGACTTCTTAACGTACAAAACAGATCTTGTCTTAGGAAGTCGACTCGTTCAAGTTATCGATTAGAAGTCGGCATGGCGACGAAAGTTAATGCTTCTTCTAAACTGGTGTTGGAGTCTTTGCTGCTTCTGATCGGGCGGATCCGGGCAAAGGAAATTCAGTTGGTGCAACGCGGAAGCCCCGACACTCGTCCAAGCGTAGGCCTAAGGATTCCCTTTCACGCTTCGTTAGAGAATGATGACTCCTAGTTTGTTAAAGCTCGCGGCAGGACTTGGCAAGGCTCTGGTTGTCATTACTCTCCTGGCACTTCCTCTGACCTCCTCTTCCGCTCAAAGTCTTGGTCAGACGATACCGCCTGCTTCAGATGGCTCGAAGAAAGCCGAAGAGCCAGCTTCGATCGTCGAAGAGGAGATGCGGGCAAAGCGTGCCATCAAAGAGGCCGATCGAGAACACCAGGAGAATTTAGCGCGCGCGCGCGACCTCTCATCTCTCGGCGTGGCCATCCTAACGTCCTTTAAGGAAAAAAGCGGCCTCGACCCAGAGGCCATTAAGAAGCTTGATAAAGTTGAAAAATTGGCAAGCCGCCGAAAGACCTGGCATCTGCCATGGAGATGTTGAGCGACTTGAGTCACTCCTTAAAAGAGAAGGTCGAGAAAACTCCCAAGCACGTGATATCCGCCGTCGTGATCGATGAGGCTAATCTTTTACTTGAGCTAATTCGGATCATTCATACTCTACCCGCCAAGGTGTAACACTTGCTCCAGAAATTCCGGCCGCGAATCCACCTAAAGACAAAAGCGCTGGCCATGCTGGTGATTGTCGCCTTTGTATGTCCCGCAACTCTCCGACCTCAACAAGACGACGATGTGGTTCGCACTAACACCCAACTGGTGGTGCTGAACGTTACCGTTACCGATAAGGGTGGACAATATGTGCCGGGACTGCGACTCTCGGACTTCACAATCCTGGAAGATGGGAAACAAGTTCCGCTGGGAGTGATTTCAAGTTTCAGCGTTCACGAATCTCCTTTCGCCTCGGTGGTGCTGCTTGATACATCCGGCAGTATGGAGAGTCGCCTTTCGCTGGCTCGCTCGGCCGCAATTCGTTTTCTTGACCGCCTTCGTGATGAGGATGTGGCCGCAGTTTACAAATTCGATTCGAAGGTAGAGCAAGTGCAGGAGTTCTCTGGTGGTAGAGATTTAGCGCCCATGGCCTACGGCGTAAAAGCCACCGGCATGACCACCCTCAATGATGCCATCGTCGACGCGGCAAAGGCGCTGGCGACCCGGCCGGAGAAGCGCAAAGCAATCGTGGTGTTATCTGATGGCCTGGATACCTTCAGCAAAGCTTCAGCCGACAAGGCCGTTGAGAGCGCACTCGCAATTGGCGCCAGCATCTATGCCGTCGACATGTCAGCAACCGATGGGAACGCATCGCGCAATCAGCAGAGCGCTGCTGTCTTGAAAGGTTTTGCGGAGAAGAGTGGCGGAAGGTTTGTTGCCACGCCGGGAGGTCCGGCATTACGCGATGCGTTTGCGAGTATCGCGGACGAGCTGGGCCACCAATACACCATTGCCTTTCGTCCGCTGAACGAAAAACGAGATGGCAAATGGCACAAGCTGGAAGTGAAAACGTCTCGTAGTGATTTGATAGCGCGGTCTCGCAAGGGGTATCGCGCGTCGAAAGGCTAGGATTTCCGGATCAGCCCTAACAGTTTGGGTTAAAGGCAGGTAGTTCAGAGTTCAAGCAACTTTGCCCGAAAACTCGGTCTACGGAAAGACTTTTCGTACAAACTCACTTTCTGCCCGAAAAGTCAGTTTCTCCCAACAAAATCAATTCGCTCAAAATCTCGTCGCGACGGGCCAGTAACAGACTATTCCCAGTCTTCGACCGTGTAGTCTCGGTATTGAATGAAGGCTCTGTAGAACCAAAGCAAGGTAAGGCTTGCGTACATGAAAATCATCATCACTTCTAATCTTGAGGGTGGACTCGAATTGTTAAGTAACTTATAGAGCATCGTTGCGTTGAAAAAGAAGCCAAGATAATTGATAAGCCGGAAGGCGAAGTATTTCGTTTGGGCCTGGCGTGAAGGCGTCCTTACGACCTTGCTCCGCTTCGTCCCTGAAAGATGTCGCTTTAGTTTTTTGCGCGTGACACCGGCTATGTACAGGATGAGGGCTGATATTACGTTAACCAGAATTCCGACGGCACGAGAACAGAACATCACCCACTGGACTCCGCTGCGCTCCGTTCGGAGTGTGCGCTGCAATGAGGGTTGCGCCAACGCCCACAAAACGATCCAAGGCGATTGACCGATGAGTAAGAAGGAAAAGAAACGCGAAGGCACCTTCAAGCGAGCCATTGAGCTATTGGAAGCGGTTACTCGACTCGCGGCACTATACGCCAACTCGGCGCAGAAGGCTTCGAAGTTGACACTAACATGGTGATGGCTGCTTATGAATTAGCTGACATACCTGATTGCGCTTGCGGTCGTCCTAATGGACATAAGGGGTGCTGTTCTGAAAGGGTTAAGCAGAGCCCTAGACGGCAAGCATACTTGAACAGAGTGCGTAAAGATGCAACGCAACGCGCTAAAGCCGCAGAAGCGATCTAAGATATTTGAATTAGCGTTACACGGTAGACGCCAACGACAGTCCTTGCACGTTCTCAAGCACAACGTAGTGCGGACGCGCTCTTAGTGCTTCGACATGCGTTACGCTACGCACGTACGCGCATGGCGCAGGTGCAACGGCGGTTACATCTTGACACGCTATTAGCTTGTCACGTACGGCGTTAGTCGCTACTATGTCACTGACATAGTTACTCCAATGGCGTAGGCCAGTGTCATTGACATAGGGCGGATTAGTGATAACAAGAAAGATTTCTTGTAATCGGTGAGCTTTTGAAATGGCAAGGAGCGAGACCTAAGTCTCCCCCTTGGGTGCGCCAGTCCTGAACTATCTTCCCTCGGTGCTCCAAACACCGAGGGAAGCAGGAAAACCTGAAGTTCGCTCCGTTCCATGTGTGGACTCACGCTACGCTTCGCGGCGACCTAGCCGCTGGTTGCCACATTCAGAACAGGCACGACACCACCCTACCACGGAAACTATCCTGTCGCTACTGTGAATCTTATCGAAAATCGCGAGAAAATCCTCAGTTTTGACTCACTCAAGATTCAAAGCACATTGACCGGATGAAGCAGCATCCAGCAAAACTTGACGATGCAAAAATTCTTGTATGGGATCAAAAGCAACTCTGTCGCTCGCATCCTTGCCGAATAATTTGCATCGGACTATAACCTTGCTTAACTTGGGTGGATGCTGAATGTATCTGCCTCGCGCGGTTGCTGGGGTGAGGACAGTGACCCGCTTATTAGAATGGGGCGTTGCCGCTGTAAGAGACGGCAACGCCCTTCTCTTTTAGACACACTTCCGATCTACTACCAGAGGGCAGTTTTCCCCTTGTTCGACTAACCGCGAAACCCTAGCGAACCAAACTTATGATCGTCAAGATCACTTGGGCGGCAATGCTGCTTTGCGTTGTCGGAGTAGGGGCCGGAGCGCCGACAGTCGGAATGTCACCGGCCATTGCTGAGACGGAAAGAACGCAAGTCAGAGTGAGTGCTACTAAAAATCGCTTCATGGTTTGTTGCTCCTGTTTTTTGAGAGTGGAAAGACGATGCAAGAATTTCTACATCGGACAGATTAGACCTATCTCCCAAGTTTTCTTGCAAGGGTTGTTGCTTGAGACTAATATCCGCCCGTTATTGCACGGTCTCTTACACTCATTCTGAAGGGCTGAATTCTCATGCAGATAACCTCGCCAAAAACACATACCTCGCAACCTCTGACTAATGACGAAGCTCTGCTCTGCTGTAATAAAGCTTTGGAGCTAAGAGATAAGGGCGACGCGGACGGCGCTTTGGACGTGATGCAGCCTTTGTGGAAAGGGCTGGGCCAACGCCCCGCAACAGCCGGACTGCATCCGACTGTGGTTCCTGATGTCTTGCTGTGCGTTGGAATACTGACAGGATGGATCGGTAGTCGAAACGAGATCAAAGAAGCGGACGGCTGGGCCAAAGACTTGATCACTGAGAGCATCACTATCTATGAGTCAGCCGGAGACCTAAGGAAAGTTGCCGAAGCGAGATCGGCACTGGCTTACTGCTACTGGCGAGCGGGCGCATTAGACGAAGCGCGGATCATGTTCAACCAGGCACTTGAAAGATTGAACGTCGAAGGAAAGACAAGGGCCGATGCTCTGCTGGGATTAGCGGTCGTCGAATGGTCAGCCTCACGAAATACGGAGGCACTAAGAATCCTCACTGCTAACGCCGCGTTGTTCAAGCGAATTACTAATCAGACCATCAAAGGCAGCTACCACAATCAGCTTGCGATGGTTCTACGAAAACAGGCAGCGCCTGAGATTAAAGGCGTGAAACTCAAGCGGATCATTGATGAATACAAACTAGCGGATTACTACTTCAAACGGGCTCGCAATGTTTTGTTTCGGGCGATGGTGCAGGCCAATATCGCCAACTTACTTCGTGACCTGACTCGCTATCGAGAGGCGCAGGAATATCTCGATCAAGCTAGACGCCTGACAGGGAGCGTCAGAGACAAGGTAAGAGTCGCACAGGTTGACCAAACGCGAGCGGAAGTCATGATCGAGCAAGGGCGATTCAAAGAAGCGGAAAACGTTTTGCGTCTGGCTGCGGTCAGTTTTGAAAAGGCCGGACGCCAATGTCTATTGGTTGAGGCGTTGGAAACCCGGGGCCGCGCATTGGCGCGGCTTGGCCGGACGGAAGAAGCGCAGTTTTCATTTCAGCGAGCAATCGAAATCGCGCAGCAAGCCGGAGCGCCGAACAAGGCAGGACTAGCTGTGCTGAGCATGATCGAGGAACTAGACGATCTCTCACCGGAGACTTTAGGCGTAGCTTACAAGCAAGCTAATGAATGGTTGGCTGAATCGCAGAGTAAAGATGTGCTGCGAAGGATAAACGCAGCCGCCAGCAAAGTGTTTTCAAAGGTGGAGAGAGAATTGATAATCGAGGATGCGAGCGCGGATGTTCTCTTAAATAAACCTTTGGACTTTGAGCAAGAAAAACTGAAAACGGAAAAGGCGATGATCAAACGCGCATTGGCTCTAGCCGATGGAAGCCTCACCCGCGCCGCCGCATTATTGAATATGACCTACCAGAAACTTGCCTACATCATGGACACAAGACACAAAGACTTACTCAAGGAACGGACGCCGATCCGCCGTCGCGCTGGCCCCGGCTCGCGCAAATAACGTTTCACGAATGTTCCAAACCTAGGGCGGCAATGAGGACTGGCACGATTGGGCCAAGATGCACCTAATGTGCGCACGTCAACGCATATCGTAACCAGCGTAGAACTGAGCCGCGCCCGTTCGCACGATAGCCCGTACTACAAGCCGCTGGTAGACGCGACCGCGAAAAGCGGTTTCAACATGCAGGAAATCTCTGCCGACAAAGCCTATATAAGTGCAGACAATCTGCACACGACGATAGACCACGGAGCGACGCCTTACATACCTTTCAAGTCGAACGTGAACATCAAGCGCGGCGACGATCTCTGGAAAAAGCTTTACCACTTCTACAGCTTCAAGCGCTAAGAATTCCTGACTCACTATCACAGGCGGTCAAACGTGGAAACCACTTTCAGCATGATCAAATCGAAGTTTTGCGAGAGGCTGCGATGTAAAACAGAAACCGCACAGATCAACGAAGCACTCTGCAAGGTGCTGTGCCATAATCTATGCGTCGTCATTCAATCAATGTACGAGTTGGGAGTTGAGCCAGACTTCCGAGTCGAGGCAGCGTGAACACAAAAGGAGATAAGCGATGAAGAAGGCGGTTATTGTGGTCGGGAAACATTACTCAGGGAAAAGCAGAACACTTCGGGATTACCTAAAGCCTCGATTGGACATGGGGAACGGGCGCTACTTCACGCGTAACGGCCAAAGCGGATGTGTGTTAGTGCAGACGTGTGAGGAAGCAGAGGCAGACGTGAAAGACAGGGTAAAGAAATACTCCGGTTCTGACTACTTAGTGCTGGCGGCAAGGCCCGCAAACGAGAGCTTATCTTATCAAACAGAGTTGGAAGCGGAATTAAAGGACGCGGGCTATCAGGTCAAGACGCTGCACATAGTAAAGCCTCGTGAGGAAAGTTTTGCAGATGAATACTACGGCGGAATGGCCGATGAGATCATTGCCTACCTCGATGGTCAAGGGGCAAAAGCAGCGGGTGTCTCGTAAGCGCAATAGAGACTTTTCGTACGGGCTAAGGACTTTTCGTACAAGTGAGACTTTTCGGGCAAAGCTAGTTCAAGCTTTAGCGTGTTTTGATCAAAAACCCAACCTAAAGGTTGAACTAGATTTGCCCGGAAAGTCCTTCTTACCGAAAAGTCAGGCTGTTGCCCGGAGGCGCGATGGTTTAAGCAGGGGCAGTAGCGCCCTTTTTAGCTCTCTTATGGCTGCTTCTTCCCTCAATCCCAGCGCGGGCGTTATCATAATCACGATCGGTAGGAACACACATTTTGCTATCGTCATTAGCTTTCAAAAATTCCGCATCTAACGCTTTGAAGTCAGTAATGAGGGCATTGTGGTGCGCTGGTTTATCGTGATACTCAGCGATGACCAGGCTTAGCCGGTGAGTGATACTGGCGTAAAGGTCTCCGGCGTTCGTGTGACATTCGATCTCTTTTTGGAAATTGAAAATAGTCTGTATGCCTGCCAAAGAAGCGGCCACGAAGGAAAGCAACTTAATTGCGATTGTGATCTTGGCTTGGTTGGTAATGGTTACCTCAATCAAGCCGGAAGCGATTAAGAGGTTAAGCACTACCACAAACACACCAATGATCTTTGATTTTCTATTCTTACGCTGCTTCGCGATAAAATGAGCGTTTCGGACGCGTCGTGCGTCACCTAAAAGCTTCTCCATCGCGGCATAGATCGCGTCTTTTCCGTTTGCTGGCGGAACTATATTTGCAGCCATTTGTTTGTCTCCTGTCTTAATTTGGCTGGACATTCAACCCAAAACGTACCTAATCATAAATGAGCGCGACTGCTGCCGCTCTGAGCCGATCCCGCTCTCGTCTATCGTTCGAAAGTTCGTCTCCGTTAATGATGTTCAGAGCCTCCTTTATCGGCGTGACGATTGCGATCCCTGTATTTGGAGGGTTTGGCCCTGGCCCGCTCATCGCGAGCTTTCGTTATCATAAGGCAGCTGCAGCCTACCACTAACAGGTAAGTCAGTGACACAGAAAGCGGCCGGTGAGAGGGATCGTAAGGCACACATAGCGGCCTTGGGGGCTTTGTCGAATAAACCGACTTTTCGGGCGAGAATCGTCCCTGCCCGGAAATTCCCTGGCGCGAGGGGCTTTTAACGACTATTCGGGCAAAGCTGGTTGAACCCTAAACTGTTTGATCGTTCCAGTCAGCCCCGCGTCGTTTTGTTTTGCGATTTCTCGCGATGCCTTTCCAAAGCAAGTTCAACCAATACATCAAGCATTCGTCTGTAACTCAATCCTGAAGCCGCCCACATCTTGGGATAGCCCGAAACTTCAGTTAGCCCGGGCATCGTGTTCAATTCATTGATCAGCAGTTGGTTCGAGCCGTGAGTGAGGAAAAAGTCGACGCGAGCAAGCCCGGCGCCGTCGATGGCCTGAAAGGCCTGAAGCGACATCTTTTGAATCTTCGTGGTTAAAGACTTCGAGATTGGTGCGGGGACTACAAATTCGACGCGCCCTGTCCTGGTGTACTTTTCGGTGTAATCGAGAAACGCTGCGGCCTTGTCATAGATTACATACTCGCCCGGCAGGCTGGCTTTCGGTTCGTTATTACCGATAACCGCGCACTCAATTTCCCGCGCATCAACCGCCTCTTCTACAACTATTTTTCGATCATACTGAGCCGCCAACTCCACCGCCTGCTCCAATGACTTCTTATCATCGGCGCGCGAAACGCCCACGGATGAACCAAGATTCGCGGGCTTGACAAAACAAGGCAGACCCAGTTTGCGCTTGATCGTTTGCACGATCTTCGCGCGATCGCTTTCCCACTGCGTCCTCAGGAACCAAACGTATTTACACATCGGCAGGCCCGCCTGCAGAAACAGGAGTTTCATCGCCACCTTATCCATGCCACATGAGGAAGCAAGCACGCCGCAGCCGACATAGGGTACGTTCGCCATCTCCAGCAATCCTTGAAGCGTTCCGTCTTCGCCGAACGGTCCATGGAGTACGGGAAACACAACATCAAGCCTCTGCGAGGTTAGGTTGCCATCCCTTTGCTCAAACGACAGCAGTCCTCTGTGTGAAGGGTCCCCGAGAATCGCGACCGCGCCCTGATAACCGGAAGCGACGGTCGCGGGCAACAGTGATTGCGCGTTTGCCGGCAGCAGCCGATAAGCGGCAGCGGGTGAGAGCCACTTCCCTTCTCGGGAAATGGCGATCGGGACCACCTCGTATTTCTGCCGATCGATCGCGTCGATCACCGAGGCCGCCGAACGTATCGACACTTCGTGTTCACCCGACCGTCCACCAAAAATTACCCCTATGCGAACCTTCTTCGCCAAACAAATACCCCCAGATTTCGTAACGGATCAAAGAATTGTTTTACCCAGCGCTGACAGGATTAACTCAACGCCAAGTTCGGCGGTCTTATTATTCATGTCCAATGCCGTATTTATTTCTACGACTTCGAGCGAGCGCATGCCGCCGGCGTCCGCAATTTTTTCCATCGCCAGATGCGCCTCGCGATATGTCAGGCCGCCTCGCACAAGCGTTCCAGATCCCGGAGCGTCGCCCGGATCAAGCGCGTCCACGTCAAACGTGACCGCATACCCACCGCTCGCTCGCAACGCGATCTCAATCGCTTCGTCTATACATGCGCTCATGCCGCGTTCGTCGATCTCGCGCATGGTCATGAAACGAATTCCGAGTTTGCGCACCAACTCGCGCTCGTCACGATCGATGTCGCGCGCGCCTATGTGGACACAGAGCGCGGGGTCAAGTTTTGGTGAAAAGTTCGCGATGCCCGTAAGTTGAGGGGCGCCATAACCCAGCAGAACCGCCAACGGCATTCCATGAATGTTTCCCGATGGCGACGTCTCCGGCGTGTTCATGTCGGCGTGCGCGTCAAACCAAATCAGGCCCGGCGTCTCATTTCGCTTTCGACAATAGGAGGCAAAGCCGGAGATCGACCCAATCGCGATCGAATGATCGCCGCCGAGGATTAAGGGCAGCTCGCCCGCAGTCAAAACCTCTTCAGCTTTTTGCGCCAGTTCCTCGCAGGCGCTGCTAATTTCGCGAAGGTGCTTGAGCTTTTCACCGGGATCCGGCGCGGTTTGCTCTTCTTCAACCTCCAGGTCGCCGAGGTCACGTACTTTATAGCCAAGCTGGCCGATCCTGCGATTGAGTTTTGCAACTCTAAGCGCGGCTGGGCCAAGTTCAACGCCGGCCATGCTGGCACCATAGGCCAGCGGCACACCAATGACGCCAACTCCCTTTTTTGCTTTGGAGTTTGACAAGCGTTGTGCTTCTTCCGCGGCAACTGTATCCGGCATTAGTACCCGGTTCCCCGTTTCTTATCCGCCCAGGTTAATGTTGAAGCCGCTGCCGCCTCCGCCTTGAGTCGGGAAGAAAGGCTTCATGAGGCCGGCAAAGGCTGCGAGATTACGAGTCTGGATCAGGATTTCTCCCGGCCCACTGAATTCCGCCACGATGCCTTCTCCGCTTACGATGCTGCGAAAGAATCCGGCAGCCGCTTTGCGCAAAGTGTATTGCGTCGTTCCTTCCCAGGCGACGAGGTGGCCAGTGTCGACGACATAACGCTCGCCGGCCTGCAAAGTCTTGCGGTGAATTGCGCCGAAGGATGAGACGAGCAAGAGTCCGCGGCCCTGCACCATCAGCACAAACAAACCTTCGCCGCCGAAAAACGATTTCGCACCGCCCCATTTTGTATCGACAGTCAAACCGGCATCG
>WNFK01083833.1_pt2 | contig 18954 bp, 14 predicted proteins | sample 5400281 | NCBI WGS metagenome assembly WNFK01 (sample SAMN13153350, study PRJNA577476) | soil metagenome | isolation source: 20 cm soil on Douglas fir-dominated hillslope | place: USA:California | collected 2013-09-17 | reverse complement strand
CATGGAAAATTCTCCAGTGAAAAATTGCGATCATCCCATTGGTGTCCGTTGGCATCAGGCCCGTGTTCAAAAGAAACTTCATGGTGTCTCGTCAGCAGCGCTAAACAGCCTCACTGGCCACGCAGCGTGCCGGGCGGGATGTCATTGCGGCGGGCCAAGTCTTCCAGATCGTCGAACGCCGCTTGTGTTTCCTGCACGCGCCACTCCAAGAGATCAATGCCGTCTTCAAGAGTTATGGCAATGGCGCCTTCAGCGAAATTTATGCCGCCCGTCGTATCCCGTAGATTTCGGGCATCTTCAATCGCCTGCAGATAATCACTGAGCTGCGCCTGTCTGCTTTCAAGTTCATCGCTCAGATTCGCTGCCTGCTGCGCATACCACTCCGGGTCCTGGGTCTCCACGTACGGGCGCGGCTCAGATTCCGGCGCCGGCCCTTCTTCGTCAATTTGACCCACGATGGAAATCAGCCCAGGAACGTCGTGGAGTTTTTCGAGGTCGTCGTTGGTCCACACCGCGGGGGTCTGGCTGTCCGTTCCCGCATGCGGCCGATTGCCCGCATGCAAAGGTATGGCTACCGAAAGGAGCGCTAGACTGATCGAGGTGCTCAGGAGGCGAGTCACGGTGATTTCTCCTCGTTCGTGTTGCCACGAAAAGTTTTGTTGCCTCAAGAGGCACAACTGCTAAAGGCAAAACGGCTACCAAACGCCTTGAGTCTGTAAGTGACGGAAAGCAAAGACCGAGGGCCAAGTCTGGCGCCTCGTGGAATGCCAAGGTGCGAACAGTCTGTCTCAATGCCGACAGTCTGGCCGGCTGCATCTGTTGATGGTTGTCGACCGAATTGGCGGGAAGTCCGGGTAGCGCGCAACAGTCGCGCGACGTGGCCCCTGATTCCGATCATACGGGCGCCGGGAGCCCGTTCGAATTGTCTTCATTCGGTCGAAGTCCGGCGAGATCTAAGCCCGCCCGTGCGGAGTCTTCGATGCGATCTGCAATACTGGCAATCCTAACCGATGAGAAAGATATCTCGCTCGGCGTCAGGAACCCGCTCCCCAAAACAATGGATGGACGGTGTCAATCTACTAAAATTTCAGCTGGTGCACTTCGGCTAGTTCGCTGCGCAGGATCGAAATTCGCGGTTGGTCTTGAGATTCCCAGCTTTTGCATTCGGAAGTAAAGAGTAGACCTCTTGATTCCCAAACGTGCGGCAGCCCCGTTGGGACCGGCGACAACCCAGCGGGTGTGCTCGAGAGTCTTGAGAATGTGGTCTCGCTCCGCGTCCTTCAGAGTAATTGCCCCCAGGGATTTGTCTTCGGCGGCACCCTTCAGGCCCGCGAGAGGGGGTTGCAGGACGTTCCCCGAGGTGAGGATTACGCTCCGCTCGATCAAATTCTGCAGCTCTCGAATGTTGCCTGGCCACTGGTACGAGCTGAGCGCAGACATCGTTTCCGGAGAAATGTGTTCGATTTGCTTACACATCCGGCGGCTAAAAATCTCGACAAAATGTGCCACCAGCACCGGAATGTCTGCGCGGCGCGCCCGCAGCGGTGGCAGCAGGACCGGAAACACATTCAGACGATAGTAGAGATCGCTGCGGAATTCATTCCGCTTCACCATGTCCGCCAAATCTCGGTTGGTCGCGGCCACGAGCCGAACGTCCACTTGGTGAGTCCGAGGGCTGCCCAATCGCTCGAACTCCTGTTCCTGCAGGACGCGCAGCAGTTTGGGCTGCAGTCCCAACGGAATATCGCCGACCTCGTCCAGGAAGAGTGTCCCCTTGTCGGCCAGTTCGAAACGACCGACCTTTTGCGCGATAGCGCCTGTAAAAGCGCCCTTCTCGTGGCCAAATAGCTCGCTTTCCAGTAGATCGAACGGGATGGCTGCGCAATTCAGCTTTACGTACGGCCGTCCGCACCGCGAGCTGATGTTGTGAATCGCGCGCGCGATCAGTTCCTTGCCGGTGCCTGTTTCCCCCTGGATAAGAACGGTGGAATCTGTAGGCGCGACGCGTTCGACTTGTTCGAGCACTGATTCCAGAGCAGCGCTATTACCTATGATCTGCTCGAATCTGCGCTGATTGCCGTCCTGGTCACCGGACCCCGATCTTTCGACAGCTCCCACAGAGAACCTCCTGCTGCCCGCCTACGCACTTCCTCGTCGCGCTCAACTCTCCAGAGCCCCGCGAACACTCTCGAGCAGGGCTTCATCGTCGAACGGTTTCGCCAGGAATTCCACTGCGCCTGCTCTCAACGCCTGCATCCGCATTTTTGCGTCGCCATGTGCCGTGATGAAGATGATCGGAATCTTGCAGCGTTCAGCGTTCAGCTTCGCCTGCAGTTCGAGACCGGACATTCCCGGCATGCGGATATCCGCGATCAGGCATGCAGCCTGGTGTTGTTGGCCGGAGTTCAGGAATTCCTCCGCCGACCCAAACGCTTGTGCCGGCAAGCCAACCGCCTTCAGCAGGCCCTGCAGCGCGCTGCGCATTGAATCATCATCATCGACAATTGCTACCAATTGAGTCTTCCTTTCCATAGGCATACTCAGAAATGTAGCAGGGTCGCATGAGCGGCGCAATTATGCTTTGGTATAAGGGATCTAATACCACCCGCAGCAGAGTGGCAGCTACACCTTTTAGAGCTTTAGAGGCAGTACTTGGGAAAGCGACAGTTAAGACGCGAGAACTGCCAACTGGCAAACTATCTTGCGTAACTGCGGTGGCGCCAAGCTACTTCTTGCCGGGCGGAAGCTCAAGCTTCGCCGCCATTCTCACCAATTCCGCCAGTGATCCAGCCTGCATCTTCCTCATCACGTGCCCGCGATGGATCTTTATGGTGATTTCGCTGGTCCCGAGCTCAGCAGCTACTTGCTTATTGAGCATTCCGGAAACTACCAGGCCCATGACCTCGCGCTCGCGTGCGGTCAGCGCCTCGTAGCGCTTTCGTAACTCGGCAAGCTTACTCTGCTGTTGGCGCGTCGCCCGGTCGCGATCCAAAGCCTCGTAAATCGCATCCAGCAAGTCCTGGTCCCGGAAGGGCTTGGTCAGGAACTCCACCGCTCCGGATTTCATGGCCTTCACCGTCATCGGAATATCTCCATGACCGGTGATGAAGATGATGGGAATTTGGATGCCCTCGTCAGCCAACTCGTGCTGAAAGTCCAGACCGCTGATTCCGGGAAGTCTCACGTCCAGGACCAGACAACTTGGCCCATCCGGTCGCTTGCTGCGTAAAAACGCCTGCGCCGTCCCGAAGGACTCGGACCGCAAGCCCACCGACTTCAGCAGGCCTTGGATGGCTGCACGCACAGCGGCATCGTCATCAATGACGAACACCGTGGGAGCGCCTGCGGGCGTCATTCATGTGCCTCGGGTTTGTTGAGTAGGGTGAAATAGAAGCTTGCGCCGCGCGGAGAGTTGTCGGCAGCCCACAAGCGGCCACCATGCGATTCGATGATGGAGCGGCTGATGCGAAGTCCCATTCCGGTACCTTGGGGCTTGGTGGTAAAGAAGGCATTGAAGATTTGCTCTGCCTGCTTCGGGGGCAGCCCCACGCCGCTATCAGTGACGGACACCACGACTTCCTCGTTTTCCGCTCGCTGCGACTTGATGGCGAGCTCGCGCGTGTCATTCACATCCTTCATCGCATCGATGCTGTTCATGATGAGGTTCATCAGCACCTGCTGCAACTGCACGCGATCCCCCATGACCTGCGGAAGCTCTGCCTCCAGCTCCGTCCGGACTGATATCGAGTATCGCATTGCCTCGCTGCGTAGCAGGACGATCATCTCTCGAATGACTTCGTTTACATCCACCAAATTGTGTTGCGGAGATCCTTTCTTGAAGAGCAGTCGGATCCGGCTGACGATTTCCCCCGCACGCGTTCCGTCTTTCACGGTTCTCATGGCCGCCGCGCGCGCCTCTTCGAGATTTGGGTTGTCGCCCGCGAGCCAGCGTACGCAGGTATCGGCGTTGGTGACGGCGGCGGCAATCGGTTGATTCACTTCGTCGGCGATGGAGGCTGCCAATTCTCCCATGGTCATAATCTGCGTGACGTGGGCGAGTTCGGCTTGCGCTTTGTAATACCCTTCTTCCGCACGCCTGCGTTCGGCCATTTCCGCCCGCAACTGCTCGTTGCTCTGCTTGAGTTCGGCGGTCCGGTTCCTTATCCTCGACATCAGCCGGCTAATGACTAAGCCAACGCTCGAGAACGCGATCACTATGGCAATGTCCCGCGGGTCGCGCACCCGTAGATCGAAAATCGGTGGAGCAAAGAAGTAGTTAAAGCATAAAACGGCTAAGATGCAGGCAAAGACCGACGTAACGAACCCGGCCCACAAGGAAATCACCACGATGAAAAAGAAAAAGAGCAGGGCGGCCATCGCGGTAGTGGCATGGAGATGAAAGGCGACAAGGGTCAACACTGCCATAGCAATGCTGGCTAACAAGCAATCTGCGGCTGTGCGCCAGAATCTATGCAAGTTCTGCGAAGGTCTTACGGCGAACAGGTTCGTCCCGAAGAATCTTCTCGATGCTGTGATGGTTCACTCCACTGTCACACTCTAGTTTTCGAACTCCAATCTGCACCATGTCGTACTTGATATTCGTGTCTCGAACCACTCTTCTAGAGGGTGATATTCGATATACCTGAATTCTACCCGGCTCAAGTCTTTTGTTACAGTCGCTTCTCCATTTTAGCCCACGCCTCGTGGACAGGTGGCAACCCTTGTCTCATCCAGCTGAACGGACAAAATGCCAACACTCCGACACGCTTGCGTGACACCTGATATCGCCAAAATCTTTGTGAATTGATGCATCCCCTAATTTGCCAGTCACTTCCGAGTCATATTCGTGACGCACTGCCTCTGGCACAGCTATTGCATTCCTCAGCGTTGTCTAATGGAGGTAGGGAATCATGGAAACGTTTCGTGCAAGCGGTGTTGACAAAGACTCCGACGCCGCTCTCGTCGCTGCCACCAAGTCCGGAGAAACGCACGCTTTCGAGAAATTGGTTGTTCGTTACGAACGGAGAGTTTTTGCCGTGGCGCAACGGATAACGAATAACCGGGAGGATGCCGAAGATGTGGTGCAGGAGAGTTTTCACAAGGCTTTCATCCATCTCGGCGACTTTCAAGAAAAGTCGCGGTTCTCTACTTGGCTGATACGCATCGCCATGAATGAAGCCTTCATGTTGCTGCGTCGAAGGAGGGGAGTTCTTGAAGTCTTGCCGGAGAGCAATGACGATGGTGTGGAGTCCGTCTCGGAGGCATTCGTTGACCAGCGTCCCAGTCCCGAAGAGTCCTGCTGGCGGCGCGAGCGCACGGAACTCTTGACCGAAGCGATTAATCGCCTAGGTCCAAAGATTCGAAGTACCATCTTGCTCAGCGACCTCCAAGAACACTCTCTCGAAGAAACGGCTCAGATTCTAGGCACCTCTATCAGCGCCGTTAAATCACGTCTGTTTCAAGGACGCCGAAAGTTACGTGGAACGGTGAATCCTGGGCTACTGTGGGGAGTCTGCGCGGCCGCTCCGGCGGAAGCCCAAAGCTGCTGAAATGCCAAGCGTGGCGCTTCGCGAACCCGTGCTTCGAGTGTCGTTGCTATTTTTATGGCCTCTCCGTGTATTAGCCAAACCTTTTGGCAACGCTTTGCCAAGGAGCCGCTGCTCCTAACTCCCTTCTTTTGGCCCTGGCGCGCTTTTTTCGCGTTTAACCTGGATTCCGGGGAGGGTCGCATGAGATCCCTAATTCGCAGCCGCGCCCCGTCCCGACGCAACTGTCAGAATCCTGACTTCGCGTGGGCTGTGTGCGGGCGCGGCGAAGGTCAGACGACAGATCGCGACGATCGCAAAGTCCTTTCGCGTCACTCAGATAAGCGCTCAGCTCGATGAGGATGAGCACGGAAAGAATCTGGAATCACAGTTGCCAAAGAGCTGAGCGGATTTACCCGCCCCGTTGGGCAGGCGAGGGCCTGCGAGTTGGCAACGTAATTGTCACAGGAGCATTCCTGTTCCATCGCACATTTTTAAGAAACGTTGGCAGGACGATGAAAACCATTAAAGGAGACACTCGGATGAGCGAACCAAAAGAAACCAAGCCTGCCATTGCAGGAGAAAATCGGACGAGTGAGCAGCAAGAAAGCAAACCTGGCATGGAAGGACTGTCGAGACGTGAGTTCTTGGGTGTAGGTTCCGCCGGTCTAGCCACCGCGGCGCTGGCTTCCCTGGCTGTCAACGCCCAAGACAGAACGGACACTGAAAAAGCAGAACAAGATCATTCGGCGAGTAATCCGGGCCCGGAAAACGAGCCCCTTTTGGATGAAAATCCGAATTCAAATCTTCCTCCGCCGACAGATCACGGAAACATCGAGCCGGTATGGTACTCCTTCGATCTAACTCACAAACGTGTTGAAGAGGGCGGTTGGACCAACCAAGTAACAGAAAGCGTCCTGCCTTCTTCAAAAGACATCGCGGGCGTCAGAATGCGGCTTACGGCGGGCAGCTTTCGGGAGCTGCATTGGCACACGGCCGACGAGTGGGCCATTATGCTGTACGGAAATGCTCGCGTGACCTGTCTCAACCCCGATGGAACCGTGTTTATCGGCGATGTGGGCAAAGGTGACCTTTGGTACTTTCCAGCAGGATTCCCGCACTCGATCCAGGGGTTGGAACCGGATGGTTGTGAATTTATTCTGGTATTCGATCAAGGTTCGTTTTCCGAAGACAACACCTTCCTTCTTTCCGACTGGGTGAGGCGCACGCCGCCAGCGGTGCTGTCCAAGAATTTTGGGCTGCCGGCGAGCGCTCTTAAAAATTTGCCAAACAAGAGCCTATACATTTTTCCTGCCGGCTTGCCCGCATCTTTGGCACAGGACAAGTCCGCCGTTGGGGGTCGTCGTGTCGAATCCCCATACCAATACACCTTCAGAATGGAGGCTATGGCCCCCACGAAGCAAACGAGCAGTGGTTCAGTTCGCATCGTTGACTCGCATAACTTCCTGGCGTCGAAAAATATTGCTTCAGCCTTGGTCACTGTTAAGCCGGGTGGTATGCGCGAACTGCATTGGCATCCGAACGCCTCTGAATGGCAGTACTACCTTGGCGGTAAGGGGCGCATGACAGTCTTTACAACCTCAGGAGCGCACACCATGGACTTCAACGCCAATGACGTCGGTTTTGTGCCGGCGGTCGCCGGACACTACGTCGAAAACACGGGCAATACGGACCTGGTGTTTCTTGAGATGTTCAAGGCGAGCGAGTATATGAACTTTTCCCTGAATAACTGGCTAAGGCGCTTGCCTCCCGAGGCGGTCACGTCGCATTTGAATCTGGATGCAGACACCATAAGCAAAATTCCTGCAGAAGCGCTCGACGTTCTCCCTGGCTAGCGTCGTTGCTAACCCGCAGTATCAAAGATCGAGCTTACATTTCTTGTGCTGTCTCATCTCTTGTCTGCTCTGGCAAATTGGATTGAAATTGTCGCGTAAGAATTAGCCTCAGCGCCGTTTTTGGGGAGGTCAAGGATCAGTTCTGTTTTCCCATCCGCGGCCTTGAAAAGTTTTGCTCCCTCCACGGAAGCAATCTGTCCCGCATTCCAAACGAAAAGTGCGTACTGGCTGCCGGCCAGGCCCGACGCGTTGATCGTCAGACGGTCCCTCGCCGGTGTCCACGTCTCGGAAAGAACGCGCAGGCCTTGCGACGTCGCACCGATTGCCGGCAATGTTGAGGAGTAACTCAAGCCGAAATCATCTTGGATTCGAATTCTAAGTGAGTTCGATCCTCCGGCAACCGTCATCCTGGTTATCACGTGTTGGTCTGTCCCATTCGAATGGACACGAAACGGCACGGGCTGGCCGTTGAATTCCACGCCCAGAACTTTCGCGCGCAAGCTCACCGCCGGTTGAAAATCGACAATGCGGGACGCGTCGCCCGTGGCCTTCACTTCCAGCCTGATTCCTTCAGCATCCTTGGAATAGTGCAAATCCAACCTCGCGGACCCCAGCTGCACGTTCCTAATCCCGAAGGAAGTCCAATCGGCGGGTGCCCGAACATGCCGCGCAGCAATGGACTGACCACCATTGCTGCGGACCAGATCTGATGCGGTGAGCTCGTGGCAAGCGATTGGTAATAGGAACCCGAGAGCACTTCCGTGACGTGCCCAAGCGAGCCATCGAGGCCCAGCAGAGCATTCGCCCGGAAATTCGCGTAAGCAGGAAAGGAACGGTGATAGCGATACTCCCCCACGGCCGCCCAGCCTGTGAAGAGCGGCCAGACGGACCCGAAATGGTAGCCGCCGCCGCTGAATTGTGGCGAATGCTCCGAAATAATCCGCATGCCCCAGTCCGCTTGGTGATCCAAATCAGCGAGTTGCGTAATCATCGCGTCCGCTTTCGCTTCATCGAGCAATCCAAACCACATCGGCACGGTGGCCAGAACGCTCGGCTCGTCCACAACGTGATTGTCTTTGTCTAAAGCGAACGCAAACCTTTTCTTCTCGGCAATCCAGAACGCTTCATTCATCAGCGGTTTCTGCTTTTCAAAACTCCGTGAAAGCTCATTGCTCACATCTTCCTTCCCGGCCAGATGTGCCAGATTCGCGAGCGCGCGCAACGCCTCGATCCCCAATCCCGTTTGATAGAGCTCTGTCTTCACCGGAAGCAGCGGGCCGCCTTCCACCCAGCCGTGCCCGATTCCGGCATTCTTGGGAAAGCCATGTTCGTCATAAGTCGAGCGCAGAAATTCGTAGGCCTTCCACAAACTGCTCCATTTTTCTTTTGCAAACGCGGTGTCGCCGCTCTCCACGGCGTAATCATTCATTGCGATGATGTACAGAGGAGTGGCGTCCGCGGAAGCGTACGGGTACGGATAATCTTTGAACCACTGCACGAAATTCGCGCCCTGCGAAATTTCGTGCGGAATTTTGCCGTCTTCCCGCTGGTATTTGCCGATGAACTCGAGTGCCGTGCGCGCGTTGGCAAAATCCCCGGCACTATTGAGCGCGAAGGAAGTCCAAAAGGAATCCCGTCCGAAAAACCACGCAAATCCCGGACGCTGGCTCTCGCCCGAAGTGCGGTATCCCGCGACAAGCCCTGTGCCCAGATAAGGATTGTTCACCATTCCCTGGAGCACGCTCACACGCGCCCAATCGTAAGCTTGCTGGATTTGCTCATCCGGAAGATCCACGCTGACGGTCCGTTGCAAATAATCCCGGTAATACTCTGCGGATTCTCGCATCAATTTAGCGCCGCTGGAGGTCAGATGCTGGTACGTTTTCTCCGCGGCCGCCCGCCCTTCCACCGACCCCGCAATCACAATCAACTTCGACTCTTTTCCTTTCGCCGTTATGCCAAGCCGGAACGAACTCTCTTGCGACTCCGAATAGTTCGTTTGGTATTCCTGCCGAGGTTCCGCCGCCGTCGGAGAACCCACGAGCGCCGCAAATTTCTTCTGCTCCTCTCCCAAATAAAACGCGTGTTGCTGCGCGGCCCAGTCCAAATAAGTGGCGCCGAGCGCCGCCGGCCATTCCAACTGAAAGTCCCGGTGAAAAGCCGCCTCGATCTCCAAAGGCTGTTCCGTTTCCACCTCGAGGAGAATTACCGCTCCCTCTTCCCGCACGGGAACGAAAAATGTTTCGCGCACCCTGAACGTATCCCCGGCGTAGAGAATCGTGGCGGACTCTGGCCGAACCGTCACTGTCCTCGCCAACGCCTCCGCCGGTAGCGCACGCCCTTCCGTATGAAATTTCAGATGAAAGTCGCGAAAGATCTTCAGCGGGTACACCCACGCTTCCATGCGGCCCGATTCATTCCCCAGCAACCCCGCGCGTGTTCCCGTGACGGGCAGAAATTCCCACGGCCGCACCGCGCGCGAAAGCTCGAGGTCGCGTGGCCTCTCCGGCGTCTGCTGGCCCAAACCGGCGGAAGCCCCGATACCTATAATCAGGGTGACTGCGGCGCACATGCCGAAAAATCTCGGCCGCATCCGTCGAAGTTGTTTCGGAGAATGAACGGGAATCTCCAGCGGAATGTGCATTCTGTTGGCCGCCGCCGCGTCGCGCCCTTGCAATGCCTCGTTGGCCTTACTATAAAGGAAGGCGACGGATTCTAGCACGAGCCTCGCAACGAAAGGTATCGCTTCTTTTGCCCTCGACACGCCGCGCGTTTCTCCAATCGCTCAGCCGCTCTTCGCTCGTGCTCCCCCTGGAAAAGTTGCTCGCCCTGACGCTCCCAAAGAAGTGGTTGTCTTCGTTCCTCTCGAGAGGCGCAGCGTCCGAACAATCCGCCGGCGCCGCTCCCGCAAACGATCTGGGCGTCACCTTCCTGAATGTCGCGCGCGAATCCGGCCTCAACACCAAAACCATTTTCGGCGGCGAACACAAAAACAAGTATCTTCTCGAAACCACCGGCTGCGGCGTCGCTTTCTACGATTACGACAACGACGGCTGGCTGGACCTATTTTTCGTGAACGGCTGGCGCCTCGAAGGTTTTCCCGCCGGACAAGAACCCTCTTCGCATCTCTTCAAAAACAATCGCGACGGCACCTTCACCGACGTCACCGCCAAAGCCGGCCTGCTCCATTCCGGCTGGGGACAAGGAGTCTGTATCGGCGACTACGATAACGACGGTTTCGACGATCTCTTCGTCACCTACTTCGGAAAAAATGTTCTCTACCGCAACAACGGCAACGGCACCTTCACTGACGTCAGCGAAAAAGCCGGCGTCGCCGGAAACGGCAAGCGCTGGAACACCGGTTGCGCCTTTGTGGACTACGATCGCGACGGCCGCCTCGATCTCTTCGTCGCCAATTACATCGATCTCGATCTGAAAACCGCTCCTGTCCCCGAATCCGGCCCGTGTCTCTACAAAGGCGTCATGGTGGCCTGCGGTCCTCCCGGATTAAACGGCGGAAAAAATACTTTGTATCACAACAATGGTGACGGCACCTTCACCGACGTCAGCGAAAAATCCGGCATTCTGAAGGCCAACGGAACCTACGGTCTCGGCGTCCTCACCGCCGATCTCGACAACGATGGCTGGCCGGACATTTATGTCGCCAACGATTCCACCGCCAGCGCCCTCTATCAAAATAAGAAAAACGGCACCTTCACCGACATCGCCATGGAAGCCGGCTGCGCCCTCAGCGCCGATGGCAAGCCCCAAGCCGGCATGGGCATCTCCGCCGCCGATTACGATCTCGACGGCAACCTCGATCTCGTCAAAACGAATTTTGCCGGCGACACTCCTTCGCTCTACCGTAATCTAGGCAACGCAAATTTTGAGGACACCACTTTCCAGGCTGGCCTCGGCAAATACACCCAGTATCTCGGCTGGGGCTGCGGCTTCTTCGACATGGACAACGACGGTTGGGCCGACATTCTTATCTGCAATGGCCACGTGTACCCGGAAGTCGAGCAACTCAAGACCGAAGCGGGCTACCCGCAGCGCAAACTGCTTTACAAAAATCTCCGCAACGGCCGTTTCGCCGATGTTTCCCACGACGCCGGCACGGGCATCTCCACTCCCGTTGCCGCGCGCGGCTGCGCCTTCGGCGATTTCGACAATGACGGCGACCTCGACGTCGTCGTCAACACCGTCAACGATTTTCCCCAGCTTCTGCGCTGCGATTCACGCACCGGCAACAACTGGATCAAGATCAAGACCATCGGCACAAAATCCAATCGCAGCGGCATCGGCGCGCGCATCAAATGCGTCGCGCACCTCCCCGGCGAGAAGAGTCTGCATCCGCAGATCGACGAAGTCCGCAGCGGCGGCGGCTATTTCTCTCAGAACGATCTCCGCGTCCATTTCGGCATCGGCAAAGCAGAAAGCGTCGAGCTCCTCGAAATCCGCTGGCCCAGCGGCCTCGTCGAAACACTGAAAGATATCAAGCCGAATCAAGTGATCTTCGTCAAAGAGGGCGAAGGCATCGTCCGCACCATGCAATTCGACCCGCAAAAGCCCAACAAGCCCGCGAAGTAGGGAGTCGCTGAACATGCATACCCTAAAACCCAAAAAATTCATCGTGCCACTGCTCCTCGCCGTCTCGTTCGCTTTCGCGGCGCCGACAACGGACCTTCCTTTTGGCGCATGGACGCGCGCCTCGAACGAGCCCATCCTTTCTCCACGAGGCACGACTTGGGAATCGGCTGGAACGTTTAACCCTGCCGTTGTCTTTCACAACGGAAAATTCGTCATGCTGTACCGCGCGCAAGACGCCTCTGGCACCTCGCGCCTGGGTTACGCTGAAAGCGCCGATGGAATTCACTTCCGGCGCGACGCGCGCCCCGTCCTCTCGCCGGAAACCGAGTACGAAAAAGACGGCGGCGTTGAAGACCCGCGCCTCCAGAAATTCGGCGACACCTGGTACCTCACTTACACGGGCTACAACAAGAAGGACGCGCAGCTCTGCCTCGCCACTTCCCTCGATCTCATTCATTGGCAGCGCAAGGGCGTGATCCTTCCTGCGTACCAGGGAAATTGGAACGTCGCGTGGACCAAATCCGGCGCCATTGTCCCGGAAAAAATCGACGGCAAATACTGGATGTACTGGCTCGGCACCGCCGCCGACAAGACCGACCAGATGGGGCTCTCCTACTCGACCGATCTCATTCACTGGACCGAAGCAACCAACACGCCTGTTCTTCCACGCCGTCCTGGGAAGTTCGACTCTCGCGTGGTCGAGCCCGGCCCCCCGCCAATCCTCACACCGCGCGGCATCCTCCTGGTCTACAACGGCGCCGACGACAAACTTGTCTATCGCACCGGCGTCGCCGTCTTCGACCGGCGCGATCCTCGGAAACTCCTCTCCCGTTCCGACACCCCCATCTTCGCCCCCGAAAAAGATTGGGAGAAAGTCGGCCAGGTACCCAACGTTGTCTTCGTTGAAGGGTTGGTGCAAAACGTTGATCGTTTCTCCATCTACTACGGTGGCGCCGACAAATACATCGGAGTGGCCGAAGCGCAGACAAAATGACGAAGACGCATTCTTCCCAATCTGAAACTCGCCACTCGCCACTTTTTTTTATTTGCCCGCTGAGGTCGGCGAAATTTTGGCCATGAACACCGAATACGGCTCCATCGGCAACGCATCCGTCATGCCTGTCAGCGGTTTATGAAAGCTCGTCAACAGGATGCTCAGCCTTGGCGAACTGAAACCGAGAGGCGATAAATCAAACTGCGCTTTCTGCTCCGTCGCGGACATATTCAGCACCACAAGAATCGCTTCATCCTTGTATCGGCGAACGTAGGTGAGCACGTTGGGATCACTTTCATTCAAGGCCACGTAGTTCCCCTCGAGTAGTGCCGGTTCCTTGTGCCGCAGCGCGAGCAGCTGCCGGTAAAAACTCAAGACCGAATTGCCGTCTTTTTGTTCCGAGACCACATTGTGGGTCTCGTAGGTCGCAGGAACCGGCAGCCAAGGTTTCACCTTGCTGAAGCCCGCGTTGGCGCTGTCGTTCCACTGCATGGGCGTGCGTTCGCCATCCCTTCCTTTTTCCAGCGGCCAGCCCAGCTTGCCGATGGGGTCTTGCACTTCGTCTTTGCTTTTCGGGTCGTTGTTCTCCATGCCGATCTCTTCGCCGTAGTACATCACCACGGTGCCCCGCAGCGTCAGATACAGCGCCGCCATCATTTTCGCGATGTCGTCGTTATGCACCCCATCCGCATAGCGCGTGTAGGAACGAACGATGTCGTGATTGGTGATCACGTATACCGGCCAATGGCCGGCGGCGTCTACTGCACCGATGTGCTTGCGGTATTGATCCGCGGAAAGCCCCTTGAATCCCGTCATCATCAGGTCCATCGGCATTTGCAACTCGTCGTTCTTCTCGCCGTAATAATCCTTAAGCTCCGAAACATTGCTGGTCCAGGTCTCCCCGATCAGCACCGACCCATATTCATCTGCCGTGCTTCGCAATTTCCGCATCACGTCGTGCACTTCCGGCAGCTTCTTGTTGTATTTCTCGTCCATATTCGGCCGCCCGAACTTGTCCTTCCCGGGCAGCACCGGATTGTCCGTCAACTTCGGATCCTCGAAGAGCGTGTCCACCGCATCCAGCCGGAAACCCGCGACGCCGCGCTTGTACCAGAATCTCGTTACGTCCAGCATCGCCTTTTCCACCGCGGGATTCCGCCAGTTCAAGTCCGGCTGCTCGGGATAAAAGTAGTGGTAGTAATACTGATTCGTCTTAGGATCCAGCTTCCATGCCGATAATCCAAAAGTAGAAAGCCAATTGTTGGGCGGCTCGTTTCCCTTGCCATCGCGCCAGATGTACCAGTCGCGATGCTCCGCGGTCTTCGATGATTTTGAATCCTGAAACCATTTGTGCTGGTCCGAACTATGATTCACCACAAAATCCATTAGCACGCGAATGTTCCGCTTCTTGGCTTCGGCCACCAGATGATCGAAATCCTTCATCGTCCCGTACATCGGATCGATCGCCTCGTAATTCGAAACGTCATAACCAAAATCCACCTGCGGCGACGGGAAGCACGGCGTGATCCAGACAGCGTCCACCCCGAGGTCCTTCAGATAGTCCATTTTGGAGGCGATGCCATTGAGATCGCCGATTCCATCGTTGTTGCTGTCCGCAAAACTTCGCGGATAAACCTCATAAAACACCGCATGCTGCCACCACTGATGCCCCTCCGCATCTACGGGCTTTTGTTGTGTCTCCGCAAGAGGCGCTGCCATGCAGCACAGTGCCAAAGCTCCGGTTGCGATCCATCCCTTAAACATCGGCGCCACCTCCGTCCATCTTCGGGGGAATCATAGTACCTTACGCCAATTCAGAATACTGCTTTGGTCTCCGTGCCTCAGGCTCTCCCCCACTCAGAGAACATTGATAAATGACATGGTAAACTTCGGAAACCTAACCGGAGGACAACATGGATGGCGGGTGGCACAGACCACAGATAGTAAGACGATTGTGGGTGCCGCATACGCCGGGTTTGCGTGTGCGGGTTTAGAGTCAACATCATCGCAAACGTATCGTCTCTCGCTATCTCGTTCTGTCTAAACCACTTGTTAATTTAACTTAAATAGTTATTGACAAACAGAATAATTTATGCTAGCGTAGCTTTTGGTAGTCAGACGTCACTCTCGCCGAAGCGTTCCGAGCCCAACTACCAGCAGCCTGCCCCACAGTCCCCTCCTCCCCTTTCCTCTAACTCCTTTCCCCACAATCTTTTATCCGACCATCACCCACTAAACCCTGCTGTGTCAATCTTTTACAAGAATTGTGGGGGTAGGGGGCCCGTCCGGTGTTTTGAACGTTCAGACGTTCAGACGCTCAGACGCTCAGACGCTCAGACGTGCAGACGTTGTAACGCTCTTTTTGATCCATCCCCTGTCTTTTCTTCATTTTACTGACACACCTACACAACGGGCGCTCTACAACTCCCATGGAATCAATTCGTTGCGCACTCTTTTCATCGCGACGGAGGGGGTACCCCCTTTGGTAGTCACCACTCCGCCCAAATCAGGGCTTGGAGCCAGGAGGATTAACCGGCGTACCGGAGCCCTCCTTCAGCTTATGAATGGAATCAACAGGCAAGTTCTCAAATCGCTCAACCAATCCGGTGGGCCAGCGCACTTGCACCCACTCGATCTTGACGGCGGACCCGAGGCCGAAGTGCACGCGCATGTCGCTATTGGAAATGTAGCTGGAACCGCTGCGGACTTCGTCGACGAGCGTGCGGGTACCGGCTTTCACCGTAATCTTCGCGCCGATCCCGTCGCGATTGGACTTGCTGCCGATAGTACGAAACGCGATCCAGTGATTGCCGTTGCGCAAATCGTTCACCAGCAGCATGGGCGGCGCGTTCATATTGCTGATCACCGCGGACATGCGGCCGTCATTCCACAAATCGCCGACGGCCAGTCCGCGCGCGGAACTCACCGCGGTAATCCCCGGCCCCCCATCGGCGGAAATATCGGTGAACGTTCCGTTGCCGTTGTTGTGATAGAGAATCTTCGGCTCTTTGAAATTGCTGCCGAGGTGCTGGCTGTCCACTTCGGGATAAACGTGGCCATTGACGAGCACCAAGTCGGGCCAGCCGTCGTTGTCCACATCGAGGAACATGACACCCCAGCCGAGATACCGCGTGTTGAGACCGAAACCCGCGGGAAAAGTCTTGTCGTCAAACGTGCCGTCCCCATTGTTCCGGTAAAGCGTCGAGGTATCGTCGGAAAAATTTGTTTTGAAAAGATCAAGCTTGCCGTCCCCGTCATAGTCGGCAACTGTGGAACCCATTCCGGCCTGCTCGCGCCCGTCATCATTAAACGCGGCGCCCGCAACAACGGCGACATCAGTGAATGTGCCGTCGCGATTGTTGTGGTAGAGGATGCTGGCGGTGCTGTCACACGCAACATAGATGTCCGGCCAGCCGTCGTCGTCATAGTCACGTTTGTCTGATCGATGTGTGCGTTCGTCGTAACATCTTCAAACGCGCCGTTGCCAAGATTGTGGTAAAGAATATTTTTCGCCCAGGGCAATCCGCGCGGGCCACACATGACCGGAACACCTTTCCACATGCAGGAAGGCCGCTCGCCCGGCGCAAGAGCGGTGGCGGAATCAAAATCGACGTAGTTGGCGATGATCAGATCGAGCTTGCCGTCGCGGTCGTAGTCGATAAAGGCGCAACCTGTGCCCCAGGCTTTTCCGCTGCCGGCGACATGAGCTTTTTCGCTGACGTCGGTGAACGTGCCGTCTCCGTTGTTGTGATAAAGCACGTTCTTGCCGTAATAGGTGACGTACAGGTCTTCGAAGCCGTCGTTGTCATAGTCCCCGACGCACACGCCCTGGCCCCAGCCACTATGAGTCAGGCCGGCCCTTTCGGTGACGTCGATGAAGGTGCCGTCGTGATTGTTGTGATAGAGGTGGCTCGTCGGAGCTTTGCCGGAGGGCAGCCCTTCCAGTTTCGTGCCGTTGACGACGAAAATGTCGGGCCAGCCATCATTGTCGTAATCGAAGATGGCGACGCCGGTTCCCGTGGTCTCGATGATGTATTTCTTCGTGTTTTCGCCGCCGAAAATGACCGGTGCTGTAAGTCCGGCTTTCTGCGCGATGTCGGTAAAATGCGCGACGGGCTTGGCGCTTGCGCCATCGGAATTACCAGCGCGGACACTCGGAGAGCCGGCGGATTGTATTGAGAGCCAGGCGCAGAGCCCAAAGCGGCAGAGAAGCCGGAGAAAAAAAGAATGGAGAGTCATGAATATCTAATAGTACCAAGGTCTGGTCCGACACAGGTCAACTTGGCGGGAATCTCAACCAAACAGCTTGTGGAGAGGTGCGCGGCTGCGAACATGCTAGTATTTTTGAGAACGCTCTACGGGTATCTCTTGCGTGGAATTGATTCTCGTTCATCGCCGGACGCCTTTCTTCCAACTCTGCACCGCACTCCTGTTTTTCTTCTGCGCTGCTGCGGCGATGTGCGCTGCGCAATCCGCGGGTTCTGCGAAGGCGGATTCAGCCGCGCGTGCGACCGCAACTTACGCGCAAGGGATGTCGGCGTTACAGAAGGGAGATCTGGTTTCCGCCCGCGCGGATTTCGAGAAAGTTGTGCGGCTCGCACCGAAGAGTCCGGAGGGGCACAACTCTCTGGGCTGGGTCTTGCTCGCGGAGGGAGAGATCGATTCCGCGATCGTTCACTTCCGGTTTGCGGTGAAACTGAATCCCGATTTTGCGCTGGCCCACATGAATTTCTCCAGCGCGCTAGTGCGTAAAGGAGACGTGCTTGCTGCGCTCCGGGAGGCCAAGGAGGCGGTGCGGCTAGCCCCAGCCGATTCCGAGACGCATCACACTTTGGCGCGTGCACTCGATTTTTCCGGAGATCTCGACGGCGCAATCGGCGAGTTCCGGCGGGCGATCGAGCTTGAGCCGCAACGGGCGGAATTGCACGACGATCTCGGGACTGTGTTGGTGCAAAAGTCTGACGCGCAAGGCGCGGCGGCGGAATTTTCCGAAGCGCTCCGGCTGCAGCCCAATTTTCCCTCGAAGAGGCCGCGCAACATCTGCAAACCGCAATACGACTGAATTCCGCGGACCCGGGCGGTCACTATTATTTTGCGCAAGTTCTAAAGAGCAAGGGCGAGACCGATGCGGCGATCAAAGAGCTACAAGCTTGTGTTGCATTGAAGCCAGATTACGCTGACGCCCAAAATGACCTGGGCTTACTGCTCCAACGCAGTGGCGAAGCTGAACAAGCCATCAAAGCATTTCGCCAGGCCGTGAAATCGCAGCCCGAAAATCCGGACGCGCACAATAATCTGGGGCTCAATTTGTTGCAGACTGGTGACGGCAATGGAGCGATCGCCGAGTTCGAAACGGCAGTCCGTTTGCGGCCCGATGACAGCGGATACAAAGGGAACCTGGGAGCAGCGTATTTGCAAGTGGCAGACTTCGACACCGCCATTTCTGAATTCGAAGCGGCGCTTAAAATTTCCCCGCAGGATGCAACCCTGCACTACGACCTTGGACTGGCGCTCAAATTAAAAGACAAACTGCCTGAAGCCATGGCCGAACTGCACAAGGCCGCAGAATTGGATCCTGGGCAAGCGGATGTGCACTACACGCTCGGAGTGACGCTTTGGCAGCAGGGCGACTTTGCCGCAGCCGCGGAGGAACTCCGCGCAGCAATTCATGCCAAACCGGACTATGCCGAGGCCTATTACACGCTTGGAACAGTGCTGAAGCAAAAGGGCGAGCTCCAGGATTCTGTGACTGCTTTGCGGGAAGCGATTCGATTGCAGCCGGACTCTGCCGGCGCTCATACAACTCTGGCAACCGTGCTGCGGCAACTCGGAGACGCGGAAGGCGCGGCCGCGGAAAGCCGCGCGGGAATGGAAATCGCAAAACAGAAAACCGGCGACCAAGCCGCGCTCTTTGCCACAAACTCAGGACGCCGCCTCCTCAACGCCGGAGATATCGAGGGCGCCGTTTCGCAATTCCGCGCCGCGATCA
>WNFK01213052.1_pt1 | contig 18975 bp, 18 predicted proteins | sample 5400281 | NCBI WGS metagenome assembly WNFK01 (sample SAMN13153350, study PRJNA577476) | soil metagenome | isolation source: 20 cm soil on Douglas fir-dominated hillslope | place: USA:California | collected 2013-09-17 | reverse complement strand
TGAGCCTCATTGGATCGATGATTGATCGCGCCTGGCGAACAGCCACATGTACTCATCAGCGCAACAACGCTGGCGGCCAACGTGCGTCTGAACATGACGACAGCTCCCTCCCGGCCCTTGGATTCTAGCGAGGGCATTCCACGTGGGCCACGGGCGCCGGACCCCTTCGACGTGGGGCGAGTGAACCACACGGCGCGTCAACAGGGCTCGTCGGAGCCCGACGCAGCGCGCATTTCAGAGGGAGATCCGCTGGCTGGATTGGAGCGGGAAACGGGAATCGAACCCGCGACCCTCAGCTTGGGAAGCTGATGCTCTACCATCTGAGCTATTCCCGCTCGGGAGCATCGAAGCTAGTCGCCGCCCGGGGTCGCGTCAAGCGACTAGCCCGGCGCGGGGTCGCGCCGGCTGTCCCGCAGCGCCGCGGTGGTCCGCGCGCTGCCGTGGGACTACTGTACGCTGAGCGTATACGGCTGCGTCGCGCTCGCATCCTTGTTCCGCGGGCTCGACACTTCTACCGCGTAGTCCCCTGCCTTGAGCGGAACGGAGACCAGCTTCTCCTCGCCCTCGCCCCGCTTCGCGTCGGAGGAGCCGATCACCTCCGGCGGCTTCTCCCCATGCAACTGGTAGAGGCGCAGCTGCAGATCGAGACCGCGCACGGCTGGGAGCACGATGCTCACCGGCGCGTGCCCCGCCTCGACGTGGAAGCGAAACACGTCCACGTCCTTGCGCGGCCAGATCCACCCCTTCACGGCGATCGGCAGCGAGAGCGCCTGTGCGTTGGCGGGATCGTCGTTGGGCTCGCGCTCGGTGGTCCCGTCGTCGGGAGCGAGCTGGACCAGGAGCCGGTACGGGTTCTGCCGGTCCTCGCCGTCGCGCACCCACTTGCCCTCGAGCTGCCGGGCCGCGGCTTGCACGAGCAGGTAGCTGTCGCCCGCGGGGATGCCGACGGCGGGCAGCACCTCCAGCTCGCGCGGCCCCCCTTCGTTCACGCGGGCGAGCAGGCGCGGCTTCTCCGAGCCCGCTGCCGCGTAGGCCGCGAGCTCGAGATCCGCCCGGTCCGCGCCCGACAGCTCCGCGTGCAGGATCATCGGCGCGTCCGCGTGGACGCGGAACCAGTCCTGATCGCCGGCGGGGGCGATGAACCCGGTGGCCGTCCCTTGGATGGGCGTCGCGTGGTCGGGATCGTCGTTGGGCTCGAGCTCCAGATCCGTCGCGCCGGACTCGACTGTCACCGTCAGCGTGTAGGGGGTCAGCGGCGCGCCATGGCGCGACCTGCCCTTGAGCACCAGGTAGTAGCCGGCCTGCGCCGCGCCGCCGTCCGCGACGCCGCCGTCCCCCTGCGCGCCCAGCCGGAGGGACAGGTTGCGGACGAACAGGCCGTCGTTCCCGCGGAACGTCGCCAGCAGCGCGGCGTCCGCGAGCGCCCGTACCTCCAGCTCCGGCCGGACGCCCTCCACCGGCGTGACCTCGATGCGCAGCACCTCCGTGAATCCGGTGGTCAGCGCGAGCCGGAACCAGTCCTCGTCGTCCGCCGAGAGATACGTGCCGCGCATCGGCTTGCCAGGCTGCAGCTCGGTGGCGTCCACCGTCCGGTTGTTTGGCTCGAGCTCTTCGCCCGGCTGCGGATCCCCGCCGAGCACCGTCAGCTCGTAGTCCTGCGGACCCGGCCCCGAGACCTTGATGAAGCACGCCTCGGTGCAGGCAAGGGCGGGCACCACGCCCGGATCCCCGCCGCCGGCATGGACGCGCAACAGCGGGTTGCGGTCGCGGTCGAACGCCTCGAGCGAAGCGTCGCGGACGCCCCTCAGCTCGACCCTGACGGCAAGCGTCTTGCCCGCCCCAGGACCCACCCGGTACCAGTCGTCGTCGCGGGGCGCTTGCAGCGCGCCGGCGACCACCGCGCGCGCGGGAATCTGCTGCGCGCGCTGGAAGTCGTTGGGCTCCTGCTCGCGAACCCGCTCGGGCGCGGCCGGCGCTTGCCCGGGAGCTTGCGGCGGGGGCGGGGCGGCATTCTCGCGGCACGCACAGAGCAGCGCGGCCAGAAGCGCGAGCTTGCGCATCTACTTGCGAGCGGCCTTCGTCCCCGGATTCAAGTTGACCGAGAACTCCCGGTAGAACTCCACGATCCCCTTGATCAGCTCCTCCGCCGAATCGCCCTCCTCGGCGAAGTCGGCGGACTCCAGCCAGATGCCGCCGCAGCTCTCGCAGGTCTCGTAGATCAGCGGATTGCGCTTGTGCTGGCTCTCCACCGCGAGCAAGCCCACGTTGTCCACCGGGCACTCGCCCGCGTCCTCGTCCGGATTGGCCCGCCCACCCATCTTCTCCAGCGTGGGGAGGCCGTGGTGGAGCAGGAGGCGGTTCAGGTCCGCGACGTCGAGCCAGAGACCTCCGCACTCTGCGCAACGAGAGAGGAGTCGTTCCTCTCCGTCGGTGAGCTCGGTCATCTCGGCGTCGTCTCGCGGGCAATCCATGTTCGTCGTGCTCCGGTGGAAGGTGAGTCTTGAAGCCTAGCCCAGCGCCTTTCCGGAGGGCAACGGGCAAGATCCAAGCGCTGTAAATCCGGCCGCCATGGACTTAGGAAGATGCACCCTTCACGCGCCGGATGTTCGCCCCGAGCGCGGCCAGCTTCCTCTCCAGGGACTCGTATCCCCGGTCCAGGTGGTAGACGCGGTGGACGGTGGTCCTCCCCTCGGCGCGCAGGCCGGCGAGCACCAGGGAGGCGCTGGCGCGAAGGTCAGTGGCCATCACCGGCGCTCCCGAGAGCGCCGGCACGCCGCGGACCACAGCGGTGTGCCCGTCGATGGCGATGACCGCACCCATGCGCACCAGCTCCTGCACGTGCATGAACCGGTTCTCGAAGACGGTTTCCACCACTCGCGAGGCCCCCCGGGCGACGGCCAGGCAGGCCATCAGCTGCGCCTGCAGATCGGTGGGAAAGCCCGGGAACGGCGCGGTGATGAAGTCGACGGCGTCCGGGCGCTCCGGCGCGACGATGCGCAGCCCCGAGCCCTCGACCGAGATCCGCGCCCCCGCCTCGCGCAGCTTGGCGATGGCGGCGTCCAGGTCATCCGCGCGCGCACCCCGCACCAGCACGTCTCCCCCCGTGATCATGGCCGCGGCAAGGAGCGTGCCCGCCTCGATGCGGTCGGGAATCACCTGCATGTCCAGGGGACGCAGGCTGGTCACTCCGTCCACGGTGATGATGCTGCTGCCGGCCCCGCGCACGCGGCCGCCCATGGCGTTGAGCTCCTCCGCGAGGGCGACCACCTCCGGCTCCCGGGCGCAGTTCTCGAGGATGGTCTGACCCTCCGCGAGGACGGCGGCCATCATGAGGTTCTCCGTTCCGGTCACGGTGGGAAGGTCGAACAGGATCCTCGCCCCCCGCAAACGCGTCGCGGTCGCTTCCACGTATCCATGCGCCAGCTCGATCTTCGCGCCCAGGAGCTGCAGCCCCTTGAGGTGCTGGTCGATGGGACGCGCCCCGATCGCGCAGCCGCCGGGGAGCGACACCCGGGCCCGTCCGAAGCGGGCCACCAGAGGCCCGAGGACGAGCACGCTGGCGCGCATGGTCTTCACCAGCTCGTAAGGCGCCTCGGGCTTCCCCACCTGCGCCGCGTCGATCTGGAGATTGGTGCCGTCGCGCTCCACCCGGGCCCCCATGCTGCCCAGTAAACGTCCCAGTGTGCGAATATCGGCCAGATCGGGCACTCCGCGGAACACCGACCGGCCCGGGGCCAGCAACGCCGCCGCGATCTGCGGCAGCGTGGCGTTCTTGGACCCGGAGACCTGCACCTCGCCGCTGAGGCGGTTTCCTCCGGTGATCTCGATCGCGTCCATCAGGCACCTTTCCCAATCACGAATCGATCGAGGCCCGCCAGGTCGCGCTCGACCCGCACCTGCGAGAGGCCGGCGCCCCGCAGCAGGCCGGCGACGGCCTCGCCCTCGGACGGATCGATTTCGGTGACGAACCATCCGCCGGGCGCGAGCCACTCCGGCAACCCGCCCACCATGCGGCGGATCACCTCGAGCCCGTCGGCGCCGCCGAAGAGCGCGAGGTGCGGCTCGTGACCGACGATCTCTGGAGCCAGCCTGTCCGCATGTGGGAGAGGAACGTACGGCGGATTCGCCGCGATCGCATGGTAACGGACCTGCGCCGGCAGCGCCGCATACAGGTCGCCGCAGTAGACGTGCGCCCGCCCGGGCGTGTATCGATCCGCGTTGCGCCGCGCCACGCCGGCCGCTTCCGGCGAGAGCTCGACCAGATCCGCCTGGGCCTCCGGCCGCTCCGCCGCAACCGAGATCCCCACGGCGCCCGAGCCTGCGCACAGGTCGAGGACGCGCCCCCCCGTGCCCGGCGGCAGCGCATCCAGCACGGTCCGGACCAGGAGCTCGGTCTCTGGCCGCGGGATGAACACGCCGGGGGAGACGTCGAAGCGGCGTCCGTAGAACTCCCTCGCGCCCAGGATGTACGCCACGGGCTCCCTGGCTCCGCGCCGCTGCATCAACGGCTTGAACCGGGCCAGCTCCTCGGGGGTGACCGGCTTGTCGATGTCGATGTAGAGGCGGATCCGGTCGCAACCGAGCGCGTGCGCGAGGATCAGATCGGCACTTCGCCAGCCACTCGCGCGCCCACTGCGAGAGCGAGCGCACCGTCCACGCCTGCGCCATCAGAGCTTCTGCGCGGAGACGACGCGGTGCACGCCGGAAACGTCCGCGTGCGCGCACGGCTCGCGCAACCCCGCCCCCAGGAGCAGCCCGATCACCTTTTCCACCTGCGACGGATCGCACTCCTGCGCGTAGACCCCGCGGAAGGCGAGCCACTCCGGCAGCTCGCGGACCAGCCGGCGCACCACGTCGAGGCCATCCGGCCCGCCGAAGAAGCTGGCCACCGGCTCGTGGTTGATCACCTCCTCCGGCAGCTCGGTGCCGTCCGGAACCCAGGGCGGATTCGCGGTCACGATCGCGTACTTGCGCCCCCGCGGCAGCGGCTGGAACAAGTCGCCCGCGTAGCAACCCGCACGCCCGGGAATGAGGCGCTCGGCATTCTCGCGGGCCAGCTCGATCGCTTCGGACGACATGTCGGCCAGATCGACGCGCAGCCCGGGTCGGGCGTGGGCCACCGCGATGCCCGCGGCGCCGATGCCGCAAGCCAGGTCGAGCGCGTACCCGGTCGCGTCGCGGGGGACGCGCCGATCCACCTTGAAGCGCAGCCCGAGCAGCTCCACCGCGCCGACGAGATATCCGGTGGGCTCCGCGTTCAGCCTGCGGGAGAGCAGGCGCATGAACTCGCCGTGCTGGACAGCCTCCACCGTGGCGGCCAGCCGCGGCGGAAGCTCTGCTGGAAGGATGTTCAGCGCATAGGCCACCAGCTCGCGCGCTTCCTGCTGCGGGTCCTCGCTGAGCAACTCCGGCGCGGAGAGGCGGGCCACCGTGTGGTGCAAAAGCTCGCCGACGGTCATGCCGACGCCTGCTGCTGCCGCAGCGCCTCCGCCTGGAAGAACGTGCGGCAGGCGACGATCACGTCCTCGATGTCCCCGTCCATCACCGCGGCCAGGTTGTGCCGGGTGAGGCCGATGCGGTGGTCGGTGAGCCGGTCCTGCGGGAAGTTGTAGGTGCGGATCTTCTCGCTGCGGTCGCCCGTCCCCACCTGTGACTTCCGCTGGGCGTCGCGGGCGTTGCGCTGCCTCTCCAGCTCCATCTCGTAAAGCCTGGTCCGGAGCATCTTCAGCGCCATCGCCCGGTTCTTGATCTGCGACTTCTCCTGCTGGCACTTCACCACCACGCCGGTCGGCTTGTGGGTCAGGCGCACGGCCGAGTCGGTGGTGTTCACGCTCTGGCCGCCGGCCCCGGTCGAGCGCATCACGTCCATCTGGATGTCGGCGGGATTGATCTGCACGTCCACCTCCTCCGCCTCCGGCATGACGGAGACGGTGGCGGTGGAGGTGTGGATCCGCCCCTGCGCCTCGGTGGCGGGAACGCGCTGGACGCGGTGCACGCCGGACTCGTACTTGAGGTAGCTGAAGACACCGTCGCCCTCGATGGTCACGCTCGCGTCCTTGATTCCGCCCGCCGCGTTGTTGCTCGTGTCCATCAGCGCCGCCTTCCAGCCCTTGCGCTCGGCGTAGCGCAGGTTCATGCGCAGGAGCTCGTCGGCGAACAGGCCCGCCTCGTCGCCGCCGGCCCCGGCGCGGACTTCGAGGATCACGCTGCGATCGTCGTTCGGGTCTCTGGGCAAGAGGAGGATCTTCAGCCGCTCGTTCAGCTCCACGAGCCTCGTCTCCAGACCGGGCAGCTCTTCGCGGGCCATCGCCCGCACGTCCGGATCGCGATCCTCCGCAAGCGCCTTGTGCCCGTCCACTTCCGCCCTGACGCGCTTGAACTCCCGGAAGGTCTCGACCAGCTGCTCGAGCTGGGCGCGCTCCTTGGCGACCTGCGAGAATCGCGCGCGGTCGCCGATCACCTCCGGATTGCCGAGATCGGCTGTCAACCGCTCGAATCTCTGCTCGATTTCCTGCAGCTTCTCTTCCACTTGCCTCGGCGCTCCACGAAGGCGCGGACCCTACCCGCGGCAGGCCTCAAAGGCAAACGGAACGCGCAGATCCGACCCACTTCCACGCGGCGGGGAACCGGAGTAGAACGCGCGCTCTCCAATGACGATGGCGCTTCCGACTTCGGTGACCGCGGCCGATCCGGCAACCCACCCCACCGATCTCCTTGCGCTCCTGGTGCGCGAGGGAGAGAAGCTGAGCGGCCTGGACGGGCCGCTGGATGGGCTCCTCGCCCGCATCGCCAAAGAGGAGGAGTTCAACGGCAAGGAGGGCCAGGTCCTCTCCTTGCACACGCACGGGAAGATGGGCCCGCAGCGGATCGCGGCAGTCGGGATCGGCAACCCCAAGGATCCGGACCGCCTGCTGGATCAGCTCCGCGTGGCCGCCGCGCGCGCGGTCAAGCTGGCGAAGTCCGCGGGGGCGAAGTCGTTGTCCATCACGGGGCCCATCGAGGGCGCCCTCCAGATCCAGGCCCTCGCGGAGGGAGCCTCGCTCGGCGCGTACGTCTTCGATCGGTACAAGAAGGAGAAGAAGCCGCTGAAGCTCGCGCGGGTCGAGCTGCTGGTCCGCGGCAAGCCGGCCCGCGAGCTGATCGACGCCGCCGAGCTGGGACGCAAGATCGCCGATGCGGTGTGCGCCGCCCGCAACCTGGTGAACGACTCGCCGGGGCGCGTGACTCCCCGCGCCCTGGCGCAGGCGGCCCGGAAGAGCGCGGACGAGGCGGGCCTCGATTGCGAGGTCCTCGGGCGGGCACAGATCGAGAAGCTCGGGATGACGCTCTTCCTCGGCGTGTCGCAGGGGAGCGCCGAGGAGCCGCAGCTGGTCCGCCTCTCGTATGAGCCGCCGCGGGGCAAGAGCGCGGAATCGATCGCCCTGGTCGGCAAGGCGATCACCTTCGACTCCGGAGGGCTCTCGCTCAAGACCGCGCAGGGCATGGAGGACATGAAGACCGACATGGCGGGCGCCGCGGCGGTGATCTCCGCGATGCGCCTGGTGGCGGCGCTCAAGCCGCCGTTCGCCGTGCGCGGGTACTTCGGAGCCTGCGAGAACCTCCCCAGTGGCACCGCCTACAAGCCGGGGGACGTGATCGTCGGCAAGAACGGCACCAGCGTGGAGGTGCTGAACACGGATGCGGAGGGCCGGCTGGTGCTGGCCGACGTGCTGGCATGGGCGGTGGAGGACAAGCCGGCGGCGGTGGTCGATCTGGCCACCCTCACAGGGGCCATCCTGGTAGCCCTCGGCCCCTGGACGGCCGGCCTGTTCAGCAACGACGACGCGCTCGCGGACGAGCTGCTCGCGGCCGCGCGCACGGCGGGCGAGCCGGTCTGGCGGATGCCGCTGCCGTCCGAAATGGAGGAAATGATCAAGAGTCCCATCGCGGACCTCAAGAACACCGGCGGCCGCTACGGAGGATCGATCAACGCCGCCCTGTTCCTCCAGCACTTCGTCGGCAGGGTTCCCTGGGCACACCTCGACATCGCTGGGCCAGCGTCGATCGACAAGGAGCGCGGCTACAACGCCCGCGGCGGCACCGGGGCGGGCGTCCGCCTGCTGGCGGAATGGATCCGTCGCCGCGCGGCCGCGCTTCCGCCCGCGCCGAAGACCCGCCCACGCGCGCGCAAGCGCTGAGGCAACGCAACGAAGAACTGCCGTGCCCGAGCAGGTGCGCGTGCACGTTTTGGTGCCGGGTCAAAGCGCGGGCCTGTGCCGGCTACCGCGCCAGGAGCGCGGGGACGGCGGACTGGCCCGCCCCGCCGCGCAACTCGACCTTGCCGCCCGGCAGGCAGACGTCGATCTCGCTGCGGATGCCGAACCGCCCGGGCAGGTAGATGCCCGGCTCGATGGAGAAGCAGGTGTCCGCGAGGTGTCGCCGCGTGTCGCGCGTCTCGAAATCGTCGTTGTTCACGCCGTCGCCATGCCCGTGGTGGTCGATGCTGTGGCCGGTGCGGTGGATGAAGCGATCCGCGTATCCCGCCTTGGCGATCAGGTTCCTCGCTGCCGCGTCGACCTCCGCGCCGGTGGGCAGCTTGGCGAAATCCGCCCGCTGCCGCAGCAGCTGGACGGCCGCGTCCCGGGCCTGGAAGACGTGGCCGGCGATGCGGTGGATCTCCTCCGGCACGCTCTCTCCGAGGAAGTAGACGCGGGTGAGATCGGCGTAGATGCCGTCGGGCGCGAGGTGGGCGCTGAAGTCGAGCAGGAGCAGGCTGCCGCGGCCGGCCACCGCGCCGCCGCTGGCGGGCGCGGAATAGTGCGGATCGGCCGAGTGGGCGTCGACCGCGACGCCGGGCCAGCCCCCGTCCGGGTCGAACCCTTCCTGCGCCCAGCGCGCCCGCGCGAACTCCAGCAGCTCGCGTTCGGTCGCCGGCCGCTCCTCCCGGATGCGGCGCGCCGCTTCCTGCGCGACGGCCTCCAGGTCCGCGCTGAGCAGCTCCGCGGCCCGGGACTGCGACGCCAGCTCCTCTGGCGTGAGCGTGCTGGCGAGCTCCGCCATCAGATCCGCGCTGGAGACGATCTCCGGACCGATCGATCGCACCAGCTCGAGCGTGCCGCCGTCGACGCGCGCCACCGTCGGGATCTCGTTGCGCGGCGAGTAGTCCATCGCCACCCTCCGGATCCCGCGCAAGAGCACGCCGAGCTCGCGGTCGCGCGTTCGCCAGGATGCATAGGTCGCCGCGGTTCCCGGCACGCCGTCCAGCGCGCGCGGCTCGATGGCGTGGAGGAGCTTTCGCGGCATCCCTTGCGCCGGAACCAGGCAATACCACCGCCGCGAGCGGGCACCGCCGGGGTCCAGGCCGAGCAGCCGATACGCGATCTCGTCCGAGCGGCGGAAATCGAAGAAGAGCCAGCCGTCCAGCTTCTCGCGCTGCAGCGCGCGCTGGATCTTCGCCAGCCGCTGCGGCGTGAGCCCTTCGTAGATCGGCGGCTTCTCGGCGGGCACGGCCGTTCCCGCATCGGCTGGCGCTGCGGGCGGCGGAGGCGGAGTCGGAATCTGGGCCAGCGCGGCACAGAGCAAGACTGACCACGGATTCATGCTTGAACAGTAGCAGCGAAGCGGTGGGATTACTCCTTGCCGCCCGTGCCCCGGAATCCGTCCTTCGGGTCGCGAAAGAGGACGTTGAAGGTGGTGAGCGAGCCGTAGCAGCCGGTCACGTACGTCTGCAGATCGACCTTCTCGGCGTCGCTCAGCTTCGCGTTAGCGTTGATCTTCTGCTCCAGCACGCGCAGGCGATCGCGGATCATCACCACCTTGTGGAACAGGGACTCCAGCGGCAGCTCCTTGGGCTGCAGCGCCGGATCCGCGGGCTTCAGCACCGCCGTGCCGCCCTCCCACCTCGGCGCCAGCGGGGCGACGCCGCCGCCGCGCTCCTCGTCCATCGCCTCCCGGATCAGCGCCTTCAGCTCTTCGCGCGTCATCTCTACCTCTCCGACAGGTCCGTCCGGGATCCTCCGGCGCGGCTCGGGCCGGGACTCCTCGCGCTCGCGGCGAGGCCGCGGCGCCTTCGCGATCTGCACCACCGGCGGCGGCCGGGCGCCGGCCCGCGGCAGGTAGTCATCGCAGATCGGGGCCGTGCAGGGAAACTCGCCGCGCTCGGTCCGGATCCGGCAGGTGCCGAGCAAGAGGCCGCGCCGCCCCTCGATCACGCGATAGACGGCGCAGGTCCCGCAGAGCGGCGCGAAGGTGCAGATGCGCCCGATCTCGGACGGATCGTCCAGGCAATCCTCGACGTCCGGACAATTCTCCAGCGGGGCAACCGGCATTCAAGCTCCAGCGTACACTACGCGCCCCGACACCACCGTCGCGACCACCGGGATTTCGGGGACCTCGTCGATGTGGACGTTCATCACGTCACGGCCGAACACGGTCAGGTCGGCGTCGAACCCCTCGCGGATGCAACCGCGGCGGCCCTCGGCGAATTCCGCGTACGCCGCGCCGGCGGTGAAGGCGCGCAAAGCCTCCTCCCGGCGCAGGCGCTGCTCCGGCATCCAGGCCGTACCGTCGGCGGACTTCCGCGCGACCGCCGCGCGCAAACCGAGGCGCGGATCGATCGGCTCCACCGGGAAGTCGCTTCCGAACGCCAGCGGCGCTCCCGCGTCCAAGGCCTGCCGCCAGGCGTACGCGCCGCGCTGCCGCCCGGTTCCGTGCCCCAGCCGCTGCTCGGCCCAGGGGGCGTCGCTGGTGGCGTGCGTGGGTTGCATCGAGGCGACGGCCCCGGATCGCTTCAGCAGGGGAGCGTCCTGGGGGCGGAGCACTTGAAGATGCTCGGCGCGCGGGCGCAGGTGGGCCGGGACCTTCGCGAACGCCTCCAGCACCAGCGCGCAGGCGCGATCGCCGATGCAATGCACCGCCGGCTGGAAGCCGGCGGCGGCGATGCGGAGAACGCGTTGCTCCAATTCTCGCGGGTCCATCAACCAAAGCCCGACATTGCCCGTATCGTCCTCGTACGGGTCGAACATCGCGGCCCCGCGGCTCCCCAGCGCTCCGTCCGCGAACAGCTTCACGCTCCGGACCGTGAGCAACCCCACGGCGGATCGGTCGCGCCAGGCGCGCATCTCCTCGTCCAGCGACGCCCCTTGCCCGTCGATCATCGCGTAGACGCGCACCGGAAGCTCGTCCCGCTCCGCCAGGCGCGCATAGGCGGCCAGCACCTCCGGCCCCGCGCTGGCGTCGTGCACGCAAGTGAGCCCGGCCGCGGCCAGGGCGCGCAACGAACGAATCAGCAACTCTTCGGTCTCCCGCGCCCCCGCTTGGGGGATGGCCCGGCGGACGAGGTCCATGGCGGTGTCGATCAAGACGCCGGTGGGAGAGCCGTCCTCGCGGCGCAGGATGCGTCCCCCGGGCGGGTCGGGCGTGGTCGCTCCGATCCCGGCGACGCGAAGAGTCACCTCGTTGCACCAGAGCGCGTGGACGTCCACCCGGAACAGCGCCACCGGATGGGACGGCGTGGCGGCGCTGAGCAGCAGGGCGTCCGGGAACTCGCGGCCGGGCCAGAGGTTCTGGTCCCATCCCGACCCGCGGATCCAGGCGCCGCCCGGGACCGACTTCGCGTACTCGACCACGCGGCCCACGCACTCCTGGACCGAGCGCGCGCCGCCCAACCTCACCTCGGTCAGGTTCTGCGCGTGCAGCAGCGGGTGCCCGTGCGCGTCGATCAGCCCCGGCACCGCGCAGCCCTCGCCCAGCTCGATGAAGCGCAAGTCGCCGCTCGCGACGCGCTCGCACTCCTCCCGGGTGCCGACCCGCGCGAACCGTCCTTCGCGGATCAAAGCGGCACTTGCCGACGGCCGGCTGGGATCCAGCGTGTGCAGCGTTCCGGAGACGAGGAGATCGGGCATCGTGAGACTTCCGCGTTGCTGGCCCGTTAGACTACGAGCGATGGAGGCGCGCAACCACCTCGACGGCAAGCTGCTGTTCGCACTCGCGGCCGCGGCCGTCGCCGGCGTGCTCTTCTGGAATACGTGGCCGCTCTATCCGTTCAAGCTGCTGGTCGTCCTGATGCACGAGAGCGGCCACGCCGCGGCCACGCTGCTGGTCGGGGGCTCGGTGGAGGCGATCCGCATCAGTCCCAACCAAGGCGGCGTGACGCTGTCGCGGTTTCCGCCTTCGCTCCTGCGGGAGATCGTCATCGCCAGCGCGGGCTACGTGGGCTCCGCCGTCTCGGCCTGCGTGCTCCTGGTGCTGGCCGCGCGGAGCGGGCAGGCCCGGTGGCCGCTGATCGCGCTGGCGGCCTGGTGCGCCCTGGTGACCGTGCTGTACATCCGCGACGGCTTCACGCTGGCGTTCGTGGGCGCCTGTACGCTGGCCCTGGGGCTCCTCGCGCGCTTCGGGGCTTCCTGGCTCCGCCGCGGGGTGCTGGTGTTCCTGGCCGCGTTCTCCTGCTGCTACGCGCTCTACGACATCCGGGACGACCTGCTCCACCTGACCTCGTGGTCGGGCGGCACCGACGCCGATGCCCTCGCGCGGGCCACCTTCGTTCCGGCGATCGCCTGGGGCCTCGCCTGGGGCGCGCTCTCGGTGGCGCTGGTGCTGGTGACGCTGCGGAGGATCCTGGTCTCTGCCCAACCGGCTCCGGCGGCGATGTAAGCTGGGTGTCTTGGCTTCCAGCATGGCGACGAGGCGCGGAGTTCTACAGGGCTTGTTCGGAGGTCTGTTCGCGATGGCATCCAAAGGAGCGCAGAAGCAGGCGGGAGGCGCGCCGCCAGGAAGCGTACCGAAGGGAACGTACAAGATCCCGGAGGGCGCGCGCGCCCAGACCCGGGAGCTCGGGCGCACCGGCGTCCGCGTGTCGATCCTGGGGCTAGGCGGGTACCACCTCGGACTGCCGCGCGACGAGCAGGAGAGCATCCGCATCGTCCGGCGCGCGCTCGACCACGGGATGAACTTCCTCGACAACTGCTGGGACTACAACGAGGGCAAGAGCGAGGAGCGGATGGGGAAGGCCCTGCGCGACGGCTACAGGGAGAAAGCCTTCCTGATGACCAAGCTGGACGGCCGCACCGCGCAGTCGGCGCGCGAGCAGCTCGAGCAGTCGCTGCGGCGCCTGCAGACCGAGACGATCGATCTGGTCCAGATCCACGAGGTGATCCGCGACGACGATCCGGAGCGCTGCTTTGCGCCCGGCGGCGCGATGGAGGCCTATCTGGAGGCGCGCAAGGCCGGCAAGCTGCGGTTCATCGGCTTCACCGGCCACAAGGACCCGCAGATCCACCGGCACATGCTCGAGGTCGCCAAGCGGAACGGCTTCCGGTTCGACACGGTCCAGTTGCCAATCAACGTCCTGGACGCGCACTACCGCAGCTTCGAGAAGGAGGTCCTTCCCATGGCGCGGCAGGACGGCACCGCGGTCCTGGGGATGAAGTCGATGGCTGCCGGCCTGATCCTCGAGGCCGGCGCGGCCTCGGCAGTGCAGGCTGCGACAGCGAAGGCGTGTTCGAGCAGGCGCTCTGGCTCGCCACCACCTTCGAGCCGATGGCCGAGGAGGAGCGGGGGAAGCTGCTCGCGCGCACCGCGCCCTTCGCGAAGGGTGGCAAGTGGGAGAAGTTCAAGACCACCGGGATGTTCGACGGGACCGAGCAGCACAAGGAGTGGCTCACGTCCGCGCGCCTTTAGCAGGCTGCCTGGGGAGTCAGCGTCACCTCGGCCGCATCCGCCAGGCCACGAAGTCGGTGAGGGACGCCAGCTTCTGGAAGTAGGGATTGCGCTCCCGCTCGCGCGCGATCGACGAGACCGGCAGGTCGCCGTAATCGTGCCCCGGGTAGAGCCGCACCTCGCCGGGGAGCTTCGCCACCCGGTTCAGGCTTTGGAACATCTGCTCCGGATCTCCGCCCGCCAGATCGCAGCGCCCGCAAGCGTTGACGAACACCGTATCGCCGGCGAAGAGCCCGTCCCCGGCGTGCCAGCAGGTCGAGCCCGGCGTATGCCCGGGCGTGTGCATCGCGCTGACCCGAAGCGGGCCCACCTCGACCGCGTCGCCCGCATCCATCGGGATGACCTCGGAGCGCACCCCGGGCGCGAGCCGGGGAACGTCGGCCCGATGGGCGAAGATGCGAATTCCGCCCTGGGCGAGGACGTCGGGAAGTCCGTTCACGTGGTCGTGATGGTGGTGCGAGACCAGCGCGTGCGTGACCTTGCGCCCGTCCTCCTCCGCCGCTTGCAGCGCCGCGGCCACGTCCCAGGCCGGGTCCACGATCGCCGTCTCCTGGGTCCCTTCCGCGCCGAGCAGGTAGACGAAATTGTCCATCGGGCCCAGCTTGAGCTGCCGAACGTAGAGCGCCATCACCAGCCTCCCCGGTTGGTCAGCACCACGATCTCGCTGCGGTGCCCACTCGTCTTGGGATAGTAGAGGATCAAATCGCTCCGGCCCTTCCCGTCCAGATCCACCGCGTCGAGCACTCCGGCGGCGCGCACCTCGATGGTCTCCGCGGCGCTGGACGCGAATTCGCCTCCGCCCAGCGCCGGGTAGATGTCGAGCTGATCCTCGCTGGAGCCGAAGATCAGGTCGGGCCTTCCGTCGCCGGTCACGTCCGCGGTGAGGCTGATGGCCTGCAGGTCGCTGTCCCCGGAGAGCGGGATGTGGAACGTGAGCCCCCGGTCGCTGGCCGGCTCCGGGGTGAACTTTCGCGTCTTCGGGTCGAACGGGTAGATCTGGAAATCCACCTTCGCCGTCTTCGCGGTCAGCATCCGGATCAGCGCGAAGACCCCGAAGCTGGTGTAGGGAACCACCAGATCCGGCCTGCCGTCGCCGTTCAGATCCACCAGCTGCGTCTGGAAGAGGCTCACTCCTTCGCTCTCCAGGATATGTAAATGGTGTTGCGCGCAGACGTCACTCCCTCGAAGACCTGCTTGCGCACGATCAGGTCCACGTATCCGTCCCCGTTCAGGTCCGCGACCAGCGCGGTCGCAGAAGTCCCGCGCGCGCGGTGATCGGCCGGGGTCCGCACGGAGAAGTCGCGGCTGAAGTCGGGCTGCGGCCGGAACGAGAACCCGGTCGCCTGCCGATAGATGGCGATTCGATCCTCCTGCGTGGCGATGATGTCCCGCAGGCCGTCGCCGTCCGTGTCGACGACCGTGAGCGCGGGGAAGCCGTAACGCACCTCGATGCCCTCGTTGCGCTTGGGCCCGCCGCTGACCTCCATGTCCACCTCCAGCTCCGCGGCCTTTTCGTACCGGTCGCCGGCGCGGCGATAGATGGTCAGCGCGCCCAGCGACGGCAACAAGAGGTCGTGGCTGTTCGGTCCCGCCAGGTCGTACACCAGGCGGACGCGCGGCAGCTCGCCGTTGATCGGCTGGTGGAAGAGCGTGGCGTGGTCGACCAGCCGGCGCGGGGGGGCGCCGACGCGGCCCGGGAAGGATTTGGCGTTCACCCCGCGGGGAGTCACCAGCAGCAGGTCTTCCGCCGGTCCGGGCCCCACGATGCCAACGTCGAACGCGCAGGCCTCGGTCTCGTCCACGGCGAGGGTCATGTCCGGGCGGGGGGCGAACACTCCTTTGCGATTCCAGAAGATGGCGAACGATCGCTTCTGGTAGGGCGGGACGCCGGTCTTGTAGACGGCGACCAGGTCCTTGCGCCCGTCGCCGTCCAGGTCGGCCGCGACCACCGACGCGACGTCGCCTTCCACCATGAGCGCCTGCACCTGGAAATGCGGCGCCGCGGCTGCGGCAGCGACGAGGAGGGGAGCGAACGGCACGGGAGTACAGCTTAGTTGAGGTCGGCCCCCGCTGGCATCGAGGCCAGCCGCAGGGTCCCCGAAAGCCGGTCCGCGATGCGCCGCACCTCCTCATCCTCCCCTTCGACCAGCGCGACTTGCTCCCCGTCGCGAGTCTCGATCCAGGCCCGGGCGGTCTTGCCGGAGAACGCGACGTGCACGCCCTCGATCTCCCCGGCCGGCAGCCGCAGCCGGTGCGAGCGGAGCTCGACTCCCTCGAAGCGCCAGCCCGCCAGCTCGGCTTGCACGAGCTGGACGATGAACGCCACGGCGAGCGCCGCAGTCGCGATCCCGATCACCCGGTGCCCTGCCCAGAGGTCGAAGACGCCCCATCCCACGGCGGCGGCCGCCAGCAGGGCCGAGAAGATCCGGGCCGACAGCCGCCGGGCGAGTCGGAACTCCAGTCCCGGCGCCAAGGCGAGATCCCTGCGGAAGGTGCCGCGCACGCAGCCATCCTACAGCGTCGGGGAATGGAAGCCAGCGTCCCACCTGTTCGCACCCCAGAGGCCGACTTCGATGAGTACACGAGGATGCAAGGTCCTGATCGTCGACGACGACGCCGACACCCGCGATGCCCTGGCAGAGGCGCTAGGGGACGCAGGCTTCCTCGTCGAGCAGGTTCCGAGCGGCGCGAAAGCGCTGGAATGGATCGATCGCAATGGCGAGCCGGACGTGATCCTGCTCGACCTCCGCATGCCGGACATGGACGGGGCGCAGTTCCTCGAGCGCACGCGGGGGTCCAGCGCACGCGTGCTCGTGCTCACCGGGGACGCTTCTGCCCGCATGGTCCGGTTCGCGCGCGACGCGAAGCTGCTCTCCAAACCGATCGACCTCCAACAGCTCGAGGCGGCGGTGAAGGAAGCCTGCGCCGCGTGAGGCGCGCAAGAGCGTCGCCATCTGACCGCTCCGCGGGCGCGGTCAGACGTCGAGATCTTTCACCTCTCCCGCCCGCTCCATGATGAACTTGAACCGGGCGCTCACGTCCTTGCCGAGCAGGTCGTTGATGGTCCGTTCCGTGTCCAGCGCCGCCTCCTCGGGAATCGTCACCCGCAAGGACAGCCGCCTGCGCGGATCCAGCGTGGTCGACTTGAGCTCCTCCGCCGTCATCTCGCCCAGCCCCTTGAAGCGCATGATGTTGGGCTTGGCGTTGCCCTTCCCGTGCTCCTTGAGGATGCGCGCCCGGTCCGCGTCGTCCAGGGCCCAGTAGGTGTCCTTGCCGATCTCGATCTTGTACAGCGGCGGCTGGGCGATGAAGACGCTGCCGTTGCGGATCAAGTCCCGCATGTGCCGGTAGAAGAAGGTGAGCAGCAGCGTCGAGATGTGGTGCCCGTCGCTGTCCGCATCCATGAGGAGGAAGATCTTCCCGTAGCGCAGGTTGGCCGCCTTGAAGTCCTCGCCGATCCCGCAGCCGAGCGCGGAGACGATGTCCTGCAGCTCCTTGTTCTGACCCACCTTCTCGGTCGAGGCCTGCTCGGCGTTCAGCACCTTGCCGCGCAGCGGGAGGATCGCTTGCGTGCGCCGGTCGCGGCCCTGCTTGGCCGAGCCGCCGGCCGAGTCGCCCTCGACGATGAACAGCTCGCTCTCCTGAGGGTTGGTCGATGCGCAGTCCGCGAGCTTGCCGGGGAGATTGAGCCGGTGGGAGACGGCGGTCTTGCGCGTGACCTGCTGGGCCGCCGCGCGCGACGCCTCGCGGGCCCGCGCCGCCAGGATGATCCGGGCGACGATCGGCTCCGCCACCGTCTTGGTGTCGTTGAGCCACTTCTCCAGCGCCGGCCGCACCACGGCTTCTACTTGCGCGGTGGTCTCCGGGTTGTTGAGCCGCCCCTTGGTCTGCCCCTGGAACTGCGGATCCACCACGTAGCTGGAGAGGATCCCGCAGACGCCCTCGCGGATGTCCTCGGCGGTCAGCGTCACGCCCTTGGGTTGCAGCCCGTGCGTCTCGATGTAGTTGCGGACCGCCTTCACGATGCCGGAGCGCAGCCCCGCCTCGTGCGTGCCGCCGTTCGGGGTGGGGATGCCGTTCACGTAGCTGCGCACGTGCTCGTCGGTCGCCTCGGTCCAGACCAGGGCGACCTCGAGCCGGACCTCCCCGTCGCCCTGCTTGTAGAAGAGCGCGCCGGCCGGGATCTGCATCGCGGCCATGGGCGGAACCGAGGGGATCTCGCCGCCCTGGGAGGTCAGGTCCGTCTCGGGAAGCCCCTCCTCGCTGCTGACGATCGGCTCCGACGCGACCGGGGCAGCGGCCTTCTGTCCCGCGGGCACGGTGTTCTTCCCGCGCTGCGCGACCACCTTCGCCAGGTACTCGGCGATCCCGCCTTCGTGCTGGAAGGTCTCCTCGCGCGCCGGCTTCCCCGTCTCGTCGCGGAACACGACCGCCATTCCGCGGTGCAGGTAGCTCTTCGCCTCCAGGCGGTCGCGGATGAGCTCGGGGTCGAACTTTTCCTTCATCCCGAAGATCTCGGTGTCGGGCGTGAAGGTGATGGTCGTGCCGGAGCCGCGGGCCTTGCCCTCCACCTTCAGCTTCGATTTGGCGAGCCCTTTCGCGTACGTCTGCACGTGGTGCTTGCCGTCGCGCTTCACCCGCGCGATCAGGCTGGAGGAGAGCGCGTTCACCACGCTGCTGCCCACCCCGTGCAGACCGCCGGAGTGGATGTAGTTGCCCTGCTCGAACTTCCCGCCGGAGTGCAGGGTGGTGAGGATCACCTCCAGCGCGGACTTCTTGTACTTCGGCATCACGTCGATCGGGATGCCACGCCCGTCGTCGGTGATGGTGACGGTCTTGCCGTCCTTGTGCAGGGTGACCTCGATGCGCGAGGCGTATCCGTTGATCACCTCGTCGACCGAGTTGTCGAGGATCTCCCAGAGCAGGTGGTGATACCCGCTGGCGTCGACCCCGCCGATGTACATGGCGGGTCGCTTGCGGACCGGCTCGAGCCCTTCGAGGACCTGGATGTCCGCCGCGCTGTATCGGGTCTTCCGCACGGCCACTATTTCTTCTCCTCTTCCGGCAGGGCCTGGACCACCGGCGGCCTGGGCAGCACCTTCACGGTGTCCTTCCGCACCAGCTGGCGCCCCTTGCCGCCGCGGCTCGAGGGCTCGCGCACGGTCAGCTCCAGCTTGCGCCCCTTCTTCGACTCCAGCGGCAGCTCCGCCTTCTTGTCGGTGGTGCAGAGGAACCCGATCAACCGGTCGCCCTGCTGGACCTTGATCACGCGCACCCCGC
>WNFK01159678.1_pt1 | contig 18975 bp, 17 predicted proteins | sample 5400281 | NCBI WGS metagenome assembly WNFK01 (sample SAMN13153350, study PRJNA577476) | soil metagenome | isolation source: 20 cm soil on Douglas fir-dominated hillslope | place: USA:California | collected 2013-09-17 | reverse complement strand
ACCACCAGCTCCGCCACCATCTCGCCGATCACCGGCGAGTGCTTGAATCCGTGCCCGCTGAAGCCGAGGGCGTGGACGAGCCCGGGCACCTTCGGGCTTCGCTCGATGACGAAGTGGAGATCGGGGGTGAGATCGTAGACCGAGGCGTAACCGCCCACCGCCTCCGCGTCGGCGAACCCGGGGAAGCGGCGCGCCGCCGCCTCCGCGGTCCACGCCACGCGGTCCGCGTCCACCCGCTCGGAGAACGCGTCGGGATCGACCGGCGCGCTGACCCCGGCGCGATTGCGGGTGCCGACCAGGACGAGGCCGCCGGTCTCGGGCCGGTAGTACGCGCGGTCCACCATGTCCACCAGGACGGGGCGCGGGGCGGCCGCGTCGGCGCGGGGTCTCAGGATCACGAGCTGCTGGCGGCTCGCCACGATCGGCAGGTCCACGCCGACCGCGCGGGAGAGCGCGGCGCCCCAGGGCCCGGCCGCGTTGACCACGGTCGCCGTCGCGATGTCGCCGCCCGCGGTGCGGACCCCCGAGATACGTCCCGCGGTGACCTGGAAGCCGGAGACCGCCGTGTCCTGGCGGATCTCCACCCCCAGCTCGCGCGCGCGGGCCGCGTAGGCCTGGCTGACGCTCGCGGGGTCGCCGTAGCCGGTGTCGGTCTCCCAGGCCGCGCCGCCGAGGCCGTCGACCGCGAGGCCGGGCACCACGCGCGCGAGATCGCGCGGGCCGATCTCCTCGACCTTGACCCCGAGGCGCAGCATCATCGCCACCGTCTCGCGCATGGCCGGCACGTCTTCCGGCCCGACCGCCATCACGAGCCCGCAGCGGGTGATCTCGGCCGGGCGGCCGGTCAGCTCCTCGAAGTTGCAGTACGCCTCGAAGGAGCGGGCCGCCATCCGGGCGTAGAGCTCGATCGAGTAGTGGCGGCGCAGGAGCGCGCTCGACCGCCCGGTGGGGCCGGAGGCGACGTGGCGCTTCTCGAGCAGCACGATGCGGCCGGCGCGCCGGCGGGCGAGCTGCAGCGCGATGGACGTGCCCATCACGCCGCCTCCCACGATGACGACGTCAGCGGTCGCGGCGGCCACCGTCGATCACCCGTAGACCGGGAGGCGCCACTCGGGGTGCGGCGCCGAGCCGTCGCGGACTGAACGGAAATAGGCGTCGCGTACTTTGGCGGTCAGCGGGCCCATGACGCCCTCGCCGACCGGCCGCCGGTCGATGGACAGGATGGGGGTCACCTCGGCCGCGGTGCCCGCGAAGAAGGCCTCGTCGGCCACGTAGAGCTCGGTTCGGTCGATCTCGCGCTGCTCCACCGTCACCCCGAGCGCTTCCGGGAACAGGGTGAGCAGGGTGGAGCGGGTGACCCCTTCCAGGATGTTGCTGGTCACCGACGGGGTCATCGGCTGGTCGTCGCGCACGAGGAAGAGCGTGTAGCCCGGCCCCTCCGCCACGCTCCCGTCACCGTTGAGCATGATCGCGTCGTCGTAGCCGTCGGTCTTGGCCTGGAGCAGGGCGAGCCGGCTGTTCTGGTAGTTGGCCGCCGCCTTCACCCGGGCCGGGATCGCGTTGTCGGCGGTGCGGTGCCAGGAGCTCACCCCCACGTGGAGGCCGGGCGTGTCGAAGTAGCGCGTGGTCGGGATGGGGGCGATGACGTAGCCCACCGGCTCGCGCGAGGCGAGCCCGCCATCGTCGGTGTCCACGAAGACGATCAGGCGGACGTGCAGGTCTTCGTGGAGGTCGTTGGCCCGCACGATCTCGAGCGTCTCGCGCTCGAGCCGGGCCGCGTCCGCGGGCAGGGGGATGCACGCGATCTTGGCCGAGCGCTCGAGGCGCCGCAGATGCTCGCGCAGGCGGAACACGTAGAGCTGCTGATCCGCGTCGCTCCAGTAGGCGCGCATCGCCTCGTAGACGCTGGCCGCGTACTTCATCGCGGTGGAGAGCACGTGGACGCGCGCCTCTTCGTAGGGGACGATGGTGCCGCTCATGTTCAGGAGGCGGGGCTTGGCCATCGGATGACTCCTCAGGCCCTGGGCAGCCGCGGGCCCACGTCGGTGCTGCGGTACTCGGTGCGGAGCGCGATCGCGCTGTCCGGCCACGGGGTCGGCCGCGCGTCGAGGGTGGCGTTGCCCCGGCTGACCACCCGCCGGCCGCCCAGGAACACCGCCTCCACCTGGCGCACGTCGCTGATCGAACGGCCGGGATTGCCGCGCACCACCACCACGTCGGCCAGCTTACCCGTTTCCAGGCTGCCGAGGTTCTTTTCGACACCGACCGCGGTGGCGGAGCCGAGGGTGCCCGCGTGGATGGCCTCCACCGGCGTCCAGCCCGCGCCCACCAGCGCCTCCATCTCCACGTGCACCGCCTCGTCGAAGCGGCAGAGCGATGCGCCCGCGTCGGTGCCCACCACCACCCGGATGCCCGCCTCGCGGAGCATCGCCGCGTTCTTCTGCCGGGTCGGGAACGGAATCGCGCCCGCGCGGATGCCCACCTTGCCGCCCGCGGCCTGGCGCTGGAAGGCGCGATAGCTGGCCGCCAGGGTGGGGGCCGCGAAGATGCCCTTGTCGGCGAGCTGGCGGGCCAGCTCGTGGTCGAACTGCCACTCGCCCGTGCCCACCTCCATGCGACAGTGCTCGATCCCGTGCGCGTTGGCCTCCGCCGCGACCCGGATGCCGTCGACTCCGCGGGCGTGCGCGGTGACGCGCAGGCCGGCCTGGTTGGCCACCCCCACGATGGCGGCCATCTCCTCGCGCGTGAACTGGGCCTTGAGGGGATCCGACGTCACCGTCATGTTGCCCCCGGTGGCCATGACCTTGATGACGTCGGCGCCCTGCTCGACCAGCTCCGCGGTGAGCCGGGTCACCTCGGAGACCCCCTGGGCCACTCCGCCGAGGAAGTGGCAATGCCCGTTCGGGATCGTCACCGGCCGGCCGCAGACCATCAGGCGCGGGCCGGGGATGGCGCCCGCCGTGATGGCGTTGCGCAGCTCGATCGTGGTGCGCTGGCGGCCGCCCAGGTCGCGGAGCAGGGTGACGCCGGCCAGGAGCGCGTCGCGCGCGTTGATGGCGCCGCGCAGCCCCACCGTCAGGTCGCCGTCGTTCTGGATGTCATCGAACGGCACCGCGCTCGCGCTGAAGGTGACGTGGACGTGGGAGTCCACCATGCCCGGCATGATGGTGGCGCCGGGGTAGTCCACGCGGGTCGCCCCGGGGAACCGGGCCGCGAGGTCGCCGGTCTCGCCCACCGCCACGATGCGCTCGCCCTGCATCGCGACCGCGCCGCGGGCCAGCGGCTCGCGGCCGGTGCCGTCGATGAGCCGGTCGGCGGAGATCAGGGTCACCGGCGTCTGGGTCGGGCTGGTCATGAGCGAGGTCCTTTCCGGAAGTGGGGCATCACCTCCTCGGCGAAGCGCCGGAGCGAGGCCATGGTGCGCGAGTGATCGGGCCCGAAGGCGCCGTAGAGGATGAACTGGCTGACCCCGAGCGCCTCGTAGGCGCGGACCTTCTCCACGCAGGTCTCGGGCGAGCCGGCCACCAGGTTGGCCAGGAGCTGCTCGCGGCTGTACTCGTCGTCCACCGGCTCGGGCAGCGTGAAGCCGCCCTTGACGTTGGCCTGGTTGCGGAAGAGGCGCATGAAGATGCGGTGGCTCACCTGGATGTCGGCCATCGCCTCGAGGGCGTCGCCGTCGGTCTCGCCCACGTAGGTCATGCGCGAGACCGCGAGCTTCGGCGGCGTGGTCACGCCGACCGAGGCCGCGATCTGCATGACCTGCTCGTGGTGCTTCTGGATGCGCGAGAACGGGTCGCGCCACGGCGTGGTCAGGAGGTTGTACCCGCGCTTGAGCGCCCACGCGATGGTGTCGGGGGAGCGGGCGGCCACCCAGATGGGTGGGTACGGCTGCTGGAGCGGCTTGGGCACCGCGGTGGCGGGGCCGAAGGAGCACGTGGTGCCCTCGTAGGAGAAGTCGTCCTGGGTCAGGAGCCCCTCGACGATCTCCATGCCCTCGCGCAGCCGGGCCGCCCCGATCTCCTCGGTGATGCCGAAGCGGTCGAACTCGTACTCGAAGGCCCCGCGGCCGACCCCGATCTCGAGGCGCCCGTCGCACAGCACGTCGGCCATGCCGATCTCGCCGGCCAGGCGCAGCGGGTTGTAGTAGGGGATGACCAGGATCGCCGCGCCCACCCGGATGCGGCGCGTGGTCGCGGCCGCCTTGACCATCCACATGAGGGGCGACGGCGAGGCGTAGTACTGCACGAGGTGGTGCTCGGGGAACCAGGCGGTGGTGAAGCCCGCCTCGTCGGCGAGCGCCACCATGTCGAGCACCTGGCCGTACAGCTCCTTCACGCTGATCGAGGCGTCGAAGCGGTGGCAGGGAACGAAGAGGCCGAAGTCCATGGTCAGGGAGTCTCCTTGAGAGTCCGACGGAACAGGCGGCGCGGGGCACGCGCGCGCGTGCGCAGCCGGGGATCCAGCGCGTCGCGGAGGGCGTCGCCGAAGAGATTGGCGCCCAGCACGGTGAGGATGATGGCGAGCCCGGGGAACGTGACCAGCCACCAGGCCGAGCCGAGGTATTCGCGGCCCTGGCTCAGCATGCTGCCCCAGCTCGGGGTGGGCGGCGGCACCCCGAGCCCGAGGAAGCCGAGCGAGGACTCCACGATGATCAGCTCCGCGAGCTGGAAGCTCGAGATCACCAGCGCGGGGGCGATCACGTTGGGAGCGATGTGACGGAAGAGGATGCGGCGGCCGCGGGCTCCGAGCGCCACCGCCACCGTCACGAACTCGCGCGTCTTCATCGACAGCACCGAGACCCGCACGAGCTGGGCGTAGACCACCCAGCTCCGCAGCACCAGCACGATCACCAGGTTGGTCAGGCTCGAGCCCAGGAGGGCCATGAACGCGATCGCGAAGAGCAGGTACGGCAGCGAGAGCTGGGCCTCCACCGCGCTCATGATCGCCGCGTCCACCCGCCCGCCCGCCCAGCCGCTGACGAGGCCAAGGGTCACCCCGACCGCGGCCGCGATGAGCACCGACGCGAGCGCGAGCACGAGGGAGGTGCGCGCGCCGTACACGATGCGGCTCAGCACGTCGCGGCCGAGCGGGTCGGTCCCGAGCGGGTTGCTCCAGGTGCCCCCCGCCCACGCGGGTGGCTGTAGCGCGGCGGCCAGGTCCTGGTCGTCGTAGCCGCGCGGGGCGATCACGTCGGCGAGCGCGGCCACCGCGAGCGCGGTTAACAGGATTGCGAGGCCGGCCCCGACCAGCCCGGCCAGGCTCCCGCGCGGGGTGGGGCGGGCGGCGGCGGGCCGCGCCGGGGCCGGCGCGGGCACCGCGGCCGCGCCCATCAGCCCGGCCCGCTCGCCGCCCTCGCGCACCGCCATCGCCTCAGGCCCTCCGCAGCCGTGGGTCGAGCACGGTGTAGAGCAGGTCGAGGAGCAGGTTCACCACGATGAAGCCCATCGCGACGATGACCACCCCGGCCAGCACCACCGGGAAGTCCTTCTTCAGTATCGCGTCGAGGATCATGGTGCCGACGCCCGGCCAGGCGAAGACGGTCTCGGTCATGACCGCCCCGCCCAGCAGGCCGCCGAACTGCAGCCCCATCACGGTGATGATCGGCAGGAGCGCGTTCTTCAGCGCGTGGCGCGCCGCGATGCCGCGCTCGGTGAGTCCCTTGGCGCGGGCGGTCCGCACGTAGTCCTGCTCGAGCGCCTCGATCATCTCGCTGCGGGTCACGCGGGCCAGCAGCGCGGTCAGCCAGAGGGCCAGCGCGGTGGCCGGCATCACGAGGTGCAGGACGCCGCCGCGGCCGGACGCGGGAAAGAGGTGGAAGCGCACCGCCAGCACCAGGATCATCACCATGCCGAGCCAGAAGGTGGGCACGGTCTGGCCGATCAGGGTGAGGGTCATCAGGGCGCGGTCGAAGAGGGTGCCCCGGCGGACCGCGGCCAGCACCGCGGCCGGGACGGAGACCAGCACCGCGAGCGCCATCGCGGCGAGCGTCAGCTCGAGGGTGGCGGGGAGCCGCTCGAGGGCCACCGCGACCGCGGGTGTCCGGAAGGAGAGGGACTGGCCGAAGTCGCCCTGCGCGAGCCGGCCGAGGTAGCGGCCGTACTGCACCCAGAGCGGGCGATCCAGCCCGTACTCGGCCCGGAAGGCGGCGCGATCTTCCGCGCTCGCCTCGGGGGTCAGCAGGATGTAGGCGGGATCGCCGGAGAGGTGAAGCAGCGTGAACACGACCGCGGTGACCACCAGCAGGGCCACCACCGCTCGGAGGACGCGCCGGAGGATCTGTCGCGCCATCGCCGTCTCAGGCCATGCTGGCCACCAGGGCCGTGAGAGCGCGGCTCACCAGCGCCCGGGTCAGATCGATCTTGTAGCCGTTCTGGGTGAGCGGTCGCGCCCCAGCCAGTGCGGCCTCGGCGGCCTCGCGCACGCGGGACTCGGTGGGGGCGTGGCCGGCCAGCACCGCTTCCGCGGCGGCCGCGCGAAAGGGGAACGGCGCCACCCCGCCCAGCACGACGCGCACCCCGTCCCAGCGCCCCGGGCCCGGCGTGGCCGCCACCGCGACCTCGGAGAGCGCGAAGTCCCAGGTGCCCCGCACCCGGTGCTTGAGGAAGAGGCTCCGCGTCCCGATCGGCGGGGCGGGCACGTCCACCGAGACGATGATCTCGGCGCGCTCCAGCACCGTCTCGGTGACGCTGCGCGGCCCGCGGAAGAACCGGTCGATCGGCACCGTGCGGCGGCCCGCCGGACCCGCCACCGTCACGCGCGCGTCGAGCGCCATCAGGGCCGGCGCGAGGTCGGACGGGTGCGACATGACGCAGACGCCCAGGCCCAGCACCGAGAAGTAGGTGCGGTTACTTCCGGGCAGCGCGAAGCACTGCCGGCCGCCGCGCTTGAGGCACGGGAACTGGGGATGGCGGAAGTACCAGCACCAGGGGCGCTGGCAGAGGTTGCCGCCCACCGTGCCCATCGATCGGATCTGGGCGGTGGCCACCGCGGCCGCGGCCTGGGCCAGGGCGGGGAACCGCCCGACGACCCGCGGGTCGCGCTCGAGGTCCACCAGGGTGACCGCCGCGCCGATGCGCAGGCCTCCGTCCCGCAGCTCGGCGATGCCGGCGAGCTCGGGAATGCGCTTGACGTTGACGAGCACCTCCGGCACCGGCATGCCGGGCCCGGAGATGCGGTCCTTCATCAGGCCGAGCAGGTCGGTGCCGCCGGCCAGGACCTGGGCGCGGGTCCCGTGCTCGGCGAGGGTGTCCACCGCCTCCGCGACGGAGCCCGCGCTCACGTGGGCGAACGCGGGCAGCTCATCGAGCATCGGCGGTCTTCTTCCGGGCCGCGAGCGCCTCGAGGATGCGCGCGGGCGTGATCGGCAGGGTGTCGATGCCGAGGTCCAGGGCGTGACGGATCGCGTTGCGGACCGCGGGCATCACCCCGACCAGCGGCGCCTCGCCCACCGGCTTGGCCGAGTAGGGATAGAAGGCGTCCTCGCGCTCGACGTTCCGGGCCTCGATCACCGGAGTCTCGAGCGCGGTCGGGACGCGGTACTGGTGGACGTCCGGGGTCAGGAGCACCCCGCTCTTGCCGTCGAGCTCGGCCTCCTCGTAGAGGCCGTAGCCGAGGCCCATCACCGCGCCCCCGTACTGCTGCGACTCCACAAGCTTCGGGTTGATGGGCCGGCCGATGTCGTGCGAGCACACGATGCGGAGCACGCGCAGCTCGCCGGTCTCCACGTCGACCTCGACCTCCGCCCCGTGGGCGCCGAAGAGGCGGAAGATCACGTCGTCCGGATTGGGGGCGCGGCTACCGGTGGCGCGGATCTCGGGCCCGTCCATGAGGGCGCACGCCTCGGTGAAGGACATCCCGCGCTCGGGGACCCCGCGCACGTAGATGCGCTCCTCGGCCGCGACCAGGTCCAGCGGCGAGACCTCGAGGCGCGCGGCCACCAGCTCGCAGAGCCGCCCGCGCACCTGGGCCGCGGCCTGGAGCACCGCCGGGCCCATCTCGCTGGTGATGCGCGAGGCGTGGCTCGACGGGGCGTAGTGGGTGCCGTCGGTGTCGCCGTGGTGGATGTGGATCCGCTCGGGGGGCAGCCCCAGCTCCTCGGCCGCGATCATCGGGAGGATGGTGATCTGCCCGGCCCCGATCTCCACCACCCCGGCCTGGACCTCCACCGAGCCGTCCGGGCGCGCCACCACGTCGGCCTTGGCCGAGAACGGCGCGTACCCGCCGCGCTCGATGCAGTAGGCCGCGATGCCGACGCCGCGCCGCACCGGGCCGCGCGCCTCCGCCTTCAGCCGGTCGCGCTCGCTCCAGCCGATCGCGTCCGCCACCGCGGCCAGGCAGGCGTCGAGGTGCTTGGACGTGTAGGGCAGGGCCGGCGTGGTGTCGTCGAGCCCCTGGAAGTCCTCCGCGTAGTTCTTCATGCGCAGCGCGAGGGGATCCATGCCGAGGCGGGCGGCGAGGTCGTCGATCGCGGCCTCGGTCGAGAAGGTGGCGATGGGATCGAGCACCCCGCGCTGCGGGCCGGTGGGCGTGGTGTTGGTGTAGACCGCCACGATCCGCACGCGTACGCTGGGGCAGCGGTAGAGCTCCGAGATCTGGTGGAGGGTCATGGCGTAGCGGCCCGCGTAGAGGCTGCCCGAGCCGATGTCGAGCACGATCTCCGCGTCGATCGCGGTGAGGGTGCCGTCGCGGCGGGCCCCGAGGCGCATGGTGACCTCACCCGCGTAGCGTCGCGGGTGGCTCAGGAACTCCTCGGGCCGGGTGAGCTCGAGGCGCACCGGCCGGCCAGCCAGCATGGCGAGCCGGGCCGCGTAGTGCACCACCCGCTGCGCCCCGGCCTTGGAGCCGAAGCCGCCGCCCATGTTCTGCACCACCACCCGGACGCGGTCCTCCTCGAGCCCGAGCGATTTCGCGAGCTCGCGCTTGACGTTCCACACCCCCTGCGAGGCCTCGTAGATCGTGAGGCGATCGCCGTCCCAGTCGGCGATGCAGCAGCGGGTCTGGATGTCCACGTGGTACTGGGTGGGCAGGCTGAAGCGGCTCTCGCTGACCACGTCCGCCTCGGCCAGGCCGCGCTCCACGTCGCCGCGGGCGCGCAGGTAGACCGGCTGCTGGACGTTGCCCTCGCGCGGGCGCTCCACGTCGAGCACCGGCACGCGGGGGGCGTCGGGTTTCATCGCGTCGCGCGGGGTCAGCGCGGCGGGCCGGACCTCGTACTCCACCTCGATCAGCGCGAGGGCCTGGGCCGCGATGTCCACCGTCTCCGCGGCCACCAGGGCCACCTCCTGCCCCGCGTAGGCGATCTCCTCGGGGAAGGCGGGCTGCGCGATCATGTACCAGTAGGTGTGCCACCCGCGCGTGTTCTCGAGGCTCAGCACCGCGTGCACGCCGGGGAGCGCGGCCGCGCGCCTGGTATCGATGCGCACGATGCGCGCATGCGCGTGGGGGGACCGGAGAATCTTGGCGTGCAGCATGCCGGGCAGGGTCATGTCCGACGAATAGATCGCGGCCCCGGTCACCTTGTCGAGCGCGTCCCGGCGGTCGATGGAGCGGCCGATGACGGAGAGCTCGCGGCCGAGCGGGGGCGGGACCTCGCCGTGGACGAGGAGGCGGCCCCGGGGCGGCGGACCGGCGGGGCTCATCGGGGACCGGCCGCGCGCTCGCGCAGCGTGCGGGCGGCGGCCAGCGCGGCCTTGACCGTGTTCGGGTAGGTGCCGCAGCGGCAGAGGTTGCCGCCCACCGCCTGGCGGACGTCGTCCTCGGTGAAGGTGAGGGTCTCGTCCAGCAGCGCCTTGAGCGACATGAGCATGCCCGGGATGCAGATGCCGCACTGGACCGCGTCGTGCTCGATGAAGGCGGCCTGCAGGGGATGAAGCCCGTCGGGGCCGGCGAGCCCTTCCACCGTCTCCACGACCCGCCCCGCCGCCTCCATCGCCAGGACCGAGCACGAGAAGACCGCGCGCCCGTCGAGCACGACGGTGCAGCTCCCGCACTCGGCGCGGTTGCAGCCCACCTTGGTGCCGGTCAGCCCGAGGTCCTCGCGCAGCGCCTCGGCGAGCGTGCGCCGCGCGGCGACCTCGACGTGGTGCACCTGTCCGTTCACGACGAGGGAGACGCGGCTTCGAGCGGAGAGCGCGAGCGCCATGGCGGGCCTCAGATGCCGGTGCTGGGCAGGATCCGGTTCAGGGTGCTGAGACGGGCCTTGGTCAGGTGCTCGATCATGAGCCGCTCCGCCTCGGCCCCGTTGCGGCTCCGCAGCGCGTCCACGATCCCGGCGTGCTCCACCCACGTGTCGCTGAGCCGCGCCACGGTGGACGGCCAGAGCACGCGCACCCGGTGCACCTGGTTCTGCAGGTCCACGAGGAGCGTGGCCATCCGCTGGTTGCGCGAGCAGCCGTAGATGACCGCGTGGAACTGCGCCGCCGCGCGCAGGGAGCGGTCGGGCGCCCGACCCGGGCCGCGTCCCTGCTCGACGCGGACCAGCCGGTCGAGGAGGGCGAGCTGATCCTCCTCGATCCGCTCGGCCGCCAGCCGCGCGCAGGCGGCCTCGAGCGGGGTGCGAATCTGGTAGATCTCCAGGATGTCCTCGACGGTGGGGCGGGACACGAAGCTCCCGCGCTTCGGCACCACCTGGATCAACCCCTCCGCCTCGAGCCGCTGGAGCGCCTGCCGGACCGGCGTGCGGCTCAGGCCGAAGTCGGCCGCGACCTTGTTCTCGGTGATGCGCTCGAGCGGGCGCAGGGTGCCGGTGATGATCGCATCCTTCAGGCGATCGTAGACGTGCAGGGGACGCGCGCCCGGGGAGCCGTCGCTTCCGCGCGCCACGCCCCGCCGCTCAGCGGGCACCGGGCACCTGGTAGTAGTACACGATCGCCTTGCTGCCGGTGATGCTGTAGGGCTGCCAGGGCACGTCGCGCCGCTTGGCCCAGAGCTCGTCCTGGGCGTGGACGAAGAGCCACATCGCCTCGTCGTGGGCCACCCGGTACAGCTCCTGGTAGATCTTGCGGCGCTTCTCGAGGTCGATCTCGCCTCGTCCCTGCAGCACCAATTCTTGCAAACGCGGCGTGGTCATGTGGGCGCGCATCATGACCCAGTTGAGCATCACGTCCGGCTCGAACTGGGTGCCCCACGCCACCGAGGTGAGGCCCTGGAAGGTGTTCTCCTGGGCGTCCTTCTGGATCTTGGCGCGCTCGGTGGGGACGAGCTTGACCCGGATACCCACCTGCCGGAGCTGGCCCGCCACCGCCTCCCCGATCTCGGTGTCCTTGAGGAACACCCCGGAGGAGATGGACCACGTGGTGTCGAGGCCCTGCGGGTACCCGGCCTCGGCCAGGAGCTGCTTGGCCCGCGCCGGGTCGTAGGGGAACGGCTTCACGCTCGCGTCGTAGCCGAGCCAGGCCGGGGTGAACGGGCCCGCCATCACGATCCCGCGGTTGCCGAGCACGTTTCGGACGATGGCGTCCTTGTTGACGGCCAGGTTCGCGGCCTCCCGGACCTTCCGGTTGTCGAACGGAGGGGCGCTCACGTTGAACGGATAGATGATGATGCGACCGCCCTTCACCGGAACCACCTGGGTCTCGCCGCTGTCCAGCATCTCGAGCTGGGGTACCGGCGGAGCGGCCACGATGTCCACGCCGCCGCTGCGCAGCTCGGCGGCGCGAGTGCCCGCGTCGCGGATGGCGCGGAACACGAGCCGCTTGGGATTGACCGGTCCGCGCCAGTAGGTCGGGTTCGCCTCCAGCACGAGCTGCTGGTCGCGCTTCCACTCCACGAAGCGGTACGGCCCGGTGCCCACCGGCTGCAGGGCGAAGGCGGGCACGCCCGCCTTCTCGCGCGTGTCGCGGGGCAGGATCTGCAGGCGGGTCAGGTTGAAGAGCAGGGCGGAGACCGGCTCGGTGGTGATCAGGTCCACCGTGCCCGGGTTGCGGATCTCGACCCGAGCGATGCCGCGCGCGAAGACCGAGCGGCGGTTCTTCGGGTCGGCGTACTGCTCGAAGGAATACTTCACGTCCTCCGCGTCGAGGGCCTTGCCGTTGTGGAACTTCACGCCCTTGCGGAGGTGGAAGCGCCACGTAGTGGGATTGATCGTCTCCCACTTCTCGGCCAGGAGCCCGACCGGCTTGAACTCCTCGCCCTCGATGCCCACGAGGCAGTCGAACAGGTGCTGCTGGTAGATCTCGGAGGTGAACAGCATGCTGGTGGGCGGGTCCAGGGACTCGCCCTCCTCGCCGATGGCCACCACCCACTGGGCCTTGGGGGCCTGGGCCCGGCCGGCTCCCGCCCAGCCCGCCAGCCCCACCGCTCCGATCGCGATCGCCGCCGCCCACCGATGCCAGACGCGCATGCCAGGTCTCCTTGCCAGGGCTCTCGTTTGAAGGACCTCTTGAGTGCCACTTGTATACCAGTAAAGTGCAGGCTTGCCAACCGGGGGGCCGGGCCTCGCCTTGACAGATGCCGGGGCCGAGCCTAGTCTGCTCTCGTTCCCGACGCGATCCACGTGACTCTCACCGAGACGAGGTCCTGCCATGGCCGACGCGACCACTCCCCGATCCAGTGAAGAGACCAGGCTGCTCGAGCGCGCGCGGCAGCGGCTACCCGGCGGGGTGCTCGGCACCTCCCGCTACGCGGACGACGTCGGATTCGTGGTCAAGCACGGGAAGGGCTCGAAGATCTACGACGTGAGCGGCCGCGAGTACATCGACTACGTGATGGCCTCCGGCCCGATGGTGCTGGGCCACGCCCATCCCGCGGTGGTGGCCGCGGTGCGCAAGCAGATCGAGGACGGCACCACGTACTTCATGGTGACGGAGCCGATCATCGAGCTAGCCGAGGAGATCTGCCGGGCGGTGCCGTGCGCGGAGCAGGTGCGGTTCACCTCGACCGGGTCGGAGGCCACCTTCTTCGCGCTCCGCGTCGCGCGCACCGCGCGGCAGCGCGACAAGGTCCTCAAGTTCGAGGGCGGGTACCACGGCTCCCACGACTACTCGATGATGTCGTCGGCGCCGCGCTCGCCGAAGGCGTTCCCCGCGCCGGTGCCGGACTCGTCCGGCATCCCGCAGGTCCTGGAAGACCAGGTGCTGATCGCGCCCTACAACGATCTCGCGACCGTCGAGGGTATCGTGGCGACCCACGCCGACGAGCTGGCCGCGGTGATCATCGAGCCCTTCCAGCGGCTCATCCCGCCCCAGCCCGGGTTTCTCCAGGGACTGCGCGAGATCACCCGGCGGCACGGCATCCTGCTCGTCTTCGACGAGGTGGTGACCGGTTTCCGCCTCGCCTACGGCGGCGCCCAGCAGTACTACGGGGTGGTGCCGGACATCGCCTGCGTCGGCAAGATCGTGGGCGGCGGCTTTCCGCTCGCCGCGGTGTGCGCGTCCGCCGAGCTGATGCGGCCCTTCGATCCCGGGCAGGACGGCAAGGGCGACTTCATCTCGCAGTCCGGCACGCTCAACGGCAACCCGATCGCGGCGGTCGCCGGGCTCGCCACGCTCGCCGAGCTGCGCAAGCCGGGCGCCTACGAGACCTTGCACGGGACGGGCCGGCGGCTGATGGCCGGCCTCGCCGAGCTGGCGCAGAAGTCGGGACTGCCCGCGCAGGTGGTGGGCGAGCCGGTGGTCTTCGACATCCTCTTCACGAGCGAGCCCGTCACCGACTACCGGTCGCTGCAGAAGGCCGACGGCGGGCTGGCCCGCACCTTCACCACCGAGCTGATCAAGCGGGGCGTGGTGAAGAACACCCAGAAGATGTACATGTCGCTGGCCCACACCGACGCCGACGTGGCCAAGACGCTCCAGGCCTGCGAAGACGCCCTCAAGGTCCTGCCGAGGAAGAAGCGCTAGCGCGGCCGGGGTCAGGTCTTGCATTCCGACATTGTCGCAATGTAAGACCTGACCCCCCCGAGCTCAGGAGTGCTGGAGCAGGAGGGTGGCGCACTGCTCCGCCACCCGCGCGTCCGCCTGTTGCTCGGCGGGCAGCGTGGCCCAGCCCTGCTGGACCACGTAGTCGGTCCGATTCCACGACTCGGTGGCCTGGAGGGCCTTGCGCTTCTCGGCCCACTGCGGGTCGTGGGTGGCCTGGGTCACGCACATCGGAGCCAGACGCGCGACGACCGCGTCGTGTCCGGCCGCCTCCGCCATGCTGCGGGCGGTCTTGCCGGTCACCCAGCCCCCCCACTCGAACCCGACCACGAGGGTCAGCACCACCACGACCACCCAGGACCAGAACATCGCGGTCTTGGTCGGCCGCAGGTCTCTCCATCGCTCCGCGAGACTGCGCTTCCGGGGCATCGTCTCCATCGTATTCCTCCTACCGGACGGTCGAGACTTCGGGTGACATCGTACGGGAGGCGGATTAAAGAGGGGTGAGAGCGGGATGAGAATGCGCCCGGGAGCGCGGGGCGCGCCTCGCGGCCTAGCCACCCTTGTCCTGATCGGCCTGATCCACCCCGGGCGGCTGGTATCCTGTGCCTGAACATTGCCGGAACCGGCAAGGAGGGCGCATGCGTCGACCACTGCTGAACTCAGCGCCGGTGTGCCCGCTGCGTGCGCTCACGCGCGTGTCCGACGGCAACCCGCGCCCGCGCCCCGCGCCCTGAGGCCTCGCGGCCCTTGGTCATGGCGCGCTCGCGGCCGGTGATGCAGATCGCTCCCGACAACCCGAAGCTCGCGGTGGTGATGGTCGGGCTGCCCGCGCGCGGCAAGAGCTATACCGCCCGTCGCATCGAGCGCTATCTCTCGTGGCTCGGCTACCGCACCGGGGTCTTCAACGTCGGCGAGTACCGGCGGGCGCGCGTCGGGGCCCAGGTCCGGCACAGCTTCTTCGATCCCGACAACGCGCCGGGCGAAGAGGCGCGCTGGCGGGCCGCGATGGACGCCCTCGAGGACATGGTGAGGTGGCTCGCGGGCGACGGCCAGGTCGCGATCTACGACGCCACCAACACCACGCGGGCCCGTCGCGCCACGGTGCGGGCGTGTTGCGAGCGCGCCGGCTTCCAGGTGCTGTTCATCGAGATCCGCTGTGACGACCCGACCATCATCGAGGCCAACATCCGCAGCACGAAGCTGTCCTCGCCCGACTACGAGGACGCCGATCCCGACGAGGCCACCGCCGATTTCCGCGCCCGCATCGCCCACTACGAGCGGGTGTACCAGCCGCTCGAGGACGACGAGGGGGCCTACCTGCGCGTGACCGGCGCGGGGCGAGGCGTGACCGTCAGCGACGTCGACGGCTACCTGGAGGCGCGCCTGGTGTTCTTCCTGATGAACCTGCACCTGAGCGCGCGGCCGATCTGGCTCACGCGTCACGGCGAGAGCGTGTACAACGCCGCCGGTCTGCTCGGCGGCGATCCCGATCTGACGCCGGCCGGGCACCGCTACGCCCGGTCGCTCGCCGAGTTCCTGGACCAGCGCTACCCGGATCACGGCGACGTCGTGATCTGGACCAGCTCGCTCCAGCGCGCGGTGCAGACCGCGAGGCCCCTCGATCGCACGCCCTGGGCCTGGCGCGCGCTCGACGAGATCGACGCCGGCATCTGCGACGGCATGAGCTACGCGCAGATCCAGGCGCAGATGCCCGAGGAGTACGGGGCGCGCCGGCGCGCCAAGTTCACCTACCGCTATCCGCGGGGCGAGTCGTACCAGGACATCATCCTGCGACTCGATCCGGTGATCATCGAGCTCGAGCGGACGCGCCGGCCGGTGATGGTGATCGCCCACAACGCGGTGCTGCGGGCGCTCTACGCCTATTTTCAGGGCGTGCCGCGCGAGCGGTGCCCGTACCTGCCCATTCCGCTGCACACCGTGATCGAGCTGACGCCGCACGCGTACGGCTGCCACGAGACGCGCGTGCCCCTCGAGCCCAGGCTGGACTCGGGCGAGGCGCTGTAGGGCGTTACGTCTCCGCCTCCACCAGCTCCGGCGTGTCCTGCGACGGCTTGTACCCCATGTGGGTCGGGAACTCGGGGCTCAGCGGCCACCGTTTCGGGAACTTCAGCCACAGCCGCAGCATGTGGCGCTTCTGGTCGGGCTCGGGGCCGTCGACGAAGCGGGTGCGGGAGTGGAGGATCGTGTAGTTGTTGACGAACTGGATGTCGCCCGCCTCCAGGTCCATGTCCAGGCGCAGGTCGGGCCGGCGGGTCTGCTCGTCGAGGAAGTCGAGCGCGGCGCGCTCGAAGGTGGTGAGCGGCACCTCGCGCTTCACCGCCCCCGCGTTGATCTGGTTGCGGATGTAGCGGCAGCTCACCAGGCCGTCCTGGTAGCCGAACACCGGGATCGGGCGCTCGGAGACGCCGCGCTCGGTCAGCGCCGCCTCGCGGCGGATGTAGTAGTAGCCGTTGTAGAGCAGGCCCAGGTACTCGGGGTGCTGGGCCAGGATCTCGTTGTGCACGGTGGTCGAGCTGACGATGCTGCTGAGCCCGCCCTCGAGCGACCGGCGCAGCCGCGCACGTCGATGTTGCCGTAGGTCCGCCCGTGGTCGTAGACGTGGCCGAGCAGCTCGCCCTGGGGGTTCTGGTAGAGCGGCGCGCCCATGTAGCGCCCGAAGCCCCAGAAGATGAGCCCCACGTCCTCGTCGCGGTACCGACGGACCGGGAGCCCGCGCAGCACCACGAAGCCGCGGCCCTCGTACATCTCGGCCACCGCCTGCTCGAGCTTGGCGCGCAGGACGGTCAGCGGGAAGTGCTCGCGCTGGATCGACTCGAGCGGCACGCCGGAGGCCTTCGCGGCGGCGAGGGCGCGGTCGACGTCGGCGATCTCCGCGTCGCTCAGCGTGACGATCCATGAGGTCTCGCGGGCGAGGGTCTCGCCGCGCCAGGCCTTCGGGCTGGTGATCGGGGTCATGCACACGTGGCTCACGGGGCTTCCTCCTTGGAGTGCTACTGGTGCCGCGGGTCCAGCACGTCGCGCAGGCCGTCGCCCAGCACGTTGAGGGCCATGACGATGCCGAAGATCATGAGGCCGGGATAGAGCGCCATCCAGGGCGCCTGGGAGAGATAGCGCTGGGCCGCGTTGAGCATGCTGCCCCACGACGGCGCGGGCGGCTGCTGGCCCAAGCCCAGGAACGAGAGGCTCGCCTCCGCGATGATGGCGGCGGCCACCGTGATGCTCACCTGCACGAAGAGCGGCGGCAGCGTGTTCGGCAGGATGTGGCGCACCGCCACCCGCGGCCGCGAGCAGCCCAACGCCTGCGCGGCCTCCACGTACTCCTCGGTCTTGATGGCGAGCACGGTGCCCCGCACGAGCCGGACGAAGGTGGGCAGGGCCGCGATCCCGATCGCGATCATGGCATTGCCGAGGCCGGGGCCGAGGAACGCGGCCAGCGCGATGGCCACGATGAGGAACGGGATCGAGAGCATGGCGTCGTTGACGCGCATTATAAGCCCGTCGACCCAGCCCCCGACAGAGCCCGAGAGCAGGCCAAGCGGCACGCTGAGCGCGACCGCGATGGTGACCGGGACGACACCGGCCAGGAGCGACGCCCGCGCGCCCCAGAGCAGGCGCGACAGCACGTCGCGCCCCACCTCGTCGGTGCCGAGGGGATGCGCGGCGGACGGGGGCTTGCGGAGGGCGCGGTAGTCGATGGCGTTCGGATCGTACGGAGCCAGTCGCGGCGCGGCCAGCGCCACCACGATGAAGCCGAGCACCACCGCGAGCGCGACGATCGCGGCGGGCCGCCGCGCCAGCTGCCGCACCGCCTTGTAGCGTCGCGCCACAGTCACCGCGGGCGCCCCGAGGGCCGCCGCCCCGCTCGCGCTCACGTGGTTCCCCGCAGGCGCGGGTTGGCCAGGAAGTAGAGCACGTCCGCGCCCAGGTTCAGCAGCACGTAGAGGCTCGCCGAGACGAGGAATGGCGAAGACCTGCTCGGTGAGCACCGCGCCCGAGAGCAGCCGCCCGAACTCGATCGCGCCGAGGGTGATGATCGGGATCAGCGCGTTGCGCAGCGCGTGCTTCAGCACCACCAGGCGCTCGGGCACGCTCTTGGCCCGCGCGGTGCGCACGTAGTCGGCGCCGAGGGTCTGGAGCATCGCGCTCCGGGTGTGGCGCATGATGACGCCGGCCACTCCGGTGCCGAGGACGACCGAGGGGAGCAGGATGGTGGTCAGGTTCTGGCGCAGGTCCTCCCACGGCGGCACGTAGCCGGAGGCGGGGAGCCAGCCGAGGCGCACCGCGAACAATAAGATCAGCATGATGCCGAGCCAGAAGTGCGGCACCGACAGCCCGGAGAGCGCGAGGAAGTTGGCGGCCACGTCCACCATCGTGCCCTTGCGGGTGGCCGAGAGGATCCCGGCCGGGATGCCGACGACCAGCGCGATCAGCATCGAGCAGAGGGCCAGCTCCACCGTCACCGGCAGCTTGGAGGCGAGCAGCTCGCGCACCGGGATGCGGCTGCGCAGCGACTCGCCGAAATCGCCCACCAGCACCCGGCCGAGCCAGAGGCCGTACTGCACCGGCACCGGTCGGTCCAGGTGGTACCGCGCGCGGATGGCGGCCACCGCGGTCGGGTCGTTCTCCTCGCCGGCCAGCGCCACCGCCGCATCGCCGGGCAGGAGCTGCTGCAGCGAGAAGATCAGCACCGAGACGAAGAACAGCGTGGGCACCAGCACCGCGAGCCGGCGCGCCACGTAAAGCCAGAGCGCCATGCCGCCGGCGCCTCAGTTCAGCTTGAGGCCCCGGAAGCGGATGATCCCGTCGGGGTAGGGCGTGAAGCCCTGGACCCGGGCGCTGAGTCCGGTGAACACGCGCCGGTGCCACAGGATCAGCCGCGGCACCTCCCGGGCCATGATCTCGGTGGCCTGGTCGTAGAGCTTCTTGCGCTCGGCCGGATCCGCGACCTGGCGGGCCTTGACGAGCAGCGCGTCCACGTCGGCGTTGCAGTAGTGCATGTCGTTCTGCGCGCCCTTGCAGGTCGAGAAGGTGTAGACGTTGCCGTCGGGGGCGGGCCGGCCGCTCCAGAACGTGAAGTAGGCCTCGAAGTCGCCCTTGC
>WNFK01259118.1_pt1 | contig 18978 bp, 17 predicted proteins | sample 5400281 | NCBI WGS metagenome assembly WNFK01 (sample SAMN13153350, study PRJNA577476) | soil metagenome | isolation source: 20 cm soil on Douglas fir-dominated hillslope | place: USA:California | collected 2013-09-17 | reverse complement strand
GGACGGCAAGGGAATCGGGCAACGCGCGAAGTGGACGATCCGGCCCCGCTCCAGCGCATCCGCCCAGCCGCCCTGGTCGGCCTCGTGCATCATAGAAGGCGCGAACCCTAACACAGCGTCGCCGCCCTGCGTCGAAAACCACTCAGTATCGCTGACGAATTTCTCGCTTGGCGCTTTCCCCTTGCCCTGCCCGGGGCGTAGCATCCGCCGCCATGAATATCCGGACGATCCTCGTTCTCGCAGCCCTCCTTGCCCTCGGTGGATACGCCCTCTACGACTACAATAGTCCCGACTCGAAACTCGCGCGCGAGCTGAAGGAGATCGAGCAGCTCGAGCCGGACATCAAGCCCGCGGAGTGCTTCCCCAAGGGTTTGAACGCGAAGCTCTTCGCGGTGGGGATCCAGCGCGACCGGCGATCCAAACAGGAGATGATGAACGAGGTCACCCGCCGATCCGCGATCTCGCACGATTGCATCCGCGGGAACAACAACCGGACGGTCGAGCGCGTGGCAAAGGCGGTGGGCGCCGCCGGGGTGCCCGTCTACGCCGAGGTGATGGCGAAGTGCCCGGTGATCAAGGACGACTATCCCGTCTACGCCTGCTTCGCGCGGAGCTCGCCGACAAGGACAAGGCGCGCAAGAACGTCCACCTCGGCGCCATCTTCCGGCTGATGAACGTCCAGGGCTGGAAGACCAACGCCCAGCTCGCGCAGATGCTCCCGACCGAGACGTACTGGGAGGGGAAGCAGCTGATCATCGAGTACATCCGGCACCACAAGGATCCCTCCGCGAAATCCGATCTGGAGAAGGCGTACGCGGCCGAGCAGGAGCAGCAGGAGAAGGGCCTGATCAAGGCGGCGCTGCTCGAGCTCGACAATCCGGGCAAGTGCGTGGTGAACGACGAAGGCCGCGCCGAGAGCGGCATTTGCCGCTACGTTTGCACGGAGATCAACCGCTGGTTCTCGACCCCGAAGCCGAAGACCGGCTGCCCGCTGGTGGCGGATCCTCCGGTGGACACGCAGCAAGGCGACCAGCCGCCGCCGGTCAACGCGGCCAACGCCGGTTCGCCGGCCGCGGCGGCAAAGCCCTGAAGCGCGGCGCGACGGCAGCCCGGGTCACTCCCCGGCTGCCGCTCCCAGGTTGGCGATCATCACAACCATCGGCCCGGGCGTCAGGCGGCCGGAAGCGAATCCCAGAATGCCCGCAGGGCCTGGTTCACCGCCTCGGGCTCCTCGATCGAGGAGCTGTGGCCCGCCCGCGGGATGTTGACGAACTTCGATCCGCGGATCAGCGCCGCGGTCCTGATCGAGCGCGCCGGGACCACCGCCGTGTCCTCCGCGCCGGAGATCACCAGGGTGGGCAGCTCGATCTTCGCCATCTCCTCGCTGGCCAGCGGCTTCCGGGTGATCACGGCGTTCACGGCGCGGCGCATCCCGGTCGTGTCGTTGGAGAGGAGCTCCCGGATCAGCCCGTTGCGCAGGTCGGCGCGAGTGGGATCGTCGCGGAAGGGTCGCGCGAACATGATCTTCATCACCGCGGGCACGAACGGAGACATGCCGAAGAACCGGGCGAGGAAGTTCATCGCCGCGTACTTGGGGACGTTCCGCAACGGCTCCGGGTCGCTGGCGGTCTCCATCAGGACCAGCGAGCGCAACAGCTCCGGCCGGCGCGCCGCCAGGCGCATCCCCACGAAGCCGCCCATCGAGAGCCCGACGAAGTGCGCCGGGGCCGCGCGCAGCCGGTCGATCAGCGCCGCAGCGTCCTCCGCCAGCATGTCCATGTCGTAGCCGGACCCGGTCACCTCGCTCTTGCCCTGGCCGCGGTGGTCGTAGGCGATGCAGCGGTGGGAGCCGCGAAACGCCGCCACCTGGAAGCGCCAGAGCGAGGTGCTCCAGAGCAGGCCATGGGAGAAGACGATCGCCGGGCCCGCGCCGCCGGTGTCCTCGACGTTCAGATCGGCGCCGTTGATCCTCACGCCGGCTCGCCGCGCAGCAGGTAACGCTGGATCTTCCCCGTGGCCGTCTTGGGCAGCTCCTGGACGAAATGGACGAGCTTGGGGACCATGTAACCCGCGCAGCGCGCGCGGACGTGCTGCCGGAGCTCTTCGGCCAGCTCGGAGGTGCCCTGGTGGCCCTGGCCGAGCACCACGTGCGCCTGCGGCCGCAGCAAACCGCCGTCGTCGCGCGGGGTGACCGCCGCCTCCAGGACGGCGGCGTGGGAGACCAGCGCGGACTCGACGTCGGTCGGCGACACCCACTCTCCTCCCGCCTTGAACATGTCGTCGGAGCGGCCGACGTAGTGGTACTCGCCGTCCGGAGTCCGCCGGAACTTGTCGCCGCTGAAGAACCATTCGCCGCGCATCTTCGCGCGCGTCTGGTCGCGGCGGTTGAAGTACTGGATGGCGGTGCTGGGGCCGCGGACGATCAGGTCCCCGGTCTCGCCGGGGCGAACGTCGGCGCCGTTCTCGTCGATGATGCGGACCTCGTATCCGTCCACCGCCACCCCGGTGGAGTCCGGTTTCGCGCCTCCGCGCCGGGGAGAGATGTAGATGTGGAGCACCTCGGTGGAGCCGATCCCATCGAGGATCTCGGTGCCGAAGCGGGCCTTCCAGCGGCTGAACAGCTCGCCCGGGAGCGGCTCTCCGGCGGAGACGCAGAGGCGCAGCGAGGAGAGGTCGTGCGGGACGTCCTTCTGCGCCAGCATCGCCGCGTAGAGCGTGGGAACCCCGAAGAAGACGGTCGGCCTGGCCTGGTGGATCCCGCGGTAGATCAGGTCCGGCGTGGGCCTGTCGGGCATGAGCACGGAGCTCGCGCCGACCCAGAAGGGAAACGCCAGCGCGTTGCCCAGGCCATAGGCGTGGAACAGCTTGCTGGCGGAGAAGCAGCGGTCCTTCGCCTGCAAGTCGAGCACGGCGCGCCCGTACTGCTCGCAGCAGTGCGGCCAGTCCTGGTGGGCATGGACGGCCGCTTTCGGCCTCCCGGTGGAGCCGCTGGTCCACAGCCAGAACGCCGGCTCGTCGCGGGTGGTGGGCGCGGTCTCGACGCGCTGCTCGGGCGTCTCCGATATCCAGCGCTCGAAGCTCCGCTCCCCGGACTCGCCGACGACCAGCACGCGCTGGAGCGCGCGGCCCTTCAGGCCCGGCTCCACGCGCTCGAGGCAGGCGCACGAGGTGATCAGCGTGCGGGCCCGGCTCTCCTCCAGGAAGTACGCGTAGTCGGCGGGGCGCAAGAGCGGGTTGCAAGGCACCGCAACCGCGCCGATCTTCATCGCGCCCAGGTAGAGGGCGGCGAGCTCCGGCGAATCCGGCAGGACGAACAGCACGCGCTGCTCGGGCTGGACGCCCGCGCGCAAGAGGGCCGCGGCGGTCCGGTCGGTCAGGGCGGCGAGGTCGCCGTAGCTGAGGGTCTTGCCGCCGGACCAGATCGCCGGAGCGCCTCCGCGTCCTGCGCGCAGGTTCCGCTCGATCAGCTCGGCGCCGATGTTGAACCGGGGCGAAAGGTCCATGGCGCCATCTTAGCAGGGCGTTGAAAAACGAAGTTTTTCAACGAACCCTGCTACGCTCTTCAGTCAGCAGCCTGCTCAAGCTCGGGTCCCGGATCACGAATCGCGGCTGATCACCCGGGGAGCGTGGCGCGGCGCCAGGCCTGCAGCGCGCCTTCCCGGGTGAGGACCCCCAGCGGCCGGCCTCCCTCGTCCACCACCACGGCGTCGCCGGTCTCCTCGTCCGGCAGGCGCTGCACCGCGGAGCCGAGGTCGTCGTCCGGACGCAGCACCGGCGCCTCGCGCGCGAACGTCCGCGCGGTGAAGGTCCGGTCCACTCCCGGGTCGAGCAGCGCGCGGCGGACGTCGCGCACGGAGAGCACGCCGACGAGGTCAGCGCCGTCGATCACCGGGAAGGCCAGGTGGTGCGTGGAGCTGACCAGCCGCAGGAGCGCGTCGAACGGCAGGTCCGCCGGAACGGGCTCGACCTTGTCCAGCGCCTGCGCGACGGAGAGATCGCTCAGCGAAGGACCGGTGCGAGAGAGGGGCACCCCGCGCGCGGCCGCCGCGATCGAGTAGATGGACCCGCCCAGGAGCCCGTTCACCACCGCCACCGCCGCGCCGCAGGAGACCAGGAGCGGGAGCACGATCTCGTAGCTCCCGGTCAGCTCGAACATCATCAGGACGCCGGTGAGCGGCGCCAGGGTCGCCCCCGCCGCCACCGCGCCCATCCCGACCGCGGCGTACGCCTCCGGCGACGAGACGATCCCGGGCAGCGCCGCCTGCGCCACGCGCCCGAACGCGCCTCCCAGCATGGCACCCAGGAACACGGCCGGAAAGAAGCTTCCGCCCGGAGAGCGGGAGCCCAGCGTGCAGGAGGTGGCCAACAGCTTGCAGGCGAGCGCGAGGACCAGCGCGCCCAGCGCGAGCTGTCCGGCGAGGGCGGCGTTCATGGTCTCGATCCCGGTGCCCAGCACCCTGGGCGAGATCAGCCCGATGCAGCCCACCAGCACGCCGCCGAGCGTCGCGCGCGCCTCGGGCCGCAGCGGGAGCCTTCCGAACCGCTCCTCCGCTCCGTGGACGAAACGGATGTAGACGAGGCCGCAGAGGCCGGCCAGGAGCCCGAGCAGGAGGTAGACGGCGATCTCGGAAGGGTGCGTCAACGACCAGCTCACCGGGCGCAGCTCGCTGCCGCCCCCGAGCAGCGCGCGCGCGGTCGCCACCGCGGTGACGCAAGCGAGCACCAGCGGGGCGAACCGGCGCACGTCGAAGTCGGCGAGCACGATCTCCAGCGCGAACAAGGACCCCGCGAGCGGGGCCTGGAACGAAGCGGCGATCGCGGCGCCGGCGCCCGCCGCCAGAAGCATGGAGGTCTCGGCGCGCGGCAGCGCGAGATAGCGGGAGAGGGAGGAAGCCACCGCGCCGCCGAGGTGGACCACGGGCCCTTCCCGCCCGGCGCTGCCTCCCGAACCGATCACCAGGCCGGCCGCGAGCGACTTCCAGAGAGCGACGCGGCCCCGGATCGGCGCTCGCTTGTGCACGGCCTCGATCACCTCGACCACGCCGTGGCCGCCGCTCTCCGGGCTCAGGCGGACGATCAGGGCGGCCAACAGCGCGCCCGCGGCCGGACCGACGACCCAGAGCCAGCGCGGGGCCTTGACCAGCAGCGCATACAGTCCGCCCTCCGTCTCATGGAAGGTGCCGTTGAAGGTCTGGAGCAGGACCAGAGGGTAGTAGAGCGAGAGTCCGAGGGCGGCGGCGAGGGCGACGGCGCGAAGCCGGTGCACCTCGAAGACCGGCACGCGCTTGCGGCGGCCCAGCGCGTCCAGCGCCGCGGCGGCGGCGAGGACCAGCGCGGCCATGGCGGCGAACTCGAGGTGCCAGTGCGCGGCTGCCAGCCGGGTCCGGAAGAGGCGCAGCCAGGCCGCGCGTCCCGCGCCGAAGAGCGAAGAGGCGACTTCTCCTCCGCGAAACGTCAGAAGCTGGACCGAGCGGATGGCGGTGGAGAAGAGGCCGGCGGCGATGCCGCCGTACAAGCCCACCACCGCTGCCACCCCCATCACCAGCGTGCGCTCGAACGGGAAGCGAGCCGCCTGCCGCCACAAAGGGCCCGTCGCGCGTCTCCAGAGCGGTTCCTGCTCGGCGGCCATGCGTCCGTCTTGTAACAGAATTGAATTTTGTCTCGATTTGTTTCACGGCCGGCTTGCCGCTTGACGATCTGCCTGCTTGGCAATTAGTTGCCGCAACAAATGTTGCGGCGACAAGAACCCGTGGGCCTGCTGATCGCGGCCGCGCTGCGAGGCGTGAAGCTCGCCGTGCGGCGCCATTCGCGGGCGCTGGGGCTCACCTCGCAGCAGTTCTGGTTCATCAACGCGGCCCGCGAGCTGCCCGGAGCCTCGCTGGGCGAGATCGCGCGGCGGCAGCACATGGACGCCCCCACCGCCTCCCGCCTCGCCGACGGCCTGGCGCGCCGGGGAATGATCCGCACCGCGCCGGACGACCGCGACCGCCGCGCGCTTCGCGTCCTGCTCACGCCCGCCGGCGCGCGGATGGCCGGCCGGATCGCGCCGCTCGCCGCCTCCGTCCGCAGCGCGGTGGTCCGCGGGATGTCGCGCCGCCAGCAGGACGCGCTGCGGGCATCGCTTCGCCAGGTGCTCGCCAACGTCCAGACCTTCGCCGCGGAAGCGGACGGCGAGGATCGGCGGCCCCACGACGGAGGGGAGGCATGATCCTCGCCGTCGTCGCCTTGCTCGCCGCGACTCGCGTCATCACCCTCGACGAGGCGCTGCAGACCGCCCGGGAGCGGCAGCCCCAGCTCCGGCAGGCGCGCGCGAACACCCTGGCCGCCGACGCCCGGGCGGGGCAAGCCCTGGCCCCGCTGCTTCCGCAAGTCACCGCTACGGCGGGCTACCAGCGCACCAACGCCACCGTGATCACGGGTTCTGGGAGTGGCGCGGCGACCGGCTCGAACTCCGGATCGTGGGTCAACTCCTGGACGGACACCTTGGGGGCCTCCCAGCTGATCTACGACTTCGGCGGGACGACCAACCGCTGGCGCGCGGCAAAGGCCCAGGCCCAGTCCTTTGTAGCCACCGAGCGGGCGACAGCGCTCCAGGTGGATTTCAACCTCCGGTCCGCGTTCTTCACCGCCTGGACGAACCGGGCGCTGGTCCTGGTCGCCAAGGAGAACCTGGACAACCAGCTCAAGCACCTGGATCAGACCCAGGGCATGGTGGAGGCGGGAACGCGGGCCCAGATCGATCTGATCCAGTCCCGCACGGACACCGCCAACGCCCGGGTGCAGCTGATCACGGCGCAGAACGCCTACGAAACCTCCAAAGTCGTGCTCAACCTGGCCATGGGTATCCTCGGCTCGACCGACTACGACGTGGGCGACATCCAGTTCGACCCGGTTCAGGGCGAGGACGCGGCCATCGATGCCCTGCTGAAAGAGGCCTACGATGCGCGGCCGGAGCTGCAGGCCCTGGAGGAGCAGGTCCGCGCCGATCAGCTTACCGTCCGCTCCTTCAACGGTCAGTATGGCCCGGCCCTCAGCGCCACCGCGGGTTTCCGGCAGTCCGGGCAAAAATTGGACGACCTGGCATGGAATGCATTCGCTGGTCTGTCGTTGAGCTGGAACATCTTCCAGGGCGGGCTCACCCGGAACGAGGTGAGCGAAGCGGAGGCAAACGTGATCGCGGCGGTGGCGCAGCTCGATCTCCAGCGCCAGACGGTCCGCTCCGACGTCGACGCGGCGCGCCTGGCGCTGCGCGCCGCCAAAGAGTCGCTGGGCGCGACGCAGGAGGCCCTGCTGAACGCGCGCGAGCGGCTGCGCCTGGCGGAAGAGCGGTACCAGGTCGGCGTGGGCAGCGCGATCGAGCTCGGCGACGCGCAGGTGGCGCTCACCCAGGCGGAGGCGCAGGCGGTGCAGGCGGACTCCCAGCTCGCGACCGCGCGGGCACTGGTCCTGCGCGCAGTCGGCAGGCAATAGGAGAGGGGCAATGCGGAGTCGCAGGCTCGTCGTCGTGCTCGTCGCGGTGGTCGCGATCGCGGTCGTGGGGATCTTCGTGTACCGCCGCACCAGCCAGAAGCGCGCCGCGCAAAGCGACTCCGCGGCGCAGGCGGCCGCGCGGGCAGTCCAGGTGGTGGTCACGGACGTGCAGCGGCGCGACGTGCCGATCTACCTGGACGGGCTGGGGAACGTGGCCGCGTTCAAGACCGTGACAGTGCGCTCCCAGGTCGACGGGCGCCTGGACGAGGTCCTGTTCAGGGAGGGTCAGGCGGTCAAGAGCGGCGAGCTTCTGGCCCGGATCGACCCGCGGCCCTTCAAGAACCAGCTCCAGCAGGCGCAAGGCGCGCTCGAGCGCGACAGGGCGCAGCTCGAGGGGGCGAAGCGGAACCTGGAGCGGTACAAGCAGCTGGCCGCGAAGAAGCTGATCCCGCAGCAGCAGGCCGACGACCAGGCGGCCACGGTCGGCCAGTTCGAAGGCGCGGTGCGTCTGGACCAGGCCACCATCGACGTGGCCAGACTGAATCTCGACTACGCCAACATCAAGTCGCCGCTCGCCGGCGTCACCGGCATCCGCCTCGTCGACCCGGGAAATCTGGTGCACGCCTCGGACCAGAACGGCCTGGTGGTGATCACCCAGCTCGATCCCATCGCGGTGGTCTTCAGCCTTCCGCAGGACGATCTGCCGCGCGTGATGCAGGAGCTGCAGCACAACACGCTCACCGTCGAGTCCTGGAACCGCGACGGCTCGCTGAAGCTGGCCACCGGGCAGCTCTCCCTGGTGGACAACCAGGTCAACGCGGCCACGGCGACCATCCGGCTCAAGGCCGTCTTCCCCAACCCCCAGCGGCTGCTCTGGCCGAACCTGTTCGTCAAGGCCCGCCTGCTGCTCACCATCCGCAAGGACGCGCTGGTGGTGCCCTCGACGGTGCCGCAGCGCGGGCCGGAAGGCACCTTCGCGTACGTGGTCCAGCCGGACCAGACGGTGCAGCCGCGGGCCATCGAGCTCGAGCATACCGAGGGCGACATCGTGGTGCTGTCCAAGGGGCTGCAGGAGAACGAGCAGGTGGTGGTGGACGGACAGAACCAGCTTCGCGCCGGCAGCAAGATCATCCCGCGGACGGCTGGACAACCCGCCCGCGTCCAGCGGGAAGGCGAGGTCCCCCGCGCCGACTCGCCGCGCCCGCCCCGGGGCCCCCGCCAGTGAGCATCTCCGAGCCCTTCATCCGGAGGCCCGTCGCCACCACGCTCCTCACGGTGGGCCTGCTCCTCGCCGGCTTGATCGGCTACCGCCAGCTCCCGGTCAGCGCGCTGCCGCAAGTGGACTACCCGACCATCCTGGTCTCCACGCTCCTGCCCGGAGCGAGCGCGGAGACGATGGCGTCGGTGGTGACTACGCCGCTGGAGCGCCAGTTCGGCCAGATGCCCGCGCTGGCGCAGATGACGTCGGTCTCCAGCTTCGGCAGCTCGCAGGTCACCCTGCAGTTCGAGCTGGACCGGAACATCGACGCCGCCGAGCAGGACGTCCAGGCGGCCATCAACGCCGCCTCCAACCTGCTCCCGCGCACCCTGCCGGCCCCGCCCACGTACTCGAAGAGCAACCCGGCCGACGTGCCGATCCTCACCCTGGCCGTTTCTTCGAAGACGCTGCCGCTCGATCAGGTGAACGACGCGGCGGACAGCATCCTGGCGCAGAAGATTTCCCAGGTGTTCGGCGTCGGGCTCGTCACCATCAACGGCGCGCAGAAACCGGCCGTCCGCGTCCAGGTGGATCCGGCGGCGCTCGCCGGTTCCGGCCTGACGCTGGAGGACGTCCGCGCGGCGGTGGCCGCGAGCAACGTCAACCAGCCCAAGGGCAACCTCGACGGCCCGCGGCAGGACTTCCTCCTCTCCACCAACGATCAGCTGGAGGAGGCGGCCGCGTTCCGCCCGCTGGTGCTCGCCTACAAGAACGGCGCGCCGGTGCGGCTCGAGGAGGTCGCCAACGTATTCGAGGGGGTGGAGAACAACCAGCTGGCCGGCTGGGCGAACAAGGACCGCGCCATCATCCTCAACGTGCAGCGGCAGCCCGGCGCCAACGTGATCGACACGGCCGACCGGGTGAAGGCGCTCTTGCCGCAGCTGCGGTCGACGATCTCGCAGGCGATCGACGTGAGCATCCTGGCCGACCGGACCGAGACGGTCCGGGCCTCGGTGGAGGACGTGCAGTTCACCCTCGTCCTGACGATCGTGCTGGTGATCGGGGTGATCTACGTGTTCCTGCGCTCGCTGCGGGCCACCTTCATCCCGGGCGTGGCGGTGCCGCTCTCGCTGATCGGCACCTTCGGGGTGATGTACCTCTGCGGGTACTCGCTCAACAACCTGTCCCTGATGGCGCTCACCATCTCCACCGGGTTCGTGGTCGACGACGCGATCGTGATGATCGAGAACATCGCCCGCTTCATCGAGAAGGGCGACTCGCCGTTCGAGGCGGCGCTCAAGGGCGCGAAGCAGATCGGCTTCACCATCGTGTCGCTCACGGTCTCGCTGGTGGCGGTGCTGATTCCGCTCCTCTTCATGGGCGGCATCATCGGCAGGCTGTTCCGCGAGTTCGCGGTCACCCTGGCGATCTCCATCGGCGTCTCCGCCGTCCTCTCCCTCACGCTCACCGCGATGATGTGCGCGCATCTGCTCAAGCCGCACGGGGAGGAGAAGGAGACGCGATTCACCCGCTGGACCGAGCGGCAATGGGTCAGCCTCGCGGGCGTCTACGACCGCGGGCTCAAGTGGGTCCTGGACCACCAGCTGCTCACGCTCGCCGTCACCGTCGGGACGCTCGGGCTCACGTTCCTGCTCGCGCTGGTGATCCCGAAGGGGTTCTTCCCCGTCCAGGACACGGGGTTGATCATCGGCGTCTCCGAAGCGGCGCCGGACGCCTCCTTCACGCGGATGATGGACCGCCAGCGAGCCCTCGCCGACGTGGTGCTCCAGGATCCGGACGTGGCGGCGGTCACCTCGTTCATCGGCGCGGACGGAACCAACCCCACCGCCAACAGCGGCCGCCTGAACATCACCCTCAAGCCGCGCCAGGAGCGCAGCGCCAGCGCCACCGACATCATCGCGCGCCTGCGCCCGAAGGCAGCGCAGGTGGACGGGGTCCAGCTCTACCTCCAGCCGGTCCAGGATCTCCAGATCGAGACGCGCATCAGCCGCACCCAGTACCAGTACACGCTCGAGGACGCCAACGCCGACGAGCTGGAGGAGTGGGTGCCGAAGGTGGTGGCGAGGCTCCAGAACCTTCCCGAGCTGCGGGACGTGACCAGCGACCTGCTCTCCTCCGGGCTGGAGGAGAAGCTCACCATCGACCGCGACACCGCCTCCCGGCTGGGGATCCTGCCCCAGACCATCGACGACACGCTCTACGACGCCTTCGGCCAGCGGCAGATCTCGACCATCTTCACGCAGCTCAACCAGTACCGCGTGATCCTCGAGGTGCGGCCGGAGGACCAGCAGGACCCGAGCGCCCTGCGGCGCCTCTACCTCAAGTCAGTGACCGGGGACCAGGTGCCGCCAGGGCCAGTTCCCGGCCGCCACCATCTCGTTCAACCGGGCCCGGGGCAAGGCGCTCGGCGAGGCCGTCGACGCGATCCACGCGGCGGAGGCGGACATCGGGTTGCCTCCCGGCGTGCGGCCAGACTTCTCCGGGACGGCCCAGGCCTTCCAGGACGCGCTCTCCTCGGAACCGATCCTGATCCTGGCCGCGCTGATCACCGTCTACATCGTGCTCGGCGTTCTCTACGAGAGCTACATCCATCCGGTGACCATCCTCTCCACCCTGCCCTCCGCCGGCGTGGGCGCCCTGCTCGCGCTGATGGTCACGCGCACCGACTTCTCCATCATCGCGCTGATCGGAATCATCCTGCTGATCGGCATCGTGAAGAAGAACGCGATCATGATGATCGACTTCGCCCTCGAGGCGGAGCGCGATCAGGGGTTGTCGCCGCGCGACGCGATCCACCAGGCGAGCCTCTTGCGCTTCCGCCCGATCATGATGACGACCATGGCCGCGCTCCTGGGCGGAATCCCGCTCGCCCTCGGCACCGGGACCGGCAGCGAGCTGCGGCGGCCGCTGGGCATCTCCATCGTCGGCCATGGGCCGCCTCGGCGCTTTCGTGGGGCGCGGACGCAAGCGCAAGCCGGCGGAGCCCGCGCCTGCCGGAGCGCCCGCCTCGTGAACGTCTCCGAGCCATTCATCCGCCGCCCGGTGGCGACGACGCTGCTCTCGGTGGCGATCGTGCTCGCGGGTGGCGCGGCCTACAAGCTCCTGCCGCTGGCGCCCCTGCCGCGGGTGGACAACCCCACCATCAACGTGAACGTCGGGCTTCCCGGCGGCAGCCCGGAGACGATGGCCTCGGCGGCGGCCACCCCGCTGGAGCGCCGCTTCGGCCGGATCGCGGGCATCACGGAGATCACCTCCACCAGCACGCTCGGGCAGACGCAGCTGACCCTCCAGTTCGACCTGAACCGCGACGTCGATTCGGCTGCGCGCGACGTGCAGGCCGCGATCAACGCGGCGGCCGCCGATCTGCCGGCCAACCTTCCCACCCGCCCGAACTACCGGAAGGTGAACCCGTCCGACACGCCGATCATGATCGTGTCGCTGACCTCGAAGACGCTCCCCTTGAGCCAGATGTTCGACGTCGCGAACACCATCCTGGCGCAGAAGATCTCGCAGGTGTCCGGCGTCGGGCAGGTGTTCGTGGGAGGCGCCCAGCAGCCGGCGGTCCGCGTCTCGGTGGATCCGGAAGCGCTCGCCGGCGTCGGCCTCTCGCTGGAGGAGGTGCGGAACGCGCTGGCGCGGGCCACGGCCAGCTCGCCCAAGGGATCGTTCTCCGGCCTGGCGCAGGCCCGGAGCATCGACGCCAACGACCAGCTCACCAACGCCGCGCAGTACCGCCCCCTGATCCTCGCCTACGACAACGGCACGCCCGTCCGCCTCGGCGACGTCGCGACCGTGATCGACGACGTCGAGAACCAGCGCGCGGCCGCCTGGTGCGACGGCGAGCGCGCGGTGCTGCTGATCATCCGGCGGCAGCCGGGGGCGAACATCGTCGAGGTGATCGAGCGGGTGAAGAAGCTCCTGCCGGAACTGGCGGGATCGATCTCGCCGGCCATCGACGTCAAGGTCGCGCTCGACCGGAGCACCACCATCCGCGCGTCGGTGGCCGACGTGCAGTTCACGCTGCTCCTGAGCGTGGGCCTGGTGGTGCTGGTGGTCTTCCTCTTCCTGCGCAGCGTCTGGGCCACCACCATCCCCAGCGTGGCCGTCCCGCTCAGCCTGATCGGCACCTTCGGCGCGATGTACCTGCTCGGGTACAGCCTCAACAACCTCTCCCTGATGGCCCTCACCATCGCCACCGGCTTCGTGGTGGACGATGCCATCGTGGTCACCGAGAACGTCTCCCGCTACATCGAGAACGGCGAGACGCCGGTGCAGGCGGCGCTCAAGGGCGCCAAGCAGATCGGCTTCACCATCGTGTCGATCACCGTCTCGCTCCTGGCGGTCTTCATCCCCATCCTCATGATGGGCGGCCTGGTGGGGCGGTTGTTCCGCGAGTTCGCGGTCACCCTCAGCATCGCCATCGCCATCTCGGCGGTGGTCTCCTTGACGCTGACCCCGATGATGGCGTCGCGGCTGCTCCGGCCGCTGCACGAGCGCAAGCCCGGCCGCCTCTACCGGGCTTCGGAGCGGGTCTTCGACGCCCTGCACGGCGCGTACGACCGCGCCCTGCGCTGGGTCCTCGATCACGAGCCGGTGATGCTGATCGTGACCGTGGCCACCGTCGCCTTCACCATCTACCTCTACATCGTGATCCCGAAGGGCCTCTTTCCCCAGCAGGACACGGGCTCCATCGCCGGCACCTCGGACGCGCCGCAGGACGTCTCGTTCCCCGCGATGAGGTCGCGGCAGGAGGGGCTGAACAAGGTCCTGGCCGAGGACCCGAACATCGACCACTTCATCGCCTTCATCGGCCAGGGCAACACCGGATTCGTCTTCATCCAGCTCAAGCCGTGGGGAAGCGCGCGGAAGCTGACCGCCGACCAGGTGATCAACGAGCTGCGGCCCAAGCTGGCCCGCGTCCCCGGGATCGCCCTCTATCTCCAGAACGTCCAGGACGTGCGCCTGGGAGGCCGGATCTCCCGCACCCAGTACCAGTACACGCTGGTGGACGCCAACCTCGACACGCTGAACCAGTGGGCGCCGCGCGTGCTGGCGAAGCTGCGCGGCCTGGCCGAGCTGCGCGACGTGAACAGCGACCAGCAGACGCAAGGCCTGAAGCTGGACGTGCAAGTCGACCGCGACACCGCGGCGCGGCTGGGCATCAGCCAGCAGCTGATCGACGATACGCTCTACGACGCCTTCGGCCAGCGCCAGGTGGCGACCATCTACACGCAGCTCAACCAGTACCGGGTGGTGCTGGAGGTGAAGCCCGACTTCCAAGCCAGGCCGGCGTCGTTGCAGAAGCTGTATCTGCGAGCCGCGGACGGGTCGCAGGTTCCCCTCGGCGTGGTGGCCAAGGTCTCGCAGTCCAACACCGCGCTGAGCGTCAACCACCAGGGGCAGTTCCCGGCGGTCACCATCTCCTTCAACCTCGCCCCGGGAATCTCGCTGGGCCAGGCGGTGGACGCGATCAACAAGGCGACGCGCGAGATCGGCCTGCCGCCCAGCGCGCGGGGATCGTTCCAGGGAACGGCGCAGGCTTTCTTGCAGTCGCTGGCGTCCGAGCCGTTCCTGATCGCCTTCGCGCTGATCGCCGTCTACATCGTGCTCGGGGTGCTCTACGAGAGCTACGTGCACCCGATCACCATCCTCTCCACCCTGCCATCCGCCGGAGTGGGCGCCTTGCTCGCGCTCCTGGTGGTGAAGACCGAGTTCAGCATCATCGCGCTGATCGGGATCATCCTCTTGATCGGCATCGTGAAGAAGAACGCGATCATGATGATCGACTTCGCCATCGAGGCGGAGCGCGAGGAAGGCCTTTCCACCAAGGAGGCGATCTACAAGGCCTGCCTGCTTCGGTTCCGGCCCATCGTCATGACCACCCTGGCTGCGCTCCTGGGCGGGTTGCCGCTGGCGCTGGGGCGCGGTGCGGGGGCCGAGCTGCGGCAGCCATTGGGGGTCACCATCGTGGGCGGGCTGATCTTCTCCCAGCTGATCACGCTGTTCACCACGCCGGTCGTGTACATGGCGCTGGACAGCTTGTCGCGCAGGAAGAAGAGCGAGGTCGTGAGGGGGGCGGCGGAGCCGGAGCCCGCACGATAGTCATGAGCTCGCGCGACCGATACGAGGATCCCACGAGGACGTGTGGTTCGATGAATCGCTGTTGAAAGTAACTGATCCAAGGCTCGCGGCTTCTCGTCAGGCTTGTCAGACCCCCCTGGCATGCTCGCGCGCATGACAGATTCCATTCTGCAGAAGCTGAGCAGCGACGAGCTCCTCGCGGAGACGCGCGATCTGGTGCGGAAATCCTGCCGGGTCGAGGCAGATCTCTTGTTGCACCTGGCCGAGATCGACGAGCGCAAGCTCTATCTCGAGCGGGCGTTTCCCTCGATGTTCGCATTCTGCATGGACGAGCTGGGGTTCTCGGAGGACGCCACGTACTACCGGCTCACGGTGGCTCGGGCGGGGCGCCGGTTTCCGGCGATCCTGGACGCGCTGCGGGCGGGCGCGATCCATCTCGCCGGATTGCGGCTGCTGGCGCCGCATCTCACCGAAGAAAACCACCGCGAGGTGCTGGCGCAGGCTGCTCAGCGATCCAAGCGTGAGATCGAAGAACTGGTGGCGCGCCTTGCGCCGCTGCCGCCGGTCGCAGACAGCATCCGGAGGATTCCGTGGGCGAGTGCAGGCACGAACAAACCGGCTCCCCTGCTGGCGAGATCGCCGATCGCGGCACCTCCCCCAGCGCCGCCGGCGGGCGGGCCTGCTGCCACGAGCGCGGTGCAGCAGCAGCGCGAGCATCGCGGCGTGATGTCCGTTGCGGCACAGGATCCCGAATGGGAGCATGGCGGAGGTGCTGGAGAGGGCGCTCGACGTGCTGATCGAGCAAGTGACCAAAGAGCGGTTCGCGACGGGACGGAAACCGCGATCGTCCGCGGCGCGGCCTGAAAAGGAGGGGACGTCGCGCCACATTCCGGACGCGGTCAAGCGGGCGGTCTACGAGCGCGACGGAGGCCGGTGCACGTTCACGGACGAGCGCGGAAACCGGTGCCCGGAGACCGGCGCGATCGAGTTCGATCACGAGGATGGATTCGCCCGCGTGCAACGGCACGATCCGAAGCGGATGCGACTCCTCTGCCGCGCGCACAACCAGCATGCCGCCGAGCAGCTGTATGGGCGCGCGTTCATGGAGGCGGCCCGAGCAGGAGCGAGGCCAACTCGCCCCGGGGCGAGCTCGGGCGGGCCAGCTCGCCCCGCGGAGCCCGCGGGGAGCTCATCCGGGGGAACGGGAGAAGAGGAAGGGGGTGCACCGGGAGGGCAGAACGACGGCAAGGACGAGGAAGCCGAGAAGGAGGGCGAGCAGCATCCCTCAGGCGCTGGCCGCGAGCAGGGGGCTCAAGACGGCCGCAGTGGAGCTGGCGTAGGCAGCCGCAGTGGAGCTGGCGTAGGCAGCCGCAGTGATCAGGAAGGCCAGAAGAGCGGCGGCGAGCAGGAGGGCCAGGTTGAATCGACGAAGAGATTGAGACGCCGCCCGAGCGGATGACGCGCCAGCGTCCCGACGGGCGAAGGTTGTACTGCTGTTCATCCTACTTCTTGAGTCGCGCGACCGTCTCGCGTAGCCGCCGCTGAGAGTCTTCCGAGAACCACCCGTCCAGCCAGCTCTCGGCCTGCGCTTCCTGTCCGGCACGGGCAGTGGCCGCGACGGACTTGCGGAGCGACTCCTTCACCATCCGCAGGCCCGCTTGGGGAAGGGCGGCCAGGGCGGCGGCCCTCTGCATCGCGCGCGGCAACAGCTCGGCCTCCGGGACCACCTCGTGCACCAGACCGAGTTGCAGCGCTTCCCGCGGCGACCAGAGGCGGCCCTCGAGCGCGATCGGCGCCAGCGACGAGCCCGGCACCTGCCAGCGCAGCGTCTCCACCACCGCTGCGGGCAGGCCGATGCCGATCTGGGTTTCGTTCAGGCCGATCTTCGCGTCGCGGTCCGCGGCGATGCGGATGTCGGCCTGGAGCGCCAGCACGCAGCCTCCCGCCACGGCGTGGCCGTTCATGGCCGCGATCAGCGGGATGGGCAGCTCGAAGACGCGCATCATCACGACCTCGAAGCGACGGATGAACGCGCGCATTGCCGAGCGGTTCATGTCCGTCAGCGTCGGCAGGTCTAGCCCCGCGCTGAAGGCGGTTCCCTGCCCCGTGATCACCGCTGCCCGGGCGTCGCCGAGCTGTCCCAGCAGCCCCTCGAGGCGCTCCAGGAGCGTCGGGGACATCGCGTTGGCCTTGCCGTTCTCCATGCGCAACAGCGCTACGGCTCCCTCTCGTTCGATTCGCATCTCATCTCCCCACGGCGGACGGCGCCTGCGCGATCGACTGGTTCCCGGCCGCGTCCGCGGTGGCCACCGCGAAGAACCAGTCGTCCGTCGTCACCGACGGCAGCGTCACTTCCGAGACCTTCCCCAGCGAGAGCACATTCTGCCAGACCACCGAGTCCGCGGGCCGGCGGTACAGAACCACGTCCGCGATGCGGGGATCCGCGGGCAGCTTCCAGCGCAGCTTCGCGTCCGGCGAGACGGCGCCCGCCAGCGTGACCTCCTGGGGCGGCGCCGGCGCGGTCGACAGCGAGGCGATGGCCGCCGCCAGCGCCTTGCAGATGCGGGCGGCGTAGCCGGCGTCGAACCGGAAGAGCTCGTCTCCGTAGCGGACCCCGCCTTCGGTCCGCGGCGTCTGGTGCTGGCCCCGGTAGTTCTCCCGCGCCTCGCTCAGGCGCAGCGCCGGGAAGCCCTCGCGCGCGAACGACATGTGATCGCTGCCGCGCGCGATGCGGTCCCGGCGGAGCATCACCCTTAGATGAAGCCCGCTGACGTAGAGCTCGCCGACCCGCTGCACGTAGCGGGCCCACTGGCGGGCCGGGCCGTCGTTCTCGTTTCCCACCGCCAGGCGCAGCTTCTTCTGCGCCTCCGCCTCGTTCTCCCCCACGCCTTCGCTGAACAGGCGCGCGTTGGTCGAGTCGCGCACGCCGTCCTGCCCCTCGTTGTTCCCGGCGATGTCCACGCTGACCATCGCGATCACGTCCACGCCCTCGCCCTTCAGCCGCGTAGCCAGGTGCTGCGAGCCGATCAGCCCCTGCTCCTCTCCCGCCACCGCGACCAGGTAGACGGCGATCGCCGGCGACTGGTCCTTGAGCGCGTTGGCCAGCTCCAGCGCCATCGCCGTGCCGCTGGCATCGTCGATGGCACCGGGGGCGTCGGCCTTCGGATCCATCACGTCGCTGGGCATCGAATCGTAGTGCGCGGTCATCACGATCGCCTGCTTGCTCCGCGCCGCGTCGGTGCCGGGAAGGACCGCGCCGACGTTGACGATCTCCACCGCTGTCTGGACGCGCTTGCCGTCCGGCTGGGCGGTGAACCGGTCCTCGAACGGCTTCAGCCGCGATCCCTTCCCCAGGGCGGCGAGCTCGCTGGCGAGCCATTCGCGGGCCGGGACGATCCCCCGGCCCGGCCCCTGCGTGCCCGACAGCGTGTGCCGTGTGCCGAACCCGACCAGGCGCTGGACGGTCGACTGCAGGCGCGCGGGGTCGATGCGCTGCACGACGGCTTCGACGCGCGGGTCGCGGCGTTCCTGCCCGAGGGCGGGAGCGGTGAGGATGCACAAGGCTGCCAGGAGCTTCATCGGTTCCTCCGCCAGAGCAGGTAGACGGGAAGCCCTGCCAACGTCAACCCGAGGCCGATCAGGCTGTGCATGGGCTCGTGGACGAAGGTCGCGATCACCACTGCCGCGCAGATCCCGATGAAGAGCAGCGTGCTGACGGGGTGGCCGGGCATCTCGACCGCTTCGCCGCGGCGGCGGAACACGAACAGGCAGGAGGCGGTCAAGGCGAAGAAGATGAAGTCGATCGCCACCACGTACTGGAGCAGGATCTCGTAGGTCCGCCCGAGCGCGAGCAGCGCGATCGCGACGGCCCCCTGCAGCACGATGGCCACCACCGGCACGCGCGTGCGCGGGTGGACCCGGGCGACGCCGTGGAAGAACACGCCGTCCTCCGCCATGGCGAAGTAGACCCGCGGGGCGGTGAGGATGCTCTGGCTCAAGAAGCCGAGCGAGGAGATGGCGATTCCGGCCGCGATCAGGCCCGCGCCGCGGGCGCCCAGCACCCGCGTCGCCACGTCCATCGCCGGGGCCGCGCTGCGCTGGAGCGCTTCCTTGCCGAGGACGCGGTCGCAGGCGAACGCCACGCCCACGTACAGGAGGATCACGAAGCACACCCCGGTCACCAGCGCGCGCGGAAGGTCGCGGCGGGG
>WNFK01143235.1_pt1 | contig 18984 bp, 24 predicted proteins | sample 5400281 | NCBI WGS metagenome assembly WNFK01 (sample SAMN13153350, study PRJNA577476) | soil metagenome | isolation source: 20 cm soil on Douglas fir-dominated hillslope | place: USA:California | collected 2013-09-17 | reverse complement strand
ACGATCAATGCGCGGCGCCAGGAGATGGATCAGGTGATTCTCGACGAGGCGATCGAGCTGGTCGACAAGACGCTGAACCCGAGCGACGCCGCCATCGTGCTCGGGAACGAGACGTGGCATCCCGGCGTCATCGGCATCGTCGCCTCGCGCCTCGTGGAACGCTACGGCCGGCCGACGTTTCTGGTCGGCTGGGACGAGGGCGGGGAGTTCGGGCGCGGCTCCGGGCGCAGCATTTCGGGCTTTGACCTTCATGGCGCACTGCACAAGGTCGGTGCGCACCTCGAGAAATACGGCGGCCACACGATGGCGGCCGGCTTCACCATCCGGCGCGACAAATTCGATGCGTTCCGCGCTGCGTTCCTCGGCGTCGCGGGCGACCTTCTCACCCCCGCCGACCTGGCGCCGAGCCAGCGCGTCGATCTCGAGCTGCCGCTCGCCGAGGTGAGCGCTGATTTGGAGAAACTGATTCGGCACCTGGAGCCGTGTGGGGCGGGGAATCCGGCGCCCGTGTTCGGCGTTCGCAACGCGCGCGCCGTCGGGGCGCGCCGGGTCGGGACGAATCACCTGCGGTTCACGCTGGACGACGGCTCGGGGTTGCTTCCGGCGATCGGTTTCCGCTGGGCCGATGTCGTGCCGGAGGACTGGCTCACGAATCCGCTCGACGTGGCCTTCCGCCTCGAGCGCGACGACTGGCAGGGGAGGACGACGATTCAGGCGCGAGTCGCGAGCCTTGCTCCGCATCATCGCGGGTGAGTTCAAGGGTCGTCGTCTTAAAGCGCCCGCCGGCCGGACCGTCCGGCCGACGGGCGACCGCGTCAAAGAAGCCTGGTTCAGCATCCTCCAACAGTCGATCCCGGACGCGCGGGTGCTGGATCTGTTCGCCGGTTCTGGCGCACTCGGTTTCGAAGCGCTATCTCGGGGTGCGGTTTCCGTGGACTTTGTGGAAACCAGCAAGGCATCACTGGCTGCGATTCGGGACAACGCAACGACCCTCAACGTGGGGGACCGCGTGACGATTCACCGGAGTGATGCGCTGCGCTTCGCCGAGCGGCTCCAGCCCGCGCAGTACGACGTCGCGTTCGCCGATCCACCGTACGCGAGTGCAGCCGCTGCACAGCTCGTCGAACTCTACGGCCTTATTCCCTTCGCGCGGGTGTTTTCGATCGAACATTCCGCGGACCTAGGCATTGTCGTGGGTGATACGCGGCGTTATGGCGACACAGCGATAACGATTCTGCAGTCGCCGCCCTTCGCCGCCCTTCGCCGCCCTTCGCCGCCGCCTCTATGAAACGCATCGCCGTGTATCCCGGATCTTTCGATCCCATCACAAAGGGTCACGAAGATCTGATTCACCGCTCGCTGGAGTTCGTCGATCAGCTCATCGTGGCGGTGGCGGTGAATGTCTCCAAGCAGCCGCTGTTTTCGCTGGACGAGCGCGTCGCGCTGATCCAACAGGCCGTCCCTGATAAGCGGTTGGCAGTGCAATCGTTCGAAGGATTGCTGGCCGAGTTCGCCAAAAAGGTCGGGGCCTCGGTGATTATTCGTGGGCTCCGCGCCGTGTCCGATTTCGAGTATGAATTCCAGATGGCGTTGATGAACCGCAATCTGGCGCCCAAGATCGAGACGGTCTTTCTCGTGCCCGCGTTCGATCTGACCTTCGTCAGCTCCAGCCTCGTGCGGGAAGTCGCGCGCTTCGGCGGTGACGTGTCGCCGCTGGTCGATCCCACGGTCCAGCAGGCGCTCAAGCGCAAGTTTTCCAAATGAGCTTCCTGGACAGCGTCTACCAGCGGGCGAAAGAAATGCGGGCGCGCGTCGTCTTCCCCGAAGGAGACGACCCACGCGTGCAGGAAGCGGCGGCGCGGGTCGAGAAGCTGGGGCTCGGCGTCGTGGAGGTCTTGCGCCGCTTCCCGGACTCGCGCGCGCCGTTTCTCGCCCAGCATCTGCGCTCCCGCCGTCCCGACCGGTTTCCCACCGATGCCGCCGCCGCCGAGGCGCTCGAACATCCGCTCACGCGCGGCGCCTGTCTGGTGGGCATCGGCGCCGCCGACGTGATGGTGGGCGGCGCGGTCTATCCGAGCGCGGACACGATACGCGCCGCGCTCTGGGCGGTCGGCATGGCGCCGAGCATCGCGACGGTGTCGGGTGCCTTCTACATGGTGAAGGACGATCGCGTGCTGACGTTCGCCGACTGCGCCGTCGTGCCGGAGCCGACGTCCGTCCAGCTCGCGGACATCGCGATCGCGTCGGCACGGGACCGGCGCCGCATCGTCGGGGACGAGCCGGTCGTGGCCTTTCTCTCGTACAGCACGCGCGGCAGCGCCGAAGGCCCGCGCGTCGAGCGCGTCCAGGCCGCGATCACGCAGCTGCGCGGCCGCCAGCCGCCGCCGGAGTTCGTGTTCGACGGCGAGCTGCAAGCCGACGCGGCGATCGTCGCCGACGTCGCCACGCGCAAGGCCAAAGGTTCGCCGGTCGGCGGACGGGCGAACGTCCTCATCTTTCCCGATCTGACCGCGCTCGGCCCGATCCTGCAGGGCCTGGCGAAACCGATCGCGGACCTGTCGCGGGGCGCCACCGCCGATGATATTGTCAACACTGCGGCGATCGCCATTCTCCAATCGCGGAAGGGGTAATCGGGATGCGGTTCACCCTGAAGAAGGACAAGAGCGGCGTCGTGATCGTGGGAGTGGAAGGCCAGCTCATCGTCGGCAACCGGCAGGAGCTGAAGCAAAAAGTCCTCGACGCGCTCGAAGACGGCTCTCGCAAGTTTGTTATCGATTTCTCCAAGACCGGGTACATCGATTCCTCGGGGCTCGGTGTGCTGGTCTCGCTGTCCAAGAAAATCCGTGAGCAGGGTGGGGAGCTGCGGCTCGCCGGCCTCAACGCCGATCTGCAGACGCTGTTCGAGCTGACGAAGCTCGATACCCTGTTCTCCATCACGCGCACCGCCGAGGAGGCGTTGGCGGCGTTCTGACGTGAGCCTACAACTTCACGTCACGCGCGATGCAATGCGGCTCGACGTCCCGAGCGACCTCGGGATGGTCGGGGATGCCGTGGAGCTGGTCGCCAGTCACCTTCCGCCCGGCACCCTCTCGCCGCGCCGCATCAATTTCAACCTCCGGACCGCCCTCGCCGAAGCCCTCGGCAACGCGATTCGCTATGGCACGGGCGAGGATCCCGACCGCGTCGTCAGTATCAGCGTCGAGTTGGGGCACGGCGTCGTGCGGATCCACGTCGTGGATGACGGCAACGGCTTCGATACCAGCCGGCTCCCCGATCCCACCCACCCCGACAACCTCGAGCGCGAGTACGGGCGCGGGCTGTTCGTCATCCGCCACCTGGTGGATGACGTAGCGTTCAACGAGAAAGGCAACGGCATCTGCCTGACGCTCCGAGCGGGGTGACACGGCTCGAGCGTCTGTTGCCGGCTCTCGCGGCACTTTCTGGGACAACTTTGCGTCTGTGGCGTGCCAAGACCCCGGGTGAGCGTCCACCCAACGGCGACGGTGCGTGGTTCCAGCCCATCCCCGACATTGCCGACACCTGGCTCGAGGTGAAGGGAACAGGGAACGGGCACGGAGCCGTGCAGCTGGCCGAGGTGGTCGGCGCGGTGATGCAGGCGGAAGTGGAAACCACCCAGGTCGCGGCCGAGCTGTCAGGGCGGTACGAGGAAATCGACTTGATCTACACGATCAGCGAGATCCTCGGGCACACGATCCGGCTGGACGAAGCGGCGAACCGGATCTTGCGGGAAGTGTCCGCCGTCGTCCGTGCGCGCCGCGCGACGCTGCTGGTGCACGACCCGCGGGCGCATGTCCTGCGGCTCGTCGCCGCCCGCGGGGTGGAGCTGGGCGAGATCGACCCGATCGAAGTCGACGATCCCAGGTCGATTGCCGCCCGCGTGTTTCGCGAAATGCGCATCATCAGCTACGATCCCGCCGACCCGCGCGCCCACAAGCCGCCGAACCCGATCGAGCGCGGCTACAAGGGCCATGCGTTTCTCTCGGTGCCGGTGGTCTATGCCTCGCCGGGCCGCGTGCCCACGCCCATCGGCGTCATCAATCTGACCGACCGGACGGGAGAAGACGCGTTCACCGCGGGCGACCGCAAGCTCGTCGCCGCCATCGCGAACCAGATCGGCGCGGCGATCGAGAATGCGCGCCTGGTCGAGCTCGACCTCGGCCAGCAGCGCGTGCGCCGCGAGCTGGAGCTCGCGCACGACCTGCAGCTCAAGCTGCTGCCATCCCCCGCGGTCGTGGCGACCAAGGCGGACGTAGCGGCGCGGTGCCGCCCGGCGGAGTCCGTGGGCGGCGACTTCTACAACCTGCTGAGCCTGCATGGCGAGCGTGTCGGGGTAATGATCGGCGACGTCTCGAGCCACGGATTCGGTGCGGCGCTCATCATGGCGCTGGCGATGGCTGCCTCCGGTATCCACGCCGAAACCGCGGAATCACCCTCCGAGGCGCTGCGGCGGCTCGAGATGTCCCTCGCCGAGGAGCTCGAGGAGACGGAGATGTTTCTCACGCTGTGCTACGCCGTCGTCGATCCGGCGCTGGGCACGCTCACCTACGCGAACGCTGGACACCCGCACGCGTTTCTGGTGTCCACCGACACCGGTGCGATCACCCGGCTCGAAGCCACGCGGCCGCCGCTCGGCCTGGGGGCAGGCGGCGAAGAGCGCAGCCTGCCGTTCGCGCGCGGCAAGGCGATTCTGTGTCTGTTCACCGACGGGCTGGCCGATGCACGGGGCGGGGGCCCGGACGGCGAGCGCTTCGGCGAGCAGCGCGTGCTGAGCCACGTCGTCAACCTGCGCAGCCGCCCCGCCCGGCACATTCTCGAAGCCGTCTTCACCGACATCGCCGCGTATACCGGCGGCGCGCCTGCCAACGACGACCGTACCGTCGTGTTGCTCAAAGTCTGAGACGACTCGGCCAGCATTTTCTCAACGATCCCGCGATTCTGGGGAGGATTGTGGATGCCCTGGACCCTGTGCCGGGAGAGGCCGTGCTGGAAATTGGACCGGGGCAAGGGACGCTGACGCAGGAGCTGCTGGGCCGCGGGTTGAAGGTGATCGCGATCGAGAAGGACGGAAGGCTGGCGGCGACGCTCAAGCTCGCCAATCTGCAGGTGATTGAAGGAGACGCGCTGCAGATCGCATGGCCGCGCGTCGGCAAGATCGTCGGCAACATCCCGTATTACATCACGTCGCCGTTGATCGATAAGGCCCTGACGCCGCCGCTGCCCGAGCGCATCGTCTTTCTCGTGCAGGACGAGGTGGCGGATCGCATGGCCGCGCCGCCGGGTGGGAAGACCTATGGGGCGCTCTCAGTGGGCGTGCAGGCGGTCACACGAGTGGAGAAGCTCTTCACCGTGGCGCCGGGCGCGTTCCGGCCGCCGCCCAAGGTGCGCAGTGCGTTGATTCGACTCACACCGCTCGCTCAGCCGCTGGTCATGGACGTCGAGGTTGGCCCGCTGCGCGTGTTCGTGACCGCGTGCTTCAGTAAGCGCCGCAAGCAGCTGAAGAACGCGGTGCCGGGACTCACGGAAGGCGAGCTGCGGGAGATGGGCTTCGATCCGACCGTGCGCCCCGAGCGCCTCCCGCCGGAGGCGTTTGTGCGGCTGTTGCGCCGGAGTCGGCAATTGTGACCGAGCCCGGCTAGAGCCCTCGAGACGCAGCATCGTTGAAGGACATATCCGTTGAAGGACATATCCATAATTGTTGATATGTCCCCCGTATGGTAGTATCCATGCGGCGCAGAACCCTGCTACGAATCGCCAAAAAGTTGCCCCGTTGCGGCCCCGGCTTGCCTCATCTGCCACACGCGTTACCGCTGGAAATGGCGCACGTCGCCGAGTGGTTTTTTGCAGCGTCGGACATCACCCGCCTGTACATCCTCGAGCTGCTGTCTCAGCGGGAACGCTGCGTGACGGAGTTACATGAAATCCTCGGCGCTCCGCAATCGAGCGTGTCGTTCCATTTGAAAGTGCTTAGGGCTGCGGGCCTGGTTGGCGTGCAACGCGAGGGTCGCCGGAAGTACTATGGCCTGGAAGGCGACACCCTCAAACACATGATCGCTTTTGCGCTGATCGTGAGCCCGAGAGCGCATGCTGGGACCTGCCCCCTGACGTGTTGCCAGTGACTCCCTTGCGCCGGAGTCGGCAATTGTGAAATAGTTCACAATGCGGAAGATCTCCGACAGCACCGTACGGCGGCTGTCCGTCTACCTCCGGTTTCTCGAGCAGGCCAACGCTCAGGCCCGTCCCACGATCTCCTCAGGCGAGTTAGCGCGCCTCGGCGGCACCACGTCCGCGCAGGTCCGCAAAGACCTCTCGTTCTTCGGCTCCTTCGGCAAACGTGGCCTCGGCTACGCCGTACCCGAGCTGACGCGCCGCATCCGCGACATCCTGGGCCTGGAGCGCGGCTACCGCGTCGTGCTGGTCGGTGCGGGGCGCATGGGCGGCGCGCTGGTACAGTATCACGGCTTTCGCCAGCGCGGCTTTCATATCACGGCGATCTACGATCAGGATGCCCGCAAGATCGGCTCGCGCTGGAATGGCCTCGTCGTCCGCGACGTCAAACATCTCGAATCCGACCTCAAGAAAGACCCCAGCGACATCGCGATCGTGGCCACGCCCGCCGAGTCGGCGCAGCAGGTCGTCGACCGGCTGGTGCGCAGCGGCGTGAAGGCCATCCTCAACTTTGCGCCGGTCCCGCTGAACGTTCCTCCCGACGTCGAAGTCAAGACCGTCAACATGGCGCTCGAATTGGAGACGCTGAGCTACTCTCTGGCTAACCGTTAGCTTTCCGCCCATGCCTCGCGTCCACGTCACGTCCGAAATCGGCGCGCTCCGGTCGGTCCTCGTCCATACTCCTGGTAAAGAGCTCGTCGCCGTCACGCCGGGCACGCGCGAAGACTACCTCTACGACGACATCATCGACCTCGAAATCGCGCAGCGCGAGCACCGCCGCCTGGTCGCCGTGCTGGAACGGTTCGCCGAGGTCCATGAGGTGCGGGACGCGCTGGTCGAGATTGCGGGACAGCCGGCGGTGCGGGAATTCCTCACGACCCGTGCGCTCGAAGTGATTCCCTCCGACGCGCTCGCCAAACAGATGGCCGCGCTGTCGTCGGAGGATTTCGTCGCGCTGATGGTGGAAGGCGCGCTGGAAGAGGGCGGGCCGATCGCGCGCGCCCTCAACGAAGTGGCCTACGCGCTCCCGCCGCTGCCCAATCTGTTCTTCACGCGCGACGTCGGCATCGTGATCGGCGATCACTCGATCATCGGGTCGATGCGCCACGGCGTGCGCTGGACCGAAGAGCTGCTGATCAAGGCACTGTTCCGCTACGATCAGAAGTTCGAGAACGCCGGCATCCTCTACGACGGCTCCGAGGAAAAGCGGATCAACTACACGCTGGAGGGCGGGGACGTGCATCCCATTCGCCCCGACCTCCTGGTGCTCGGGTTCAGCGAGCGGTCCAGCCCCGCGGCGCTCGACCTGCTGTGCGAGCTCGCGTTCGCGCATTGCAGCGTGACCGACGTGATCATCGTCGTCATGCCCGCCGAGCGGACGGCGATCCACCTGGACATGATCTTCACGCAGGTCGATCGCGACCTGTGTCTGATCTACCCGCCGCACTTCGTCGGGCCGGAGCGGCTGGCGGTGCTCCACCGCCGCAAGCGCTCGAAGGGTGTGAAAGAAGTCCCCAACTTCTTTGCCGCCATGCAAGCCGTGGATCAGCCGCTCGAGCCGATCTTCTGCGGCGGCAACCAGCGCACCACACAGGAGCGCGAGCAGTGGGCGTCGGCGTGCAACTCGTTCGCCGTGCGGCCCGGCGTCATTTTGAGTTATGACCGCAACGACGCCACGCTGGGCGAGCTGTCCAGCGCCGGATTCCGCGTGATAACGGCCGAGGAGACGCTGAAAGATGGCGAGCGGGCGGTGATTTCGATCGAAGGCAGCGAGCTGGTCCGCGGCGGCGGCGGGCCGCGCTGCATGACCCTCCCCCTGCGGCGAGACGACCTCTGAACGGGCTCGCCGCCGTCCCGGCGTCGTCGCTGACCGCTCGCGCCATTGCCTTTCTCCAGAGCGGGCCGGCCGCGAGTCTCGCCATCGTGCGTGACGTCCTCGGCATCGCGCAGGCCAACCGGCACACCGCCGACCGCATCGCGGCCGCGCTGCTGGCGCCTGATCCCCGGTTCGGGCGCACGACCGACGGCCGCTGGACGGTGGCCGCGCCGCCGAGCGAGGCGAGTCCGGCGCTGGAAGCCTGCCGCTGGGCGGTCGTGGATGTCGAGACGACCGGCGTCCGCGCCTTTCGCGGCGACCGCATCATGGAGATCGCCGTCGTCACGTTGGACGGCACGGTGGCGTTCCACTCGCTGGTCAATCCCGGCATTCCCATCCCGCAATTCGTCGCGGGCTTGACCGGCATCGACGCCAAGCTGGTGCGCGATGCCCCGACGTTCGACATGATCGCCGACCAGCTGCTGCAGGTGTTCGAGGGATGCGTCTTCGTCGCGCACAACGCGCGGTTCGACTGGGCGTTTGTGTCGACCGAGATCGAGCGGGCGACGGGCATGCTGCTCCAGGGCCCGCGGGTGTGCACGGTGCGGCTGGCGCGGAAACTCCTGCCCGATCTCCCCCGGCGGAATCTCGACACGGTCAGCTATCACTTTGGGATCGAAATCGAAGGACGCCACCGGGCGACGGGCGACGCGGTCGCGGCGGCGAAATGCTTGGATCGCCTGCTGAGATTGGCACAGGGTAATGGCGCCCGCACTCTCAACGACCTTTAAAGTCGGCCGTCTCACGTGTCACGCCCTCGAGGGCGGCACACAGCGCCTGGACGGGGGCGCGATGTTCGGCGTCGTCCCCAAAGTACTCTGGGCGCGCCGCGCTCCCCCCGACGACAAGAACCGCATTCCGTTGGCGTTGCGCTGCCTGCTCGTCGAGCACGACGACGGCCTAGTCCTCATCGATACGGGAATCGGCAACAAGGAGAACGACAAGTTCATCGACATCTACGGGGTCGAGAATTCGGGGAAGCACGGACGAACGAGGCTCGAAGATGCGCTGCGGGAGCTGGGCCATGAGCCCCACGACATCCGCTGGGTGATCAACACCCACCTGCATTTCGATCACGCCGGCGGCGACAATTGGCTCGACCCCGCCGGGAAGATCGGCCTGGCGTTCCCCAAGGCCCGCTACGTCGTGCAACAAGGCGAGCTCGACTTTGCCAGGCACACCAATGAGCGCACCGCCGGCAGCTACCTCGCCCCGAATTTCCAGGGCGTGCCCTTTGAGCTGATCAATGGCGAAGTGGAAATCCTTCCCGGCATTCGGGGCCTCCCCACACCAGGCCATGTGCCCTATCACCAGTCGATCCTGATCGAAAGCGGGGGCGAGAAGGCCTGTTTCGTCGCCGATCTCGTGCCCACCGCGGCCCACCTGCCGCTGCCGTGGATCATGGGCTACGACTTGCAGCCGCTCGTAACCCTCGAGACTCGCCGGCGGATCTATCAGCGGGCGGAGGCCGAGCAGTGGCTGCTGGTGTTCGAACACGACCCACAGGTCGTCGCAGGTCGGTTGCATCGGCAGGACAAGGCGTTTGGCCTTGTCGAGCAGCAGGTGCTCGGCTAGCTTGGTGTCCACAACATGGTAAGCGGGCCGCGGCCCCACCCCCAGGCCTCTCGTGGAGAGTGCTTCAGGGTTCTCGAGACCTCACCAAGCGGTGAGGAATTGCGGATCTTGGGGTAACCCGGGTCCGTTTTTACTTTGCAAAAGGAGATTGCGCACCTGCCACCTCTCGATACCAATAGCAAAGCACCGCGCACGCGCGTCAATCGGCAAATTCGCATCAGTCCCGTGCGCGTGATCGCGGACAACGGCGACCAGCTGGGCGTGTTGACGATCGATGAAGCGATCGCTGCTGCGAATGAGCGGGGCCTGGATCTCGTGGAAGTCGCGCCGCTCGCCCGGCCCCCCGTCGTCAAGATCATGGACTATGGGAAGTTCAAGTTCGAGCAGGCGAAGGCGGCGCGCGCCGCGAAGAAAAAGCAGCACGTGATTCACTTGAAAGAAGTGAAGTACCGCCCCGGGATCGACGATCACGATTTCGACTTCAAGACCCGGCACGCGCGTGAGTTCCTGGCGGACGGCAACAAAGTGAAGGTGACGATGATGTATCGCGGCCGGCAGATGGCCCACATCGAGCTCGGCCGGGAAGTCCTGGATCGTGTGGCACAGGAGCTGAAGGACATCGGGAAGATCGAACAGGAACCGAAGCTCGAGGGCCGCAATATGTCGATGGTCCTCGCACCGAAATGAGATAGCCATGCCAAAGATGAAATCGAAGCGGGCGCTGAGAAAGCGCGTTCGCTTGACGGGAACAGGAAAGATGCGGCGGCACCGTGCTTTCAAGCGCCACAACGCCACGTCGAAGACTGCGAAACGCAAGCGCCACCTGCGCAAAGCCACGCTGGTGTCGCACGCCGAGCGCCGCCTCAAGCGCCTGCTGCAGGCCTAAGGAGACCCGATGCCTCGCGTCAAAAGCAATGTCGCGCGCCTGAAGCGCAAGAACAAAGTGATGAAGCTCGCCAAGGGCTACTGGGGCGGGCGCAGCAAGCTCTGGAAGGCCGCGAAGGAAGCGACCGAACGGGCGGCGAAGTACGCCTACCGCGACCGCCGGTCCAAGAAAGTCGAGTTCCGGCGCCTCTGGATCACGCGCATCAACGCCGCCGCCCGGCTGCATGCATTGTCGTACAACAAGTTCATGAACGGCTTGCGCAAAGCCGGCGTGGAGGTGAATCGCAAGATCCTCGCCGATCTCGCCGTCCGAGATCCGGCGGCGTTTGAACAGCTGGCGGAGGTCGCGAAGAAATCCCTGCAACCCTAGAATCGCTGCGGGAGCGTCTCAAAGAGATCCCGCACGCCGACGAACGCCGCCTCCAGGAGATCAAGATTGAGCTCCTGGGCCGCAAGGCTGGCGCCCTCACCGAAATTCTCAAAGGCCTCCCCGCGCTCGATCCCGAGACTCGACGGGAAAGGGGAGGAGCCGCGAATGCCCTGAAACGCGAGATCGAGCAAGCCATCGAAGAGCGCGAGCGCAGTCTCAAGCGCGGTGCCACGAGTCTCGCCGCCGTGGACCTCACGATGCCCGGCCGGCGGCAATGGCGCGGCGGGCGGCATATCGTCACCCAAGTCGTCGACGAGATCTGCGACATCTTCAAAGAGCTTGGGTTCACGCGCGTGATCGGCCCCGAAGCCGAAACCGAGCACTACAACTTCTACGCGCTGAACTTCCCGAAAGACCATCCGGCCCTCGACGCCCAGGACTCGTTCTATCTGGGCGGCGACGTGCTGCTACGGACCCACACCTCGCCGGTGCAGATCCGCGCCCTGGAACACTATCCGCCGCCGATTCGCATCGTCGTCCCGGGGCGCTGCTACCGCCGCGATCCCTTCGACGCGTCGCACTCGCCGGTGTTCGAGCAGATCGAAGGCTTTGCCGTCGACGAGGGGATCACGTTCGTCGACTTCAAGGCGACGCTCGCGACGTTCGCGCGGCGGATCTTCGCACCGACGACCAAAGTGCGCTTCCGGCCGTCGTACTTCCCGTTTACCGAGCCGTCGGCCGAGATGGACGTGCAATGCCAGATCTGCGGCGGCACGGGCTGCGGCGCCTGCAAACAGACCGGCTGGATGGAGATCCTCGGCTCCGGGATGGTGCATCCCGCCGTGCTCGAGAGCTCCAACGTCGACAGCGAGAAGTACACCGGCTTCGCCTGGGGCATGGGGCCCGAGCGCATCGCGATGCTGCGCTACGGCATCCCGGATATCCGGCTGTTCTTTGACAGCGACGTGCGGTTCCTGGAACAGTTCATCAAATGATTGTTTCCCGACGCTGGTTAGAAGCCCTCTTGGGCCGCGCGCTCGAAGGCAAGGCCGTCGCCGACCAGCTCGCCCGGCAGGTGGCGCCCGTCGATGGCGTCGTGCCGATCCATCAGGACCTGCGTGACGTCCTCATCGCGCGCGTGCTCGAAGTGAAGCAGCACCCCAATGCCGATCGCCTGTCGCTCTGCCAGGTGGACGCGGGTGGCGGCCAGCCGCTCGAAGTGGTGTGTGGCGCCCCGAATGTGCAGGCCGGCAAGACTTACCCGTTCGCGCCCGTCGGCGCCACGCTGCCGGGCGGCCTGAAGCTCGACCGCCGCAAGATCCGCGGCGTCGAATCCAACGGCATGCTCTGCTCGGCCAAAGAGCTGGGCCTCGGTGTGGATCATCAAGGGATTCTTGAGCTCGAAACCGACGCGGCTCCCGGAACGCCGTTTTTGGATGTGGTTCCAGTTGCAGATGAACAGATCGTCATCGATGTATCGGCTAACCGGCCGGATCTGTTATGCCATAAGGGTGTTGCCCGAGAGCTGGCGGTCGCATACGGTGCGACCGTCAAGCTCCCGGAAATCCCCGGCGGTCGGGCGGTCGGGCGGTCAACGTCGCGACAGTCCAACCAGGATATCGCCGACGGAGTCGAAGTTCGCCTCGAAGACCCAGAAGGTGCTCCGCGGTACATGATCGCTGTCGTTCGCGGTGTGAAGGTTGGGCCCAGCCCTTCGTGGCTCGCGACGCGGCTTCAAAGCGTCGGTCAGCGCTCGATCAACAACATCGTGGATGCGACGAACTACATCCTGTTCGAAATCAATCAGCCCATGCACGCGTTCGATCTCGCGAAACTGCGCGGTCCTGCGGTGGTGGTTCGCCGAGCCAAGCAAAACGAGCAGATCGTGACCCTCGACGGTGTCACGCGGAAGCTGACGCCTGAGATGACCGCGATCTGTGACGCGGAACGCCCGCAGATCGTCGCCGGTGTCATGGGCAGCGCGGAATCCGAGGTCACGGCGGCCACGACCGATATCGTCCTCGAGGCCGCGTATTTCCAGCCCACCAGGATTCGGCGGACGCGTCGCGCGCTCGGTCTCTCCAGCGAATCGAGCTATCGCTTCGAGCGCGGGATCGACATCCTCGGTCTGCCTGATGCGATCGCGCGCGCCGTCGATCTGATCGTCGCGATTGCCGGCGGCGAGATGCGGGAGCCGCCGCTCGATCTCTGGCCCGAGCCGCACAAGGCGCGCGCCGTTTTCCTGCGCGAGGCGCGCGTCGGCCACCTCCTCGGCGTCGACGTGCCGCGCAAGGAGATCGAACGGCTGCTCTCGGCCGTCGGCTTCGTCGCGGCCCCCAAAGACGACCGCCTCGCCGTCCAAATCCCGGGTTGGCGGCCGGATGTGACGCGCGAGGTCGATCTGATCGAGGAAGTCGCCCGGCTGCGCGGCTACGACACGTTCCCCGACGAGCTGCGGCCCTATCGTCCGGGCACGGTGCCTGACGCGCCCGCCGAGCTCGTGCTGCGGCGGATTCGCGAGCAGCTGGTGGCGAGTGGCAACGGCTTGCTCGAGGCGCGGACGCTTCCCCTCGGTCCCGCGGACGGCCCCGACGCGGTGGAATTGAAGAACCCGCTGTCTGCGGAGGAGGCGCATCTGCGGACCCGGCTCCTCCCCGGCCTGGTCCGGCGCGTCGAGCACAACTGGACTGTGGGGAGCCGCGACGTCCGGCTCTTCGAACTCGGCACCGTGTTTCGCAAATCCCCCACTGGTGCTCGTCCTATAGAAGAGCTGAGCCTCGCAATTGTGCTGACCGGTGCGCGTCACCCGTCTCATTGGAGCGACGCGACGGGAGGTGCGAAACTACCTGATATGGACATATGGGACCTAAAGCAGCACTTTGAGTTAGCTGTAGGGGTCGCAGCCCCGTCCTGCGACGTGCAACCGGCCGCGAGTGGGGCCGGTTGGGTCGCGGTCTCGAGGGACGGAGGGCAGCCGGCTGGCATGGCCAACCCGCTCGATGCTGATGCTCCAAAGTGGGCGGGGGCGCTGTTCGGGCTCGAGGTTCGCATTGCCGTCGACCCGTTGCCACTGGCCAAGTATCGGCCGCTGCCGACCCAACCGCCGGTCGTACGGGATATCTCTCTTGTCGTGCCTGGGAGCGTCACGACGGCGGCGGTTGAAGCAGTGCTGCGCCCTGTGGGCGGCCCAATACTCGAGCAGCTCGATGTGTTGGACGAGTACCGAGGTGCTGGCCTACCGGAGGGTACGCGCGGTGTCACCTGGCGTTGCACGTTCCGCGCGCCCGATCGGACTTTAACGGAATCTGAAACGGTCGCAGTACTTGAAAGGATGTTGAAAGCCGCGGAGGAGAGTCTTGACGTACGCCGGCGACAGGCCTGATGTCCGCGATGCGATTGACCAGCTCGAGGCGATCCTGCGCGACGTGGCGGAGGAGCTTGCGGGCTGGCGTTCGCGCGCCCAGAAAGCCGAATCGGAGCTGAAGTCCCGCGGCGGCGCGGTGAAGAATCCCGAGCTCGAGTCCGAGAACAAAGCGTTGCGGCAGCGGGTCGAGGGGGCGCGCACGCGCGTGCATGACTTGATGCAACGGCTCACGTTCCTGGAAGAGCAGGCGCGCGAGAATGGGGGAGGCGCGCACAAGTGACGGCGAAGAAGCACGCCGTTCGCGTGATGATCGGCGGTGAAGAGTACACCGTCCGCTCGGACCTCACGCCGGAGTACACCCGCGAGGTCGCCGCCTACCTCGATCAGGCGTTGAAGAAGGTGTTGAGTCAAGGGCCGTTGGTGGAGACGCACAAGGCCGCGATCCTGGCGGCGCTCGACATCACGAACGAGTTGTTTCAGGCGAAGCAGACAGAGCGGGAGGTCTCGGCGCGCCTGGCGGCCGTCGCGGACGATCTCGCCAAAATGCTGCCGCCGGCGAAGCGGAAGGCGTTGACCGCCGGCTGAAAATCATTCCTCACCCCCGTTTGGGAGTGGGGTGGAGATAGATCAAATGACGGAGCTGTGGAGTATCGTTGCCGCCGCGCTCAGCGGCGTGCTCGTCGCGGCGCTGGCGTTCTACGTGTGGGGACGGCGCGTCGAGCGGCGCGCGGTGGATCAGAGCCAGCGCCTCGTGCTGGCGGCCAAAGAAGAGCTCATGGCGGTCCGCGAAAACCTTCATAAGAGCCTCGATCAGAAACTGGCCGGCGTCGACCAGCGCGATCAGGAGCTGCGCAAGTACGATCAGCAGCTCCAGGATCAGACCCGCGCCCTCGGGAAGCGCGAGCACGACATCCGCTCGCGGCTCGAGCAGGGGGCGGGCCTGACGGCGCAGGAGGCCAAGGCCGAGCTGATCGCCGGCATCGAAGGCGCAGCCAGGGATGACGCGGCCGCCCTGGTGCGCAACATCACGGAACAAGCCAAGAAGAACGCCGACCGCGAAGCGAAGAAAATCATCGCGCTCGCCATCCAGCGGATCGCCGCGGAACAGACGGCCGAGTCCAGCGTGTCGGCGGTCGTGCTGCCGTCGGACGAAATGAAAGGGCGCATCATCGGCCGCGAAGGTCGCAATATCCGCGCGTTCGAGGCGGCGACCGGCGTGGACGTGATCATCGACGACACACCCGATACGGTCGTCGTCTCGTGCTTCGAGCCGGTGCGTCGCGAGGTCGGTCGCCTGGCGCTCGAGCGGCTGATCGCCGACGGCCGCATCCATCCCGGCCGGATCGAGGAGATCGTCAAGAAAGCCAAGGCCGACGTCGATACCAGCATCCTCGAGGCCGGGGAGCAGGCCGTGTACGACACCGGCGTCCGCGGCATGCACGCCGAGCTGGTCAAGCTCGTGGGCCGCATGAAATACCGCACCTCGTACGGGCAGAACATCCTCGAGCACTCCAAGGAAGTCGCCTACCTGGCCGGGATGATGGCCGCCGAGCTGAAGCTCGACGTCCACCTCGCCAAGCGGGGCGCCCTGCTGCACGACGTCGGCAAAGTCCTCACCCACGAGCACGACGGCACCCACGTCCAGCTGGGCATCGAGGTGGCGACGAAATACGGCGAGAACGCGACCGTCATCAACTGCATCGCCGCGCATCACGACGACGTCCCGCACGAATCCCCGATCAGCGTCATCGTGCAGGCGGCGGACGCGATCTCGGGATCGCGGCCCGGCGCGCGGCGCGAGGCGTTCGAAACGTACGTCAAGCGGCTCGCGCAGCTCGAGACGCTGGCCGCGGAGTTCAAAGGCGTCGAAAAAGTCTTCGCGATCCAGGCGGGGCGCGAAGTCCGCGTGGTGGTGACCCCGGACGCGGTGGACGACGCCGGGGCAGCGCGCCTCACCGACGAGATCGCGCGCAAGATCGAGCGCGAGCTCCAATACCCGGGGCAGATCAAGGTGGTCGTGATTCGCGAGACGCGGGCGGTGGGCGTTGCACGCTAGTCCTGCGGCGCTGCAGGACGGAGCCCGGCTCATCGACGGCAACGCGATCGGCGCGACCATGCGCGCCGAGCTGGCCGGCGAGATTGCGGCATTAAAGAAGAAGGGCGTGACGCCGGGACTCGCGGTCGTGCTGGTAGGCGATAACCCCGCGTCGCAGGTCTACGTTCGAATGAAGGGCAAGGCGTGCGAGGAAGCGGGCCTCTATCACGAGACGGTCAAGCTTCCGAAGGACACGAGCGAGGCCGACCTGATGGGGCTGTTGGAACGGCTCAACGCCAACCCCAAGATCCATGGCATCCTCGTGCAGCTGCCGCTGCCCAAACAGATCGACACCAATCGGGCCTTGCACCGCATCGATCCGCGCAAGGACGTGGACGGTTTCCACCCCGAAAACGTCGGCAAGGTGGCCGTCGGCGATCCCACGGGATTTCGGCCGGCGACGCCGTATGGCGTCCAGCAATTGCTCCTCCGCTCCGGCGTCGAGACGAAAGGCGCGCACGCGGTCATCGTGGGCCGCTCCAACATCGTGGGGCGCCCAATGGCGGCGTTGTTGCTGCAGGACGGCCCCGGCGGCAATGCGACCGTCACGGTCTGTCACTCACGCACCCGCAACATCGAGCAGCACACCAGCCAGGCGGATATCCTGATCGTCGCGATCGGCAAGCCGGAATTCGTGACCCGCAGCATGGTGAAGCCCGGTGCCGTGGTGATCGACGTCGGGGTGAATCGCGTGGATGATCCGTCCAGGAAACAGGGCTATCGATTGGTCGGGGATGTACACTTCGAGGAAGCGAAACAGGTCGCGTCGGCAATCACCCCGGTGCCCGGCGGCGTGGGCCCGATGACGATCACAATGCTCCTCTACAACACCGTCCAGGCCGCGCGGCAATGGGCCAACCCCTAGACCTCTTCGCGGCCGCGTCCGCTGAGGGCGCGTGGACCGTGGGTGAGGTGACACGCCGCGCCCGCACCGTGATCGAAGCGGGCCTGCCACCGCTGTGGGTCCGCGGGGAGATCGCCGGCTTCAAAGCGTGGCGGAGCGGCCACTGGTACTTCTCGCTCCGCGACAAGGCTGCGCAGCTGCGCTGCGTCATGTTCGCCAAACAGAACTTCATGCTGCCGGCGCCGACCGACGGCATGCAGGTGTTCGTCTTCGCGCGACCAACGATGTATGAGGACAAGGGTGAATTCCAGCTCACGGTGACGGAGCTGCTGTCGACCGACCAGGGTGGCCTGTGGAAGCTGGCGTTCGAGAAAGCGAAAGCGTCGCTCACCAAAGACGGACTCCTCGATCCGGCCCGGAAGCGTCGCCTGCCGCCGTTCCCGCGCCGCATTGCCGTAGTCACGAGTCCCGATGGCGCCGCGCTGCGTGACATCCAGGCAGTCGTGGGTCGCCGCTGGCCGATCGCGGAGCTGATCGTGGTGCCGGCGCAGGTGCAGGGCGCCAAGGCGGAGGCATCGGTCTGCTCGGCGCTGAATCGCATCAGCCGGCTGCCGGTCGATGTCTTGATCGTAGCGCGAGGGGGTGGGTCGGTCGAGGACCTGTGGGCGTTCAACAGCGAGCGCGTCGCGCGCGCCGTCGCGGCCATGCCGATGCCGGTGATCTCGGCGATTGGCCACGAAACGGATGTGACGCTCTGCGATCTGGTCGCCGACTTGCGCGCTCCCACGCCGTCCGCTGCCGCGGAAGCCGCCACGCCGGACCGCGCAGAAGTCCTGCAGCAGTGTGATGTGCTGGGCCAGCGGCTGGCCCGCGCGCTGCGCACCGCGTCGCGCCATGTGGTCGAGCGCCTCGATCGCACGGGCGACCGCCTGGTTCGTTCCATGGACCATCGGCTGGAGAAGTCTCGCGCACTGCTCACCGCGCACAGCGCACGCCTCGATGCCTTGAGCCCGCTCAAGGTGCTGGGCCGCGGCTACGCGGTGGCCAGGGACGAGCACGGCACGATCCTGAAGCGCGTCGCCCAGCTGCCGTCCGGCAAGGATTTCCGCCTGCGCGTGACGGACGGAGACGTTGATGCCCGAGTTCAGTAAGCAGCTCGAGCGCCTCGAGGCCATCGTGCGCCGGCTCGAAGCGGAGGATCTCGATCTGGACGAGGCGCTGAAGCTGTTCGAGGAAGGCGTCGAACGGTTGCGGGTCGCGCGTGAGCAGCTGACGCAGGCGGAGCTCAAGGTCAAAAAAGTTCTCGAGATTGAAAGCCCTAGCTAGATATCTCGCGGACGCTCGCGCTCGCGTCGACAAGGTGTTGGCGGCGGCGACCACGGGTGACGAAGTCGTCCGCTACAGTTTGCTCGGCGAAGGCAAGCGGCTTCGTCCGACACTGGTCTTCGCCGCCCACGACGCGCTGAACGGGTCGGCGGCAGCGGGAGTCGCCGACCTGGCCGCCGCGGTGGAAGTGGTGCACGCCTACTCGCTCGTGCACGACGATCTCCCCTGCATGGACAACGACGACTTGCGCCGGGGGCGCCCGACGGCGCACCGCGCGTTCGATGTGCCGCGCGCGACCCGGGCGGGCTACGACATGGTGACGCTGGCCGCGCGCGTGCTCGCGCAGGGACTCGCGGCGCTGCGTCTGCCGCCGCCGCGGCGGCGCGAGATCTCGCTCGAGCTGTTTCGCGCGGCCGGCGCCGGCGGCATGATCGGCGGCCAGGCGCTCGATCTCGAAGCCGAA
>WNFK01183557.1_pt1 | contig 18986 bp, 19 predicted proteins | sample 5400281 | NCBI WGS metagenome assembly WNFK01 (sample SAMN13153350, study PRJNA577476) | soil metagenome | isolation source: 20 cm soil on Douglas fir-dominated hillslope | place: USA:California | collected 2013-09-17 | reverse complement strand
GCAAACCGAAGAAAATCTTCGCGCCGGCTTATCACCCGGCGAGGCACGGCGCCAAGCCATGCTCAAGTTTGGCGGCGTGGAGGCAATGAAACAAGACTATCGAGCCGAGCGAGGATTTCTATTTATCGAGAATCTGCTGGGGGACTTGCGAAACGCAGGGCGAACGATCGGACGCATGCCGGGGCTTGCGGCCGTGATCATCGTTTCGCTTGCCATCGGAATTGGCGTGAATACAACGATCTTTTCATGGATTCAGATGATCCTGTTCGAACCAATGCCCTCGGTGAGTGGTGCAGCGAACTTTCTACTGGTCGAGCCTCGCGCGGAGACGGGCGGGTATCCAGGCGCTTCCTGGCTGGAATATCGCGACTTGCAGACGCAACTGCCAGCACTGCGGGACGTCGTGGCATTTCAGATGGTGCCCTTTAACGTAGGAGAGAGGGGCCAGACGGAGCGGACGCACGGGCAACTTGTTTCCGGCAATTATTTTTCTGCGCTGGGACTGAAGCCTGCGATGGGCCGATTTATTCGGCCGGAGGAGGCGGAGCGGCCCGGAACTGAGCCTGTCGTCGTAATTTCGTACGATTACTGGCAAACACGGTTTCGCGGCGCGCCGGAGGCCGTGGGACAAACATTGCGCGTTAACGAGCGCGACCTGATTGTCATCGGTGTGGCGCCCAAGGAATTCCAGGGAACAATGGTCCCCTTGAAGTTCGAGCTGTGGGCGCCAGCCACGATGACTCCTGCGTTGCTCGGCGGAACTCGCGACCTCGAAGATCGCAGCATCCGCGCTTTTTCGTTGATCGGAATGTTGAAGCCCGGCGCGACACGCGAGGAAGCGCAGGCGGAGTTCAGCACGGCCATGGCTCAGCTTGCGCGCGACTATCCTGAGGCCAGCGCGGGAATAGGCGGTGAGATTCTTACATTCTGGAAAGCGCCGCGCGGTCCGCAGCGGTTGCTGATCAGCGGGCTAGCCATCTTGCAAGGCGTAATGCTGCTCCTGCTGTTGGCAGTCTGCGGGAACACCGCAAACCTCATGCTGGCTCGTGGAAGCACCCGGCAGCGCGAGATGGCCGTGCGCGTGGCGCTCGGCGCGGGACGTTGGCGCATTGTCAGCCTGGTGCTCTCGGAAAATATGCTGCTCGCTCTCCTGGGAGCAAGCCTCGGAGCAGCCATCGCGGTCTGGGGCACCACGGCATTGCGCGTGGCGCCAATGATCGGCGCATTTCCGCTGCGGTTTCCGACAAGAGTGGATGAATTCACCCTCGCCTTCGCGATGCTGCTCGGTGCTGCGTGCGGTTTGATTTTCAGCGCGCCGCCGGCGGTCCGTCTGTCGCAGCTGGATGTGCAGGTCGGGCTTCTCCCCAGTTCCAACACGCCACCCCGCAGCCGTGCGCGCAAAGTTCTGATGGGAGTGGAAGTCGGACTTGCGATGGTCGTCCTGATGGCGGCGGCGCTCTTCTTGCAGAGTTTTCGCTCGGCACGCCAAACGGATCCGAGATTCCGGCCCGGGGGCGTTTTGCTGGCAGCCTATGACTTAAGCGGACGGAATCCCGACGAAGCGTCCAAGCGCGAATTTGCTACGCGCCTGCTGGAACGGCTGCGATCCCTGCCGGACGTAGAGGCAGCCGCCATCGCAACAAATGTTCCGCTGGACTTGCATGGAATTCCGGCGCGGCCTTTCACTGTGCAAGGCCGCGTGCGCTCGGAGGCGGGGCAGGATAGAGCCATTTCCAACACGGTCACGCCGGGATACTTCAAGGTGATGGCCATCCCGCTCCTTGACGGAAACGATTTTGCCGAGATGGGGGACAGGGCGGTGCCCGCGCAGGCCATCGTCAATGAGGAGTTTGTCCGCCGTTACTTGAATGGCGCGGATGCCATCGGCCGCCGCATACAGACGCGCGCGGGAAGCTTCGCGATCATCGGCGTGGCGCGCAATTCGGTCTACGACGCATTCGGCGAGCCCGCGCAGCCGGCAGTCTATTTCTCGTACCGAGATCGCCCAGCGATCCAAGGCGAGATTCACCTGAGGGCGCGCAGCGGCACTGAAACCGCACTCACTTCGGAAGCGCGTGCCGTTCTGCGCGATCTCGATCCGATGCTCCCTCTTTACGACGTGCGAACATTCTCCCAGCACATCGAACGAAACCTCTATCTTCGCCGGATTCCCGCGCGGATGTTCGTCGTGCTCGGGCCACTCCTGCTCGGCCTCGCGGCGATCGGAATCTACGCCGTGGTTTCGTACGCCGTGGCCGGGCGAACGAGAGAGATTGGCGTGCGGCTGGCGTGCGGGGCCACCAGCGGGCGGGTCGTCCTGCAAATTATTCGCGAAAACTTGGGTGGTATCACCTGGGGCGCGGCTATTGGATGGGTACTTGCCCTCGTGATTTCCGTTCGCGCGACTACGAAGGGCGTGATCAACCTTCCGGTTTTCCTCGGTGTACCTGCGATTCTGTTGGGTGTCGCGACGGTGGCCTGCTGGATTCCGGCGCGGAGAGCTAGCCGGATTGATCCGATGGCAGCGCTCAGGCACGAGTAAAAGCGAGACGTCGCGGCCTGCGCTTTGAGGGGTCACTTTGTCCAGCACATGCGACTGCAACGCATGTTCACCCCGGAAGAATGAGGGTCTGCGAAGAGAAATCCCCTGAGTTTTAGCGGGGTTTGCGGCGCTCTTGCAGTTTTTTGCGCGTTTCTACACGCACCTTCACGTTGGGCAGGACGTCTGGCAAGCGGATATTCAAGGCCTGCAGCAAATCACGGCAGGCCGGATTCGGCGTGGGGATGCGCAGGCAACTGCCACCGTCATTGCTTTTCATTTCCGTTGAACTCAGCGCCTTCAACTGTTGTAGTCCCTCTTCGACGGTCACGTCCAATGCCACCCAAGCCCGGCTCAAGACCCGCCGGAGGAGATAGGCCAGCATCACCACCAGAACATGAGCGCGCGTGTGCGCCTCGGTGCGTACATGGATCGGGCGAGTTTCCAGATGGGTGGTCTTGCAGGTGCGGAAGGCCTGTTCGACCTGCGTCAGATCCTTGTAGCGGTCGTGCACTTCTTGCTTGGAAGCAGCGCTCACCGGGAGATCTGTCTTGATCACATAACAGCCATCGAGTTGGGCGGCCTCTTCGCGAGCGTCAGAGTCCTCACGCAACACCAAGGTTCGCCCTTGTACTTCGATCTGCAGCCAAGCATCGATTTTCAGTCGCTGGATCTTGGCGCGTACCGCCTTCTCTGCCGTGGCCACCGCCGCGCGCGGATGCTCACGGAGATAGCCATTTCGTTTGACCATCAACTGTTCCACGCGGGCTTGTTTGTCGGCTCGAGAAGCTGCCAGTTCTTCGGCACGAACAGGATTGCGCCGCAGTACGTAACGCAACCCGTCCTGCCTGACCTCGCACACCGCGCTGTCGAACAACTCCATCTGCAGGATGCCCGCTTTCAAAAGTGTTTCGATCTGTGGCTTGGTGATGGCGGTGATGTAGTGAAATCCGACCTTGGCCAGCTCGGCGATCTGTCCGCTCTTGATCATGCCGCGGTCACCTACAAAGGTCACCCGTTCACAACCGAAGCGTTCGCTGGCTTTGTTTACCTGCACCGCAAAGGTCTGGGTATCTTGGGTGTTGCCGCGGAAGACTTCGACCGAAACGGGTTCTCCTTGCGCGTCGCACAATAAGCCGATGACGATCTGTTTTTTGTTTTTCTTGCCATCCCGGCCGTAGCCATAGGCACCGAAGGCGTTGTGCTCCCCCTCGAGGTAGCTACTGGTGACGTCGTAGAGAAATAGCTGCGGTTTTTCTTTTCCTCGCCGAGCAAATAAACGATTCTCGATGTCCTTTTGTTGCTCGCTCAACCAGGTGAGATTGTCGTAGAGATCGTTTTCGTCAAAGCCGCGTTGCCAGCCCAGCACGGCGCCAGCGGCATGGACCTGCGCCAGACGCACGGCCGATAAGCGGGACCCTTGCTCCAACACGCGCGCCAAGACTTGCCACAATGCCAGGTGACCGGAAAACTCGTCTCCCAGTATTTTGCGCAGGCCCAATCGTTCGGCCACTTGATAGACGGTCCACACGGCGCCGACGGAAGGACCTTGGTGCAGTTCGATCTGTTCAAGAGAAGCCAGAGCAGTGAGATTGTTTTTGTGACGAAGAGCGAGTTCGATGGCGGCAATTTCTTTGCGATCGCAATGGGTGAGGTTGGCGATGTTGCGTTTGCGGACGTGCGTGCCATCGCGATAGGACTCGCGGAGGTAGATGGATTCATAGGACTTGCCGTTGGCAGAGGGCCAGGTAGCGCGGGCAATATACATGTCCACACAATACACAACCCAATGCGATAAAGCAAAATAAAACATCTATAATAATCAATACATGCATGTCTACACAAGAGAAGGCAAAACACCGTTAACTGTATGACCGATTGGGGCTTACTCTAAAAACTAGAGGTGAACATCCGATGCAATGCAGCTCGCCAGGAGCCGCGAGGCTGAGGACCATTGCGGAAGCGCGTGGTAGCGCTGTGATGTCGTCGAGTGACTTTACGAAGCGGGATTCTTCAGAAGCTCCGCCACGGTTCTCAGGATCTCGCGCGAAAGCTGCTCGTCCGATACGGCGCGAGCCACCCCGATGGCACCGACGAGCGCGCAATAGGTAAAGACTGCATGCGACCTTGCGGCGGGACTTTTCCAGAGCCCCAGCGCAGAGCCGACCGCTTCCGCCACGAAGTCATCATGCGATTTGAAGTGCTTGTAGAATCCGCCCACAGTAAGACCGGCTTCCTTCATCAGGTCTGCGATTCCGATCCCGGCAAGCCCCTCTTCGCGGAACTTCTTCGAGGCGATACGCTCATGAGTCTTCGCCTCTTCCGCCTTGGAAGGCGCATTGGTCCTCCAAAAAAACTGCAACCAAAGCGCGGTTACAGGAATCGAATTTGATGGATGGATTATAACAATAATCCACACCCGATCTCTGCGTTGAGCCGCAGTATGGCGGCAGAGCTCTCGCCCGGGGGGTTCGTCTGAATGTTGTAGCGCCCGGTTTCACCAAGACCCCAACCTGGACCGACAGCGCGCAGGCGATGATCGACAAGCTTCAGACTGGCATACCTCTAAACCGATAGGGTGAAGACGACGAAATCGCAACTCTTCGCCAATGCCGGCACGGGAGAATTCGCCCCGCTCGGCACAATCACGGAAGAGCACTTCGACAATGCCAACGTCAAGGGTCTTCTATTCACCGCGCAAAAAGCGCTTCCACTCCTTAAGGATGGAAGCTCGATCATTCTGAATGCGTCGATCGTCTCGGTAACAGGACCGCCCGCGTTTAGCGTGTACAGCGCATCCAAAGCCGCCGTGCGGTCCTTCGCGCGCACCTTCACCACGGATCTCAAGGACCGCAAAATCCGCGTCAACGCCATTAGTCCTGGCGTGATTCCTTCTCCGGGCTACCGCAATTCCTTGGGCATGTCGGAAGAACAAATCAAACAATACGCAGACAGCGTCGCGGGCAAAATACCCCTCGGACGAACGGGAACCTTGGATGAAGTCTCCAAAGTGGTCTCCTTCCTCGCTTCCGACGAAAGTAGCTACGTCACTGGCATCGAGCTCTTCGTCGACGGCGGCATGACCCAAATCTGACCAGCTTGACCGCCGGGGTCTCGACGACTCCAGAACGCAACGTTGTCTCTGGGAGTCCGCTTTTCTAGGCGAGGGCGAGGCTGGGATCGGCGTTGAGGGTTGTGTCCGCGATATTGCCGGCGCGAAAGCGGGAATATGCCGCCGCCGCAATCATCGCTGCGTTATCAGTCGAAAGCGCTCGGCTTGGAAAAAACACATCAACGCCAGCAGCCTTCGCACGCCCCTCAAACGTGGTACGCAACTGGCTATTCGCGGCCACGCCACCTGAAACCAGCACGCTTTCCACCGCCAGCTCTTCCGCGGCCGTCATGGTGCGTTCGACCAGGTCGCGTACCACCGCATTCTGAAACTCGCGCACCAGCGCCAGCGTTTGCGCGCCGCACAGCGGCAGCAATTGTTCGAATTTTCTTTCGCCGCGCTGTAGCGCTTCTTCGCGAGCGCGAATCTCCGGCGCGTATTCGGGATGCTCGCGCACGTGATACAACACCGCCGTCTTCAGGCCGCTGAAGCTGAAATCCAGCGCGTTCCCTTTCATTTTCGTCGCGCCAAATTTCACCGGCGCGGCAGCGCCATTCGAAACCGCAGCCAGTCGATCCAGAATCGGTCCCCCAGGATAACCCAGGCCCAGCATCTTCGCCACTTTGTCGTACGCTTCTCCCGCGGCGTCGTCCCGTGTCTGGCCGATCTTGCGGTAACGCAAGAGCGCATTCGAATCCTGCGCGTTCGAATCCTCCGCCTTCACTTCATACAAAACCGTGTGCCCGCCCGAAACAATCAAGCACACCGCCGGCAATTTCGCCGCTCGCCCCGCTTTGTGCGCTTCCAGAAAAACTGCCTGAACGTGCCCCTCAAGATGATTTACCGGCACGAGCGGCCTCCCCAGCGCCTGCGCCAGCGTTTTTCCGTACGTAATTCCCACTAACAGCGCCCCCACCAACCCCGGCCCTTGCGTCACACCAATCGCATCCACATTCGAAAGCTCCATCCCTGCTTGCGAAATGGCCTCGCGCACGACCGGCACGATTTGCCGCAAGTGTTCGCGCGACGCCAGCTCCGGCACCACGCCGCCATATTTTCGGTGAATGTCAATCTGCGAAGCGACGACGCTCGACAGAATTTCCCGCCCGTCAGCGACCACCGCCGCCGCGGTCTCATCGCACGAAGATTCAATCCCCAAGATTCTCAAGGTCTCTTCCATCCCTATCGAACATTACCCTGCAACTGAATCATGCTAGCACAAGCCCACCCCCGGTTCCCGGCAGCACCTGATTCATTATCCCCTTGTAGGGGCGCAGCATGCTGCGCCCCTGCTCGGCAGGCATGCCCCCAATCACTTGCCGGAAGTTCGCGCGGCTCTTCGGCGTATTCTTTTGCTAGCATTCTTTCGTCAGTATTCTTTCGTAAGTAGCTCTGACTAATCCAAGAGACACCACGACCGTTCAAAAGCTATTGACTCTTTCCGAACCGCATCGAAGAATGGTGTGGATCTTCTTCAGGTGTGAGAACGATTGAGACTATGACTAGAGCCTTGACTACCACGTCCTACGCTATTTCCCCTGACCACTCGGCGGTCAAGTCCCAAAAAGTCCGCAAGGCGGTTCTTCCGGCCGCGGGACTCGGCACGCGTTTTCTACCCGCTACCAAGGCGCAGCCGAAAGAAATGCTCACCGTCGTCGACAAGCCGCAGATTCAATACGTCGTCGAAGAGTGCGTCGCTTCCGGCATCGAGCACATCATCATCGTCACCGGCAAGGGCAAGAATTCCATCGAAGACCACTTCGACTCGGCTCCCGCGCTGGAACGTTTTCTGGAAGAGCGGGGCAAAAAAGATCAGGCGGAGATGGTTCGAAAGATAACCAACATGGTGCAGGTCAGCTACACGCGCCAGAAGGAACCGCTCGGCCTCGGCCACGCCGTGCTCGTCGCGCGCGATTTGGTTGGCGACGAACCGTTTGCCGTTTTGCTCGGCGACGTTCTAATCCCCGGACCAAATCCGGCCACCAAACAATTGATCGAGGTCTACGAAGCTACCGGCGTCGGCGCCATTGCCGTCGAAGAAGTCCCCAAAGACAAAACCAATCTCTACGGCATCGTGGAAGGCGAACCCGCTCCGCAACCGCCTTTCGGCGGGCGGTTGCTGCGCATCCGCGACCTGGTCGAGAAACCGCAACCGGAAAACGCGCCGTCGAATCTGGGCATTACCGGACGGTACGTTCTGCCGCCTGCAATCTTCGATTGCCTGGCTCGCACGAAACCCGGCGCGGGAAATGAAATTCAGCTTACCGACGCGCTGCGCATTCTCGCCAAGGAGCAGGGACTGTGGGCTTACATTTACGACGGCATTTCTTACGACGCGGGAGACAAGCTCGGCTTCTTAAAAGCAACCGTTGAAATCGCGCTGCTCAATCCTGAACTCGGCGCCGCGTTTCGCAGCTACTTGAAAACTCTTAAACTCTAAGCGCAGCACTTCCAGTACTACTTTTTCTTCGCGGGCTTCTTTTCTTTGCTCTCTTTCGCGTCTTTGGAAGCCGCGTCCTTGCCCGCCGAATCTTTTTCTTTGTTCCCGGTTTCTTTTGTTTCTGCAGCGGGCTTGTCTGCTTTGTCGCCGTCGCCGCCACCCGGTTTTTTTCCGCCATAGTCCGTCACGTACCAACCCGCGCCTTTGAATTGAAACGACGGGGCGGTAATCACCGATTCAACTTTGCCGCCGCAGTGGGGGCATTTTTTCAGGTGCGGGCCGGAGACGTTTTCAATTTTTTCCGTGTTGCGGCCGCACTTTAAGCATTTGTACTCGTACAGGGGCACTGACGCTCCTCCGATGTGGTACTCAAAACTCAAAGTATAGCATTGCTCAAGCGTGCGAGCGCGAGTGGCGCGCCCGGAACGCGTGCTAGACTCATGAGCATGAGCGCGAAGAAGACTCCTGCCCCCCAGCTGGCAGACGCCGCCAATCCGGCAGACGCGGTTAATCCGGCGAACGGCGGCTGCCTTTATCTTGTCGGTACGCCGATCGGCAATCTCGAAGACATCACGCTGCGCGCGCTGCGCATCCTCAAGGAAGTCGATAAAATTGCCTGCGAGGATACGCGCCACACGCTGAAGCTCCTCACTCACTACGACATTCACAAACCGCTCGTCAGCTACCACGAACACAATGAGTTGACCCGCGCGCCGGAACTGGTCGTGGCGCTGGAGCAAGGCGCAAAGATCGCGCTGGTGAGCGACGCGGGGACGCCGCTCGTGTCCGACCCTGGCCACCGCCTCGTTACGCTCTGCCTGCGGCACCAGATTCCCGTGGTGCCGATTCCCGGCCCGTCCGCGCTGCTCGCTTCCCTTTCCGCCTCGGGCCTGCCCAACGAAGAATTCCTGTTCGTCGGCTTCTTGCCGGCGCGCAGCGGCGAACGCCGCCGCGCCCTCGAACGCCTGCGCATCGAGGACCGCACCATCATCCTTTACGAAGCTCCGCAACGAGTCGCGGAGTGTGTTGCCGACGCCCGGGAGGTTCTCGGCAATCGCAGCGCGTGCATCGCGCGCGAAGTGACAAAGCTGCACGAAGAATTCCGCCGCGGCAAACTTTCCGAACTCTCCACTTCCCTCGACGAACGCCCCGCACGCGGCGAAATTACGCTCTTGATCGGCCCCGAAGCGCCCGCCGACGCGCGCACCCAAGCAAATTCCACGCAAAGTCTTGCCGACCGCGTCGAAGAGCTCATCCGGCAGGCCAAGCTCGACCGCAAGGAAGCCCTGAAGCTGGCCGCCAAGGAACGCGGTCTGACGCGGCGCGCCGCATACGATGAGATCGTGAGCGAAAAAAACTAACTTGGAAGGGACTCCCGTCTCCGCGAAGAGCGGAGAGCGCGCGAGATGGAAATGATTCCACTTGTGATAACGCGGATTACCGGACATCGTTTCAGATGTCCGGTATCCGCTACGTAGCACCCGTTTGCTTTGAGTTTGTCGCTGTTTCTAGCGATGGCCTCCGCCTCCATGGCCTCCGCCTCCATGGCCTCCGCCTGCATGACCTCCGCCTGCACGACCTCCGTCTGCGTGGCCGCGCCCATCACGCATCTCGTTTCCGTGGAAGTGATTAAAGGGCTTGTCTCCACGGTCCGGATGTGGACCAGCGTAGCCGTGATGTGGATCGAAACGGTTATCAACGTGGCCGTGGAAGTCGTGGGGGCCGTGAAACCAAGGGCCGACTCCGATGAACACGCCGCCGTTAAACCACTCGGGCCCGTAGTACCCGTATGGCGCGCAGCTGTATGGGGCGAAATCGTAGTAGCCATACGGGCAAACCGGTTCTACTCCGACATTGACAGAGACGTTAGGCGCTGCAGAGCTCGGAATGCTCAGCAAAGCCGTCATCAGGATAGGAATAACAAGAAATTTCAAATAGCGCATAAGTTCCTCCTCACTCTGGAGAAAAGCAACCCGGATGCCAAAGTTGTGATGACTGCAAGATACTGAAATTTAAGGAGAGATGGGCAAAAGGAGAACACACGCCCCAAACTGGCTCAGTCTGCGAGTGACCCCGGGACGACCTGGTGTCCAAAGAGGGACGCAAGCGTATCAGGGAGACCGACTTGATCGGTGAAGTGAAATGCGGGAGCGTTACCGGACATCTATCTAATTGATTTTGTACTCGATTCCACTCCGGTAACGGCGTTAGGACGCACTGCCAGGCAGCCGGATATTACCGCAATAAAGAATGCCCGAACTGCAAAGGTGCCGGCTATCTATTCGTGGGCCTGAGGGATAAGGCAACGGCTTAAACGCGTCATTTTCAAGGGTGAGGGCTAATTCGCTTTTGACTTCGGGCGAACTGGCGGTACTTAGCTCCAATTCGCTTGGCTGGCCGTGGGTAGCACCGTGAAACGTGGGACTTAATTAGTTTGTTCAACGGTTCGATCCCCGCCGCCCGTGCCAAAACAGGCCAGCGCCACGCTAGACTACGCGTGGCGCCGGCTATTGGGGGATATGTTTTCGTCAAACTAGAATTTGAAAACGATACCGGCCGACGGCTGAGCCGTATGTGTTGTTGTGCCCGTATTCAATGCGACCAGGCCGAAGTCGGGACTTTTGTAAACGAAGCCTCGGTATTCGATTCGACCCGCGAAGTGTCTGGTGAAGTCGTAGTCAACGCCGCCACCATACTCGAACACTGCTTTCGACTGCGTACTCGCTCCCGGGGTGAATGCACCTAGCGCCCGGGTGGGAACAAAAGTCAATGCGCCTGTCCCCCCAAGGGCATAGGGCTTTAGTCGCCCGAAGCTTGGAATCGTTACCACAGCAGCGGCCGTAGTCTCATTAACATCCGCCTGAACAGGCAAGGTTGTGGTTATGACCCTCGGGCCCGGCCCGAATATCGGAGGCAGCAAGCTTGGGGTCGTTGTAATAGTCCGCTGGGTGTCGCGGACGCGGCCATAGCTGGCGTCGGCAGCCAACCAACGATTGAAGTGGTAGCGGTAGCCCACCAGGAACCCGCCTGCATCGGTCGCGCCCTGTCTGCGGCCAGTGCTGGTTGAGGTTTTGGTGTAAAACCCGATCCCTTGCGCGTGGACTTCCTGTTTGCTGTCCTCGTCTGCCCGCGCCACTGAAGTAAACAACAACATCCCGAAAACTACTCCTGCTAACAGTCTGGACTTCATGTTTTTACTTTCTCCTTCGTTAGACTTCGTTTTGTTTTTACTGCGAGACGGACTTCGAACAATCAACTGCGTTGAACTTCCTCGACACCCGGACCACAACCTCGCAAAATGATTCGTTCCACCGTAACTTCTGGCGCCCTTGAAAAAGACGTGACTTGACGGCGCTAATCGAGCTACCCAGAATCTGAGCCGTCGCTTCGAGAGACCGTTCTTCGATGACGCTGAAGAAGATCGTTCTTCATCTTCGGACCCAAACGATTGATCGCTTCGGTTAAGAGTTCCGTCTGCTCGCGTCGCCACCTGGACCCCTTTTGTCAAACGGTAGCCAGTACGGAACAAAGCAATAGCTGTGCCACTTGGTGTCGCTGATGAAAACGACTTGGAAGCGATTGGCAGAACAGGGGATGCGTCAATTCACGCACCCTATAGCTAGGTCAGCAGTCCCGTGGAACTGTCAGCATGTTCGCCACTCTGTCAGATGAGATATCGAAGGCTTTGGATCTTAGTCCCGCGAGCGCAGATTTAAAAGCGCCCCACGCGCCGGGAAAGCGGAAAATCTTGAGAAACGAGGATGCAAAAAAAAAGATGGAGGAAAAGGCAAAACCCGCACCCTTTGCCAAAAGCGCAAAGGGATGCGGCACTCGCGTCTTGCTCAGTAACTAAGGGGCTACCAGCCGCCTGGACAAATTCGTAGTATCAGATCAGCAATTCCCACCTAAGATCTCTTTCTCACCCGTATCGGTCGAAAGGAAAACATGCCTCACGAGACCGCAGCGCTGGGTGGTGCTGGGCGTCGACCGCGAAAGCGCCGCATCCTTCGGTGGATGGGATATCTTCTTGCTGGACTGGCAGGCCTCGTTGTATTGCTGGCTATCATTGGAGCCATCTATCAGTCGGTCGAGAGCTCGAATGATCTGCGGACGTATTTTCCACCGGGCCGTCTTGTCGAGGTACACGGTTACAAGATGCATCTCTATTGCGTGGGCGATGGAAGCCCCACTGTGATATTGGAGTCGGGCCTCAACGACAGCTGGCTCTAGTGGTACAAAGTGCAGCCTGCCATCGCGAAGTTCACGCGCGTCTGTTCGTATGATCGCTCAGCTGTCGGCTGGAGCGATGCGCAACCTGAGCCGCCGCACAGCCAGAACATTGCACTCCATCTACACGGCCTGTTGAGCAATGCAGGAGTGAATCCGCCCTTAGTTTTGGCCGGTCATTCGATCGGCATTTCCCGGCTTTTCTTCTCTCTTTAAGCGTGAACATCAGCGGAGTGGTGAAGGCGACGAACGCGGATTTGGTTCTCGCGAAGACGAGTTTGTGCGATGTCGTAAGGATTGCATGCGCATGAGGGTGTCCATCTTGACGCCGAAAGCCTTTTCAATCCGCAGGGCCATGTTGCCGGAGAGCGCGGCCTTGCCGTTCAGGAGACTGGACAAGGCGCCGCGAAACGTGCAATGCGGCCGCGGCGGCGGTGACGCAGAGGCCTGCGGGCTCGATGATTTCCGTGCGGATGAAATCGCCGGGGTGAGGCGGGTTCTTCATGGCCATGGTAATTGCTCCTTCGATCTAATAATAGTCTTCCGAGTTCAAATCGCAGATTTCGCGACCCGCGGTGTGAATTCGGAACGTCAGACGCCGGTTGCGGGTGACGGTCAAGCTCCAAACACCCTTGCGGTTGCCGGTCAGGGTATGCGGCTTCCAGGCCGGGAACGCACGCAATTCTTCGGGGTCCTGCGTGGCGTCAAGAAAAGCGAGCATCTTGCGGAGCTTATCCGCCGAATCGGCCGGAACACCCTTTGCGCTGTTTTCCGCGTAGTGCGCTCTCAGGCTCTTGTGAGCGAAGCTCCGAATTCTCACATGATTGACTGCAGCCTGTAACGTAACACTTGTCAAGAGCGAGAGGAATCCTGACGAAGGCGGGAGCAACGCCGGTCGACGCGCGAGGCAGCTAGAAGCCGAACCGCGGGAATTCCGACGCGGCCGGGAGTAAGGATGTCCCACCTTTCGGCGGCTCGGTCAGTTGGTGTGTTCCGTACAGCACGCAGGAGCGTTAAATGCTTTTCAGCGCCGCGCCAGCCGAGGCAGCCGCCGCCCGCGCGGAGACGTTCTGGTCGGGTTCCTTCACCGCGCTGCGATCGATTTCGATCGAACCTTTGAAGTCCGCGCCGTCTTCGATCATGATCTGCGCCGTCGTCAAATTCCCGACCACCGAACCGTCCTTCTTGATCTCGATGCGTCCCGTCGCATGCACGTTCCCCTTCACATAGCCGTACACCACCACGTCGCGGGCGTCGATGTCAGCCGTTAGCCTCGCCGTCGTTCCGACGGTCAGTCTCCGCTCATCAAGGTGGATCACTCCTTCGACGGGGCCGTCGATCAGCAGATCCTCGGTGCCGGTGATCTCGCCATTCACGTGCAGGCTTGATCCTAGCCACGCCGTCGGGCAGTTCGCTGTCGCATCCGATGGACGCATTGCATCCGTGCTCTTCGTATCCGGTTTCTTCTGACCCAACATGAAGCCCTCCTTGGGACAGCACATCCCACGTGGATTTCCCGAGGGAGTGCATCAAACTCGATTCCCTGCTCCAGGTCACAGAAATACGCTGCGAGATTCAGCGTTACCCAGAATCGTACTCCTGCGAGTCGGCCGTATCAAGGCGCGATATGGGCGGCGACTTGTGGGCCATGACGTCCGAGGGCGGCGGACCCGGCGCGTTAAGAGCACCGCACCCGCTTTGTTCTGATATCGAGTCGGCCGTCCGTGCATACTGGTTGACGTTAACCGGAAACCATGAGGGCACGATGGCAAAGAAACTGAAACCGGTGCACCCAGGGGAGATCCTTCGCGAGGAGTTCATGACGCCCCTGCGTCTGAGCATGAACAGGATGGCGATGGACTTGCGCGTCCCGGTAACACGGATCGCGGATATCGTTAACGAGCGCCGGGGCATCACGGCGGATACGGCGCTGCGTTTTGCACTGTATTTCAAAAACGCGCCAGCTTTCTGGATGAATCTCCAGACGCGCTACGACCTAGAGGCTGCTGAGGATCGAATCGCCGGCAAAGTTGCGCGGGATGTGCGGCCGTTGGAGGCCATCGACGCGCGCAGGGGCTAGAAGCTTTCTTCTTTACGGCACATTGTCGAGGCTGGTCCAGGCGGTATCTGGTGAAGACTGATCGCATAGCTTGTTCTTCAGCTTGCAGACAAAAAACTGGGATACCGGATGGATTTCCCAGACGGTTGCACGCCAGCATTTCTTCCCCGCGTTTGGAAAGCCGCAATCATCGTTCACGTTCAAATGCAGGTTATCGATCATCAGTTGTCCGACAACTTTGACCTGCTGTCCTTGCAGTGAATTGACTCGAGCAAAGGTCCACTTGGGAGCCCGCGTGTGGGGTGTCATCTCAGCCACGACGCTGGTTTTGTCCATTTTCACAGGTTTGCCGCGTATGGGCTGCGGTTTGGTCTTGAGAATCTGTTTCGCAAGTGCCGAGTCAAAGCCCATGCCGATGTGATAGTCAAAGCTGTTCGGAAACCGAAGTCTGCAATTGGTGGTCTCCCCGCCGTTTACTGCGCCTTTGCTGGTGTCTTCCACGAAGTAAAGATAAGCGATGACTGTAACTACATTGCCCTCGTGAAGATCAGCCAGAGTGGGAGCAAGGTTGGCGTGGTTGGCATCGTTCAATCCCTTTGGAACTTGGCCTTCCAGCGACTTGAAACTATTTCCGTCAAGCAGGTCCGTGGAGGTCCAGTTTGAAGCTGGGACCTGGTTCTTCAAAAAGTTCAAGTATGCGTCGTATGCCCTCGCAGAGGCGGTGCAGCCCGTTGGGAATTTCCTGTGACACGTCTGGGTATTTAGAGTGGCCGGTTTACACCCTGTTACCGCTTTCTGGTCTGCAGCCACGGCGGCGAGGTCGTGAGCACGGTCGGCATACAGGCAGGCGGGAATGCCGAGCAGGAGACACGTCAAGCTGATCACCTTAGTGGAATTCTTCATTGTTCCTCCGTTGATTGCATGCGAAGGGCGGCGGGCCTCACAAAGGCTCACCAGGCGCCTCTCGCAAGGGGCTGGTTGCAATCCTATGTATCACAGAGTTAGATATACGTCAAGATATATTGACGGCCGGCGCCCATGGAGGAGGCCATAGCCAAGCGCACCGTCGCCGTGCCGCTTGATGATGCGGTGCCGGCGATGCTAGTGTCATTGCGGCCGCCCGGAGGAAACGCCCGAGGCAATCAGGCTTCCCCGGTGCACGTGGCGCGGGCATTGCGCGAGCTTCCGCGCGAAGAGTTTCAGGCCGGGTTGAAATCCGATTTGCAAAGGAGATCATCCGTGAGCGAACGCACAGGAGCATCAGCAACAGGGACGGGGGAAGCGCAAGTTAGAACCGTTCCTTACCAGCGGCCGGGATTGACGTCCATCACGCCGTACATCATCGTGCGGCCCGCGGCGCAGTTCATGGAGTTCCTGAAGTCGGCATTCGAGGGCGTGGAACGGATGAGGATGCCGGCGCCGGATGGGTCGATCATGCATGCGGAAGTGGCGATCGGAGACGCCGCGATCGAGGTGAGCGATGGGAACGAGCAGTATCCAACCGCGCCCGCAGCGATCCACCTCTATGTGGACGACCCCGATGCCGCCTACGCCCGCGCCCTGCAAGCCGGCGCCTCCTCCATCTACGCGCCAACCGACGACCATCCTTCAGGCGACCGCTGGGGCGCCGTCAAAGATCATTTCGGCAATCACTGGTACATCGCCACGCCGAAACATTGGACTCCTGGGCTTGAAGGACTTCGTTCCGTCCAGCCCTATCTCCACCTCCGCGAGGCGCACAGGATGATTCCGTTTATGGAGGCAGCTTTTGGGGCCGAGGCGCTGGGCGTGGCCAAATCGCCGGAGGGCGCGGTGCTGCACGCGACGATTCGAATCGGGAACGCGACGCTGGAGATTGACGAGGCGTACGGGGAATTCCAGCCGATGCCGTGCCACCTGCATGTGTATGTGCCGGACACGGATGCGGTCTATGCGCGGGCGCTGCGGGCGGGGGCAACCTCGATTGAGACGCCGCAGGACAAGGAGTATGGAGACCGGTCGGCGGGAGTGAAAGATGCGTGGGGCAATAGCTGGTTTATCGCGACGTATTTGGGGCGATAACTAGCGGGTGGAGAGCGAAGGCGGTGCAATGTCGGAAACCGCGCCGGGGTGGGGGCAACATGTTGCGCCACTACAAAAGAAAGAGGTTAGGCGGCGGATTCGGAGCGGAAGACGCGTTGGAAACGGGGGCCGGTGAACTGGACGCCGACGAGCTTTTCGCCTTGGGACTGGGAATCGGCGACGTGGACGACGCGGCCATGGGTAGCGAAGTCAGCGTCAGCGCTACGGGAAAGCGCGGAGCTGCTGGCGCGGCGCGAGGCGTACTGCGAAAAAGGAATGCGGATTTCGAGGTCGGAGCCAATGGCGACGTCGAAATGCGTCACGAAGGCTGCTCCGTTGCGGCAAAGATTTTCGCTGGCGGTATCTTCTTCGAAGGCGAAGCCGCGGGCGTCGAGCCCCCGGACTTTGAGGGGCAGGCGTACGGCGATTCTACGTTCCGAGCGTTTCTTCGATACCGTGGTGCTGGGAGGGACCATGGGCTGGGTCCTCCATTCTGGTGACCCGGTCGGGGTCAGCTTCTTGCTGCGCGGTGACTCGGCCCTCGAAAAAGCGTTCGACACTCTCGAGGATCTCAGTAGGCGTTCGCGCCGCATGTACAATTCCACGAAGCTCGCTGCCGTTCCCCACACCATGAGTAAACCAGCAAGCGAACTGCTTCATTTTGCCTACACCATCGGGCAGGTTAGCAGCATTAATTTGCCGATAGTAGGCCATCAGTAAACGGTAGCGGACGGCGTCGGTGGGGGTGTCGTAGCGGCCGGTTTGGGCGTGCTGCTGCATCTGCGAAAAAATCCAGGGATTGGTGGCGGCGGCGCGGCCGATCATGACGGCGTCGCAGCCGGTTTCGCTAACCATGCGCGCGGCGTCTTCGGGCTCGTTGATGTCGCCGTTGCCGATGACGGGGATTTTCACGGCTTGCTTGACGGCGGCGATGATGCTCCAGTCCGCCGCGCCGGCGTAACCTTGCTCGCGGGTGCGCGGATGGACGGCGACGCCTTCCACGCCGATGCTTTCCGCCATTTTGGCGACGTCGACCGCGACGATGGAATTTTCATCCCAGCCGGCGCGCAGCTTGACGGTCAGCGGAATTTTCACTGCGGCGCGGACGGCTCTGAAAATATCTTCGAGCAGCGGCAAATCGCGGAGCAGGCCGGAGCCGCCGCACTTCACCACTTTCTTGGCGGGGCAGCCGAGGTTGATGTCCACGGCGTCGTAGCCGAGGTCTTCGACCATTTTCGCGGCTTCAGCCATGACGGCGGGATTCGCGCCAAAAAGCTGCGCGGTAATCGGATGCTCGTCTTCCTGGAAGTAGAGATAGCGCAGAGTTTTCTTCGCGCTGCGCGTGATGCCTTCGGAGCTGGTGAACTCCGTCATCAGCAGGCCGCAGCCGCCGAGGCCGCGAATGACGCGGCGGAAGAGCGTGTCCGTCACGCCCGCCATGGGAGCGAGCACCGCGGCAGGGCGGATGGTGAGGTCGCGAATTTGGAAGGATGCGGGAATCATTAGCGTTTTCAGTGGTCAGTTTTCAGTTCTCGGTTTTAACTTCTTAGTTTTTAGTTGTTAGTCGAATCTCCGAGTCCCAATTCTCCCCGTATTGCGGTGCGTCCTCATTTCCAGTTTAGGCTGGTGCGCGCGGCGTAGCAAGACGCGCTCCGTGGCCCGTGTTCCGAAAGGAGCCGCCTCCGTCCCGCACCCTTGCCAGCTTTCTCGAATATAGATATTATCTAGATATGCTACAGTTCGATTGGGACGAGCGGAAAAATAGACGCAATCGGACCAAGCACAGAGTTTGGTTCGAAGAAGTGCAGAGCGTTTTCAGCGATCCGCATGCACGCCTATTTTATGATCCAGAACACTCCGTGGAAGAGGATCGGTTCCTCCTCCTCGGAGTGAGTTCGGCGGCACGAATTCTGGTTGTCGTTCACTGCTACAGGGAATACGATTCGACGATTCGCATTATTTCTGCTCGAAAGGCAATCAAGAAGGAGGTGAGATTTTATGAAGAAGGAATATGATTTCTCCAAACTGAAAGAGTTGAAGAATCCATACCCCAGCAAGAAAAAGCCCGTGGGGATCAATTTGAGTCCGGAAGTGGTGGATTATTTCAAAGGACTGGCGGAGGAAACTGGGCTTCCTTACCAGAAGTTGATCGATCTTTATCTTCTCGACTGCGCGAAGAAGCGCAAGAAGCTGACCATGAAGTGGGTGGCGTAGCGCAAGGTGCCTGGGACGCCCAGGCTAAATAGAAGTTTTTGAAATTAGGCCTTGCAAGGTGTTAATATTATGGTACAGTAACTCTAGTGGAACACTGCGGCTCGACCGCGGTTTCGCCCTTTTTCTTTTTGCGCCGCATTTTCCCCCGGGTCGGGCTTTACCCCTGCTAAGAAGAATGACGACCCGCGACATCTCTGGTCCTGATCGTCCCAAATTGTCGCCCAGTTGTTGACGGCTCCGAGTAGAGGAGAACGCAGTGGGGCTTTAGGTGTTCCTTGGCTCTATCCGCCGTTTCCAGCTTCGTGCGCGTGTAGGTCCACCGTGGCACCACTGA
>WNFK01157739.1_pt1 | contig 18998 bp, 18 predicted proteins | sample 5400281 | NCBI WGS metagenome assembly WNFK01 (sample SAMN13153350, study PRJNA577476) | soil metagenome | isolation source: 20 cm soil on Douglas fir-dominated hillslope | place: USA:California | collected 2013-09-17 | reverse complement strand
CCGGCGCGTCACGGGGCGGGGAGACGTCCCGCGACGGTGAAGGTGCCGTTGCCCTGCGGGGTGAGGATCACCATCTCGGCCATGGCTGGGCTCACGCCGACGAAGGCCATGACGTTGGCCCCGTGGGTCACCAGGATCCGGTTGCCGCGGGAGCGTTGCTCGCCGGCGAGGGCCTGGAAGGCTCGCGTCTGCTCGGCCTGCCGGGTCCGGTCGGCGAAGAGCGAACTCAAGGGCTCCCACGGCTCGGCCGATCCGAAGGCCAGCCGCGCGGTCTCGAGACACCGGCACCAGCGGCTCGAGAGCACCCGCTCCACCGGGATCGAGCGGGCCTTGAAGGCGGCGCCGATCCGTCGCGACTCCTCGCGACCCGCCTCGGTCAGATTGCGCTGGGTCACACAGTCGTCCACCCGAAAGCCGGTTGGGTCGCCGACTCCGGGGGTGGTCGTGGCGTGACGGAGGAGCACGACCTGGCCGCCCTCCGCGAGCAGGCGCCAGAGGCCCTCGTCGGCGCCCGCGGGGCCCGCGAGGGCCGTCGTCGCCAGCAGGAGCGGGGCGAGCCAGGCGAGCCTCTTCGAGCGCCACAGGTGGGGCACGGCGGACATGGTACACGGCTTCACAAGCGGGGCGCTCGTTGCAAGGTATCGCGCGGTTCTGATACCGTGGTCGGGTCACCCTGACCTTCAAGGAGCTCGTAATGAAGAAGTACTACCTGATGGCGCCGGGGCCCACGCCCGTGCCGTCGAACGTGCTGCTGGCCATGGCCCAGCCGATGCTCCACCACCGGACGCCGGAGTACGAGGCGCTCTTCCTCGAGGTCCGGACCGGGCTCAAGCGGCTCTTCCAGACCAGCCAGGACGTGGTCCCGTTCACGTCGTCGGGCACCGGAGCTCTCGAAGCCGCTGTGGTCAACACGCTGTCGGTGGGCGACACCGTGCTGGTGCTCCGCGCGGGCAAGTTCGGCGAGCGCTGGGAGGAGATCTGCCGCGCGTACGGCGTCACCGTGATCCCGATGGACGCGCCCTTCGGCCAGACGGTGCCCGCGTCCGCCTTCGCCGAGGCGCTTCGCCGCCACCCGGAGGCGAAGGCGGTGCTGATGCAGCACAGTGAGTCGTCCACCGGCGTGCTCCACGACGTCAAGGGCATCGCGGCGGTCACCCGCACGACCCCGGTGATCCTGATCGTGGACGCGGTGTCGAGCCTCGGCATCGCCGACTTGCGCATGGACGAGTGGGGCGTGGACGCGGTGGTCGCGGGCTCCCAGAAGGGGCTGATGCTTCCGCCGGGTCTGTCGTTCTGTGCGCTCTCGGAGAAGGCGTGGGGTCACGTCAAGGTTTCGCGGCTCCCGAAGTACTACTTCGACATCGCGACCGAGCGGAAATTCGTGGCGAAGAACGAATGCCGCTTCACCCCGGCCGTCTCCATCTTCGTGGGACTGCGCGAGGTGCTGAAGATGATCGAGACCGAAGGGCTGCCGAACGTGTTCCGGCGCCACGAGCGGCTGGCCCGCGCCACGCGCTCCGGCGTGGAGGCCCTCGGGCTCGAGCTGTTTGCCAAGTCCGGGCCGAGCCCGGCCCTGACCGCGGTGGTCGCCCCGCGCGGGATCGACAGCGAGGCGGTGCTGTCCACCTACTCCACCTCCCAGAACATCACGATCGCGGGCGGGCAGGGGGAGATGAAGGGGCGCGTGTTCCGGCTCGGCCACATGGGCTATGTCGGCGACTTCGACGTGATCACCGCGCTCGCCGCGCTCGAGCAGGTCCTGCAGGAGCTCGGCTATCCCGTCGACTTCGGCGCCGCGGTCCGCGCGGCCCAGAAGGTCCTGGCCGAGCGCTGAGCATGATGCGGGTGCTGCTGCTTCGTCACGCGGAGACCGACTGGAATCGGGAGCGCCGCTTCCAGGGCTGGCGCGATAGCCCGCTCTCCGCCGTCGGCCGGGAACAGGCCGAGTCGGCGGCGCGGTTCCTGGCCGGCTCCCCGGTGGCCGCGGTCTGGTCGAGCCCGCTCGGGCGCGCGCGGGAGACCGCCGACCTCATCGCGGCCCCGCACCGGCTCGCGGTGCGCGAGGCGGAGGCTTTCAAGGAGATGGGCTTCGGGGAGTGGGAGGGGCTCACGCGGGACGAGGTGGCGGGACGCTTCCCCGGCGCGCTCCGCGCCTGGTCTGAGGCCCCGCACGAGGCCGCGTGGCCCGGCGCGGAGACGCTGGCGATGGTGCGCGACCGGGCCCTGGCGGGCCTCGAGGCGCTGCGGGCGGCGCACCCGGAGCAGACGGTCTGTCTCGTGTCCCACGGGATCACCTGCCGGGTGCTGATCCTGGAAGCGTTGGGGCTCGGCCTCGACCGCCTCTGGTCGCTCCAGCTCGCCTCCACCGGGATCTCGGAGCTCGAGTTCCGCGACGACTGGACCACGCTGCACCGGATGAACTCGCTCGTCCACCTGACCGACGTCGCGATCGCCTGAGGCCGCCGTGAGCGCGCCGCGCAAGAGCCCGCCGACTCAATTGCCCGCCCGACAACTACCAAAGGGCGCCAAGATCTATCTGCCCGACGAGGCGGCCCGCAAGCGGGCGGTCGAGGAGCGTCTCTTCGAGGTGTTCCGCCGCTGGGGGTACCGCGAGGTGGTCACCAGCGCGTACGAGTACTTCGACGTGCTCTCGCACGGGACGGACCAGGAGCTGCAGGAGCGGATGTTCAAGATGGTGGACCGGGAGAGCGGCCGCCTCCTCGCCCTGCGCGCGGACGTCACCCCCCAGATCGCGCGCATCGTGGCCACCCGGATGCGGGACGAGGGGCCGCTACCGCGAGTTCTACCAGGCCGGGGTGGAGCTGATCGGGCTGCCCAATCCCGAGGGCGACGCCGAGATGATCGCGATGACCGTCGAGGGCCTCCGCGCCCTGGGGCTCGAGCGCTTCCAGATCGACGTGGGCCAGACCGAGTTCTTCCGCGGCATCCTGGAGGACGTGGTCGCCGACCCCATCACCGCCCGGGAGCTGCGCGCGGCCCTGGGCCACAAGGACCTCTCCGCCCTCGAGCGCCTGGTGGGAGAGATGGCGGCGCCCGCGGCGGTGACCGAGCTGCTGCTGGCCCTGCCCACGCTCTACGGGCGCGGCGACGTGCTCGACCGCGCCGAGCGCCTGGTCAAGAACGGGCGGTCGGAGACCGCGCTCGCCAACCTGGCCGAGGTCTACCGCCTGCTGCGCGCCTACGGCCTCGCCGATTCGGTCCTCCTCGACCTGGGCGAAGTGCGTGGCTTCGACTACTACTCGGGCGTACACTTCGAGGCTTACGTGTCGGGGCTGGGCGCGCCGCTGGTCGGCGGCGGGCGCTACGACCAGATGCTGGCCCGGTTCGGCTACGACTGCCCGGCCACCGGCTTCGCGTTCGAGACCGGCCGGGCGCTGCTGGCGATGGCCTCGCAGGGGGCGGAGCCGCGGCTGCCCGGGCCGGCGGGACGCGGGGGCGGCGGTGGCGCGCGACATCATCAGCCGGCCGCTGGCCGAGTCGCTGGCCTACGCCCGGGGGCAGCACGCGGTGTGGGCGCTGATCATCGGGGCCGAGGGGACCGATCCCGACCGGGTGCGGATCCTGGATCTCCGGGCGGGCGCGGAGACGGCGGCGGAGCGGATGGTGACGTGTGGGGAGCTGCTCGCGGACCCGCGGCCGCATTTCCCGGGACTCGGAGAGGGACATGCCTAACATCGTGCTGGTGGGCGCCCAGTGGGGCGACGAAGGCAAGGGCAAGATCGTGGACGTGCTCGCGCCCCACGTGGGCGTCGTCGTCCGCTACCAGGGGGGGAACAATGCCGGCCACACCGTGGTGGTGGGCCGGGAGAAGTTCGTGCTCCAGTCCATCCCCTCCGGCATCCTGCATCCGGGTGTCCGCTGCGTGATCGGCTGCGGGGTGGTGATCGACCCGGCCTCGCTGATCGAGGAGATGGAGTCGCTGGTGCAGCGCGGGGTCTCGCTGGACGGCAACCTCTATATATCCAAGAACGCGCACCTGATCATGCCGTACCACCCGGCGCTGGACCGGGCCTCCGAGTCGCAGGCGGGCAAGCGCCGCATCGGCACCACCGGCAAGGGGGTGGGCCCCGCCTACGCCGACAAGGCGGCCCGGATCGGGATCCGCATGGCCGACCTGCTCGACGAGGAGCTCTTCCGGGAGAAGCTCGAGTTCAACATCCGGCAGAAGAATCGGCTCCTCCGCGAGATCTACGACGAGCAGACGTTCACGGTGGACAGCATCCTCGGCACCTACCTCCGCTACGCGGGCTGGCTCGCCCCGTACGTCACCGACACCGCGCTGCTCCTGCACCGGTGGATCGAGGCCGGTCACTCGATCCTGTTCGAAGGCGCGCAGGGGACCATGCTCGACGTCGACCACGGGACCTATCCCTTCATCACCTCCTCCAGCACGACCTCGGGCGGCGCCTCCACCGGCACCGGGGTCCCGCCCACCAAGATCAACGGGGTGCTCGGGATCTCGAAGGCCTACTGCACCCGGGTGGGCGGCGGCCCGTTCCCCACCGAGGTCTCGGGGGAGATGGCCGAGCTGCTGCGCGCCCGCGGCAACGAGTACGGCGCGGTGACCGGCCGGCCCCGCCGCTGCGGCTGGGCCGACGCGGTCGCGCTGCGCTACGCCGCGCGCATCAACGGGCTCGATACCATCGCGCTGACCAAGCTCGACGTGCTCGACAGCTGCGAGACGGTGCGGATCTGCGTGGGCTACCGGTACCGGGGCGAGGTGCTCACTGACTTCCCGGAGGAAGAGCGCATCTGGAGCACCGCGGAGCCGGTCTACGAGGAGCTCTCGGGCTGGCAGAGCTCGACCCACGGTCTGCGCGACTACGCGGCGCTGCCGTCCAAGGCGCGCGAGTACGTCGAGCGTCTGGCCGATCTGATCGGCGTGCCGTTCTCCCTCGTCTCCACCGGCCCGGTCCGCGACGAGACGATCCTGGTGAGCGACTCGGCCCTCACGCGCTGGTTCCCCGCCCTCCGGAGCGCGCTGCCCGCGCACTGAGGACACCCGGAGCATGGCGCTCAAGATCCTGATCGTCGACGACGAGGAGCCGGCCCGCCAGGGCCTCACCGCGCTCCTCGCCCGCTGGGGCTATGACGTGGACGAGGCGGGCGACGGCCAGGAGGCGCTCGCCAAGGCCGCCGCGGGCTTGCCCGCGGTCGTGCTCTCCGATCTCGTCATGCCCAAGATGGACGGCCTCGAGCTGCTCCGCGCCCTCAAGACCGACGTGCCGTTCACCTCGGTGATCCTGCTCACCGGGCAGGGGTCCATCGACACCGCGGTGACCGCGATGAAGGAGGGCGCCTACGACTACCTGACCAAGCCGGTGGACGTGGCGCGCCTGCGCCTGCTCATCCCGAAGGCGGCCGAGCGGGGCGAGGCGCTGCGCGAGGTCGCGATGCTGCGCCGCAAGCTGAGCCAGGTCTGGGGCATGGGGCGCCTGGTGGGCACCAGCGCGGGCATGCAGGAGGTGTATCGCCTGATCGAGGTGGCCGCGCCCACCACCGCGCCGGTGCTGATCAGCGGCGAGAGCGGCACCGGCAAGGAGCTGGTGGCCCGCACGCTGCACGACCTCTCCCCGCGGTCCAAGGGCCCGTTCGTGGCGGTGAACTGCGCGGCCATCCCGGAGACCCTGCTGGAGAGCGAGATCTTCGGCCACGAGAAGGGCGCCTTCACCGGCGCGCTCGAGCGGCGGCCCGGCTGCTTCGAGCTGGCGCACGAGGGCACCATCTTCCTCGACGAGATCGCGGAGATGAACCCGGGCACCCAGGCCAAGTTCCTCCGTATCCTGCAGGACGGCGCGGTGCGCCGGCTCGGGGGGCGGACCGAGATCCGGGTGGACGTGCGGGTGCTCGCCGCGACCAACAAGGATCCGGTGAAGGCCATCCAGGAGGGGACGTTCAGAGAAGACCTCTATTACCGCTTAAATGTCGTGAGCCTGGCGCTGCCGCCGCTGCGCGAGCGGCGCGACGACATCCCGGCGCTCGTGCAGGCGTTCATCGAGGAGTTCAACGGCCGCTACGACAAGCACATCCGCTCGCTGGACGAGGCGGTGCTGAGCGGGCTCGTCGCCCAGTCCTGGCCCGGCAACGTCCGCGAGCTGCGCAACACGCTCGAGCGCGCGATCATCGTCTGCGAGAGCGACACCATCCTCCCCAAGCACATTCCCCCGTCGCCGACCCTGCGCGTGGCCGATCTGGGTGACGGGCCCGACTCGGTGAGCTTCCGGGTGGGGACGAGCCTGGAGGACGCCGAGAAGGCCCTGATCCTGAAGACCCTCGCGGCCAACGGCAACAACAAGACGCGCGCCGCCGACGTGCTCGGCATCAGCCTCAAGACGCTGCACAACAAGCTCAAGGTCTACGGCGGCGGCTAGCATGCGTCTGCGGCTCGGGGTGCGCGGGCGGGAGGCGCTGGTCGTCAGCCTCCTCACCCTGCTCGTGGTCTCCACCGCCACCGCCATCCACCTCTCCCAGCTGAGCCGCGTGGTCGTGCAGGAGGCGGTGAAGCAGGCCGAGCTCATCGCCAAGCAGATCTACGCCCAGACCGGCCGCGCGCTGCAGCGCACGCCCGGGGCCGACCCGCTCATCGCGCTGCGGGAGGATCCGGAGCTGCGCAGCTTCCTCGACGCAAGCGTCGGCTACTCGCCACACCTGGTCTACGCGCTCGTCACCGACCATACCGGCACCGTGCTGCTGCACACCGAGCGGCAGAAGGAGGGCAAGCCGGAGCCGGAGCGCCCGAACCTGGACGGACTCCTGACGCTGGACACGCTGAGCCGCTTCTCCGCCCTCTACGCCGCCGGCCGCACCTACGAGACGGTGTTGCCGATGACCCTCAACGACCGGCTCTTCGGGTCCATCCGCCTCGGGGTGTCCACCACGCTGCTGCGCCGCGAGGTCACCAGCTCGCTCCAGCAGAGTCTCGCGGTGGCCGCGGTCGCGCTGCCCCTGGCGTGGCTGGCCGCGATGGTGTTGGCCCAGCTCACGGTCCGGCCGATCCGGGCGATCGTGGGCCAGGTGGACCGGATCCGCCGGGGCGAGCCGCTGGAGGCCACCCCGGTTGCGCTCGGCGCCGGTGACGAGTTCCAGGAGCTGTCCTCCCAGCTGACGCGCCTGGGGCGCGAGCTGCAGGCGGACCGGCTGTCGACCCTCAGCGAGAAAGCGCACCTGCAGGGGGTGGTCGACCAGCTCGAGGACGGGGTCATCTTCCTCAACCCGGAGCGGCACATCCTCTTCTTCAACCGGGCCGCGGAGGCCGTGGTGGGACTCACGCTCGAGCGCGCGGTCGGCCTGCCCATCCACGAGGTGCTGGATTCCGCGCATCCCCTGCTGCCCTTCGTGGATCAGGTGCTGGTCGGCGCCACCGGCATCCGCAACGCTACCGTGGTGCTGCCCCACGAGGGCCGCGACAAGGAGTTCCTGGTCTCCGCGTTCCACATGAAGGACGCGCACCGGGTGATGGGGGTGGCGGTACTCCTGAAGGACCTCGAGTCCGTCAAGACGGTGCAGTCGCTGGTCAGCTACTCGGCCAAGCTGGCCGCGCTCGGCCGGCTCACCTCGGGCGTGGCCCACGAGGTGAAGAACCCGCTCAACGCGATGATGATCCACGTCGAGCTGCTCAAGGAGCGGCTCGAGGACTCGGGGACCGAGGTCAACAAGAGCCTCGAGGTCATCGGCAGCGAGATCCGGCGGCTGGATCGCGTGGTGCAGGGGTTCCTCAAGTTCATGCGCCCGCAGGAGCTGACGCTCAAGCCGGTGGACCTCAACGCGATGCTCCAGAGCGTCTGCGCGCTGCTCGAGGCGGAGAGCCAGAGCCACGGCGTGCGCTTCGTCCTCGACCTGGCCGCGGACCTGCCGGTGGTGAGCGCGGACGAGGAGCTCCTGCGCCAGGCCTTCATCAACATCCTGCAGAACGCGGTGCAGGCCATGCCGGCCGGCGGCGCGGTACGCATCCGCACCCGCCCCGAGGAGCTTGGACAAGATCTTCAAGCTCTACTACACGAGCAAGGTGGGGGGCAGCGGCATCGGGCTCTCGGTGGTGTACCGCATCGTGCAGCTCCACGACGGCACGATCGAGGCGAAGTCCGAGCCCGGGCGAGGGACGGCCATGATCGTCCGCCTGCCGCTGCGATGACGCGCATGCGCGGGCCGATCTGGCTCCTGCTCACCGCCGCGACGCTCGGCGGCTGCGCGAGCACCAGCGCGTTGCTGGTGCCCGCGCCGGTCATGGCGCCGCCGCGCGCCGGATCGCCCGCGGACGAGGAACTCGCGGCACGGTCGACTCCGGCGGTGAAGGAGCCTGTGCCCGCGCCGGCGCCACCCCGGCCGACCCCCCCGACGCCACTCGCGATCCCGCCTCCGACCACGCCGACCACGCCCGCCACGCCGCCCGCGCCGACCCCCCCGCCGCGCAGCGCGGCGATTCCGCGTGAGCCGCCGGTGCTGGCCCCGCAGGCCAGCGCCGAGGAGGAGCAGCGCCTCAAGACGCAGGCCGAGCGCCGTATCGAAGGCACCGAGAAGCTCGTGCAGCGGATCGATCCGGCCCGGCTGCCCCGCGAGCAGCAGGAGAACTACCGGACCATCCAGAGCTTTCTGGTGAAGGCCCGCGAAGCGCTCTCGACGCGCGACGTGCAGCGCGCGTTCACGCTGGCCGACAAGGCCTACTTCCTGGCCGACGAGATGTCGAAAGCGCCCCGGTGACCGAGGCGTGTAAGCCTTTCCGTCTCCGGTAAGTCTTACCGACTCGCGCCTCGATCTACGACCATCAAAGTTCCTACTGCATAAGGTTTTATGCGGGCCGGCGCTGATGGCATGGGGGTTGCCGCATTATGCCCGGACTTTCAGCACTCGCGCGAGGGGAGGCCATCATGCGCAGCGCATTCCTGGGAATCACGCTGGGTCTGGGCGCGCTCACCGCGGCTTGCACGATCGATCCGCCGGCTGGGACGCCGGCACCTCCGATGGCGGGAGTGCTCGAGCCGGGGCCGCGCGAGGCCACCTTCGGCCGCACCGGGGACGAGGTCGTCAACAACCCGCAGCTCCGGGACCGGATCCGCAACCTCTTCGGCGCGGACTGGACGCCGGCCGCGGAGGGCCGCGGCAAGATCGCGAAGGGCGCCGCTGCCTATTTCGGTCGCACCGAGCCGCCGCGCGGGGTGCGAGTGGGCGACGCGAACTACGTGGCGGTCACCGGATGCGTGCCCGCGAGCTGCGGCAGTGAGCGCATGCTGCTGCTGATCCAGGAAGGCGGCGAGGGGCTCCTGGCCCGGCTGGACGAGGGCGGCTTCTCGCATTACTACGCCTACGGGGGCAGCTGGGGGCTCGCCGGCACGACGGCGCAGATCCTCGACAGCGCGCTGCGGGCGCTCGCGCGTACAGGCGACCCGTACCCGCGGGCCTGAGGCGACCCGACCCTTGACCGGCTCCCGCTCGACCGATATGCTGGCCCTTGCCTATTTGGTCCCGCTGTCCTCGCTGGTTGCCTGTGCCATGTCGATACTGAGCGCGAGAATGGTCTCGGCGGTACTGGCGACGCCCCGCAGGCCGGAGGGCGGCGCGTGAGCGACCTCGCCCGTCTCCTCGCCTGGGCGGAGGAATCGCTCGCCGGGCCCGGCAGCATCCTGCTCATGACCGACTACGACGGCACCCTGACCCCCATCGTCGACGATCCGGCCGACGCGATCCTGGCCGCGCAGACCCGCGAGGATCTCGCGCGTCTCGCCCGCTCCCCCCGGGCGCGGGTGGCCGTGATCTCCGGGCGCGGTATCGAGGATCTCCGGGCCCGCGTCGCGCTGGACGACGTCATCTACTCGGGCTGCCACGGGCTCGAGATCGAGGGACCGAACCTGCTCTTCCGCCATCCGGACGCCCTGGCCCAGCAGGCCATGCTGTGGGCGGTGGGGGACGTCCTGGTCCGCCACGCCCCCTCGGTGACCGGGATGCGAGTGGAGACGAAGGGGCTCGCGGTGGCCGTCCACTATCGGCACGTGGCCGCCGACGAGATCCGCCGGGTGGAGATCGAGCTGGCGCGCGCGATCAGCGAGCAGGGCGGGCGCCTCAAGATCTTCCACGGCAGCAAGGTGATCGAGGTGCTGCCGCAGGTGGCCTGGACCAAAGGGGAGTGCGCGCAGTGGATCCAGGAGCGCCTGCGCGCGAGCTTGCCCGAGCCCGCGCTCTGGCTCTACATGGGCGACGACTGGACCGACGAGCACGCCTTCGAGGTGCTGAGCGGCCAGGCCCTCACGATCCGGGTCGGCGACGTGGTGCCCGCGTCCAAGGCGGCCTACCGGCTCAACGACGTCGCCGAGGTCCACCAGCTCCTGGCCCTGCTCGCCGACGGGGTCACCGTGGAGAGCCGGGCATGAGGTTCCAGCTCCGGCTGGTCGCGGCCCTCTGGGTGGCCTCGCTCCTGGTCATCGGGGTCTTCGCCTACCTGCAGGGCGTCGAGGAGCGGCAGCGGCTGGTCGGCGAGCTCGACCGGCGCGCCGCCCTGGTGAGCGAGAGCCTCAAGGAGGTGCTGGACCCGGCGCTGGCCCGCGGGGGCAACAAGGCCCAGATCGACCGGCTCATCAAGAAGTTCAGCAAGCCGGACCTGGACCTGGCCGTCTTCGACCGCGTCGCCTCCCTGATCTCGGTGACGCCGAACGTGGGCAAGCAGATGGAGACGCCGCCCCCCGAGGTGACGTGGGCGCTCACGTCGGGCGCGGTGCAGACCGGGTTCCGCACGCTTGACGGCAAGACGCTCTACGTCTACGCGGATCCGATCCTGCGCGACGACAAGGCCGCCGGGGCCCTGGTGGTCTTCCTCGACGCCTCGGACCTCAGGGTCGCCGAGTGGGAGCGTTGGCGCTTCAATGCGGTCCGCTTCCTGGTGCTGGCCGTGGTGCTGGCGCTGATGGCGCTGCTCGTCGTGCGCATGAGCCTGACCCAGCCGCTGGCCAAGATGGCGCGCTGGACCAAGGCGGTGCGGCGCGGCCACGCCATCGACCCGCCCGAGATGCCGGACGAGAGCCTCTTCGGCCCGATCGCGCGCGAGGTCTCGGTGCTGGCCAAGAATCTCCAGCGGGCGCGGGCCGCCGCCGAGGAAGAGGCCGCCCTGCGTCTCATCGGCCAGACCCTGTGGACGGAAGAGCGCCTCAAGCAGTTCGCCAAGATGCGGCTCGGCGAGCGGCCGCTGGTGGTGGTCTCCAACCGCGAGCCGATCAGCCACGTCTGGAAGGACGGCCGGATCCAGGTCGTCACCCCGGCCAGCGGCCTCGTCACCGCGATGGACCCGGTGATGCGCGCCTGCGGCGGCATCTGGGTCGCCCAGGCCAGCGGCGACGCGGACCGGGAGACCGCGGACCCGCGGGGCCGCCTCCGCGTGCCCCCCGATGACCCGCGCTTCACGCTCAAGCGCCTCTGGCTCACGCCGGAGGAGGAGGCGGGGTACTACTACGGCTTCTCCAACGAGGGGCTGTGGCCGCTCTGCCACATCGTGCACAACCGGCCTCTCTTCCGACCGGAGGACTGGGCGCACTACCGGGCGGTGAACGAGAAGTTCGCGGCCGCGGTGCTCGAGGAGATCGCGGGCACCGAGTCGCCCATGGTGCTGATCCAGGACTACCACTTTGCGCTCCTGCCCGGGCTCATCAAGCGCGAGCGGCCGGACGCGCGCACCGCGATCTTCTGGCACATCCCGTGGCCGAACTTCGAGGCCTTCTCGATCTGCCCGTGGCAGGACGAGCTGCTCTTGGGCATGCTGGGCGCCGACCTGATCGGCTTCCACACCCAGTACTACTGCAACAACTTCCTGGACACGGTACTCGCGGGCAGCACGTGACCTCGGTGAAGCCGTTCCCGATCAGCGTGGCCCCCGGCTTCGTGGACAACCCGCCCACGACGTCCCGGCAGGCGCTCCTGGAGAGCCTCGACACCACCGCCGAGTTCCTCGGGGTCGGGGTGGAGCGGCTCGACTACACCAAGGGCCTGCCCGAACGGTTCCGGGCGCTGGGCCGCTTCTTCGAGCGCTTCCCGGAGTACCGCGAGCGGGTGGTCTTCGTGCAGCTCGCCGCCCCGAGCCGCAGCACCATTCCGCGCTACCAGGCGCTAGAGGCCGAGGTGGACGCGGCGGTGCAGGAGGTCAACGGGACGTACCAGACCAAGCGCTGGAAGCCCATCCTCTACTTGAAGCGCCACCACGAGCACCGCGACATCTGGCCCTACTACCGTCACGCCGACTTCTGCATGGTGACCTCGCTGCACGACGGCATGAACCTGGTGGCCAAGGAGTTCATCTCGGTGCGCGACGACGAGGAGGGGGCGCTCATCCTGAGCCAGTTCACCGGCGCGTCGTCCGAGCTGCGGGACGCCATCCTGGTGAACCCCTACGACGTGGATGGCATGGCCGACGCCATCCGCACCGCGGTCGCGATGCCGAGCGACGAGCGCCGGGCGCGCATGGGCCGCATGCGCGAGAGCGTGCGCGAGCACAACATCTACCGGTGGGCGGGGCTGCTGCTGAGCGAGCTCGAGCGGATCCCGGAGACCCCGTCCCCCACCCCCGAGCACGCGGCCTGGGAGAAGAAGTAAAAGTAAGAAGGGGGAAGGGACGTGAGTCCCTCCCCCCTTGGTAGAGCCTTACCGGTTCTGCTTAGTCCTGATCCACCATCATCTTGACGGTGACCCGGCGCTTCTTCTCGTCCGGCGTCTCCTTGGCCGTGATGGGCCCGAGGCCCACCGCCTGCACCCGGGAGAGCGGAACGCCCTTCTCGACCAGGAAGCGACGCACCGCCTCGACCCGACGCTGGCTCAGCCCGTAGTTGTAATCCACGGTGCCCTTCGGATCGGTGTAGCCGCCCAACTCAACCACGAGGGTCGGGTTGCCCTGGAGCTCCTTGATCACGCCCAGCAGGGCCGTCTGCGCCCCGTCGGTGAGCTCGGCCTTGTCGAAGCCGAAGTAGACCTCGAGGGTGTCGGCCGTCTTCTGGTTGTAGCGGTTCGACCACAGGCGGCTCAGGCGCGTGTCCACACCCTCGGCCTTGGTCATCGCCGCGTCGGCCCGGCTGCGGGCATCGGCCACGGCGCCCTCCAGGCTCTTCACCTGGGTGGTCACGCCCTTGACCTCGGTGTTGACACCCTCCACCTGGCCCTCGACCTTCACGAAGCGCTGGTCGATCTCGACGTCCTTCTTGGCGAACATGTCGCGCACGAAGCCCTTCGTGGCGCAGCCCGACACCAGCAGGACCGCCACTGGTAGCAGCACGCCGATCTTCATCACGTTCCGCATGTACCCGCCTCCTATGTTGTGGAGCGTTGACCGACCTATGACAACGAATCGCGAACCTGCCTTCGGGAGCAACAAACAAGCCAGGTGGCCGAAGGAGGGAGGGCCGAGGCGTGGTGCGTCATTTCGCGTGGTCTAGCCTTTAGTTACAAGACATTGCCTCCAGCGACGACATCGCGCGTGCGGGCCGGAACGCGTCGATTTACCGATCAACGTTACACGGTGCGTGTAAGCGTTACACCCCCTAGTGGACCGGGGCCGGCATGTGGATGTAGAGCTCCTGCTTGCTCGGCTTGGCCCCGGCCAGGGGGCGGGGCGGCCGCATCTCGTACCGGACCGGCTGCTGGTGGTCGGCATACTGCCGCTCGGGGTTGTAGACCGTGCTGAACTTCCACAGCATGCGGAGGTAGTTGGTCTGGCCCCGCGCCGCGGCCTGGAGGGCCGCCCCGCCATACTTCCGGACCGCGCCCCAGCCCAGGTGCTTGCGGTTGAGCACCGCCTGGGTCCGGACCAACTCCTCGTAGAAGCGCTTGAGCGGGAGCTTGGTGGGCAGGACGGCATGCTGCACATCGAACAGACGGTAGTCGCGGGAGGTGAGCTGCCGCGACTCGGTCAGCCAGAGCTCGGTGCCGGGGTAGGGGGTGGCCACCGTGAAGTGGACGACCTCGGGCACGGTGAGCGCCCAGTCGCGCACCTGAGCGAACCGGGCCTCGTCCCAGCTCGGGTCCGCGATGATGTTGATGGCCACGGTGAGGCCGAGCGACCGGGCGATCTCGAGCGCGCGTAGGTTCTCGTTCAGGGTCACCCGCTTGCGGTGCAGCCGGAGGGCGTCGTCGTCCAGGGCCTCGATCCCGAGGAACATGTAATAGAGCCCGAGCTTCTTCCAGTACGCGAACAGCTCCTGGTTCTTGATCAGCACGTCGCAGCGTGTCTCCAGGTAGTACTGCTTGCGGATGCGCCGGCGATCGATCTCGTGGGCGATCGCGAAGCCGTGCTCCGCCTGGATGAAGGCCACGTCGTCCACGATGAACACGTTCGGCTCGCGGATGCGCGCGAGATCCTCCCCCGCCGCTTCCGCGGAGCCCTTCCGGTAGCTGCGCCCGTAGAAGGTCCACGCGCTGCAGAACGAGCAGTCCCACGGGCAGCCGCGCGTGAACTCGATTGAGGCGCAGGGATCGAGCACGCCGATGAAGTACTTGTGACGGCGTCGGGTGAGGTGGCGCGCGGGCAGGTGCAGGTCGAGGTCCTTCAGCAGGGTCGGGCTCGGGCCCGCGCCGTGGCGGGTGACCACGCCGGGCAGGGTCTCGAGCTTCGGGTCGCCGATGGCCTCGAGCACGAGCGGCGCGATGACCTCGCCCTCGCCGCGGACGATGCAGTCGATGGCGCCGTCCGCGTGGTCGAGGAACTCGGCCGCGATGAAGGACGCGCTGTGGCCGCCCACGAACACGAAGGCGGAGCCGCGCCGAGCCTTGGTCTCCTTGGCGAGGTCCACCACTTCCGGGACGTTCGCCAGGTAGTTCACCGAGAACCCCACCGCCTGCGGCGCGAACGTCTCCACCTCGTGCCAGTAGTCGGCGTGCGTGAAGACCTGCAGGTCGATGAGCCGCACGTCGTGACCGGCGGACTCGATCGCGGCGGCCACCCGCTCGAGTCCGAGCGGCTCGAGCCGCAGGTAGAGCTCCGAGTACATCAGGGGGCTCGGGTGCACCAGAAGCACTCGCATCTCGTCACACCTCCACGCGAGGATTTTCACGCAGCATACGGCAACCGAGCGCGGGCCGCCTCAGTCGTTCGCGTGTGGGGCTGCTCGTTAAGTCCGCGTCGCGAAGAAAAAATTACCGGTTTCGATGTAACGCTTACACAACAAGTGTCAGTGTACTGACGCGCGCCGTCTACGTAGATGCCCGGTAGAACTCGCTAACTGATCGTAATTCCGAGCTTCCCCGGGTCCCGGCGCGCCCCTTCCGCTTGGCACCGCGGTTGCCTAAGGAACCGGAGATTCACTGGACATGGCCAGATTCGGACTGAATCGCGACGCCGAGCCGGAGGGACGAGACCGGTTGCTGCTGGTCGATCCCTACGGGACGAGCCGCGAGGGCCTGGGCGCCGCGCTCCGGGTCGGCGGGTTCGCCGTCGAGACGGCCGCGGGAAGCTCGGAGGCCATCCGCAAGGTCGGCGTCGGCGAGTTCGACCTGGCCATCATCGATCTGGACCTGCCGCCGGCTCACGGGATCGCGGAGGACGGCTGGGACCTGGTGCGCATCCTGCGCGGCGCGAACCCGGCGCTCCTGATGATCCTCATCGCAGCCGAATGCCACCCCGACACGCAGGCCGAAGCGGCACGGTACGGTGCCGCCCACCTGCTCGAGAAGCCCATCAGCCCGCGCGAGCTGCGGAGCATCGTCCGCAACCTGCGCCCGGAGACCACCCCCGTATGAAGCGCGCGTCGATCGGATTCGGTATCATCGTCACCTTCTTCCTCCTCGCGATGTTCCTGATGGCCGACGCGGAAGTGACGCCGGTGGACGACCCGGCGCTGGTCTCGGCGAGCGCCCCCGCCCGCTAACCCTCCAGTCCCCCCTGCTCAAGCCTGGGCAGGGGCCGCCGTCTGCGGTACCATTCCTCCCGTGGCTGAACCGAGTCTCTGGCTTCTCGCGCTACTGGCGGGCTGGGTGATCGGCGCCCTCTTCGTCGGCATGGTGGGTGGCGCCACCCGGGGCGTGCAGGGCTTCTTCGTCTGGCTGCTCGCCGCCCTCATGTTCTCGCCGCTGCTCGCCATGCTCGGGCTCATCGCGGTCCTGCTGGGCGATCTCGTGCGCGAGGTCGAGATCAAGGCCATTCACGGCTCGGCCGAGCTGCCCACGCGCTCGGCGTCGGGCCGCTTCGCGCACCTGGCGGGCGAGGACTAGGAGAACGACGCATGGCGACGACGATCGGGCTGCTGCATCCGGGGGACATGGGCGCGGTGGTGGGCGCGTGCGCGCGGGCCGCTGGACAGCGCGTGCTCTGGGCCTCCGCGGGGCGGAGCGCCGACACCCGCGCGCGTGCGACCGCGGCGGGCCTGGAGGACGCGGGCACGGTGGCCAAGGTCCTCGCGGGCAGCGACGTGGTGCTCTCGATCTGCCCGCCCCACGCCGCGCTCGACCTCGCCCGCGAAGTCGCGGCCCAGCGCTTCGCCGGCCTCTTCGTGGACGGCAACGCGGTCGCGCCGGCCACCGCGCGGGAGATCGGGGCCATCGTCGAGGGGGGCGGGGCCACCTTCGTGGACGGCGGCCTCATCGGCCCGCCCCCGCGCGCGGCCGGCTCGACGCGGCTCTACCTCTCGGGCCGCGAGGCCAAGCGCGCGGTCGCGCTCTTCGAGGGCAGCGCGCTCGAGGCGATCGCGGTCAACGACGTGCCCGGGGCGGCCTCCGCGCTCAAGATGGTCTACGCCGCCTTCACCAAGGGGACGTCCGCGCTGCTGATGGGCGTGCGCGCGCTGGCCGCGAGCGAAGGCGTGGACGACGCCCTGCTCGCCGAGTGGCACCGCTCGCAGCCCGAGCTCCCGAAGAAGTCGGAGGCGGCCGCGCGGGACAACGCGCGCAAGGCCTGGCGCTTCGTGGGCGAGATGGACGAGATCGCGGCGGCCTTCGAGGCCGCCGGCCTGCCCGGCGGCTTCCATCAGGCCTGCGGCGAGATCTACCGGCGGCTCGCCGACTTCAAGGACGCGACGACGCCGCCCGCGATGGCCGACCTCGTCGAGCCCCTGACGCGGCCGCGCCGGAAGTAGCCGCCTCGCGCGGCCCCCGTTTGCCTCTTCGATCGAGTCGATGAACCGGCGCGCCTTCATCTCGGCGGTTACGCTCGGTGTGGGGGCCTGGCATCGCACCGTCCAGGCCCAACAGCCGGGGAAGGTGTACCGGGTCGGCCACCTGGCGGCCACCGCCCCGTCCCCGCAGAACACCAGCCTCCTGGCCGCGTTTCATTCGGAGCTCCGCGAGCGCGGGTGGGTGGAGGGACGCAACATCACGTTCGAGTATCGGTGGGCGGGGGGACGATACGATCGGCTTCCGCACCTGGCCGCCGAGCTGGCCGACGCGAAGGTTGACCTGATCGTGGCGGGGGGGACGCCCAACGCGCTGGCGGCCCGCAACGCGAGCCAGACCATCCCCATCGTGATGGTCGGCGCGACCACGCCGGTGGAGATGGGCCTCGTGAAGACCCTGGCGCGCCCCGGCGGGAACGTGACCGGCGTGACGATCGACGTGGACCCCGAGCAGGCGGCCAAGCTCGTGGAGCTCATGGTCGAGATTCCCGGCGTGTCGCGCATCGCCCTCCTGTCGAGCCCAAGCTATCCCGGCGGAGCGCGCTACCGGAGCGAGATCGAGCGCGCCGCCCTCGCCCGGCAGCGTGCCATTCGCTTCATCGACGTGCTCCGCCCCGAAGACTTCGACCAGGCGTTCTCCGCGATTCGCCAGATGACACCCTCCGAAGGGCTCATCGTGATGGCGGATCAGCTCGTGCAGACCCGCGGTGTGGACATCGCCCGACTCGCGACCGGGAGGAAGGTGGCGACCGTCTTCGGCGGTCCCGGCCGACCGTTCGTCGCAGCGGGCGGCCTCATGTCGCAATCCGCAGATTCCGACCGATACTGGCGACAGGCCGCGACCTACGTCAACCGGATCCTGAAGGGCGCGAGTCCGGCCGATCTACCGGTCGAGCAACCGACCAGCTTCGAGCTGGTCATCAACCTCAAAACCGCCAAAGGCCTCGGGCTGACCCTCCCGCAGGCGCTTCTGCTGCGCGCCGACCACGTGATCGAGTGACGGGCTCGGCACGGCGGCCCTCGTCTTCGCGTTCCTGTTGGCCGATAGGGCCTTCGCCGCTGGTCTACTCCATGGAGGAGTAAATGGCCGATGCGGTGACGGCATCTACCAGTGCAGCAGCACCGGGAGGCGAGCATGATCGCCTCGATCTACACGCCGCGGAATCAGGGGGAGAAGCTGGCGGAAGTGAGTCGCCTATCCTCGTGTGGTCTCCCAAGCCCAGAGCCACGCGTTCGACAGGCGAACTTGGCGCGCCCTCGGAACCGTCTCAAGAGGCGGCGGCGCGATGCTGAGTCCCGTGAAATGGAATACGACACCATCGCGGTCGATCCGCCAGACGATTGCGTCTAGCGCCCTGGAGTGCGCATGCGGTGGGGACAGCGAGTGCAGATGTCCCTTCGTGCCCACCTTGAACAGGCCGGTGGAGCACCCCGTGGCGCCGTCCGGACTGCTCATGTCGCCAAAGGGGAACTTCGCCCACCCGTCACGATGTACCGCGGGCAAGAGCATGCCAATCGAGTATTGGCAGGCATCGTGCCAGCCAGAACTCCAGACTTTCCGTGGTGTTACATACTGTGCATGTCCTGCGCTCGGCACGACACCTCCTAACATGGGAGTTCCGATGCTCCATTTGCCCTCCTCCCTTAGGAGCACCAAAAACCCTGATGGCGAGGGAGACGCCTCGGGCGATTGGCCAAATCGCGAACCGAGAGAGAACGCGGCGACGGCCGCGGCTTCAGCACAAAGTGGTAGAATCGGCCGCGAGTTCCGCGTACGTGCTTGAAGAGCCGTTAGCTCAGTTGGTAGAGCACCTGACTTTTAATCAGGGGGTCCTCGGTTCGATCCCGAGACGGCTCACCAGTTCAGAGTAGCCCTTCGACTTCACCACCACCGACGGCGATATGCCAGAC
>WNFK01207944.1_pt1 | contig 19005 bp, 15 predicted proteins | sample 5400281 | NCBI WGS metagenome assembly WNFK01 (sample SAMN13153350, study PRJNA577476) | soil metagenome | isolation source: 20 cm soil on Douglas fir-dominated hillslope | place: USA:California | collected 2013-09-17 | reverse complement strand
CTGCAGCTTCCGGTGTCGTCGTGGCTTCAGTTCAGTATCGAGATGCCCGTCGTCCTGTTCGAGCCGAGCGAAGGATCGGCGACCGCGGGCGCCGGCGACCTCCTGCTGGCCGGTCAAGCGATGGTATGGACGCCGCGCGCGTGGCCCGGGGAGGTCGACCTGGGCCTCGAGCTGACACTGCCGAGCGGTAGCTCGAAGGTCCTGGCCGGCTCCACCGCCCTGCGTCCGTTCGCGGCGGCCGGCGCGAAGCTGGGCCCGTTCGACGTCATCGGCAACCTGAGCTACCAGTGGGTGCTCGATGGGCCGCTCGCGGACAGCGAGCTATTCCAGGTCACGGTGGCCGGCGGTTATCGCGTGCGCTGGATCGCGCCGTTCGCGGAGCTGACGCTGCTGAAAGCCGTGCGCGGGCTCGAGGACCTGCGCCCGCAGGTGAGCGTGCTCCCGGGCGTCGAATTCTTCCTGCCCTGGAATCTCAGCCTCTCGGTCGGGGTGCAGCTGACGCTCGGTCCAGCGCGATTCTTCGACCAGCGAGTCCTCAGCTTATTGAAGTGGCAGTTCTGAGGACTCCGGGCGATCGCGCGGGGAGCTACTCGCCCTTGAGGCGAGGATCGAGCAGGTCGCGCAGGGCGTCGCCCATCAGGTTGAAGGCCAGCACCGCCACCATGATGGCGAGCCCCGAGAACGTCGTCAGCCACGGGCAGCACTTGATGTACTGGCGGCCCTCGCTGAGGATGTTGCCCCAGCTCGGCGTCGGCGGCGGGATGCCGAGCCCGAGGAAGGACAGGCCCGCCTCGGTGCGAATGGCGGTGGCGATGTAGAGGGTGGCCACCACGACCAGCGCGTAGAGGGCGTTGGGGAACACGTGACGGGCCATCACGCGGAGCTGGCCGCTGCCGAGGGCGCGCGCGGCCAGGATGTAGTCCTGCTCGCGGATCGTCAGGGCCAGGCTCCGGGCCAGCCGCACGAAGTTCGGCGTCAACGCGACGCCGATGGCCAGCATCTCGTTCACCAGCGAGCCGCCCAGCGCCGTCACGATGATCAGCGCCAGCAGGAGTGTCGGGAACGCCATCAGCATGTCGGCGCCCCGCATGATGAGCATCTCGACGCGGCCCCCGATGACGCCGGCCACGATGCCCAGCGGCACGCCGAGCGCGAAGCCGAACATCACCGAGACCAGCCCGACCTCGAGCGAGACGCGCGCCCCCCAGATGATGCGGCTCAGCAGGTCTCGGCCGAACTCGTCGGTGCCGAGCAGGTGGCGATCGAGCACCCCCGGTCCCTTCAGCACCGCATCGGAGAACTGGGCCGACGGGCTCAGCGGCGCGATCAGCGGCGCGGCCGCGGCCACGACGATCATGGTCATCGCCAGGGCGAGCCCGATGCTGATCGGCAGCCACCGGCGCAGGCGGCCGCGGGTCGTGCTCCGCGGCTCCTCGGCGGCCCTGAGACCGGCCAGGTCGACCGGATCGGCTCGGCGAACGACGGCCATCGAGTCTCCTCGGCTCTCGGCTAGCGGAAGGTGATCCGCGGATCGACGACCGCGTACATCAGGTCGACGACCAGATTGACCACGATGATGATCATGGTGAACACCGTGATGGCGCCCTGGGCCAGTGGATAGTCGCGCGCGCCGATGGCGTCGACCAGCATCTTGCCGAGGCCGGGCCGCGTGAACACCGTCTCGGTGAGCACGGTGCCGGTCAGGGCGATCGCCACGAAGATGCCGATGATGGTGAGCAGCGGAACCATCATGTTACGCAGCGCGTGCTTGTAGACGACCAGGCGCTCGCGCTGCCCCTTGGCGCGGGCGGTCCGGATGTAGTCCTGGCTGATCACCTCGAGCATCGCCGAGCGCGAGAGCCGGCTCACCGTGGCGGCCAGGGTGAAGCCGAGGGCGAGCGCCGGCAGCGTGAGGTGATGGAGCACGTCCCCCACCGCCCGCAGGAAATCCCGGGGATAGGTGAAGACCTCGCCCGAGCCGATCATGGCGATGACGCCGTCGAGGTCGCCGCCGCCGATCAGCGGAAAGAGATCCAGGTGGAGCGAGAACACGATGAGGAGCAGGATCCCCAGCCAGAACACCGGCATCGAGAGCCCCAGGAGCGCGATGATGCGCAGCGGATAGTCGATCAGCGGATTGCGGCGCTTGAGGGCCGAGACGATGCCGATGGGAATGCCGACCAGCGCCGCCACGACCGCGCTGGCCATGACCAGCACGAACGTGTGGGGGAACATGCGCGCGATGTAGTCGCTGACCGGATAGCCCTGGCGGAATGACTTGCCGAAATCGAACTGGACCGAGCGCCAGAGATAGTCCACGTACTGCACCGCCAGCGGGCGGTCGAGCCCGAGGTTCCTGGTGCAATCGGCCAGCGCCCCGCTGGTCGCCTGGTCGCCCATCATGGCGACGCACGGGTCGCCGGGCAGGATGCGCATCGCGATGAACACGATGCTCATGGCCCCCAGCAGCATGGGGACGGCGATCAGCAGGCGGCGCAGCACGTACTGGAACATCGCCTAGCCCCGTCGGCTCAGTTGAGCACCTTGAGCATCTCCGGGTAGTTGTAGCTGTAGTGCAGCGAGAACTCGCCGTAGTTGGGATCGAACGGCGCGCTCACCCGCTTGGGGTTACGGGCCCACTGGTTCGGCACGTCCTGCAGCGGCAAGCACACCAGGTCCCGCTCGAGCCGCTTCTGCGTCTCGGCGTAGATGGCCGCCCGCTTCTTCACGTCCCGCTCCACGCGGCCGGCGGTCAGCAGGTCGTCCATCCCCTTGTAATGGGCGAAGTTGGTCCCCTTGTTGCCGGTGACCGGATCGGGAATCTCGGTGGACTCGAAGAACAGGGACAGCCAGGGGTCGGCGTCGGTGATGCGCGTGCCGCCGTAGAGCACGAAGGGGTCGAGGTTCTTGCGGATGTTCTCGTGGTAGGTCGCGTGCTCGACCACCTGCAACTCGACGATGATACCGACCTTCCGGAGCTGCTCCTGGGCCAGCGTCAGGACCTTGGGATAGAAGAAGGACTTGCTGATGAAGAAGTTCTTGATCGTGAAGCCGTTCGGATGGCCGGCCTCGGCCAGGAGCTTCTTGGCCAGCTCCGGGTTGTACTCCGGGAACTTCATCGAGACGTGGCCGAAATAGCCGGGCGGCACGCAGCTGGTGGCCAGCCGCGCCAGGTCACCCGGGTACATGGTTTCCTTGATGGCCTTGCGGTCGATCGCGTGCATGAACGCCTTCCGGACCCGGATGTCGTCGAAGGGCGGCTTGGTCATGTTGATGTAGAACCGCTCCTGCCCGCCGGGTCCGCGGCGGTCGATGATCGCGCCCATCTTCTTGACCTGGTCCGCGAAGTCGGCGGTGACCGCCTCCGGGTAGAGCAGGTCGAACGTCCCCTTCTCGAGGCCGATCAGCTTGGTGGCGTCCTCCGGCACGTCGAACCAGTTCACCTCGTCGATCTGCGGCTTGCCGGCGTTGAACTTGTCGAACGCCTTCAGGACGATCTTCTCGCGTGGCGAGTGCCGGTCGAAGTAGAAGGGGCCGGTGCCGACCGGGTTCCACTTGAACCCGTCGCCGAGCTTCTCCATGGCCTTCTTCGACACGATGTAGCCCTGCTGATAGCCGACCATCCGGAGCAGGAAGATCGGATCGAAGGCCTTGAGCACGATCTGCACGGTGTGCGGGTTCACGATCTCGATCGACTTGATCACGTCGAGGTTGACGCCGTAGCGGGTGCCGGGCGCCTTGCTGATCTGGCGCTCGAAGCTGAACTTCACGTCCTCGGCGGTCATCTCACCGTAGCCCTTGTGGAACTGCACGCCCTTCTTGAGCTTCATCGTCCAGATGGTGCCCTCGGGCGAGAGCGTCCAGCTCTCGGCGAGATCCGGCTCCACCTCGGACGTCGTGACCTTGCCGTCCTTGATGGCGAAGCGCGTCAGCCCCCGGAACATGAACCGCGAGATGGCCTGGCTCTGTCCGAGCGTGCTCGAGTGGGGGTCGAGGGTATCCGGCTCCTTGGCGGCGATGTTCAGGATCTTCTTCTGGGCATCCGCGTCGGGCGCCTGGACGAGCCCGACGATCGTGAGCGCCGACAGCACGACGAGGCACGTAGCGAGCCACGCGAAGCGCGACATAGAGTTCTCCCCGTTTGTCGAGCGAAGCTTGGGTAAGCGGGACAGGATCCCGCGCGTTGTCACGAGCATCGAAGACCACCACGCCGAACGCGATTCGAGCATGGCCACCTCGGTCAACCGGGGCGGCGCGGTGCGGCGCCGCCCGGCCCTGCTTCGAGATTGGGCGATACGATATACCCACCGCTCCGCCGCGACAAGACGGGGCGTCCGGCCGGCGGCGCTACGTCTTCAGGCCCTCAGACGCCGGCCCGGCGCATGAGTCCGGCACCGCGGTCGAGCGCGGGCAATACCTCGTCGGCCTTCGCCGGATTCAGGTTGAAGACCAGGCGCGCCACACCGGCGTCGCGGTAGCGCTTGATCAGGTCGAGGTCCTCGGCGACGCCGAAGACCGTGATCGGCAGGCTCGCCGGATCGCGGCCGGACTCGGCGACGAGCTTCTTGAAATCCGGCAGAAGCCCGAGGACGTCGCCGTACTCGGGCCGCCGCGCGTGCGGCATCCAGCCGTCGCCGTAGGCGATCGCCCGCCGCGCGCCGTAGGGAAACGCCCCGCCCACGATCACCGGCGGGTGCGGCTTCTGCACCGGCTTCGGCCAGGTCATCATGGGCGGAAATTTCACGAACTCGCCGTTGTACTCCGGCTTCGACTTGGTCCAGATCGCGCGCATCGCCTCGACGCGCTCGCGCATCACCTTGAAGCGCGACTTGAAATCCGTCCCGTGATCCTGCATCTCTTCCGCGTTCCAGCCCGCCCCGATGCCGAAGAGAAATCGTCCGTTCGAGACCTGATCCAGGCTCGCGATCTGCTTGGCGGTCTGGATCGGATCGCGCTGCACGACCAGGCACACGCCGGTGGCGACCTGCAGCCGCGTCGTCGCCGCCGCCGCGGCGGCGAGGGTCACGAAAGGGTCCATCACGTCGTAGTACTTCTTCGGCAGATCGCCGCCCTGCGGAAACGGCGAGCGGCGCGACAACGGAATGTGCGAGTGCTCCGGCGCCCAGAGCGATCCAAACTCGCGCTCCTCGAGCGCGCGGCCGAGCTCGGCCGGTCCCATCGAGTAGTCCGTGAAGAAGATCGCCGCGCCGAAGTCCATGAGGATCCCTCCGCCTAGGCCGGCAGCTTGTCGCCGTCCGGCGGCGCCGCGACCTCGAACGCGTTGACGACGCCCGACAGCAGCGCGAAGTAGTTCGCGGCCGCCGTCAGCTCGACCAGCCACTTCTCGTCGTGCCGCTTCCGCAGCGCGTCGAAGGCCGCCTGGTCGACCCGGTTGGTCCGCAGGAGCTGCCGCGTGTAGTTGACGATCTCTCGTTCCTCGGGCGGAAGCTTGCCGGCGTCGCCCTTCGCGCGCAGCAGATCGATGATCTCGTCGCCGACCCCGTTGCGGCGCGCCGCCGCGACCTGGGCCGCCCAGACGTAGGCCGCCTCGCGCTCGCGCACCGCGGCCAGGATGGCCACCGAGCGAAGCCTCGCGTCGACGACGCTGTCGTCGCGGAAGAAGGTGACCAGCGGCAGGATCCGCTCCGCGAGCTTGGGGCTGTGCAGCAGCATGCTGAACGGCCCGCGCACGCCCCCGAAGACCTTTACTACCTGGTCGACGATGGCGTGGCTCTCGGCAGGGACGTCGGACTTTCCGGTGACCGGGTTGATACGAGGCATGATGGGCTCCTTTCTCGAGGGACGGCGCCGGCGGCGCCATCCCGTTGACCTCGGTGGGCATCATAGAGCATCAGGACACTCTTGGGGAGGACGACATGGACGCTCGCGACCTGTTCCTGGACCAGCACGCCGTCATGCACTCGGCCACCGTCGGCGGCAACAAGATGTCAGCGGCGGAGCGCACCTTCGCCGGCCTGACCGACGAGCAGATGCGGGTCCGGCCGCGCGAGGATCTCAACTCGCTGGCGTGGCTCATGTGGCACATCGCCCGCGCCGAGGACATCCTCGTCAACGCGGTACTCGGCGTCACCCGCCCCGATTTCGGCATCGGCATGACCAGCGCCGAGGTCACGCAGCTGACCGGGCAGATCGACCCCGGCGCGCTGCGCGCGTACCGCGATGCGGTCGGCCTCCGCACGCGCGAGCTGGTGGGCGGTTTCAAGCCCCAGGACTGGCAGGGCGCGGTGGCGGCCGACGCCGTCGAGCGCGCCGCCACCGCCGGAGCCTTCGGGGCGAGGACCGAGCAGCTCTCGAAGGCGTTCCCGGGACGGCCGCGCGCGGCGGTGCTGAGCGGCATTGCGCTGATTCACTCGGCGGGACACATGGGCGAGGCCGCGACTGTCCGCACCGCCGGCGGATTCGGCTCGGGCATCTGACGGCGCTGCCGTCAGGGGTGAATTACGGTCTCGGCACGGCTGACGACGAACGCCTCGTGGCGCTCGACGAAATCGCCCACGACCTCGGCGAATGCCTGCGGCCGTTCGGCGCCGATGGCGTGTCCAGCGTCGTAGACGAACACGAGGTGACACCCCGGGATCAGATCCTTGTAGATGCGTCCCATCGCCGGCGGAATCACGCCGTCCAGGGTTCCGAACAGAACGAGCGTCGGCGTGGGGAGCTTGCGCAGTCGTTCTTCGAGGTCAGGGTCGCGGCCGGGTCCGCGCAGCCGCTGGACCAGCGCCTGCGTCTTCGCGCGGACGGCCGGGTCCACCGCCGGGAGGGCCGGTAACCGCTCGGGGTGAGCGTAGAGCCGGCGGGCCATCTCCTCGGGCGAGCCCGACGGCGGCTTCGAGCCCTCCGGCCGGATCGCCGCGGGCGCCTCGAGCACCAGGGCCGGCACGCGCTCCGGCGCCTGCAGGGCCAGCCACAGCGCGGTCGTTCCGCCGAAGGACGTGCCCATCAGGTTGAACGTGTCGAGTCCGAGGGCCTGAGCCGCGCGCGCCATGGTCGACGCGAGCTCGGCCATGCTCCGCGTCTTCGTGTTCTCGCCTGAGAGGCCGAAACCCGGCATCTCGAAGGCCACGACACGAAAACGGCGAGCGAGGAGGTCGTGCGCGGGCGTCAGGCGCAGCCCGCCGGCTCCGTGCAGGTGCACGAGCGGCTCGCCGTGCCCGGCTTCCAGGTAGCGGACGCGAAAGCCGTCCGCCTCGACGTAGCCTTCTCGAAAGTCGGCGCCGGGAGCGCTCACGCTCGACGATCCCCGTGGCTCAGATGTCGCGGATGCGCGGGAGCACCTTGGCGCCGAACAGCTCGAGGGCGCGCATGAGGGCCTCGAGATCGCTCGACCCGGGCGGATACAGGGACAGATCGAGGACGCCGGCGCCGACGACATCGCGACAGCGCCGAACCTGCTCGACGACCGTGTCGGCGCTGCCGATGAACGTCGTGGGCAAGGCACCGCTCACGATCGGCGCCCGCGCCTCGCCGGCGATGTTGCGGGCATCCAGCTTGTTCAGCGCTTCGCTCACGCCCGCCCGCATGGTGAACGGCCGCTGATTCGGCTGCTGGCGCAGCAGCGCCTCGGCTTCCTCGTCCGTTTCGGCCAGGAGCATGTTCGCCCGGTAGATGATCTGCTCCGGCGTCGGCTCCCAGCCGTAGCGCGCGCACTGCTCGCGGTAGTACCGCGTGGCCCGGCCCACCGCCTCGAACGATCCGTAGGAGACGCCGCAGCCGAGGTGGTTGCGCGCGGCGAAGTCGCACGATTCGCGGCTCGTCCCCAGGGCATACGTGGGCGGATGGGGCTCTTGGAGGGGGCGCGGCCAGATCGAGATCGTCCGGTACTGGAAATGGCGGCCCTGCCAGCCGAACGGCTGCGGCTCCGTCCAGGCCTTGAGAATGAGCTCCATGCCCTCGTCGGTTCGCTCGCGCGCCTCGGCCGGGTTCAGGTCGTAGGTCAGATACTCGTTCGTCGTCCCCCGCAGGAGCCCCACGACCAGGCGCCCCTGGGCCAGCGTGTCGAGCATCGCGATCTCCTCGGCCACGCGCACCGGATTGCTCTGCGGGACGATCGGTCCGAGCAGCGCGATCTTGATCTTCTTCAGGTGCGCGGCGATGAACGAGGCCGAGACGATCGGAGACGGCGTCAGGATTCGCGGAGAGTAGTGGTGCTCGGAGACGCTCACCCAGTCGAAGCCGAGCTCTTCCACGTACTCGAGCCGCGCGATCATGTCCCGGTAGGCCCGGGCGCCGGCCTCGCGGTCGTACGCGCCGGACGGCACGGGCCACTCGGACGGGAGCGCCTGCGGCGCGCAGTACCGCGCCGTTTCGAAGAACGAGACTTTCATGGCCGCACCCCCGCCATCAGGCCCTCACTTCATCGGTGAGAAGGCCGTGGGACGCAGCATCGTGTTGGCGACTTGCTGCACGATCGGGCCGTTCTTCTCGCTCTCGGCGAACACGCGGGCGCGCTCGGGGTCCTTGGCGAACGTGTCGAACTTGGCGACGCGCTCGTCGAGGCTCTCCCAGGCCAGGAGGTAGGTGAGCTGGTGGTCGTTGCCGCCGATGCGATTGAGCCAGTAGCCCACCTGCCGGAAGCCGTGCTTCTTGAACGCGCCGCACGTGAAGTTGCCGAACCGGTCGGTGATGTTGGTGATCTTCCCGGGCATCGCCTGGTACTCGCGCAGCTCGAAGACGTACGGGCTGCGGCCGGCGGCGTCGGGGCCGTAGGGCTCGCCGCGATCCATCTGGGAATACGCGGTCGGCTCCATCAGCTGGTTGTAGACGCGGTTCACCAGGGGCCCGTCCTTCTCGGTCTCCGCCCACTTCTTGGCGCGCTCGGGATCGGCCCGCCACGCGGCGTTCTTCTTCGTGCGCTCCTCGTAGCTCTCCCAGCCCCAGATGTAGACGACCTGGTTGCTCTTCTCGGCCACCAGGGGCGTCCAGAAGCCGATCAGGCGGAAGCCGTATTCCTTCCACTTGTGGACCGTAAAGCTCCCGAAGCGATCGACGAGCGCGGGGAGCTTGCTGGCGGCGACGTCGTAGCGGCGCAGTTCGTAGAGCATGACGCACCTCTCTGGAATCGCTGGGTCGTTTGGCCGGCGCTAGGATACCACCGCCGGGCCGAGAGCGGTGGCCCCGGGGCGACGGCTGGCTTATGCTACGTCGGGCGAGACATTCGCCTCAAACTGCAAAAGGAGATCTCCGCATGACCGAGCACAATGCCGTAACCCGGCGCGGGTTTCTGAAGGCCGGGGCGCTTGCCGCCGCCGCACCTCTCGTGGCCGACGTGCCGTTCGTCTCGGCCCAGAGCGCGATGCGCGGGAGCAAGATGCTGGACTTCTACACCGGCGCGGACATCAACAAGGCCGAGGCCGAGGGCGAGCTCGTCTACTACGGCCACGACAGCGAGCCCGCGATCGCCACCCTGCTCGACGCGTTCCGGAAGGACTTCCCGAAGATCAAGACGAGCTACGTACGGCTGCAGACGGGCTCGCTCTACGCCAAGATCACCGCGGAGCGGTCGGCCGGGCGCTTCGGCGTCGACGTGCTCCAGCTTTCCGACATCTCCCCGGCCATCGACTTCCAGAAGAAGGGCGGCTGGGAGCAGTACCTGTCGCCCGAGTACGCGGCGTACAAGCCGGAATACCAGTCGACCCCGCCCGGCTACTACGGCGTGCCCGGCGTCGGATTCTCCGGCATCTCGTACAACCGGACCAAGGTGAAACCCGAGCAGGCGCCCAAGACGTGGAAGGATATCAACAACCCGGCCTTCAAGGACGGCATCAGCGCCAAGCTCGCGACCTCGGGCATGCAGCACGCGCAGTGGTACATCCTGCGCAAGATGTACGGCAACGACTTCTGGCAGGAGTTCGCCAAGCAGCGGCCGAAGGGCTTCGACGCGCGCGCGCAGCTCTTCGATCGGCTGGCCAAGGGCGAGGACCGGATCTGCGCGCTGGCCGAGTACGCGGGCTACACGCTCTACCAGGAGAAGGGGGCCGAGCTCGACTTCGTGGCGCCGCCCGAGGGGATGCCGGCGATTGCGATCTACGTCGGGCTCGTCACCAAGGCGCCGCATCCGGAAGCGGCCAAGCTCTTCGTGGACTGGGCCCTCGCCCGCCGCGGCCAGCTCGTCTACCAGAACCAGAAGATCCTCCTTTACGGATCGCTCCGCCCCGACGCTGGCCCGATGCCCACGGGCAAGCGGCTCGCCGACTTCAAGCTGCTCTTTCCCACGGACTGGAACGACTATGTGGCGAGCCATCCCGTGTTCGTGAAGGAGTGGAACTCGATCATGGGGTTGTGAGCCCCCGGCCTTGATCGATTTCGAGCGGGCCCGGTCCTGGCGGCCGGGCCCGCGTCTCGTCAGCATGCTCGTCGGCGGGGCGACTGCCGTGCTGGTCCTCTATCCGATCGCGTACCTCGTCCAGGCCTCGCTCAGCGTCGGCGACCCGCAGGCCCGCCCGCCGGAAGCGTACGGGCTCGACAACTTCGTGGGGCTCGGCCGCTACGCGCACATCTTCGGCAACACCCTGCTCGTCGCGGCGCTGGCGACGGTGCTGGCCGTCGTCGTCGGGTTCGCGATGGGGTGGATCCTTTCGCGGACCAATGTGCCGGGCCGCGCGGCGTTCGAGCAGCTCATGGCGCTGCCGTACTACGTGACGCCGCTCATGGGCGCCCTCGCCTGGGCGCTCCTCGCCTCGCCCAACAGCGGCTTCGTCAACCAGGTCTGGCGGGCGCTCGGGGGCGAAGGCCACCTCGTCGACATCAACACGCCCTGGGGCATCGCCTGGGTGATGGCGTTGTTCGAGGGCTCCGTCGCCTTCGTGATGATCGGCGCCGTGATGAAGTCGATGGACCCCGCGATGGAGGAAGCCTCGCAGGTCCTCGGCGCCGGCCGCGTGCGGACGATGCTGCGCATCACGCTGCCGCTCGTCCTGCCCGGCGTGCTCGGCGCGGCGGTGTTCGTCTTCGCCGAGATGCTCGGCTCGTTCTCCGCCGCGCTGGTGCTGGGCCTTCCCGCCCGCTTCTACGTCGTGACCACCGCCATGTACCAGCTCGTGTCTCAGTATCCGCCGCGCTTCCCGACCGCGGCGGCCATGGGTGTCTCCCTGTTCGCCGTCATGTTCACCATGGTGTGGATTTATCGCCGCATCGTGAGCTCCGGCACCTACGTCACCATCACCGGCAAGGCCTTCCGGCCCCGTGTCATGGACGTCGGGAGGCTGCGCTGGCCGTTCCTCGGCGTCTGCATCGCCTATCTCGGCGTCGCGGTCATCCTGCCCGTGCTGACGATCACGTACGCGTCGTTCCAGCACCTGACCACCGCGTTCCCCCGCGCCGGCAACTTCACGCTGGTCAACTACCAGACCGCGTTGTCTCTGGACGCGGTCCGCTCCGCGCTGGGCAACAGCCTGCTCCTCGGCCTCGCCACGGCGAGCATCGGCGTCTTGTTGATGGGGTTTCTCTCCTGGCTCATCTATCGTTCGCGGCTGCCCGGCGCCGGCGTCATCGAATATCTCCTGATGTTTCCGCAGGCGGTCCCGCGCCTGGTCTTCGCCTTCGGGATGCTGTGGGCGTGGCTGATCTTTCCGATCCCGATCTACGGCACCCTGTGGCTCTTGCTGATCGTCTACCTCACGGTGTTCCTGCCACTTGGCTTCCGGACGATCTCCGGCGTGATTCTCCAGATCGACCGGTCGCTGGAGGAATGCGCCCAGATGTGCGGAGCGACCTGGGGCTACCGGCTGCGCACGGTGACCATGCCGCTGCTCAAGCCCGGGCTGATCGCGGCGTGGCTCCTCCTGTTCATCGCGAGCGTCCGCGAGCTCGGCGCGTCGATCCTGTTGATGGGCCCCAAGGCCAAGGTGATCACGCCGGCGATCGTCGAGTCGTGGTTCTCGACGAGCACCGAGCTCACCGCGGCGATGGCGCTTCTGCAGACCCTGGCGGTGGTAGCGGCGCTGGTCCTCCTGTTCGCGGTCGCGCGGCGCGCGGTCCAGGCAGGGGGCGAGTGACGATGGCCCGCGCGTCGATCGAGGTACGCGACCTGGTCGTTCGGTATGGCGGAGTCGTCGCGGTGCGCGGGGTGACGTTCACCGTCGGCGCCGGCGAGCACCTGACCTTGCTCGGCCCGTCCGGGTGCGGCAAGACGACCACGCTTCGGGCGATCGCCGGGCTCGAGAAGCCCGCGTCGGGCGAGATCCGGATCGGCGGAACGCCGGTGTTCTCGTCAGCGCCCAATGTGAACGTCCCGGCCGAGCGTCGCGGGCTCTCGATGGTCTTCCAGTCCTACGCGATCTGGCCGCACATGAGCGTGTTCGACAACGTGGCCTACGGCCTGCGCGTGCGCAAGCGCCCGGAGGCCGAGGTGGCCGCTCGCGTGCGCGAGGCCCTCGACCTGGTCCAGCTCGGCGAGCTCGAGAGCCGGAGCGCGTCGAAGCTGTCGGGCGGCCAGCAGCAGCGCGTCGCGCTGGCCCGGGCGTTCGTCTTCTCCCCGTCGGTGCTGCTCTTCGACGAGCCGCTGTCGAACCTCGACGCCAAGCTGCGCGCGGAGATGCGGGTCGAGCTGAAGGAGCTCCAGCGCCGCCTCGACATCACCTCGGTGTACGTCACCCACGACCTCGAGGAGGCCCTCGCCATCTCCGACCGGATCGTGGTGATGCGCGACGGCGTCATCGAGCAGGTGGGCTCGCCCGGCGAGATCTACGATCGCCCGCGCAACACCTTCGTCGCCGACTTCGTGGGATCGGCCAACCTGATCCGGGGTCGCCGCCGGCCGGACCTCGAGCGCAACGGGCTGGTGGTCCTGGAGACGCCGGGCGGCGCGCTGGTGCACGGCATCGCCCTCGGCCGCCAGGTCGGTCCCGAGGCGCTCGTCGCCGTCCGCACCGTCCGCCTCCGACTCGAGCGCGCGCGCCCGGCGACGGCCGTCAACGCGTGGCCGGCGCGGATTCGACAGCGCGTTTTTCAGGGAGACTTCACCCAGTATCACGTCGACTGGGACGGCCGGCAGCTCATCGTGCGCTCGGCGGCGTCGGACCCGATGACCGAGGGCGACGAGGTGTTCGTCAGCGCGGACCCGAGGCACTGCGTGCTCCTGGAGGAGTGAACGTGAGCGACCGGGTCACTCCCGTGGGGGGCCAGCCGGTGGCACGTTCGGTACGGTTCAGCTATGCTTAGCGTTCGCGTGACGCGGAGACAGGGGCACGAAAGGAGCTGCGCGCCGAGCGGAAAGCCCGCCGCGGCGGCGCTCCAGGAGATTCCCGATGGCGCGACGCGCCGAGCGGAAGCGACCGCGGGGTCGCACTTCACGTAGCGAGCTCCAGAGACGGAATCGCCCGCGCGAGTCCCCCGACCAGGCGCGGAAGGCGACCCGTCCTGTGGTTGTGGGCATGGGCGCCTCGGCCGGCGGCCTCGAAGCCTTCACCCGCTTCTTCCGGACCATGCCGCCAGACAGCGGCATGGCGTTCGTGGTGATCCAGCATCTCGATCCCACCCACGAAAGCCTGACCGCCGAGCTGCTGGGCAAGCACACGAAGATGCCCGTGCGGCAGGTGGCCGGCGACACGCCCGTCGAGAGAGACCACGTCTACGTGATCCCTCCGAACAAGGACCTCGCCATCGGCCAAGGCGTCCTGCGGCTCACGCCGCCCCCCGCGCGCCGAGCGACACACATGCCGATCGACCTTTTCTTCCGGACGCTGGCCGAGGATCAACAGGAGCGGGCCATCGGCATCGTCCTCTCCGGCAGCGGCACCGACGGCACGTTCGGGCTGAAGGAGATCAAGACGGTCGGCGGTATTGCCCTCGTCCAGGAGCCCACCACCGCTCAACATGATGGCATGCCGAGGAGCGCGATCGCCGCCGGCGTGGCCGACCACGTGCTGACGGTGGAAAAGATTCCGGAGATGCTGCTGAGGTACGCGCAGAATCCCTACGCCGCTCTGGCGAGCCAGGCTCCCGCCGGCGAGAAGGGCGGTTCGGAAGACTTGACCAGGGTCCTGGCCCTCCTCCGCACGCGGCTTCACTTCGACTTCAGCGGCTACAAGCCCGGCACGCTCGTCCGGCGAGTCCGCCGTCGAATGGGGCTTCGGCACGTCGAGCGCATGCCGGACTATCTTCAGCTCCTGCGCAGCGACCCCGGCGAGGTCAAGACCCTCTCCAAGGACCTGCTGATCGGCGTGACCCGCTTCTTCCGCGATCGGGAGGCATGGAACTACCTCAAGGAGCAGCTCCTGCCTTCCCTCCTGCGAGAGCGAGAGGCCGGCGCCCCGTTGCGGGTGTGGGTCGCTGGGTGCGGTACCGGCGAGGAAGCGTATAGCCTGGGCATGCTGCTGATCGAGCAGAGTCAGTCTGCGGAATGGAGCGGCCCGATCCAGGTCTTCGCCTCGGACGTGGACAAGGACGCGTTGGACATTGCCCGCACGGGCATCTACCCGGAGAGCATCGCGGCCGACGTGCCCCCCGGACGGCTGCGCCGGTTCTTTCGGCAGGATGGGACCCACTATCGCGTGAACAAGGAGCTCCGCGAGGCGATCGTCTTCGCCGAGCAGAACCTCATCGCCGATCCGCCGTTCTCCAAGCTCGACCTGATCAGCTGTCGGAACCTGCTCATCTACGTGAGCGCGGACGTCCAGAAACGCATCATCTCACTGCTCCACTTCGCACTGGCCGAGGGCGGATACCTCTTCCTGGGCAGCGCGGAATCGATCGGATCCGCGGAGGATCTCTTCGACACCGTGTCGAAGCGTTGGAGGATCTATCGGCGTATCGGGCCCACCCGTTACGAGATGCTCGGCCAGCCCACGGCCGCGCACAGGCCGACCCCAGAGTTGTTGGCCGATCCCTTGGCGCCATCAAGAGCCAATCGGCTGCTCACCCGGGTCCAGCAGCAGCTGCTCGAGCGCTATGCCCCGGCCGGCGTGGTGATCAACCGCCGGTACGAGATCCTGCTGTTCGTGGGGCGAACCGATCTCTACCTGACTCAGCCGGCCGGCGCGCCTACGGACGACCTCCTGACGCGCGTGCGCGAGGGTTTACAGACGCGGCTGCGGGGGCTGGTGCGCCAGGTGGTCACCGACCGCGAGCCGCAGGCGATCGCCGTTCGCGTCCGGCGCGACAACGCCTGGCATCGCGTCCGGGTTGCCGTCGAGCCGATCCAGCTTTCGGGCGACATCGAGGGCCTGCTCCTCGTCTCCTTCGCTGACGACGAGGAAGCGAAGCCCAGGCCGGCGCCCGAAGCCGCCGGCGCAGCGGTGACCGAGCGAGACGACTCCGTGGTACGGCAGCTGGAAGCCGAGTTGAAGGCTTCCCGGGAGGACCTGCAAGGCACCGTCGCGGGAATGGAGGCCTCGAACGAGGAGCTCACGGCGGCCAACGAAGAGGTGATGTCGGTCAATGAGGAGCTCCAGTCGACCAATGAGGAGCTGGAGACCTCGAAGGAGGAGCTCCAGTCGCTGAACGAGGAGCTGAACACGGTGAACGCGCAGCTCCAGAGCAAGCTCGACGAGCTGGAGCGCACGAACAACGACCTCGACAACCTGCTGACGAGCACGAACATCGCGACGGTCTTTCTCGATGGCCATCTCCGTATCCGGCGGTTCACCGCCGCCGTCACGAGGCTCTTCACCCTGATCCCCTCCGACGTCGGCCGACCTCTCGCCGATATCGCGCCGACGTTCACCGACCCGGCGTTGCTGACGGACGCGACGACGGTGCTGAAGACGCTCACGCCGCGGCAGTCCGAGGTGGCCACGCGGGAGGGCCGCTGGTACATGCGTCAGGTCCTGCCCTACCGCACGCAGGACAACCGGATCGAGGGGGTGGTGATCACGTTCTCGGACGTGGCGGCCGAGGCGCTGCAGGGAGCCCGGTTCGATCTGGAAGCGGCGTTGAACAGGCTGGCCGCCAACGAGGCCCGGCTGCGGACGACCCTGGACACCGCCGCCGACGCGATCATCACGATCGACGAGTCGGGCCGGGTGCAGTCATTCAACCTTACCGCCGAGAAGATGTTCGGCTACAGCGCCACGGAAGTGATGGGCAAGAACGTGTCGATGCTCATGCCGCTGCCGTACTCGCAGGAGCACGACGGTTATCTCGCCCGCTACCGCGAGACGGGAGTGGCGCACATCATCGGGATCGGCCGCGAGGTCGAGGGACTCCGCAAGAACGGAACGCGCGTGCCGCTCGACCTTTCCCTGAGCGAGTTCACCGACTCTACGGGTCGCAAGTTCACGGGCATCCTGCGCGACCTGACCGAGCGCAAGCAGGCCGCGCAGTGGCGGCGCGAACACGAGTCGCAGCTTGCCCACATGCTGCGGGCCAACACCGCGGGGGAGTTCGCGGCCGGTCTCGCGCACCAGCTCAACCAGCCGCTCGCGGCGCTCGCGAACGACATCGCGGCGTGCCAGGCGCGGCTCGGCGCCGGCCGCGCGCCCGGCGTGCGCGCGCTGCTCAAGCACGCCACCGCCGAGGCCCAGCGCGCGGGCGCGATCTTGCGCCGCTTCCGCGACCTGATCCGGAAGAAGCCTCAGCGCTGGGAGCGGGCCGATCTGCGTGAGATCATCCGGGACGCCGGTGAGCTGATGCGTCCCGAGATGGCGCGGCAGCAGGTGGCGTTCGATCTTCGCCTGCCGCCCGACCCGCTGCCCGTCCGGGTTGATCGCGTTGAGATCGAGCAGGTGATCCTGAACCTCATGCAGAACGCGCTTGATTCTGTCGCGGAAGTTCGCCGCCACGGGCAGATCAGCGGGCGGGCGATCCGACTGCACGCGGCCCGGGACGTCGGGGAGCTGGCCCGGGCCTCGGTCGAGGACAGCGGTGCCGGCATTTCGGAGGAGGTGGCAGGACGGCTGTTCGAGCCCTTCTACACCACGAAGAAGGGTGGCCTCGGGATGGGCCTGCCGATCGCGCGCACGATCGTGGAAGCCCATCGCGGCCGGATATGGGTCGAGCGGCGCCCACGGAAGCGGGGGGCCGCCTTCAGGTTCACGCTGCCGCTTCACACAGCGCCGGAAGGCCGAAAGGGTGGTGATGGGCGAGCACACCGTGTTCGTCGTCGACGATGACAAGGGCGTCCGCCGGTCGCTGACCGCGCTCGGACGAGCGCACGGCCTGGCCGTCGAGGCCTACGCGTCGGGCGACGCGTTTCTGGCGGCGTACAACCCGGCGCAGCCGGGGTGCCTGATCCTCGATGTGCGCCTGGCGGCCGGAAAGAATGGGCTCGATCTCCAGGACGAGTTGCGCCGCCGCGGTCACGACTTGCCCATCATCGTGATGACGGGCTACGGCAACGTGTCGGCGTCGGTGCGCTCGTTCCGCGGGGGGGCCGTGGACTTCCTGGAGAAGCCCGTGGTGCCCCGCGTGCTGCTGAGCAGGATCCGCGAGGCCCTGGCGGCCGATCAACAGCGCCAGGAGCGCTCGGCCGTGAAGCTGCGGCTCGCGCGCCTGACCTCGCGCGAGAAAGAGGTTGCCGGGTTTCTGGTCAAGGGCAAGCGCTCGAAGGAGATCGCCGCGGCGCTCGGCATCAGCCCCCGCACTGCGGAGGGACATCGGCGCCAGGTGCTGCGCAAGATGGAGGTTGGCTCTACCGCAGAGCTCGCCACCGCCTGGTTCACCCAGCAGCCGACAACTCCGGCAACCCCCTCGCGGTCGTCCACGTAGAATCACGCGCGTAGTTCTGTCCGCGTAGCATCCGTCGCCTCTCGTTCGACAGTCCCTGGTATTTGTAAGTATGGGCATCAGTGGGCTGGCCGAGACTGTCCTGCTGGTCGACGACGATCCCGACGTGCGCGCTCTCCTGAGCGAGGTGCTCAGGATTGGTGGGTTCGCCATCCTCGAGGCGCCGGACGGAACGACCGCGCTCAGAATCGCGGAGACGACCCTTCGACCCATCGAGCTCCTCGTGACCGATATCAACATGCCCGGAATCAACGGACTGGAGCTCGCCCGCCGCGTTCAGGCCCTGCGCCCGGACACGGGCGTCGTGTACATGTCCGGGGCGCCGGCGGACGTGGTGGCGGCGTGGGGCCTTGCGACCGGGACGGTATTCCTGCGAAAGCCGTTCGGCGCTGACGTCTTTCTCGACTGTATTCGCGATGTCATGAGACGGGTCTAGGTCGGAGAGCGAGCGGGCGCCGTGAGTCCTTTCGACGTACGGCCCGGCGCGGCCATCGACGATCGCGACCGCCAGGCGAAGCCGCCGTGGGCGATCGTGCTGGCTGGGGGCGAGGGACGGCGGCTCCGCTCCCTCACACGGTACGTCTGCGGCGACGATCGCCCCAAGCAGTTCGCCGCGTTGCTGGGAGGGCGCTCGCTCCTGCGCCAGACGCTGGACCGCATCCGACCCCGGATTCCGATCTCGCGCACCGTGGTGGTGACTCACATGCGGGACGCCGAGTATGTGGCCGAGGAGTTCGGGCGCGGCGAAGCGCCTGAGTGCCTGCTCCAGCCCGAAGACCGGGGCACGGCGGCGGCCATTCTGTGGGCCGCCCACGTCATCCGGCAGCGCGACCCCGACGCGGTAGCCGTGGTGTTCCCTTCCGACCACTACGTGGTCGGCGAGCCCGAGTTCATGGGACACGTCCTCGACGTGGTCGCCTTCGTCCGCCGGAATGGGGAACGGCTCGTGCTCATCGGGGCGATCCCGACCGAGGCCGAGACGCAGTACGGATGGATCGAGCCGGGGGAGCCGGTCGGCCGGATCCATGGTGGAGCGGTCTACGGGATCACACGGTTCTGCGAGAAGCCGGACCCGGATGTGGCGCGGGCGTTCCAGGACGCGGGCGCCTTCTGGAATACGTTCATTCTGGTGAGCTCGGTGGAAACCCTGAAGACTGTCGGCGCCGCCGCGCTACCCCAGCTCGACGCGAGGTTCGAACGTCTCGATCCCCTCAGCGACGCGCCCGAGGAGCTCCGGGAGATCCGACAGGCCTTTGCGCTGTCTCCCCGAGCCAGCCTCTCTCGCGACGTGCTGGAGCGAGCCCCTTCCGACCTGGCGGTCTC
>WNFK01161926.1_pt1 | contig 19031 bp, 17 predicted proteins | sample 5400281 | NCBI WGS metagenome assembly WNFK01 (sample SAMN13153350, study PRJNA577476) | soil metagenome | isolation source: 20 cm soil on Douglas fir-dominated hillslope | place: USA:California | collected 2013-09-17 | reverse complement strand
CCTCCCGAACCGAAGTGCGGCTGGCGGCAAATTGCTCGGCCAGGGTTCGCTCGTTTGGCAATCTATCTCCGATTTGGAACTTGCCTGTAAGGACGGCATCCCGTATCTGCAGAAGAATCTCATCGGAAACTCGTTGGTTTTTGACTGGCTCAAACATTAGATCAAAGTCGACCCCTGGCTAAAGGTTTAATGGACTGACCAATTATATAGACCTTTCCATTCGAAGAACAGAACAAACTTGTTTCCCGGAAGCCGCTAGCTAGCTCGCTTGAGCAGGTCCGCCCGAGTCAAGACTGCGTCGAGGATCTTTCCACCCTCCCGGTCGATAGCGACCAGTGGTAGCCGCACTTCGGGGGTATCGAGCAGACCCAGTCGCGCCATCATGTATTTCAGCGGAATCGGATTAGTTTCAAGGAAGATCGACTGGCTCAGTTCGAAGAGTTGAAAATGCAGATCGCGAGCACCTGCCAGATCGCCTTGCTCAACCAGATCACAAAGGCGGGCAACAATTGCCGGGGCTAGATTTCCCACGGCATTCATCAATCCACTGGCGCCGAGCGCCAACATAGGCAGGCTCAAGGCCTCCAAGCCGCAGAAGACACGGAAGTGATGACCAAGGCGCGTAAGCACTTCAGTTAGAAATTCTAAATCGTTAGCGGCATGTTTGATTCCTACCAGGTTCGGCAATCGTTCACTGATTTTAGCTACGGTGCTGGGCGTGATGGATACCGCAGCGCGACCAGGAATGTGATAGATGAGAAGTGGCAGATCTGTCCGTCTCCCGACTTCTTCGAAATATTGAACCAACCCATCCTGTGGCGGTTTGATGTAATAGGGCGTAACCACCAGAAGGGCGACTGCTCCGGCCTTTTCGGCCTTCGCGGTGAGCTCAATGGTTTCCGCTAAAGACTGCGATCCAGTTGCCGCAACAATCGGAATGCGTTTGGAGATCGTTTCTACCGCCACCTTTACCAGCTCAGTTCGTTCGTCGATGGTGAGGCTGCTGGGTTCCCCGGTAGTGCCGGCCACCACTACACCGTGCGAACCTTCCCGGGCCTGGCGATCTACCAATTCAGCAAACTTTTCGTAGTGGATTTTAGCGTTTCGAAACGGCGTGACAACGGGCGTATAAGAACCACGCAAGAAATTGTGATCGACTTTAATCATTTTACGGTTACGACCTCCACTCCGGAGCGATTGGTGGCAAAGCCGCTCGTCAAACCCAGGAGCTTCGGCTCCCGTCGCAAGTCTTCGTGCCACAGCAAAGAGCCCAACGCCAGGTGCAGAGGCTGGTCCTGGATGGTCAATTCATAAACATCTTCTTCTTTCGAAGCGTGATTATGGACGGCCCAGCCGGGCGCACTCAGCATCAAATCCCCCGCTTCCCATTCGTAGCGTCGTCCTTCTACCGTGCTGTAGCCGCGACCCTGGAAGTAATAGTTGATTGCGGCTGAAACATGGCGGTGCGGCCGATCAACAATCTTCGCGGGCCGGATCGTAATGGTGGCAAAGAAGGTGGAAGTGGTGCCGTTCGTGCGACCCGTCGTCGGGTCATACATCAGATAAAGACGCCTGCCGGCATAGCTCGTTCCCAACGCTCTGAATTTATCCAGCTCCGCTTTGACTTTTTCCCAGGGCCACTGCAACGGCTTGACCTCAACGTGGTCTGGGCTAATCAGTTTTTCGTAAGGCATCAGGAAAGCGCCATCGTCGGTCAATGGGAACGTGCCGTATGGGCTGATCCTGGTCGGGTCAACTGCCTCCGAGGAGGCAACTTCCATAGTCTCTCGCTCAACGTGGGGATCCTCGTCAACGATATGAACGTTCAGTTTTTCCAGCAAGGCTGAATTGCTATAGCTGAGCCGAACTTGCAGTTCGTTGGTGTCATTGAAGTGTTGGTAGATAGACCAGGGCGTCGTGGTCCAGACATCGTATTGCTTGTATTCTATCCTCCTGCCGTCAATGACCGAGTGTCCGCCACCGTGGATACAAAAATCCACCAACGACGAATTATGACGAATAGGTTTCGTCTGTTCCCCGGGCTTCAATACGCAAAGAGAGACTGCAGTGCTATAGGTTAAGCCGTTGCCGACCCCGCTATCAGGACTCGCTATCAGGGATACGCGGCGTCCATTCGCTGGAACCGGAAGACTTGCAAGCCGTTCGATCTCTGAATCAATCTGCGCCTTCTTAATTAAGGCAGCAGGAATTAGATTCAACTCTCCGCTTGCCATTCCGCTACGATCGATAAACACGATGTCCTGTTCCATGGTGTGCACCTCCGAGCTTGATTACTAATTAATACGGCCAGCGCGCAATCGCGGAGAAACTCTTTGGGGATGCGACAGCTCACGGCCAAGGCCGCGCTCCCGAGCTTTTTGATAAAGCTGCATTCCCAGCGCGAGGTCTGAGATTCCCATACCCAATGATTTGAACAATGTAATGTCATCGCCAGCCGCACGCGACTCTCGCGCGGCTACTAACTCGGACAGAGACATGACTTGTTTCCAGCCGTCCTGATCAGGAGGACCAATGAACTCGATCAATTCTTTCGAAAGTTTTTGCGCTTGAGCCACACTATCAACAACGATCCGGCTACATCGCGTCAGCACGTTGCCGGCAATTTCCGCGCGGCTCGGCACAATGGCGCCGACGGCATTGACATGCGCGCCTCGGTCGATCATCTCGGCGCTGAGCACCGGCTCTGTGGCGCGGGTAACCACCGTAATAATGCTGGCGCCTTTGACAGCATCTGCAACGCTGCGCGCTGGTGCTACTTCCAACTCAAGCTCTTCCCTCACGCGCGCGGCAAATTGTTCTCGTCGTTGTTCGTTGCGACCAAAAACCCGTACCCGCTTGATTGGACGAACCGCTAATACGGACGCCACCTGAGTAATAGCTTGTTTGCCCGTGCCAATGATTGCAAAGTCGTCCGTCTCATTGGCGGCAAGCCACTTAGTGGCAACGCCTGAGGCGCTGGCCGTGCGCATTTGACCGAGCGCGAAAGCCTCGATGATTGCTTTAAGGCTCCCATTCTCGCTATCGAAAAGTATCAGCAACGGAGCGGCCCCTCGTTCCGTGTGGGACCATGTCTTGGTACCAGCAAATCCGTCTTTGGGATAGACAGCGCCGATAGCGTGAAGCGTTGAGCCATTTCCCCAGGCGGCGTGAGTTTTCACCATGTTCGCGGCGTCACCCTGCGCTTCTGACAGTAAGCCTTTTTCCAGTGCGTCGATGGCCTCACCGAGATCCATCATCGAAACGACTTCCGCTTCGGAAATCCAAAGTGGGGCTAGTAAAGACATATTTAAGAAAGAAATCGCGGCCGCTTTAATATGGAACGGTGTCGGCGTTGCAGCCGAAGCAGACAGGTCCCACCGTCTAATGCTTGGCAGGCCCTGCTGGAAAAAAATGGGATCCACGAACCACGCCAAACCGCACGAAATGGATGCCTTCATTCGAGTTACTTCGTGTGATTTCGTCGATCGCTTTACTGCTTCTATTTGCTCACTACTTTTTCAGCAACCACTAGGGCAGAGGTGAGCTGACGGGCGGTTTCAGGGCAAGGGAGTTTGCGATCAATGCGTGCATTACGTAGCGACCTATCAACATCAAGACGGCGATTCCCTGTTCATGGCCGATTGCCGTAACCACTTCTTCCAGCTCAGCTCCCGTCTTGTGTCCCCCGCGTTCAACCACTGCCAGAACGAGCTCCTGCACAACGACTTCGATCTCAGAAAGATTGCCCCCGCGCCTTGTCAAGAGCGAGGTTACTTCACGCAACCACGCCTCGCTCAAGCCTAGTTTGAGCGACAGACGCTCATGCTGCACCCGCTCGTAAGCGTTATTCATTTTGGTGGCGATCGTTAGCGCCACCAGCTCTGTCAGGTTGTCGGGGAGTGCCTTTTTCAGGTCTTCCGTCAGCGTGCAGAAGGAGATCAAAGCGCGAGGCTGATGGCCAGTGCACTGAAAAAACTCGCCCAGATAATCTAGCCGTTCCACCTTGGGGCGGAGAAGTTCGGCGAGATCGGGATCCAGCTCTGCCATAGACAGTCTGGGAATAACGGCGCTCATTATTAATCAGACTCCAAAGCATCCGCCCTGGCAGCTTCAGCTTAAATTACGCCTTCCGTTTGAAGCTGCGCTATCTCCGACGCGCTCAACCCAAGATCGTTTTCGTAAACCTCGCGGTTGTGCTGGCCAATGCGTGGCGCGAGTTGACGAATTTGCAACCTCTCACCATTGAAGATCGCAAACCCACCGGGATGTTTTAAGGAAACGCCTGAAACTGGATCATCGGCTTCGTGCCAGAACTGGCGCACGCGGAGTTGTTCGTCTCCATAGATATCTTCCACGGTCGCCACTGGATAGCCCAGTATCTCCCTACTCATCGCGCCCGCCAGAAACTCCTGTTTGGTGAGGGTGGAAAAAAAATCCGCAATTGGGGCTTCGAGTCGATCCACCGCTTGCTGATCAATATCTGTTACGGTAAATGTGCTCCAATCGATATCCATAAACCACTTGGGCGCCACCCCTCTTTCGTCCATCCATGCTGCCAGTTGTTGATTAGTATGCCGGCCAGCCGCTCCTCCGTAGATGATGAAATTGAGCCAGCCATCTTTGCACGACCACATCACCCTCATCTTTGCTCCCTTGAGGCTTCGACCCGTAACAAAGATTCCCGCTCGCTGAGGATTGTCCCTGTTCAAATCCCAGAACGCCGGAGCATGGGCCAGCGCCGCCATCACCGCGACTTGGGCCGAGACGTCAACGTGCTGTCCCTTGCCGGTCACAGATCGATAAGCCAGAGCTGTCAAGGCACCCATAACGGCCTCCGCCCCAACCCACATTGGCGCTTGCGGAACAGAGCCGCGCATCGGCTCGCCATCCTGTTCACCTGCTAACGACATTGCGCCACTAAGCGCCATGATCTCCAAATCAGAGGCTTCGAAATCTCGGTACGGACCTTCTTGTCCAAAGGGCGTGATGGAGACAAGAATCAAACTCGGATTTTCGCGGTTCAGAGTCTCGTAATCCAGACCCCACTCCTGGAGTGTCCCCGGCCGAAAGCTCTCGATCACAAAGTCCGCCATCTTCGTCAGGCGTAAAAAAAGATCGCGCCCTTTTTCCTTTGACAGGTCCAGCGTAACTCCACGCTTGTTGCAGTTGTAGGCTTGCCAGTAAAGACTCTGCGGCGCACTACTCCCCTTTTTCAGAAGCGGCGGGCGCTGACGTGAGGAATCCCCAGTGGGCGGCTCCACCCTTATCACTTCAGCGCCAAGATCGCCGAAAATCTTACCCGCGAGGAAGCCGAGTTCGGTGGTTAAGTCAAGCACGCGATATGGAGACAGCAACATCATAGAATTTTGGATTGCGAATCTCTGATTTCGGATTTGCAGAAAATCTATTTACGTTAACGACCTACAGATCAAGAGCGTGAGCCCAGGACGACAGGTGCAGATCCGCGATTCGAAATCCGAAATCCGAAATTTTACCTACCGTCCGGTACGCGCAAGCACTTCGACCCAACCATGCATCCTCGCTTTTGCGCGGTCGAGTTCTGATTGAGAAAAGAATTTGAGCGGATCAACTTTATCGATTGGATAAACTGGCCGGTGAAAATCCTGTTCATAACCAAAGGGCACTGTGGCATCGATTCCCATGCCCCCTTCGAAGCGAGTATTTGAAGCGGTCCACTCTTTGTCGCCGGCGGTCATGCGCTCCTGAGGCTGAAATGTTTGCCCAATCCCACCTGGCAAAGGATTGATGATGTCAGTGTGGGGATTGACGCGCGTCGTCAAACACCAAATGATATCGTCCATGCTGTACATATCGATGTCCGGGCTGACGGCAATTGCCAGCCGCATGCCCTGATTGCACGCCAGGACAGCAGCCAGGAAATTGCGCTGCCAGCCTTCTTCGATCTTGTTGCGCTTCTGCACCTGGATGATGCAGCCACCCCAATCAGTCATGGAGTAGGGTATGTGCACATCCTGAATTATCCCGGGCTGAAGCCGCTCGCATAGTTCATAAATCGCGGACTCACGCAGTGTAGTGTCGATGTTGCTGCAATCAGCCATATGCACGCCCAGCGGATAGATTAGCGGTCTTGATTCTCGCTTGCGCATTGTGATGGCGGTGACGTGAAGGGTTGGCGCTTTGTATGCCTTGCCCATGTAGCCGGCCCATTCCGGGTGAAAAAAGTATTTGCCCTGCGTATCAGCTTTCTCCGACTCCGCGGTTTCGTATCGTTTGTCACGTGGATACAGCAAACCCTCGAGCACATATTCCGATTCCGCAATCGCGTAAGCATCAACGGTGCGGGCCTTAACGATATTGACGGGGCTGCCCTGAATTGCGCCGGCAACACCGACCTCGTCGCAACCTTTCGGCAGGATGACATAATCAAACCCACCGCCGGCGACCAGCGTGCAAGCCGGCGGCACACCAAAACACATGGTCAGAGGGATTGGTTTCTCGTCTTTGTAATGCTCGGTGATTACCTGCCACATGTGCGAACCCGGAGAAGCCTGAAACGTGCCCACGTTGCCCCAGCGAAAGTTCATTCGGTTATAGCCGATGTGACTGCCTCCATCGAAATAGTCACCAATGACACAACTGATACCGCTGCCGATTGTTAGCTCAGACTCGAGCTCCGTGTGACGAATCGCGGTGATGTATTTGTTGACATCGAGATCGTCGGTGAGGACTTCTTGCTGGCAGGGTGCTTCATTCTGGGAAACTTCCAAGGGCGCAATCGGATGTGTCATCGAATACGCAATCTTTTTCGTCCGCTCCTTCGGCGTCGGGTAATCAAACAGCTTATCAATGACATTCATATCCGCGAGCAGATTGGTAATCGCCCGCGCGTGCGGCTTTCCTTTTACACGATTGAAAAGCACGACCGGGCCACCATCCAGATGTTTCTGTACACCGGTGATTTCCAAATCCGGATCCACTTCCACGTCCGTGGTCATCACGTCGCCCTGTGAATCGAGCCATTCAAGCGCCGTTCTCAAGGACGTGATGTCTTTCTTTGTTTCTTTCTTAGCTTCTTCGGCAAGGACTGTCGCCATGATTCGAACTCCTTCTGTCTTCCAGTTTGTTTATTCCTTAAATCTGCCATTTGTGGCAGGGCCGCAAAGACCAAACCATCGATCACGAAAATGCCCCTGCCGCAAATAACTCCTGATACTCACTTCGTGACAAGCCTAGCCACTCAACAAAGATCTCTTCGTTATCGGCCCCAAGGCATGGGGCGGCGTTACGCACGCGTCCCGGACTTTCACTCAAATGGTAAGAAACCATCCGATAGTTATGGTCGCCCAGTGCTGGGTGAGTCTGCTTCTGCCAAATATCCCGAAAGCCAATCTGCGCATCTGAAAAAAGGTTGCGCATGGTATTGACTTGGGCAGCGTGAACCCCATGACTTTGCAAGCGAGTCATTACCCGGCGCGCATCCTGGTCACGGGTCCATTCGCCGATCAATTTATTAACTTCTCGCTCATGCTCTTTTCGCAGCGACGTCGTGATAAAGCGTTCGTCAGCCAGCCATTGTGGTTTGTCCGCGACGCGGCAAAGATGTTCCCACTCTGCGTCATCCCAACAACTAATCACACACCACTGTCCATCACGACATGGGTAACATCCATGCGGTGCGATTTCGGGGTCCCGATTCCCATCCCGGCAAGCCACCACTCCGTTGGCTGAATAGTCAAGTAACGCCGCTCCTAAGAATTGAAGGCCGGCTTCATATTGAGAGAGGTCGATGTAAACGCCCTTTCCGGTTCGCAAGCGGTAGTCAAGCGCCGACAACACAGCAATGCCTCCGTAGGCCACCGCGATGAAATCTATATAAGGCCCATAAATGAAATATGGTGGCCCCTCGGGTTCACCTATCAGATTAGTGAAGCCGCTCAGTGACGAAAGTTGCGAACCAAAGCCCGGTTGCGTGGCATGGGGACCTGTCTGGCCCATGTTGCTCGTACTCAGCATGATCAACTCAGCCTTTTGCTTTCGCAGCTCCTCATAACCTAAACCTAACCTCTCGACTACTCCGGGTCGCATGTTTTCTATGACGATGTCGGCCCATTGAACCAGACGATGAGCCAGCTTCAGTCCTTCAGCGTGCTTCAAATTGAGCGTGATGCCTTTCTTTGAATCGTTGAAGAAAGCGAAACATCCCGAGCGATTCGGACCCACCTTGCCGTCCTTGAAAGGGGGGTACTGCAAACGAAAGCCATCCGGACGCTGGGATGATTCAACGTGAATCACCGAAGCTCCAAAATTCGCAAGGTACTTGCTGATACACGGACCCGCCGCGTAAGCGCCGAACTCGACGACCTTGACATGCGCGAGCGCGTCTTTTATCTCAGAGCGTTGCTCACGCTTGATCGAGCTCGCGTACGGCTGCTCTTCGATTTCATCTGAGTTTCTTTCTAAGACTTTCATTCAGCTTCTAGCCCACAGACTTCGTACTCGATAACATCACGCCATCCCAGCGGTTCATTACGTCCAAGTGAATATCAAACTGATCCAGCGTCCGCATCGCGACGTGATTGATCATGTCGTCGAGACTTTGCGGATGGTTGTAAAAGGCGGGCACAGGCGGCAGGATGACCACGCCCATACGCGACAGCTTCAACATGTTCTCCAGGTGAATGTCGTTGAAAGGAGACTCACGCACGACCAGCACGAGCCTGCGGCGTTCTTTCAGGACCACATCGGCGGCCCGATGAATCAGGTTATCGCCCAGCCCATTTGCAATAGCCGCAAGCGTTCTCATGCTGCACGGCGCGACGACCATACCCAGCGTGGTGAACGAGCCGCTGGAGATCGTCGCTCCCTGATCGCCAAGCGGGTAATGGCGCGTCGCCATGTGCTCCACTTGTTCGACCGTGTAGTCCGTTTCATGAATGAGCGTGCGGGCGCCCCACTTGCTCATTATCAAATGAGTCTCCACGCCTGAGCCCTGCAGCATTTGCAGAAGTCGTACTCCGAAAATGGTGCCTGTAGCACCTGTGATCGCAACTATTAGTTTCGTTGGTTTTGTTTCGTCCATCGAAAAATCCTCATATCCAAAACTTGATCTTTAATTCCGGGGACCAGCCGCCAATTCCACCAGCACTTCTCTTGCTTTTTGCAGTTCTTCCTTCCGCAGCGGGTTCCTGTACGTCACTCCAGCTGAAACATACGCGCCCGGCTCAAACTCCTCGTTGACCTCGTCTACGAACACCTGACTCACTCGCAAATTCAGGTTCGCATTGTGCGGTGCGCTGCGCATTTCGCCAGCAACCTCTTCGACGTTGCCCTTGACGTAGTACGCGACGCGTTCGTCGATGATGGACACGGTGGCCCTTCCGTTACGGCGCATATTGTTTGTCGTGCGACTGTTCTTATAAGTTGCGAAGCTCAGATTGTGGCGATCTTTAGCGATGACTTCGAAGTAGCTGAGCATGGCCGGATGGGGCCATCCGCCTTCATCAATCGTGGAAAGCAGAATGACCTTTTCCGCGTCTCGTTCCAGATCGTGCCCAAGCAACCTCTGATAAAGGTCGTCTGTTAGTTTGTCGCCGATCAATTTTGACATCTCAAAAGTCCCTTGCTCAGATTAGACGACGCTTCCAATCCTGCTGTGTAAACATGACGCCGCCGCCGTGATCGTGTGCTAAATGATCGTCATGGTCGTGATGAGCTTCGGCCTTTTGGTTCGTGGCCGAAGCTTTTCTTAACTCCTGTTCAAACCGCTTCTTAATTTGGGGATCTTCACGATCGGCCTCAATCTGTTCGACTTGCAGTGGTATGCCGAGGCGCTTCGGAAAGTCGCCCTCAGTCATCGCGAAATAGCGAGCTCTGGTAGAGCCGGTATTGAAATGCTGGTGATACCAGAAGAAAGGCGGAGAGACGACAGATCCCGCCTGCCAATCGATCTTCACCGATTCCGATTCTTTAAGGCCGGCCTTGCCGGCCAATGAAAACCCTTTGCCGTTCAAGGTGAGAATGATGGCTTCGTAGGGGTGACGATGGCCGAGTTTGTAGCCGCCAGCTTCAAACTCCGACATGTGGGGTTCAAGGATTGTATTTCCAGACATATCCCAAAAGATGCTGGCGTTCTCACCGCCACGCTCAGGCCACGGCACTACTTCCGCTGTGCGAATGTCTTTGATGAAATTCGTTTTGTCCCAGCGCTTTCGGATCCGCACCGTCTTTGTGAAATAGTCCGACTCGTTGTTGTAGCGATCCGCCAAATCAAAATTGAGATGGTTGATGAGTCCCAGATTGCCGAACACTTGCAGCATGAAAGGGAAGCTGGTGATTGCGAACAAGCGTGCGGGCTTTGAGGCGCTGCCGTTGAAATGACGATGGGCGACGTTGAGCGGGCCCGCGAAAAGGCTTCCTTCGACCCAGGACACCTTATTCTTTCGCCGGCCTTCGCCGAACATCGTATAGCCTTCACCACCCAGGCAAATGAAAACCTGCTCGAAGAAATTTCGGCGCGGGGCAAGCGCTTTGCCCGCGGGAATTTCAAAGATCACACCGTCCATGTGCACGTTGCCGGAAAAGTTGAGATAGACGCCGCGCCCTTCGATCTCAGGCCACGGATGAACTTCCTGTGTTCTGGCGTCGAGAATAGAGTAACCTTCGACCTGCGGTACGTTGCTCTCTTTCAACCAGTCGCGATAAAAATCGCGCTCGACTCGACCTCCACCTCCGATGTTCGGCGGGCTGAGTTTCTGTTCCCGTTGAGGTGAGGCTGTGGTTGGGTTCCCGGCCGGCTTTTTGCTCCTGGCCTGTGCTTCGACCGTATCGTCAGTCGCGTTGCCTAAGATCGCGAGCGTCACACCGGCCGCTGTGGCGCGCTCGATAAACTTGCGCCTGGACACTTGACCAACGAACAAATCATCAAGAATGTCTTTCACTACTCATCCTCCCTGGCAGCGGGCATTTTCGAATCAACCCCGTTCTTCTTGAGTTCGGCGAGAAACATCTCCCGGATGGCGGGATCCTCGTCGGCGTACTCGACCAGGTTGCCACCCTTTCGTGTGCTCGTTTTTCCGAGCCGGTGAGTGCGACCACCGCCGCCGAGAGACTTCGTAAACCACTTGCCGTCGCCACCCCAGGTGGGCGCAAGATAGCGAGCAGGGTCGCCGCCCGTGTTGAAGTGTTGGTGGAACCAGCCATCCGGCGGAACAAACAGACTGCCTTCAACCCAGTCAATCCGTTTTTGAATCGGCGCCGCGGAATACTTCAACGACCCTTGCCACATCAGGGTGAAGCCTTTGCCATTCAACATCACTACATGTGAGCCTGGGCCATGTCTGTGCGCCTTCTTGTAGGTCCCGATCCCGAACTCGGAAATATGCGCCTGCATGCCGTTGTCGGCCATTTGCAACTCGACGCGCATATTGTCATGACCGCGCTCGGCAACCTTCCTGAGTTTTATGTTGCGCGCGTCTGGAACGAATCCGCTGTCCCACGTATAAACGCCCCCGGCTTGTTCACTCTCTTCGGCGCTCGTATTTTTGTGGTGGACTTGTTCAAGGCCGGACGCGAAGAAGTCGGCTTCGCCGTTAAATCGTTCACGGAAGGCGTAGTCGTTATTGAAAACGAAGTCGTTGTTATGAAAAAGGTCGATCACGACCGGCGCGTTCGTCATGCATAAGAATCGCAGTGGCTCCCTGCCGCGGTTAATGTGGACGCGCCATGAATTGAGCGGTGGTGCGATGATCGCGCCGGCTTTCCACCTCACGCTCTGTTTGGCAGCGTTGCCAGGATTCCAAATCGTGGTCTCGCCGTCGCCGGTGAGAACATAAAGGAACTCCTCGAACAGATAGCGTTGCGGCGTAGTCCTGCCGCCGGCCGGAATTTCACAAACGTAGCCGGCGTTGACGCCTTCGCCGCCGACAAGATCGATGTAGGCGCCGCGGACGCCGAGCCGCTTCCAGGGCTTGACCTCGAGGGTCCGCAGATTCTCAACGTGGTAGTTACGATAGACCGGAATGCCTTCTTCTTTCAGAAATTCGTCCCACGGATTGACGTTCGTCTGATTCCACGTGCGGCCTTTCTTCCGGGAACTATGTGCGTGATGATCGTGGTGATGATGATCGTTGAGACGATTCATTCCTTCAGCTTTCGCCGATGAATGCAGAAGTGATATCGTCGCAACCAAACCCAAACCCTCAGTCGCCGCGCGCGCGACGAACGTGCGACGCGATATCTCTTTCTTCTTCAGTTCCTCGATCGAGCCCTTTAGCTTTTTCACGCTTGCTCTCCTGATTCTGAATCATTCATAACTTTACACAGCTGCGGGCACTGTCCCGTGCGCATCCAACCTACAGGTTCAGAAAATCAGACGATCCCGCACTCCGTATTGCCACACCAGGAACACTCCGAACGCCAGACTCGCACCGCCCGCGACGAATTGCAGACCGGAACCAACGGCGCTGAATCGTTTCGCCGTAAAGACAAACGGCAGGCTGATCAAACTGCTCATCAACAACATCCCGCCAACCGAGCCAACACCAAAAACTGCGATATAAACCAAACCGGCGATAGCAGAAGGAAGGGTGGCCAAGACCAGAATCATCAACGCGGCACTACCCGCCATCCCGTGAACCAAACCAACGACGAATGGCCTGGCGCCGAGCTTGAGCAAATGCCGATGCCGATGCCTGTATTGCTCCCCAGGACGGTGTACGTGTAAGTGGACGTGTTCAGTGCCGTCGTGAGTGTGCCGGTGAACGTGGACCTTATACTCACGCACAGACTTCAAGAGTGATCTGGCTCCCAGAAGGATGAGCATCAATGCCACGACGAATTCCATCCACAGAGCCAGGCGGGGGGAAATCTGAAACTTGAGCGCGATTACGAAGATGCCCGCAAACAGAAGGGCAACTGTATGGCCCAGCCCCCAAAAAGTTCCGACTAGCGATGAGCGCCGTAGGCTCTTTGATTCGCTTACGATGGTGGAAACCGCCGCGACATGATCGGGATCCAATGCGTGTCGCAATCCCAGCACCAGTCCGAATCCGAGCATCGTAAGCAAAGTTGCATCTGTCATTTATCGTTACCCATTTTCCTACTCAAGCTCTCAAATGCCGATCAAGGGCCAATAAAATGGCACTACCAGTAAAAGCAGTACTGATTCAACAATTGTGAGGCTGAGACCAATACGCAGCATGTCTCGACCGTCGAAGTAGCCATAGGAGTAACCGACGATCATGACAGCCGACTGATAGACGAAAATCTTTCCCCCGGAAGCGAAGGTCCAAATCATTCCCAGCGCGAGCGGATCAAATCCGTGAGTGGTAGCAAAGTTCATCAGCAGTGGAATTGATGTCCCGAGCATCGATACTTCGCTGGCCAGGAAAAAGTGGTAGATGAATGCGGTCCAGTAGAGCACCAACGTAGAGGAATAGACGTTGGTCATTAATGGCTCCATCCACGCAAACATCACATTAGTCAGCAGGTCGAGTGCTTTGGTCGAAGCGAGCACCTGGCCCATGCTAACGGCGGCGGCCACGAAGAACACCGGCAGGTAGTTGAGTCGCTTCAGATCATCCATGTCGAGGACGCCGATGCGCGGAAGAACAGCAAATAGTCCTACCCCCAACCCTATCACCGCTGGGGATACATGATGGACCATATCGGTGAGCCAGAGGCTAATGGCGATTAGCATTAGCAGCAGAGCTTTTTTCTCTAGCTGCGACCAGGGACCCATCTTGCGCAATTCAGCGCGCAGATGCTCAGCGCCACCGGGCAAACCTGGCTTCTCGGGAGGAAAGAACCAGAGCGTCAACCGCCAGGCAATAAAAATCGTTATCAGGCTGCACGGCAAGTAACCAAGAAACCATTTGCTCCACAACACCTCGACGTGGCCCACCTTTTCGATCAGGCCACGCGCGGTAATGGAAGCGGCGCCGGCTATCACCATCTTGTCAAAGATTCCTGCCGTGTAAGTAAGCACGATGAACATGCCGCGCCCGACATTGCTGCCAATTCCCAACCCGAAGGCCTCCACCAGACCGATCGCAATCGCCGCCATGATCACCACGCGCGCGATCCCCGACGGCACCAGAAAGGTGAGCAAAAAATCCGAAAGAATCAGTCCGAGCAGCAGCCGCGAGTAAGTATTCCCCACGCGCAGCATCACTAAATAGGCCAGCCGGCGCGCCAACCCCGACTTGGTCGCCATCATTCCAAACAAGATCGCGCCAAACAGGAACCATGGCGTTTCATCAGCAAATCCGCCGAAAGCAACATCAAACTTAACAACTTTTAGAGCCCAAAAAAGGAAGCATCCAATCAGACCGGTGAGGGCATGAGCCAGAGCTTCGGTTATCCATGCGATGATCATGAATGAAGCGATGGCCAACGCATGTTTTATTGTCGGATCCAGATTCAGCGGGGCAAACCATAGGACAACCGGAACGATGATGCACAAGAATCGACCAATGAAAGCGCGCCAGGAAGTTCTGGCCGAGGCAGACGGCGCACTCATCGTGCCGGCATTTTCATCGCGCTCGGCGACAACCTCATCAGCCAACTGTCTTCCTTGCGGCGGTAGTGCTTGTGCTTGTTCGACCATGCCGTTTGTACTGCTGGTTAACTGAGTCTTTCTTTCGCTATCCGACCACGTTATATGTCTTGACCGTCACCTCGGCCTTGATGTGCGCGTGCCGTGCTTAACACGTTCGTGAGCTTCACTCGAGCGGTAAGTGTGACTCCATATAGGTCCGCACTATTCATCCAGAACCTCGCCCCACTTCTCTTCCGCCGCACGACGCACTTCGGGACTTGATTCCGCCACCGGCGGAAAGTCGTTGATCCATTCGAACGGACGGCAAGCATCAATGATGCCCCTCGAGCTATGTCCCTTTTGGCCCTTGGGAATAATCGGATCGAGCGCACCGCTCCAACTGCGGCGAATGATCTCGATATCGACTTCGGGGTTCGACCGCGTCGACAGTGCCCAGAGCACGTCATTCGTATTGGTTACATCAATGTCTTCATCAACCACAATCACATAGCGACCAAGGTAGCCACCGGCGTGACAGTAGGCGGCGACCATACCCGCCTGGCGCGCGTGGCCGGGATAACGCTGCTTGATGGAAACGATATTCAAGAGCCGGCTGCCTCCGGCCTCGTGGCACCAAACGCCAGTTACGTCAGGCACACCAGCGGCCTCTAATTCCTGCCAGATCATGGCCGAACGCATGAAGCAGCGCATGTAGTTAAATTCGCAGGGAGGACGGGTCGGAGGCGCGCCCAGGATAATCGGATTGTTACGGTGGTAGAGCCGCTTGACCTTCATGATCGGTTCAGGACGCATCGAACTCGCGTAGTAGCCGGTCCATTCCCCAAATGGCCCTTCATCCATATCCTGGCCAGGAATCGCTTCGCCCTCAATCACGATTTCGGCAGCGGCGGGAAAAGGCAGTCCTGTATATTCGCCTTCGATGACCGGCACAGGTTCGCCCTGCAAACCACCGACCCAGTCATACTCCGAGACACCGTGTGGCACTTCCATTCCGCCCGCCAAATAGATAAGGGGGTGTTGTCCGAAGGACACGGCCACCTTGCAAGGCTCGCCTTTTGCGAAATGTTTCTCCCGCATGATGCGCCCCTGCTTGCCCGGCGAAATGTAGAAACCCAAGGTGTCTTCGTTGTGAATCATTACGCGGTAGGTGCCGAGGTTGACCCAGCCTTCGTCCGGATCCCGCGTGATGTCGACCGAGCCGGTGCCGATATAGCGCCCGCCATCGAGCTCGTGCCACTTCGGCGTGGGAAACTTCCACATGTCGATGTCTTTACCCTCGAACACGTTTTCCATGACAGGCCCGTCCTTAACGACTTCGGGCTTGATGTACTTCACATCCGTGATATGTCGCTTGATGTCCTTAACGAACTCCAACCTGGTGTAGTTGGTCTTCATGTTCAGAGTTGCAGCCAGGCGCTTAAGCGTATTGAGGGTATTTGAGAGGACACGAAAACCTTTCGGATAACCCTTGATGTTGTCGTGACTGCACCAATTTCGACATCCCAATCCGCGCCATCAATTCTCTTCAGCTCTCCGAGGTTCTCCACCTCGGCCATCCAACTTCGCAGGTCCCTTGACTCCATTCTGTCTCCTCGACTTGTTCGTCAATGTTAGATTGCGAGCTTTAGCTTATGGCCTCGCGTCATAAGAGGCCGGGCCTTAAACTTTCCTCGTCCTGGCCCCCGCCACGGAGTAACGGGGATACCAGGACGAGTCTGCCGCCAATCCGGTGCGAGCGACCAGCACATCCAGCAGGTACGGGCGACCTTCGCGAGTTGCGGCGATCGCGTGCTGGAGCGCAGGTTTCAACTCGGCGGGATGCCCTACTCGTTCACCTCGGATCCCATACGCGGCAGCCAGGTGAGTGAACTCCACATCCGGACTACCCAGATAGCAAATCATGTCCTTGTTCTCTTGCCGGGAGCGGCCACCCTTCATCAGGATGTTGTTGCGCGGCTCGTCATAGCTGCGATTGTTGCAAACTATCGTAATGATCGGCACATCGTAACGTGACATGGCCCAGAGAGAATCCGATTGGCCGAACAGAAATCCGCCGTCCCCCTGAAGCGAGACCACCTGTTGGTTGGGCCGCGCTAACTTGACGCCGATTGAAGCACCCATACCCCAACAAAGTGAGCGTCCCAACGTGCGACCTATCTTGGTTTTTTTGCCGTCGGCAAACGGGAATGAGCGCAAGATCCACTCCTCAGTTCCAACCTCTTCCACGATGATGGCATCTTCATCCAGCATTTCATTTACCGTTAACAGCAGACGCGGCCATGTCAACGGACCCTCATCCCAACCGTCGCGAGCGGCAGTCAGATAAGAGTATTTAATCTTTTCCGTAAACGCCCTGGTTGCTGCCGAACGTTCTTCTTTGATAGCTGCCAAACGTTTCTTTGTGGCCATTGAATTCAAGGCTTCAATCAAGGCTCGAGCAGTCTCTTTCACATCGGCCACCAGCGAAAGATCAACCGGGTAGTCGGCTCCAAGCTGGCGGCTATCAACTCGCGCGTCAATTATTTTGGCTGTTCGTGAAACCATCGGGGGACCGCTTCCCGGATCCGGCATCTTCGCGCCGAGATTCAGGAAGAGATCGATCGGAGCGGGAAAGCGCATAGGACTGAAGTAACTTCCCAAATAAAGCGGATGATCGGTGGGAAAGTCCGCCGCCCAACTCCACGCCTGCGTTACCGGAATGCCAAGCATTTCAGCAAGCCTGACTACATCGGAACGTCCTCCGGAAGTCCAGACCTCTGGTCCGACATGGAGTATTGGATTCTTGCTCTCAATGAGCATCTGAGCCGCCCGCTCGACGTATTTTGGATTTGGCGTGATGTCCATCGGCACCGAAAGGCTTTCGCGCGAAAAAATCTCCGCCTTGAGATTCGACTGGTACAGGACATTGCGAGGAACACGAACCAAGGTTGGACCACAAGGCGCTGTCGAAGAAACTTTGAAAGCATGGACCACCCACTCCGGTATGCGATTGCCTTCTTTCACCAGCCAACGCCACTTGGTGTATTGCTTAAAAGCATCCAGCCAATCGTCCAAATCCTCGTGTCCGTCGCGGCCATCGGCCTGTGAGTCCATGTGATCGGTGAAGATAACTACAGGCGTCCGATCCTTCATAGCGTTGTACATGTTCGCGCTCGCCAGTGGTCCACCAACGCGGCTAAAACAAGCGAAGGTGGTTTCTCCTGTCGCTTTTGCGTAGCCATCAGCCATCGCTACGGCCTGGTTCTCGGAAATGCCCTGAATGAATTGCAGGTCGGGCCGGTCAACTACTGCATCGCAAAGCGATCCCATACCGGAACTATTGCACACGAAAATGAAGCGGACGCCGGCCGCACGCAGCTGCTCGGCAAGGAGCTCGCCGCCGGTGCCGGTAACAGTGGTGGTGGAACTTGTCGAGGTAGAAACAGTGGACGCTGGGTTTGCGTTTATGATCGGCTGAAGAGCGTCGACTGCCGAGCGGGCTGCAATCACGCTAAAGCCAGCAGCGGTAGATCTGCGTATGAAGCTGCGTCGGGAAATCCTGCCGCCGAGATAATCTTTGACCAGACCCTGAATGCTCATCTTGTATTAGCGAAACTACAACAGCTCCCGATGTGCTCAGCTTCTAATGCGTCGCTATCTCTTTTCCGACTCTTTCTTGACAACAGCCGGCATCGTCTTGTTAGAACCCAGCGAAACTGCAAGATACTTGATTATGGTTTCTGCCTCATCAACGGTCAGGGGCGCCCCTCTCCAGATCATTTCGTTGACAGTCCGGCGCCACCGGTCTGCTGTTTTCCGCTGTGAGGCGGTATTTGCCAAATTGTGGCACTGCACGCAACCGCTGAGAATGATCGTCCTCGCATCCCCTTCAGGAAGAGACGTCGCCCCTTCCGGCAAAGAGCCGCTGTCTTGCTTTTCCTGGCCAATCGTCGCGGGCAGGCTGACAGCAACGCCGACCAACAGGAGCAGCAGAAGCAACCCGGTCTGAATGCTTGAATAAAGTGCGTTCTTCATTCCGCGAGCAAGCTTTAGCGCAAAGACTCATCGGCACCATAACGACTAGCTGCTCCCATGCACCATCGAGTCTTTGCGGTCGTCCAAGTTAATGAAAACCTAAAAGATAAATTTCAATGCGAACTGAATCTCGCGCGAATCTCCGTTAGTACTAAATATCCTGCCGGCGGTATCGATGCGCGTGAACGTGCTCGGAGCGCTGAAGGTAAAAATTTGCTCTCCGTCATCCGCATTGGACGGCAAATCGAAGTTTGCCCGGTTGAGGAGATTGAATACTTCGGCACGGAACTGTAGCCGGCGCTGCTCGCTGAACTTGAATTCTTTGACCACAGAGAAATCTACGCTCTTAAAGTCAGGGCCGTTGAGAATATTCCTTCCAGCCGTTCCACGAAAGCCCGGTACGGGCGGCCCGAAAGCCGCCGGGTTAAACCAGAGGTCCGGCGTGCTGCCGCTGGACGGCCTTAGACTCATGCCTGGA
>WNFK01214161.1_pt1 | contig 19047 bp, 17 predicted proteins | sample 5400281 | NCBI WGS metagenome assembly WNFK01 (sample SAMN13153350, study PRJNA577476) | soil metagenome | isolation source: 20 cm soil on Douglas fir-dominated hillslope | place: USA:California | collected 2013-09-17 | reverse complement strand
GCGCTCCACCTTCACGATCTCCGCGCCGAGATCGCCCAGGATCTGGGTGCAGTACGGGCCCGCCACGTTCTGGGTGAGATCGGCGACGAGGAGGCCGGCGAGGGGCGCGTGCATGGGGGACTGATTATAGCCCGATCACGACCCCCACCTGGACGGTCGCCCGCACCCCTCGTGGTACGTCTCCAGCGCCCGGTTGGCGTCCATCACCGTCTCGAGCCGCTCGACCACGTCGGCCTCGGTGTAGAACACCGCGCCCCCCGCGGCCTGCTTCCAGTAGGCGCCGTCGGCGGGGCCGGCCCGGTCCACTCGCGGCACCCCGGCGGACGCGGTCGCGGTGAACGCCACCGCCACCGGCCGGCTGGCCAGGCGCAAGAGCTCGGTCATGCGTCGGCCCGCGGTCCGTGCCTCCATGAGTGTGCTCCTCAGGGCACCCGGGCGCGGAAGGTGAACGCCACCCGCACCTCGTTGCCGATCGGGTTCACGAACGAGTTGTAGTTGATCCCGTACTCGCCGCGGTTGACGATGAACTCGCCGCTCGCCACCAGGGCGGTGTTGGTGATCTGCACGTCGATCGGCACCGCGATCTCGCGGGTCACCCCGTGCATGGTCAGCCGGCCGACCACGGTCGCCCGGCGGCCCGCCGCCTCCACCCGCAGGCTCTGGAAGACCACGGTCGGGAAGCGATCCACGTCGAAGAAGTCGGAGCTGCGCAGGTGCTTGTCGCGCATCTCGATGCCGGTGTCGAGCGACGGCGCGTCGATGGTGAGGTTGATGCGCCCGCTCGTGAGGACCGTGGGGTCCACCATCACGTCGCCGCTGAAGCGCGAGAACCGCCCGTCCGCGTTCATCAGCCGCGAGGTCGCGCGGAACGAGATCTCGCTGGCCTCGGGCTGGATGCGGAAGCGGAGCGACTGTGCATCCGCCCCACGAGGCGCCACGAGCGCGGCCCAGATGACCACGGCAACGGTGAGCGCGGTCATGGTCCATCCGGTCCGAGATGGTCGCGGCACGGGGCCTAGTATCGCTCATCCGTCGAGGCGCGCGACGGCACAAATCCGGCCGAGGCGGGAACGCGGTGGTGTAGGCTCGCGCCAGATCATGTTTGCCGCGGGAATCGCCGTCGGTCTGATCCTGTCCGTGGTCGCGATCGTCATGGCGCTCGTCGCCCTGAGCGCGGCGCGCGCGCGCCGGTCCGCCGATTCGGAGGAGCGGGTGGCCGCGCTCGAGGAGCGCGTGCGCGGGCTGGTCTATCGCGTGTGGCAGCTCGAGGGCGGGCCGCACGCGGAGACGCCGCGCGAGAGCCCGCCCGCGGCGGACCCCGCGGCGTACGCCGAGATCGCGCCCGCGCCGCCGCCGGCGGAGCTCGCGCCGCCCCTGGAGGCGCCGGCCCCGGCCGCGCCGGTCTGGGGCGCGCCGGGCCCGGTCCCGCCCGCGCCGCCGCGCCGCGGGCTCGATCTCGAGCAGCGCATCGGCGCGCGCTGGGCCACGTGGGTCGGCATCGTCGCCATCCTGGTCGGGGTCGCTCTGTTCCTCAAGTGGGCCTTCGACAGCGCGCTCCTCGGGCCCGCCGCGCGGGTGGCGCTCGGTCTGGTCGCGGGCCTCGTCATGCTGGGAGGCGGGCTGTTCCTGCATCGCCGGCGTGACGTCCCGTATCTCAGCGAGGGTCTGGCCGGCGGCGGCCTGGGCGTGCTGTTCCTCTCCCTCTTCGCGGCGCACGCGCTCTACGGCCTCGTGGGCCCGAAGCCCGCGTTCGTCGCGATGTTCGCGGTCACGCTGCTGGGCACCGCCGTCGCGGTCGTGAGTAGCCGGCTGATCACCGCGGTGCTGGCCGTCCTCGGTGGTCTGCTCACTCCCGTGCTGCTCCAGGTGGACCGGCCCGACGAGCGCAACCTGCTCGCGTACCTGCTCGTGCTCGACGGGCTCGTGCTCTTCGTAGCGCGGTTCCGCACCTGGCTGCAGCTCAACCGGCTGGCGTGGCTCGGCACCGTGCTGCTGCTCCTGCCCGTGCTGGTCCACGAGCCGGAGGCCCCTCGCCCACTCGCGCGGCTGCTCCTGCTCTCGGCCCTGTTCCTGATCTTCCTCGTGGTCCCCCTGTTTCGTGAGCGCGCGGAGGGGCGGCGGACCGAAGGGATCGATCTCACCCTGGTGGTCGCCAACGCGGCGGCCTATTTCTGGGCGGTCTACGTCACGCTCGAAGCCTGGCGCCCGTCGTGGGAGGGAGGCTACGCGCTCGGCCTCGCGGTGCTCTACCGCCTCGTGTCGGCGGACTATGCCTCGCGGGTCCCGGACGACCGGGTCACGGTGGACCTGCACGAGGGCGTCTCGTGGACCTTTCTCACCCTCGCGATGCCGCTGGCGCTGGATGGCCAGTGGGTCACCCTCGCCTGGGCGGTCCAGGGCGTCATGCTGCTGTGGCTCGCCTCGCGATCCCCGGCGCCTGTGGCCGCCTGGGGTGGGCTCGCGGTGCTCCTGCTGGCAGCCGTCCGCGCGGTCGCGCTCGACGACTACTGGTCCGCGGGCGTCAGGCCGGTCTGGAACCGAGCCTTCCTGGTCCACCTCCTGGTGGTGCTCGCCCTCGCCGTCGGGGGCCGCCTGGGCGGACGGGCCCTGGGAGTGCTCGGCGCCGGGCTGACGCCCGCGATTGTGCGGGCCACGCTCTGGGTGGCCGCGGTGGGTACGCTGGCCGTCCAGTTCTGGCGGGAGCCGTCCGGGCACTGGCCGGCGGTCCTGCTGATCGCGGAGCTGGTCGTGGTGGGCGTCATGACCCGGGTGTCCACGTCCCTCGCCTTCGTCGTCGCCACCCCCTTGCTGGCGGGTGTTGTGCTCGCCCGGGTGCTGGGGGCCGACGACGACCTGGCCCGGAGCGCGGCCGGCTCTCTCGTGAGCCTCACGCTCCTGATCCGGGTGGCGGCCTGCCTGGCCGTCGGCCTGGCCGGGGGCGCCTTGACTGGCTCCGCGGCGACTCCAAGGGCGGCCGCGGTCGGCCGGCTGCTCTCGGGGGTGGCCGGCCTTGCCCTCCTCTTCGTGCTCAGCGTGAACTGGACCCGGTACCAGGAGGCCCGGGTGGCATCCGCGCGCGCCGGCGGAAAGAACCACCTCGTCGGCGAGCTCCGGTGGCGGACCCAGGTCGGGCTGTCGCTGCTCTGGACGCTCTACGCGGGGATCACGCTGGCCTGGGGCTTCCTGCGCTCGAATCCGGCGGTCCGATATGCCGCCCTCGCGCTCTTCGGCCTAACCGTCTTGAAGGTGTTTGCCGTGGACCTCGGGGCCGTCAAGACCGGGTACCGGATCCTCTCGTTCCTCGTCCTGGGCGTCGTCCTGCTCCTGGTCAGCGTGGCCTATCAGAAGCGGCGGCGGCAGAACGTATAGACCGTTCAAATTAGGTTAGAAGGTTATATAGTCGAGCTCGATGGACACCGCGTTCGAGCTCAATGCCGGCCGCCTCTGCCTGGATTTCACCAATACGGTCCGGGCTCGGCCGCTCAGCGAGAAGGTCGATCTCATCCCGGGCTACGGGGACCTGCTGTCCTGGGCTCGCCAGGCCACCATCCTCACACCGGGAGAAGCCGCGGCGCTGGCCGAGACGGCGAGCCGGCAACCTCGCGCGGCGGCTGATGCGCTCGCCCAGGCCGTCTCGCTCCGCGAGGCCCTGTACGGGCTCTTCTCGGCGAGGGCCGCGGGCCTGCCCGCTCCCGCGTCCGATCTTCACACCGTCAACAAGGCGATCGGCAAGGCGATGACTCGGGCCGGGCTCAACCCCAGCGCCAGTGGCGGCTTCGAATGGGGCTGGCCGGATGCGCCCCCCGGGGTGGATCGAGTGGCCTGGTGGGTGGCGCGTTCGGCGGCGGAGCTCCTCACTTCAAGGGAGCTGACCGGCGTACGCGAGTGCGCCGGTTACGACTGCGGTCGGTTGTTCATGGACGGGACCAAGAATCGCAGCCGGCGCTGGTGCGACATGGCCAGCTGCGGGAACCGGGCCAAGGGCCGGCGTCACTACGAGCGTCGGAAGGTGAGCCGGTACGAGACTCCGAGCTAGGCAGCAGGGATCGACCCCTTCAGCGCGGGCGCGACCACGGCCAGCAGCTGCTCCGACGAGAAGGGCTTGGCCACCACGAACCGGATGCCGTGGCTCTCGAGCTTCGCCGGTTCGAGCTGGTCGCCGAAGCCCGTGATCAGGCCGAGCGGGGTGTTGGGATAGCGTTCCCGGCAGGCCGAGGCCACCTGCCAGCCCGACACCCCCGGCATGGCCAGGTCGGTCAGGATCAGGTCCACTGTCTCGTTCTCGAGCCGCGCCAGGGCGGTCATGCCGTTCGGCGCCTCAATCACCTGGCAGCCGTTCTCTCGGAGCAGGTCACCGAGCGAGCGGAGGATTTCGACGTTGTCCTCGACCACTAGAACCCGCTTGCCCTGGGGCAGTCGCGAGCCGTCCTCGGCCTGCGGGTCGACCGGTAGCACCGACGGGATGGGCAGGTGGATGGTAAACGTGGTGCCCTGGCCCAGGACGCTGTCCACCGCGATCTCACCCCCGTGCCGGGCCATGATGCCCCAGACGACCGCCAGCCCGAGGCCATTGCCCTGGGCACCCTTCGTCGTGAAGAATGGCTCGAACACCCGCCGCCGGGTCTCCTCGGACATGCCGCAGCCGCCATCGGCCGCTCGGATCACGACCCGGTCGCCGTCGGTCGTCGCCCCGAAGGTGAACGTCCCTCCCGCGGGCATGGCATCGAGGGCATTGTTCAGCAGATTGAGCAGGGCCTCGCGCAGCTCCTCGGCGGTCCCCGCCACCAGCGGGACCTTCCCTCCCTGGACCCGCACGTCGTAGGCGACGCCGCGGCTCTGCGCCTGGTCGCGCCAGCGGGGTCGGGCCAGCTCCACCACCTCCCGGAGCACTTGCTGGATGTCGACCCGGCCGAAGGGCCGCGTGCTGCGCGTGCGGGTGAACTCCTGGATGCGCCGCACGGTCTGCGCGCCGTCTTGCGCGGCCTGGCGGATCATGGTCAGGCTCTCCGCCACCGGCCTGGCCTGGCCCTGCGCGAGCAGCAGCTCGGTGCGCAGCATGACGATCGCCAGTAGGTTGTTGAAGTCGTGCGCCACCCCCGCGGCCATCTCGCCGAGGGCCCGCAGCCGCTCCACCTGCACGAGCTGGCCCTGGGACTTCTGCACACCTTCCAGGGCGCGCTCCAGCTCCGCGTAGAGGCGCGAGTTTTCGACCGCGATGCCGGCCTGCGCCGCGAACGTGCTGGCGACCGCCACGTCGTCGTCGGAGAACGCGGCGGCCTGGCTGGTCAGCGCGGTGAGCACGCCGACCAGCCGATCGCCGGCGCGTACCGGGACCGCGAGACCCGCCCGCATGCCGAGCTTCGCGGCGGTCTCGCGCGCCGCGGGATCGAGCCATCCGCGCGCACTCAGGTCCATGATGGCGAGCGGCTCGCCGGTGGCCGCGACCCGCCCGATGGGCCCCTGGCCCACCCCGACCTTCTCGGGGAGCAGCGCGTCCGTGCCCTGGCCGCGCATCTCCACGCGCACGAGGCGATCCTCCTCCACCAGGTGGAAGGCGACCGCATCGGACTGCAGGAGGCCGATATAGAGATCGGCGATGCGCCGCTGCACCGTCGCGGGAGGCCAGAGGCGCGTCACCCGCTGGCTCACGTCCACGAGCGCTTCCAGGCGGCCCTGCCGGCGGGTCAGCTCGCGGAAGAGGTTGCTGTTGGCCAGCGCGACCGCGGCCTGGGACGCGAGCGACGCGGCCAGGTTGCGGAAGGGCTCGGGGTAGGGAAGCGCCTCGTGCTCGATCGCCGCGGTCGTGGCGAAGGGGCGGCCGCTCTCTCGCTTGCAGTTGATGAGCGCGAGCACGCCGATCACGTTCCCGTCCGGCGTCTGCATCGGCAGGACCAGCAGCGACTTGGTGCGGTACCCGGCGAGGGTGTCCACCTCCGGGTTGAAGCGGTACGGGCGGTCCGCGGGGAGCGCGTAGGCGTCGGCCACGTTGAGGATCTCGCCGGTGAGGGCAACGTGGCCCGCCAGGCTCTCCGGGGTGAGCGGCAGCGCGACCGCGTTGAACTCGACCGGTACGCTGTCGTTCTGGGTCAGCTCGAACCGCAGCCGCCGCGTGCCGTCGCTCGCGCTCTCCACGAGATAGATCGAGCCCGCGTCGCTCCGGGTGATGTTTCGCGCCTTGGTCAGGATCAGCTCGAGCAGGAGCTTGGTGTCGCGCTCGCCCGAGAGCCGGACGCCGATGGCGTTCAGCTCCTCGAGCTGACGGGTGCTCTCCCTGGCCTCCTGCGTGACGCGGGCCTGATCGCACGCCGCGCGCAGCACGCTGGCCAGCGTGGCGGGCCCGACCGGGAGGGTGAGGGTCACGACGCCGCGCGCGCCAGGCCCGGTGTCGGCGGATTCCGAGAGGACCACCACCGGCACCTGAGCCCGCCGCGCTGAATCCACCACGGCCGTCTCGAGGTCGTCGACCGGGCCGTCGAGGAGCAGCACGCCCGCCTCGTCGGCTGAGAAGGTGGCGGGCTGCCCGGGCTCGAGCAATCGCGGCTCGAGATCATCGGGCAGACCCGCCACCAGTCCCCCGCGGGAGAAGTCCGCGGGGTACCACACGATGCCGCTTTGACGCACAGACTCCGAGCGATCGGTCATGACAGGTCCTTTGATTGGTCTGGTGCTGACCTAGTTTAGTGGTGGCCGCCGAGCAATCCGCCTACCAACCCGCCTACCACTCCGCCGAGTCCACCCACAGCTCCGCCGACGGTGCCGCCGACCCCGCCCGGACCGGCAAGCCCGCCGCCGATCGTTCCGCCGAGCCCGCCGACGGTACCGCCGAGCCCGCCGACAGTGCCGCCGAGCCCGCCGACGGTACCGCCGAGCCCACCGACAGTGACGCCGAGCCCGCCGACGGTACCGCCCAGGCCGCCGACGCTACCGCCCAGGCCGCCGCCGCTGCCGCCGAGCCCTCCGCCGCTGCCGCCGAGCCCGCCGAGGCCGCTGACAGTACCGCCGCCGAGCCCGGCAACTCCGCCGACCGCACCGCCGAGCCCGCCCACCGTGTTGGTGAGGGTGTTGCCGACTCCGCCCACCGTGTTCGTGAGCGTGTTGCCCAGCGTGCCGACCGTCCCCTGCAGGGTGTCGCCGACGCCTTCGACCAGCCCGCCCACGAGCGTATCGCCGAGGCCGAGCGTGTCCATCAAGCGATCGAGCGTATCCGCAGTGACATCGGTCAGGTTCGTCGCGATGCCGGTCACCCCCTTCACCGTGCCGTTGACGGTGCCCTTCACGTTCTTCAGCACTCCCTGAACGGGCGGGCCACCCGGCACCGGCGGGAGCAGCGCGGTGGCGAGCAGGATCGCTCGGCCCTGCTCGCGGGCCAGCAGAGGATTCTTGAACTCATCCGGCGCGTCATTCGTCTGCACCTGCCTGGGCTTCAGGTCCGCGGTCAGCGTGGCGACCGCATCACGCGAGAGCGGGTGCACCGACCCGAGCGTGTTGCCGGCCACCACCACGCTCTGCAGCTCAGCGAGACGGACGGTGGGCTGGAACGGGTCGAGACGGGCGCTCACGTCGAGCGCACCGTGAAACAGGTGAACGCGCGTGGTGGTGACGGGGATCGCCTCGCCGGCCTTGACCGGGTCCACCTCCACCACGAAGACGGTGCCCCGCACGGCGGCGGTCGCGTTGGGGGAGCGGATCTCGATCACCTCGCCCGGGCGCATGCGGCCCTTGACCACCGCGACGCCGATCTTCCCCGACTGCAGGTCCACGGTGACCCTCCCGGCTTCCTCGGTCACGGTGAGGATCGACAGCTCGCGCACCGTGATGAGAGCCTTCCCGCCCAGGAGGACCCGGACCAGCGAGTGTTGCTGGGTGTGGATGCGGTCCCGCACGAAGATCTCGTCGCGCATCTGCAGGGAGACCGGCCGCGCGGCGGCCACGGCGCGGATCAACGTCGCGTCGCCGTTGACGGTGGTGACCACGCCGGCGCTTTCCTCGGACTGGGCGGCGACGACAACCGGCTGGCCCGCGCACAGCAGGGCGGCCGCCATCGCGAAGACTTTCGTTCCGGACCTCATCGTGTTTGCTCCCTCTCACCGGCGCAAGGTGGACGCGTCGAGCCAGTGTCGACCAGGGGGAGCAAGGCAAATGCCAGGCGGACACTTCGCGGTAAACAATGAAAATCACTCACCGGATGGTGTCAGCCGGCCGACGCGACACTCCTGACACTCGCAAGAATCGGCAGGGGAAGCGACGAGATCAGAATGCATTTCGTGCTCATCGGCGGTGTTTCCAGAGTGACGCGCGGCCCGCGCCGCCCGCCATCCCGGCGATCAGCGCGAGCCGGTGAGCTGCTGGCGGGCCAGCACCGCGCCGGCCGAGAGCGCCCGCACCTTCTGGGTGCACATGTAGCGGGGAGACCACCCGAAGCCGCAGTCGGGATTCACGTAGAGCTTCTCGGGGCGGCAGACCGTCAGCACCCGCCGGATGCGGGCGGCCACGTCCTCCGGGCTCTCGGGATTGAAGCCCTTCACGTCGATGACCCCGGCCCCCAGCTCGCGATCCTGGCCGTACTCCTTCCAGAGATCGAGCTCGGAGAGCTCCCGGCCCGCGAACTCGAGCACGAGCTGCTCGGCCCGGGCCTTCAGCACACCGGGGAAGTACGGCCGGTAGGAGCGGTCGAACCGGGAGCGGCCGAAGCGGTTCCCGAAGCAGATGTGGAAGCCGAGCTTGGCCTTCACGCCCTCGGTGGCCAGGTTGAACAGGCGCGCCATCTCCTCGCCGCTCACGTTGCCGCGCGCCGGCTCGTCGATCTGGATGAAGTCGGCGCCCGCGTCCACGAGCCCGCGGAGCTCGGCGTTGATCACCTCGGCGAAGCGCTCGGCCACGTCCACCACGCCCTTGTACATCTTGCCGGGATGGATGCGGGAGCCGAAGGTGAGCGGCCCCGCGCAGGTGGCCTTGATGCCCCGGGTGGTGTGGGCCTTGAGGTACTCGAACTCCTTGATGATGCCGAGGCCGCCCGCGGGCGCCTCGATGCGGCCGGTCGCTTCGAAGCGCGTCTGCTGGTCGTAGCCCCAGGGGCCGGCCTTGCGGCGCACCGGCAGCGGCTCGATGCCCTTGATGACCGCGTAGTAGGAGTCCACGTAGCCGTCGAGGCGGCGCACCTCGCCGTCGGTGATGACGTCGAGCCCGGCCCGCTCCATGTCGCGGATGGCGGTGTCGGCGGCGTCGTCGAACATCTCCTCGAGGTCGCCGGGTCCCATGTCCCCGGCCTCGTAGGCCTTCACGGCGGTGTACCACCAGCCCGCCTTGCCGTGCGAGCCGACGACGGTGGACGGGATCAGCGGGAGAGCGGCCATCGGCGTGTCCTCCTGGCGTTGGTGAGAGCGATTGAGAGGCCGAAACTCATGCGAGCATTCTATCTCTGCCTCGACTGGTCAAGGCGTTGGACCAGGAGGCGCGGGCTCAGCTCCGCCGATGATTCGCGACCGCCCCCGAAGCCCGCGGGTCATGCTGCCCCGCCGATGATCCGCATGGTCGCCGCGTCGGCGTGCACCGCGTCCGGGGGCCCCGCGAAGATGATCTCGCCGCGCTCGATCACGTAGAGCCGCGTGGTGAACTCGGGCACGTGGTGGATGTTGGACTCGGCGAGCAGGATCGCGTGGCCGCGCTGGGTGATCTCGGCGAGGCCACGGCTGACTGTCGGGATGATGGCGGGCGAGAGCCCCTCGAAGGGCTCGTCGAGCACCAGCACGTGGGGATCGAGGGCGAGGGCCCGCGCCACCGAGAGCATCTTCCGCTCGCCCCCGCTCATCTCGGGCCCCTTGCGGTGGCGGTACCCTCGCAGCGCCGGGAACACCTCGTAGGCGCGCTCGACGCGCTCCGCCGCGGCGCGGCCGTCCGGCCGCGTCCAGGTGGAGATCTCGATGTTCTCCGCCACCGTGAGATCCGTGAAGATCCCGCCGTCCTCGGGCGCGAACCCGACGCCGCGCCGCGCGATCTCGTGGGTGCGGCGACCCTGGATCTCCTCGCCCTGGAAGACGATGCGGCCGGCCCGCGGGCGCAGGTAACCCATGATCGTGCGCAGGGTGGTGGTCTTGCCCGCGCCGTTGCGGCCCACCAGGCAGACCACCTCGCGGTCGCCGACCTCGAGGGAGACCTGCCGCAGGATGTGGCTCGACTGGATGAAGACGTCGACGCGCTCGACGGTCAGCACGGGGCGCCGGCCCTCCGGCCGATGACCGTGTCCACCACGCGCGCGTCCGCGCGGATCGCAGCGGGGGTGGCGTCGGCCAGGACCTTGCCCTGATGGAGCGCGACGATGCGGTCCGAGTAGCCGAAGACGATGTCCATGTCGTGCTCGACCTGGATGATCGCCTTGAGCCCCATGCGCCGCGAGGCGGTCACCAGGATCTCCATGATGGCCGACTTCTCGGCGGTGCTCACGCCGCTCGTCGGCTCGTCCAGCAGGATGATCTCGGGCCGGAGCGCGAAGGCGGAGGCCACGTCGAGGAGCTTCTTGTCGCCCTGGGGGAGCTGCCGCGCGGGCACGTGGCGCTTGTCGGCCAGCCCGAAGAGCTCGGCCACCTCGAGCGCGCGGTCCTGCGCCTCGCGGTCGCCGGCCAGCGAGCGGAAGAGCGAGGTGCCCCGGCCCAGGCGGGAGACGACCGGGGCGAGCAGGGTCTCGAGCACGGTGAGGTCCGGGAAGATCTGCACGAGCTGGAAGCTGCGGGCGAGCCCGAGGCGGGTCAGGGCCACCGGGCCGATGCCGGCCACGTCGCGGTCCTTGAAGCGCACCGTGCCCGCGGTGGGCCGCAGCACGCCGGTCAGCACGTTGATGAGCGTGGACTTGCCCGCCCCATTGGGACCGATGACCGACACGAACTCGCCGGCGCCGACCGCGAGGCTCACCCCGTCGAGCGCGACGAAGTCGCCGTAGCGCTTGCGGACGTCACGCGCCTCCAGGAGGATCACGACGGCCGCGGCCTTTCGAAGAAGCCCATGAGCCCGCCCGGGGCGAAGATCACGATGAGGGCCAGGATCGCTCCGAAGACGAGCCGCCAGTAGGGCACCACCGACATCACCGCGTCCTGCAGGAAGATGAAGACGAACGCGCCCAGCACCGGCCCGAAGAAGCTCGCGAAGCCGCCCAGCAGTGCCATGAACACGAGGCTGCCCGAGTGGGTCCAGTAGGCGAGCGTGGGGTCCACGTTGCCGGTGGGCGGGCCCAGGAGCGCCCCGCCCACCGCCGCGAACACCGCCGAGATGACGAACGCGTACCAGCGATAGCGCGTCACGCTCACCCCGAGCGCTTCCGCCTTGATCGGGTTGTCGCGGATCGTGCGCAGGCAGAGGCCGAAGGGCGACTGCACGATCCGCCACATGACCACCGCGGCCACGATCAGGACGCCCAGGCAGTAGTAATAGTAGGGGCCCACCAGGTAGCTGGTCTTGGGCATCGCGTCCAGGTTGAGCCCGAGCAGGAGCGGCCGCAGCACCTGCATGCCCTCGTCGCCGCCGGTGAGCCGGTAGAACTTGAGCAGGAACGTGTAGAAGACCATGCCGAAGGCCAGGGTGAGCATGCCGAAGTAGATCTTCACGTAGCGCACGCAGAGGAGGCCGACCGGGGCGGCGATGAGCGCGCCCAGGACCGCGGCGGCGAGCACGATCACCTCCAGCGAGCGAATCCCCGCGCGGGTGGTGAGGAAGGCGCCGGTATAGGCCCCGACGCCCACGAAGAGCGCGTGGCCGAAGGACACGAGGCCGGTGTAGCCGAAGAGCAGGTTGAGGCCGAGCAGGATCACCCCGTAGGCCATGAACGGCAGCATGAGGAGCAGGCGGTAGGGGCTCAGCGCGAGCGGGAGGACGAGCAGCGCGACCAGGGCCAGGCCCAGGACCACGCGACCCTTCACGCGGCCGCTCCCCCGAAGAGGCCGCGCGGCCGCAGGAGCAGCACCGCGATCACGATCAGGTAGATCAGCAGCATCTCGATCTCGGGGTACACGCTGATCGCGACCGAGCGGAGCACGCCCACCACGAGGGCGCCCACCAGGGCGCCGCGCATGCTGCCGAGCCCGCCGATCACCACCACCGCGAAGGCCTCGACGATCAGCTCGATGCCCATCTCGCTCATGGCCGCGGTGGCCGGGATCACGAGCGCGCCCCCCAGCGTGCCGAGCGCGGTGCCGAGGGTGAAGACGCGGGCGTAGACCCCGCGCATGTCCACCCCGAGGGCCTCGGCCATCTCGCGGTTGTCGGCGGCGGCACGGATGATGCGGCCGAACGCGGTGCGGGTGAGCATGTAGCCGAGGCCCGCCGCGATCGCCACGCTCGCCGCGATGACGATCAGATTGTAGACGGGTATGACGGCGCCGAGGATCCGGGCCTGGCCGTAGAGCAGGTAGCCATCATGAGGACGAGCGCGAAGGTGAGCAGGAGCTGGAAGGTCTCGTCGCGGTCGTAGACGAAGCGGAGCAGCCCGCGCTCCACCACGAGGCCCACCGCGCCCACCGCGAGGCCCGCCAGCGCGAGCGGCAGAATGAAGAGGATCGGCGGCCCTCCCGCGCCGGTGAAGGCGGCCACCGCGGACACGCCGACGTAGGCGCCGAGGGCGTAGAACGAGCCGCAGGCCAGGTTGAAGATCTTCTGGACGCCGAAGACGAGCTGCAGCCCCGCCGAGACGAGGAAGAGGATGGCGGCGTGGAAGATGCCGCTCATCAGGATGTTGACGACGTTCGCGGTCATGGCCCCTCTCCCGGCCCTCTCCCCAGAGGGGAGAGGGAGGAATGGAGAGACGGCCTTCCCGGAATCAGATCTTCCAGCCCGCGATCCAGTCCATCAGCTTGGAGCCGGCCGGCTTCATGCCCTGCTTGGTGGAGACGACCTCGAGCGGGTTGACCGTCACGAAGTCGTAGCTGTTCTTGTGGGTGGTGATGCCCTGGTAGAAGCTGCACATCTGGATGTGGTCCTCGCGCCAGCTCCGCTTGCCGGAGAGCGATTCCACCTCGATGCCCTCGAGCGCCTTCACCACCTGCTCCTTGGAGGGCCACTGCCCGGCCGACGCGTAGGCCTTCTCCACCGCCGCCTTGTAGGATTCGGCGCAGAAGTAGGCGTGGTCGCACTCGTAGGGCGGGTACTCGTTGTACTTGGCCTTGTACTCGCGGCTGAACTGCTTGAGCAGCGCGCTGCCCTTGGGGTCCTCGAAGTACATCGAGTTGTAGCCGAGCAGCAGCCCCTCGGGGGTGAACTCCTTCTTGAGCGAGTCGTGCACGCCACCCGCGGTGGTGAACACGCCCTTCATGGTCTTGAAGAGGCCGACCGCGGCCGCCTGCTTCATGATGATGGTGGCGTCGCCCGACCAGAACGAGCACATCAGGAGATCGGCCTTCGACTGCTGGATCGCCGCGATGTGCGAGGTGAAGTCGGTGACCCCGAGCTTGGGGAACAGCTCGAGCACGAACTTCACGTCCGGGATGTAGCGCTTGAGCACCGCCTGGTAGGTCTCCCAGCAGTCCTTGGGGGTGAGCTGGCCCGCCACGATCGCCTCGACCTCGTTGTCCACGCTGCGGAAGGCCCACTTGGGATTGGGCATGGTCTCCTCCACGCCCTTCTGGGTGGTGCCGTCCCAGGAGAGCCACGGGGTGGCCAGGTCCTCGGCCACCGGGGCGAGGGCGAGCGTCACGCCGGTGGAGATGCCCCCCAGCACGACCTCGCACTTGTCCTGCAGGATGAGCTTGCGGTAGCGTTCGACGGTGTCCTTGGGCGTGGATTCCTCCTCCACCACCAGCTCGACCTTGCGGCCGAGGATGCCCCCCGCCTTGTTCACCCGCTCGGCCCACCACTCGGTGCCGCGGAGCCCGGCGGTCCCCACCGGCGCCGCGATGCCGGCCCGGATGGCGACCACCCCGATCTTGACCGGATCCGTGGGCACGCCCTTCTTGGCCTGCGCCCGCACCACCGCCGGCGCGGACACCGCCCCCGCCGCGGCCGCCCCGCCCACCATGGTCAGGAACTCGCGTCTCGTCGTCGCCATGAGGCTCTCCTCTGTGAGAGTGATGTGTCTCAGCCCTGGAGCCGCTTGCGCGCCAGCGCCACGCCGGCGGTGAGACGCTTGAGCTTCTCGAACGCCACCCAGCGCGGCACCGGGAAGAAGCCGCAGTCCGGCAGCAGCGACAGGCGCTCGGCCGGGATCGATCGCAGGCAGAGCGCCACCCGCTCCGCGATGTCCTCGGGAGTTTCCATGTAGAAGCTCTTCACGTCAACCACCCCGCAGGCCACGTCGCGGTCCACCCCGATTTCCTTCCACATCTCGATCTCGGCCATCTCCCGGTTGGCGTACTCGAACACGAACTGGTCGCACCGGGTCTCGAGCAGCATCGGGAACATCCAGCGATACGACCGCTTGCCCCGCGGCCGGGAGAGGAGGTTACCGAAGCAGACGTGGTAGCCGATCTTGGCCTTCACGCCGTCCACGCAGGCGTTGAACATCTTCACGTACTCGGCGGCCTGGCCGGGCACGATGGCCGCGGAGGGCTCGTCCACCTGGATCCAGGTGGCCCCGGCGGCGGCGAGGGCCTTGAGCTCCGCGTTGACCGCGGGCACCAGGTCCCAGCACAGCGCGAGGCGGTCTCCGTCGTAGGCGTCGCCGGGCCGGGTCTGGATGTGGATCGAGAGCGTGACCGGCCCCGGGCACGTGGCCTTCACCGGCCGGTCGGTCTGGGTCACCAGGTACTTGAACTCGTCCACGGTACCGAGCCCCTTCGGCACCGTGACCTTCCGGGTCGCCCGGTAGCGGGGCACGCTGTCGTAGGCGTAGAGACCGGTCTTGCGCAGCGGCTCGAGCGTCTCGAGGCCGTCCATGTGCCCGTAGAAGGTCTGCACGAAGAAGTAGCGGCGCATCTCGCCGTCGCAGAGCACGTCGATGCCCGCGCGCTCCTGGTCGCGGATCGCGAGCTGGGTCGCGTCGTCGAAGGTCTCGCGCACGTCGGTCTGCCCGTACTCGCCCGCCTTGATCTTGTCGAGCGCGGTCCAGAACCACGACGGGAAGCCGTGGCTGCCCATCACGTGGGTATAGAGGAGCGGAAGGGTGGTGGCCATGCGTGTCCTTTCTACCTCGGAGCCTCTCTCAAGGGAGGCGGCGGCGATTCAGGAAGGCCGTGATGCGCGCCTGCGCGTCGGGGGCGGCCCGGAGCGCCGCGTAGGCGCGGGGCTCGGCGCCGCCCCGGCCCGCGCGCAGGTCCGCGGTGATGGTCTTGGTCGCGGCCAGCCCGCCGCGCGGGGATCGCGCGACCTGCTGCGCCAGCTCGAGCGCGGCGGCCTCGAGCGCGCCGTCCGCGACCACGCGGGTGACCAGGCCCATGCGGTGGGCCTCGGCCGCGTCCACCACGCGGGCGGTGAGCATCAGATCGCGGGCGTGGGCGCCCCCCGCGATGTCGAGGAGCCGCGCGATGCCGTAGCCGGGATTGAAGCCGAGCGTGACCTCGGGCAGCCCGAAGCGCGCGGAGCTCTCGGCCACGCGCAGGTCCTGGGCGATCGCGAGCATGAGGCCGCCGCCCAGCGCGTGGCCCTGCACCGCCGCGACCGTGACCTGGGGCAGGGCCGCGAAGCCGTCCATGATGCGCTGCCAGCGTCCGGAGAGCGTCTCCGCCTCCACCGGGGAGAGCGTCGGCATCTCGGCGATGTCGGCGCCCGCGCAGAAGGACCGGCCGCGGCCGGCCACCACCACCGCCCGGACCTCGTCCATCGTGGCGAGGCGCGCGAGCGCGGCGTCGAGCGCGTCCGCCATCGCCCGGCTGAGCGCGTTGCGGGCCTGCGGACGCTCCAGCGTGAGCCGGCCCACCGGACCGTCCGCGGTCAGGGTGGCGGCGGGGGCGTCGGTCATGCGAGCAGCCGCTTCGCGACGATCTCGCGCATGATCTCGGAGGTGCCGGAGGCGATCGTCCACAGGCGCACGTCGCGGAAGAAGCGCTCGACCGGGAACTCGCTCATGTAGCCGTAGCCGCCGTGTAGCTGCACCGCCTGGTAGGCCACCCGGTTGGCCACCTCGGTGGCGAAGAGCTTCGCCATCGAAACCTCGGTGACGCAGTCGCGGCCGGCGGTGTAGAGCGACGCCGCGTGGTACACGAGGTGGCGCGCCGCCTCGATCTCGGTGGCCATGTCGGCCAGCCGGTGCCGCAGCGCCTGCCTGGCCGCGAGGGGCTCGCCGAACGCGTGCCGCTCCCGCACGTATGCGAGCGTGTCGTCCAGCGCCTGGGCCGCGCCGGAGAGCGCGAGCACCGCGGCCATGATGCGCTCGCGCTGCAGGCCGGCCGCGAGCTGGTGGAAGCCCCGGCCTTCCTCGCCCAGCAGATTCTCGGCGGGCACCGGGCAATTCTCCAGGGCGAGCTCCGCGGTGTCGGAGGCGCGCATGCCCATCTTGTCGAGCCGCCGGCTCACCGTGAAGCCGGGGGTGTCGCGCTCCACCAGGAACATCGAGATGCCGGCGTGGCGCCGCTCCGCGGTGCCGGGGCCGGTGCGCGCGGCCACGAAGTACAGGTCGCCGTACACGCCGTTGGTGATGAAGATCTTGCTGCCGGTCAGGCGATAGCGGCCGCCGTCGCGCTCCGCGCGGGTGGCGATGCCCGCCATGTCGGAGCCGGTGCCCGGCTCGGTGATGCCCAGCGCGCACACCGTCTCCCCGCTCACGATGCCCGGGAGGTACCGGCGCTTCTGCGCGTCGGTGCCGTAGCGGGTGAGCCAGGGCGAGGACATGTCGGTGTGCACCAGCACGCTGAATGCGACCCCGCCGGAGCGGCAGCGGGCCATCTCCTCGCCCAGCACCACGCTCGAGAGGAAATCGCCGGCCGCGCCGCCGTACTCGGCGGGGAACTCGAGCCCGAGGAGGCCCAGCTCGCCGAGCCGCCGCCAGAACTCGCGCGGGATCCGCCCCGCGGCCTCCCAGGCGTCCACCTGGGGCGCGACCTCCTTCTCCACGAAGGCGCGGACCGTCCGGCGGAGCATCTCGTGCTCGTCGGTGAACGTCGGCAGCGACATTTCAGCGCGGGGTCAGCGCGGGCGGGCGCCCGCGGTCACGGCACCCTCACGTAGCCTTCCATCAGCCGGCGCGCGGTGCGGTACACGGTCACGCGCTCGGCCCAGGCCGCGCCGTCCTTCCGGCCCACCGTGGCCGCGATCGGGAGCACCCCCGACGGGTGCCCCAGCCGCAGGTCGCCGACGCGGCCGCCCGCGCACTCGCTCACCACCGTGCCGTCGATCTGGGCGGCCACCGCGAGGCACATGGCCGCGGTCAGCGCGAAGGCGCGGTGGGCATTGCCCATCGAGATGCAGCGCGCGACCACGTCGGTCTGCTCGGCGTCGTAGGCCGCCCCGTCGAGCGCGACGAAGCCGGTGGGCGGCGCCACCACCGCGATCTTCGGCGTGGCCGCGCTGCCCGGGATGCCCATGGCCTCGGCGGCGCCGACGCGGATCGCCTCGAGCCGCGCCACGAGCGCTTTGTCGCCGTCCATCGCCTGCGGCGTCTCGGTGCCGGTGAGCCCGAGATCCTTGGCGCGGACGAACACCATCGGGTTGGTGGCGTCCACCATCGACGCCTCGACCCCCGCGATGATCTCGCGGGCCCGCCCGGACGGCAGGAGGCGACCGGTGCGGGAGCCTCCCGGGTCGAGGAAGTCGAGCGCGATGCGGGCCCCGAGGCCGGCCACGCCGGGCAGCTCGAAGTCGCCCAGCACCGCGGCCTCGCCGTCCGTCACCGGGACGCGCGCCACGATGATCTTCTTGGTGTTGGTGTTGTGGATCCGCACCGCGGTCAGGCCGTCTGCGGAGGGCACGAGGCGCTCGTCGATCGCGAAGGGGCCCACCGCGGAGGAGCAGTTGCCGCAGTTGCCGGTGTAGTCCACCACGGTCCGGCTCACCTCGACCTGCGCGAAAGTGTAGTCCACCTGGGCGTCCGGGTGGGTCGGCGCGCCGATGATGAACGCCTTCGAGAGCGAGGAGATGCCACCGCCGAGCCCGTCGAGCTGGCGCCCGTAGGGATCGGGGCTGCCCAGCGCGGAGAGCAGGATCCGGTCGCGCTCGGGCCCCGCCGGGGGCAGGTCGCGCTCGTGAAAGGCCAGGCAGCGGCTGGTGCCGCCGCGCATGTAGACCGCCCGGACCCGATGCTGGGCCATGAGCTATTCCCCCCTACCCTCGCTCTCGCTCGGGCCGACTATTGGATCCGCTCGCCTCGCCTGCGGCTTCAGCTCGCCCAGCGGCGGTCTGGGTGAGCAGGCCGCCGGCCAGCAGCATGTCGCGCTCGCGCGGGCTCAGGATCGAGCGCATCCGAAAGCGCGCGCCGGAGCGCCGGTTGACCACCGCGACCGCGGTGCCCGCGGCGAGGCTCTCGCGCAGGCTCTCGAAGTCGAGCACGTCGTCGCGCTCGATGGCGTCGGCGTCCGCCGGGTTCTCGAACTCGAGCGGCGCGATGCCCCAGTTGATCAGGTTGGAGCGGTGGATGCGGGCGAAGCTCTTGGCCAGCACCGCGCGCACCCCCAGGTGCAGCGGCGAGAGCACCGCGGCCTCGCGCGAGGAGCCCTGGCCGTAGATCTCGCCGCCCACGATGACTCCGCCGCCCGCCGCGCGGGCGCGCGCGACGAACTCGGGGTCCACGTTGCGGAAGCAGAACTCCGCGATCGCCGGCACGTTGGAGCGGAACATCAGCACCGCGGTGCCGGAGGGCGAGATGTCGTCGGTGGAGACCTTGTCGCCGAGCTTGATGAGCACCGGCGCGCTCAGGCGTTCCTCGGTCGGGACCCCGCGCGGCACCGGCTTGATGTTCGGGCCCTTGAGGACTTCCGTCCCCGCCGCCTCGGACGCCGAGAGCGGCGGGATCAGCCCGGCCACCGAGGCCAGCAGCGAGCTCGGCCAGTGCCGCTCGGGCGGGGTGCCGGCTTTTCGGGGGTCGCTGATCCTTCCCGTCAGCGCGGACACCGCGGCGGTCAGCGGGGAGCACAGGTAGACGGAATCGTCCCGCGTGCCACTCCGGCCCGGGAAGTTGCGGTTGAAGGCGCGCAGGCTGCG
>WNFK01177272.1_pt1 | contig 19065 bp, 22 predicted proteins | sample 5400281 | NCBI WGS metagenome assembly WNFK01 (sample SAMN13153350, study PRJNA577476) | soil metagenome | isolation source: 20 cm soil on Douglas fir-dominated hillslope | place: USA:California | collected 2013-09-17 | reverse complement strand
CCGCCGGCATCTCCGGCGGGAAGAACGTCGGATTGTGGCGCAGTCGCTGGCGCGCGGCGTCGTTGAGCTGCACGTCCACCACGTAGTCCACCTGCTGGCCGACGTACAGCGTGTCGGCGGGCTGTCCGCGTCCGGCGTCCAGCGTCGAACGCACCAGCACGACCGGCGTGTTGTTCACGGCGGGGCGGACGTCCACGGTCAGCGGAGCGGCGCGCGCGGCCGCGCCGGCGATGGTGGCGACGAACGGAGGAAGGGTCACGCGACCCGTCGCGCCCGTCGACACGACGAACGTGCCCTCGGTGAACATCGCCGGGCGGCCCTGCGCGTCGAGCTCGGGGCGCGAGACGAGCGACGTGCGCAGCACCTGGAGTCCGCCGATCGTCGGCAGCTCGATGCGCGGCGGCGTGGTGCCGGCGGAGCGCACGGCCACGGCGAGCTCGAAGGGAAGACACGACGTCGCGGTGTCGGGTGCGCGCGCCACGATCCCGAGCTGTGCGACGAGCAGCAGGCCGATCACTTGTGGCTCACCAGTCCTTGCCGTTTGGCGGTGTCTCCTGGGGGCTCTGCTTCTGCTTCTTGCTCTGCACGTCCCGCTCCTCCCGCTCGGCACTGCCGAGCAGCTGCTCCGCCTGGCGCTGCGCGAGGGTCGGCTGCGGCTTGGGCTGCTGCTCCGACGGCGACAGCGACGCATCGGACTGCCCCCCGCCGCCGCCGCCGCCACCGCCCTGCTTCTCCTTCCGCAGCGCGAGTTCGTAGTTCCACTTCGCATCCGGATCGGTCGGCCGCTGCAGCAGCACTCGCTTGTACGTGGCGAGGGCGAGCTTGAGGTCGGCGGACCCGGAGTCGCCCGGCAGCGCCAGTCCGCGCAACAGGTGCGCCAGCCCCGCGTTGAAGCGGGCACGATACTGGATCTCGGGATCGGCCTTCTCGGCGGCACGCTCCAGGATCTCGGCGGCGGACTCCGTGGAGTCCAATGCCAGCAGCGCGGTGCCGTAGTTGTACAGCGCGCCGGGCGACTTGTCGTCCTCCGCGACGCGCTTGAACAGCGCCGCGGCGCGCTGGTAGTCCTGTGCCTTGTATGCCGCCACACCGTCGAACGCATCGCGGGGCGGTGCGCAGCCGGAGAGCGCCACAGCTGCCATCAGCGCCGCGGCCACGGCGGTCTCGGCCGACGCGGCGCTCCGACGCCGCCGACCGTGCCGGCCGCCGAGCACGGTGTCCAGCCAGAGCAGGAGGATGGCCGGCAGCAGGAACCACTGATAGCGCGGCGTCAGGTTGTCGCCGGTCTGCGTGGTCCGCGCCTGGGTGCGCAGCCTGGACAGCGCGCTCTTGATGCGCGTCGCCTTGTCGGTCGCCTCGGCGGGGATGAAGGTGCCGTTCGCGGCCGTGGCGGCGGCCTCCAGGAGCGTGGGACTGTACCGCGTCACGACGACCTGTCCGCTCTGGTCCTTCTTCTGTGTCATCGCGCCGTTCTCGCGTATGGGGATCGTGCTCCCCTGCGGGGTGCCGAAGCCGACGGTCACCAGGCTGACGTTGTTGTCGGCGGCACGCTTGGCGGCGGCGGCAACCTCGTCCTGCAGCTCGAACCCCTCACCGTCGCTCATCACGACCAGCGCGCGATCGGCGCCGGTCTTCGTGAGCGCCAGCAGATTGGTGCCCTGGATGATCGTCGACGCGATGGAGCTGCCCGCCTGCCCGACGACGCTCGGATCGAGGTTGTCGAGGAAGAGATCGAGCGCGCCCTCGTCCACCGTGATGGGAGAGAGCACGTAGCTCTTGCCGGCGAAGGCGAGCAGCCCGACACGATCCCCCGGGCTCAGCGCGCGCAGCCGCCGGATCTCCTGCTTCACGCGCTCCAGGCGCGACGGCTTCTCGTCGGTCGCCATCATCGACAGCGACGCATCCACGGCGATCACGAGATCGACGCCGGTGGAGCGCACGACCATGCGCTCATAGCCCCACCGAGGTCCGGCGATGGCGATGCCGGCGCACGCCGCGGCCAGCGCGAGCCGCACCGCGCGCCACTTCCCGCCGCTCAGTGCCGTCGCGGGCACCAGGCGCCGCACGACGTCCAGCGCGCCGAGCCGCGCGAGGCGGCGCTGGCGCTGGAGCCGATTGCGGCGAAGCAGCCACACGAACAGCACCGGCAGCACGATGGCCAGCGCGAGCAGATACGGCCGCTCGATGAAACCCATGGCTATCGGGACGCTCATGGCAAAGGCCCCTTCCATGAAAGCAGCACCAGCTCCGCGGCGAGCAGCGCGAGCATCGCGCCGAGCGGCCAGCGGAACAGCTCCGAGTAGCGAACGTAGGTCCGGCTGCGCACCGGAGTGCGCTCCAGACGGTTGATCTCTTCGGTGATCGCCTGCAGCGCGGCGGGGTCGCGGGCGCGGAAGTAGCGGCCACCCGTGGAGTTGGAGATGTCGGTGAGCAGAGCATCGTCGATCTCGACCTTCTGCATCTCGTAGCGCAAGCCGAACAGGCCGCGCCCCACCGGCACCGGCGCCATCCCCTCGGTGCCGACGCCGATGCCGTAGATCTTGACGCCGAACTGCGCGGCGGCCTTGGCGGCCGTGCGCGGGTCGATGGCGCCGCGATTGTTCACGCCGTCGGTGAGGACGATGAGCACGCGTGACTTGCCCGGGGCGTCCTTGAGTCGGTTCGCTGCCGTCGCGATGGCCGTGCCGATGGCCGTGCCGTCCTCGAGCTGCCCGGGCTGGAGGTTGTCCAGCGCGGACTGCACGACGGGATAGTCGGTGGTGAGCGGCACCTGCGTGAGTGCCTCGCCCGAGAATGCGACGATGCCGATCCGGTCGGAGCTGCGGGTCTGCACGAACTGCTTGATCTTCGCGCGCGCGACCTCCAGCCGGTTCTGCGGCTGGAAGTCCATGGCGAGCATCGAGCTCGAGATATCGAAGGCGATCACCATGTTGATCCCTTCCGTGGTCGAGGTCTCGGCGCGCGCACCGGAGCGCGGGCGGGCGAGGGCGATGATGCCGCACAGCAGGGCGAGGTTCCGCAGAACAGCGAGCGCCTTCGAGATGCCGCGGCCGGCGCGCGGGCCGCGCGCGAGCACTTGGACGCGCGAGAAGACGATGGCGGCCGGCCGCCGGCGGCGGGCCAGCAGCCACCAGACGGGCAGCAGGAGCAGGAGGAGCAGCCACCAGGGCTGGGCGAACTGCACGGGACCGAGCTCGATCATGCGGCCGCTCCGCGCGCCGCGGCGACCGCATTCGCCTCCGCCACTTTTTGTGCCTGCTCGTGCTCGACCCGCACGATGGCGCGCGCCTCGGCGCCGAGCGTGCGCGCTTCGGTCGGCCCGATTGGGGCCGCCGCGAACTTGATCGAATCGACGGTCGCCAGGAGACGCTGGAGCCGGTCGTCCGGCACCGTGGGCACGCCGCGCAGCGCCGTCAACAGCTCGCCACTCGTGTTGGCGAGTGAGGCGTGGGCGAAACGGGCCGCGAGGTAGCGACGGACCACGTCGGCCATGAGCGCGGCGTGGCGGCCAGCCTCGCCCGCGTCCACGAGCCGCAGCCGATCGATGCGCTCGAACGCCGTCTCGGCGTCGGCGAACGGATCGCCGGTCGGACCCTGCGCCGCGCGGCGGCGACGCCGCCACCACCAGTACGCGAGACCGATGGCGAGCGCGGCGAGCGCGGCGACGAGCCACCACCACCAGGGCAGCGCGGCGCGCGGCTCCAGCAGCGCGCGCGCCGGCTTCGGGACGCGCAGCGCCGTGTCGGCCGGGAGCACGCTGCGCACGTGGAGGACCGGCAGCGGCAGGACCACGCTGCGCTCGTCGTCGTCGGTCTGCACGAGCACCTCGCCCAGCCGGATCTGCAGCGTCCCGACGTCCCACGGCGCGAGCCGATAGACGGCGATGCGGTCCGCGGCGTCGAGGGTATCGGCACCGTTGCGGATCGTCGGCGGCTCGAGCGACTGCACCGGGCCGAGCGAGTCGACCGCGGCGGGAAAGTTGATCGTCGCGTTGTGCGGCGCGCGCACGCGGACGGTGAGGCGCACGACGTCGCCGACGGTGACGGAGTCACGATCGAGGGTCGCGCCGGCCTGCACGGGAATGCGTGTCGGCGCCTGTGCCAGCGCGGGCGCGGCCGACAGGGCGAGGAGCAGGTGAACAACGCGACGCATGCTCACCGGTGCCGAGAGCGCGTCTCGCGCGTGCGGAAGAACTTGATGAGTGGATCCACGACGCCACCATCGGTGTGCAGCGGAATCTCGTCGATCGCGAGCCGGCGCAGCAGCCGCTTCCGCGTCGTGAGCTCCGACGCCACCGCTTCGGCGAAGCGCGCGCGCACCGCGGGGTCGCTGGTGTCGACGTCCAGGGTCTGCCCCGACTCCGGGTCGACGAACCGCGCGAGGCCGAGGTCGGGCAGCTCCTGCTCGCTCGGATCATCCACCGTGACGGCGACGACGTCGTGACGCTGCGCGAGGAGCTTGAGCGGCTGCTCGAGCTCCTCCTCCTAGAAATCGGAGACGAGGAAGATGATCGACTTGTGCACGAGCATCTTGCCGGCGTAGTCGACGGCAGCGGCGATGTCGGTGCCGGTGCCGATCGGCTCGAAGGCGAGCAGGTCGCGCATGAGGCGGAGCGCGTGGCGGCGTCCCTTGCGCGGCGGCACGACGTGCTCGATGCGGTCGGTGAAGAGCACGGCGCCGACGCGGTCGTTGTTGCGGATGGCGGACATCGCGAGCACGGCCGCGAGCTCGCTCGCGAGCTCGCTCTTGAACCGCTTCCGCGTCCCGAACCGCTCGGAGCCGGAGAGGTCGACGACCAGCATCACGGTGAGCTCACGCTCCTCGATGTAGCGCTTCACGTACGGCTTGCGCATGCGGGCCGTGACGTTCCAGTCGATCGACCGCACCTCGTCGCCCGGCTGGTACTCGCGCACCTCGGAGAACTCCATCCCCTGCCCCTTGAACACCGAGCGGTACTCGCCGGTGAAGAGGGAGTTGACGAGCCCCCGCGTGCGCAGCTCGAGCAGCTTGACCTGCCGGAGGATCTCGGGCGGGACGCCGGTGCTCTTCCGCGCCGTGGTGGCGGGCGCGCCGGAGCTCACGGGCTCTCGACTTTGGCCAGCACCCGCGACACGATCTCGTCGCTCGTCACCTCTTCCGCCTCGGCCTCGTAGGTGGTGAGGACGCGATGCCGCAGCACGTCGGGGGCGATGGCCTTCACGTCGTCGGGGGTGACGAAGGAGCGGCCGCGCAGGAACGCGTGGGCGCGCGACGCCTGGGCCAGCGCGATCGTCGCGCGGGGGCTGGCGCCGAACTCGATCAGCTGCTCGAGCTCGTCGAGCCCCGCCGCCTTCGGCTCGCGCGTCGCGTGCACGATGTCGACGATGTAGTCGACGATGCGGTCGTCCATGTACAGGTCGGCGATGCGCCCGCGCGCCTCGAGGATCGCCTCCGGCGTGGCGACGTGCCGGATGTCGATGGCGTGGCCGCTGGCCATGCGGCGCATGATCTCGCGCTCTTCGTCGCGCGTCGGGTAGCCGACGCGGAGCTTGAGCATGAACCGGTCGACCTGCGCTTCGGGGAGCGGATACGTCCCCTCCTGCTCGATCGGGTTCTGGGTCGCCAGCACGAGGAAGGGCTCCTCGAGCTTGTACGTCGTGCCGCCGATCGTCACCTGCTTCTCCTGCATCGCTTCCAGCAGCGCCGCCTGCACCTTGGCCGGCGCGCGGTTGATCTCGTCGGCGAGGATGATGTTGGCGAAGATCGGCCCCTTCTTCACCATGAACTTGCCGGTCGACTGATCGTAGATCTGCGTGCCGACGACGTCGGCCGGCAGCAGGTCCGGCGTGAACTGGATGCGCGAGAAGCTCGTCGAGATCGTCTCGGCCAGGGTGCGCACCGTGAGCGTCTTCGCGAGGCCGGGCACGCCTTCGAGGAGCACGTGGCCGCCGGTGAGGAGACTGATGAGCAACCGGTCGATCATGTATGTCTGGCCGACGACGCGCAGGGCGACCTGGCTGCTGACGTCCTGGATCAGTCGCGCATCCGCGCTCGATGACACTTGTGTTGCCACGGGCCTCCCCCGGCGATCAGTGAAGTGCGTAGTCTGCTACAAGAAGAATACCGCGCATCCGGACAGAAGTGCCGCCAGCCGGAAGCCGTGCATCAGACGATCGAACACCGGGTTCGGTGATACGGCTACAACCGGTCGAGCGCGGCCTTCTCGGCCTTTGTGAGCGACCGCACCTTTCCGGGCGCGAGGTCGCCCAGTTCCACGGGCCCGAACTTCACGCGCACGAGCCGATCGACCTCGAGGCCGAGCGCTTCGCAGAGGCGGCGCACCTCGCGATTGCGACCTTCGCTGATCGTGATCGTCAGGTCCCAGCGGCCACGTCCCACCCGCTCGGCATGGACCTTCTTGGGACGCACCATACCCTCCTCGAGCTCGACGCCGAAGCGCGCCTGCTCCGCAGCCACGTCGCCCTCGCCGAGCACCGACGCGACGTACATGCGCTCGACCTCGTGGCTGGGATGGGTGAGCCGGTGTGCCGCCGCACCATCGGTCGTGAGGAGGAGGACTCCCTCGGTAAGGAAGTCGAGGCGACCGACGTACGTGAGTCCGGGACGCGCCGGCACGAGGTCGAACACCGTCCGACGCCCCTCCGGATCGTGGCGCGACGTGATGACGCCGGCCGGCTTGTGCAGCACGAACCACTCCGTGGGCGTCGGCGCGCCGATGCGATTGCCGTCGACCATGATGACGTCGCGCTCCGGATCCACCGTCTGGCCCACCTGCGCCGGCGCGCCGTTCACCGTGACGCGACCGTTGGCCACCAGCTCTTCGGCCTTGCGGCGCGAGAGCACCCCCGCCCGCGCGAGCGCGCGCTGGATCCGCATCGGCTCCGACATCAGACGGGGCGCGGTTCGGCGCGGAGCGCCACCGCCAGCTCGTCCGAGCGAGGCAGCTCGTCGAGGTGGCGCAGCGCGAAGTACTCCAGGAAGATCGGCGTCGTGCCGTAGTGCAGCGGCCGGCCCAGTCCCTCGCCCCGACCCACGACGTCGATCAACCCACGCTCGTGCAGCGACTTGAGCACGCTGCCGACCGAGACGCCACGGATCTCCTCGATCTCGGCGCGGCCGATGGGCTGCCGGTAGGCGATGAGCGCCAGCGTCTCCAGCGCCGCGGCACTCAGGCGCGCGGGCCGTGACGCGAGCTGCGCGCGCTCGATCGCCTCGGTGTACTCGGCGCGCGTGAGGATCTGCCAGCCGCCGCCGATCTCGACGAGCTCGACACCGTGGCCGTCGACGTCATAGTGCTCCCGGAGCTCCTCGAGCGCTGCAGCGACTGCGGCGCGGGAGGCGTCGGCATCGAGCGCCAGCAGCTCCTCCGAGGGGATGGGGCGCGCGCTGGCGAACAGCGCCGCTTCAAGCAGCTTCGCTAGCGGCGTCACGCGTGATCTCCACGTTGGCGAATGGTCTGGGTTGTTGAACGCGACATTCTCCGAGCTTCGCCATCTCGAGCAGGCCAAGGAGGGTGGAGAGAACTTGCCAGGGTTCGGCGCCGCGCTCCACGAGATCGGTCCACATCGCGCGGTCGCGGAGGGCGAGCAGGGCGCGGATCACCGTGATCGCGCCCGGTACGTCGAGAGCACGCGGCACCACGTCGTGCATACCGGGGTCCTTCGTCACGCGCAGGATGCGATCCACCGCGGCGAGCAGCTCGCTGAGCGAGAGGGCGAGCGGCGACTCGGGCGGCGCCGCCGCCTGCGGCAGATAGGCGCGGGCGAACCGGTTCCGTCGCTCCTCGCCCGCCCGTTCGAGCACGTCCACGACCTCGCGCATCTGCTGGTACTCGAGCAGGCGTCGCACCAGCTCGGCGCGTGGGTCGTCCCAACCTTCCTCGCCCTCGCTGCGCGGCAGGAGCATCTGCGCCTTGATGCGCAGCAGCCGCGCCGCCATCTCCAGGTAGTCGGCCGCCTCGTTGAGCTGGAGCGTGCGGATGCGCACGAGGAACTGCTCGGCCACCCGGGCGATCGGGATGTCGTAGATGTCCACCTGCTCCTCACGGATCAACGTGAGCAGCAGGTCGAGCGGTCCCGAGAACTCGGTGAGCTCGACGAGGAAGGTGGCGGGGCCGGCGACGTCGGTGCCGAATCCGTGGCTGGGCACGGCCGCCGTCATTGCAGCCACTGCTTCGCCGCGGGGAGCGCGTAGGGACCCACGAGCTGCACCGTCCAGTCGACGAAGACGAGGGCAGGATGGAGCCACGCGACGAGCACCTTCTCGCCGAGGAAGAGGAGCAGCACGAGGACGAGGATGCCATACCGCCCGAACTGCACGTAGCGGATCGCCAGCGGCCGCGGCAGGAGATATTTCATGACGTGCGAACCGTCGAGCGGCGGGATCGGCAGCAGGTTGAACGCGATGAGCACCGCGTTGATCTGGACGCCGAGGGCGAGCATCGCCTGGAGGATGCCGAGGGTGGCCTCGAGCGCCGGCACGACGCGACCCAGGAGACCGGTGAGCACGATCAGCAGCGCGCAGGCGATCGCGATCACGAAGTTCGTCGCCACGCCGGCCAGCGAGACGATGATGTCGCCGCGACGAATGTTGCGATAGTTGCGTGGATCCACCGGCACCGGCTTCGCCCCGCCGAGCACGATCCCGCGTCCCCCGGCGAAGGCGGCCCGCCTCGAGCGCCGTGCGGTCCCCCTGCTTCAGCGCCGCGTACCCGTGAGCGATCTCGTGCGCGATGACCGAGAACAGCAGGACGGGGGCGACGAGGAGGATGGTCTGGAGTGTCTGCAACCGGGGGCGGGCGAGGTCGGCGGGCACCCTGCGAGCCAGAGGTGCGCAACGGGCGTAAGGTAGCCGCGACCGACGAGAGAGTAAAGCGCTGGATAGTATCCGTCGAGAGTGCCAAAGCAATGTCCCAGCTTGACTTCGCTCTCTGGCCCGTCTAGCTTCCCCGATTCGCGACACCCGCGAGCTCTACTGAATTTTTGGAGACTTTTAGTGCCCAATATCGCATCCGCGAAGAAGAACATGCGGAAGACGCGCGCCGCGACCGTGCGGAATCGCGCCCAGCGCTCCGCGCTGCGCTCCGCGCTCAAGAAGGCCAAGGCGCCCACGGCTACCGCCGAAGAGCGGTTGGACGCCGTCAGCCTGTTGGACCGCGCCGCCCGCAAGGGGCTCGTGCACCCGAACCTCGCCGCGCGCCAGAAGAGCAAGATGGCCCGGGCTGCGACGGCCTAGCGCGCGATTGCCTGGCTCCAACGTGAAACGCCGGTCAGCTGAGCTGATCGGCGTTTTTCTGTCGTGTCTCCGATTTCCGCCCTACGCGCTCCACCGCACGGCCGTGGCCTTACAGCGACGCCAGCTCCGCCCCGCAGCGCTCGCAGTACCACTCAGTGGGAAAGTTCACCGCTCCGCACTCGCCGCACTTCAGCGTCTTGGCTGACTCGTTCGATTTGTCGCGCAGCACGATCGGATTGTTGCCGCTCACGTTGGCGGCGAGCCCCGAGCGCGCGCCTCCCTGCTTGGACTCGATCGTGGGACCGGCGGCGCCGTCGTTGTTGATGATCTTGTCCTGCGCGCGCTGGGCAAACGGGTTGCGGCTCGGCGGCGGCGCGGGTCGCGCAACCGGCGCGACCTTCAATGGCGCGGGCGGTGGCGGCTTCGGCGCGACTGGCCGGGGGGCGGGTGCCGGCGCCGCGGCGGGCGACGTCTTGCTCTCGTCCACCACCGAGCTCAGAAACGCGAGCTCGTCGAACTTGCCGTCCTGCCGTCCCGCGATGGGCGCCGGCGCCGGCTCGTCGCGCCCCGGGAGGGGACGGAGCCGCGGGGCCATCGGCGGACCGCCGGGCGCGCTCTGGATCGGCACGTTGGTCGTCCCTCTCGACGGCTGCACGAGCGCCGGGTCCGCTGGCGTCGCTGGCCGCTCGGCGTCGGCGAGGAACTCGCGCGTGCGCGCCAGCGCGGCCTCCGCCGCGGCGTGCTGCTCGACGAGCGAGGCGATCGCCGCGTCAGCCTTCTTCGCGGCCTTCTCCCACTCCTGCGGCGACATCTCGCCGACGTGCGCGCGCAGTTCGGCCTCGGCGCGCTCGTCGCGCGCGCGGTGCTGCTGCTCCTCCAGCGTGGCGATGCGCGTCGCCAGGGTCGTGAGCTCGGTGCGGAGCCCTTCCACCTGGCCCGTCAGGCGGCCGACGACGGCCTCGAGCCGGGTGGTGTAGTCGGCGTGGACGCGCGAGAAGACGTGCTTGGGCGTCTCGGCACGGCGCGCGTCGAGCGCGGCCAGCCACGCCTCGTAGCGGCGGCGCTCTTCCATGAGAGAGCCTACCGTCTTCATGGTGCCTCTCCCGCGTGAAAAGCTGCCATCGCACGCCCTGCTATCCCGGTTCTGCTCGTAAACATAACAGTCCGCATCGCCCTGCCCATGAAATTCGGACGATGTGACCGGCCGGGTGGTAACCCGCGCGGGATGCCGATCAGTGCTCTCCACGGTGAATCACCCGGCCGTGCACCACGGTGAGCGCGACGCGCCCGCGCAGCGTCTGCCCGGCATACGGCGTGTTGCGACCCTTGGAACGGAATCGCGACGGATCCACGATCCACTCCGCGTCGGGGGCGAACACGGTGACGTCTGCCGCGGCCCCACGACGCAGGGTGCCGCCGGGGAGCTTGAACAGCCGCGCAGGGGCACACGACATCCGCTCGATCAAGGTGCTCAGATCTACCACACCGCGATGCACGAGCCAGGTGAGGTTCACGGCCAGCGCCGTCTCGAGCCCCACGATGCCGTTGGGCGCGTCGGCGAACTCGCGCTCCTTCTCGTCGTAGTGGTGCGGCGCGTGATCGGTCGCGATCACGTCGATCGTCCCGTCCTTCACCGCCTCCTGCAGCGCGGCGACGTCGGCGGCGGTGCGCAGCGGCGGATTCATCTTGGCGTTCGTGTCGTAGCCCTCCACCGCCTCCTCGGTGAGCGACAGGTGGTGCGGACACACCTCCGCCGTCACGTTGATGCCGCGCTCCTTCCCCCAGCGGATCAGCTCCACCGAGCCCTTCGTGCTCATGTGGCAGAGGTGGATGTGGCCCCCGGTGCGCCGCGCCAGGAGAATGTCGCGGATGGCCATGATCTCCTCGGCTTCCGCCGGGATCCCGCGCAGGCCGAGCCGCGCGCTCACGATCCCCTCGTTCATCGCCCCGTTCGCGGCGAGCGTCGGCTCCTCGCAGTGGTCGGCGACGGGAATGCCGAAGGTGCGCGCGTACTCGAGCGCGGTGCGCATCAGCTGCGCACTCACCACGGGCTTGCCGTCGTCGCTCACCGCCACCGCGCCCGCGCCCACCATCTCACCGAATTCGGCGAGCGTCTTTCCCATCTGGCCGATGGAGATGGCGCCAATGGGATAGACCCGCGCGCCGCCCGCGCGTTGCGCCTGGCGGATGATGAAGCCGACGGCGGCTTGGTTGTCGGTCACGGGGTCGGTGTTCGGCATCGCGCAGACGGCCGTGAATCCCCCCGCCGCCGCGGCGAGGGCGCCGGACATGATCGTCTCCACCTCCTCGCGGCCCGGCTCGCGCAGATGGCAATGCACGTCGATGAACCCGGGCGAGACCACCTGGCCGGCGCAGTCCACCGTCTCCAGGCCGTCGTCGCGGCGGATCTCGCCCAGGCGTCCGCTCCCTTCCACCTTGCCGTTCACGATGAGCAGATCGCCGACCTCGTTCAGCCCCTGCGACGGGTCGACGAGGCGCCCGCCGCGCAGCAGCAGCGCGGGCGCGGTGGCCGGCGCCGTCATCGGCCGCCCCCGCCCTTCGCCGCTTCGGCCAGCTCGGGCCGGCCGCCCGCGAGCAGATAGAGCACCGCCATGCGCACCGCCACGCCGTTCGTCACTTGATTGAGGATCACGCTGTGTGGCCCGTCCGCCACGTCGGAGTCGATCTCGACTCCACGGTTCATCGGTCCGGGATGAAGGATGAGCACGTCCTTCGGGGCGCGCTCGAGTCGCTCGCGCGACACGCCGAACACGCGATTGTACTCGCGCAGCGACGGAATGTAGCCGCCCTGCATCCGCTCGAGCTGGAGCCGCAGGACGTTGAGCGCGTCGGCCCACTGGATGGCGTCCTCGATGCGATCGAAGACGGTCACGCCGAAATCGTCGATCGCATTGGGGAGGAGCGAGCGAGGACCGCACACGGCCACCTCCGCCCCCATCTTCTGGAGCCCCCAGATGTTCGAGCGAGCCACGCGCGAGTGCAGCACGTCGCCGCAGATGCAGACCTTCAGGCCGTCGAGGCGCTTGAAATGGTCGCGCAGGGTGAGCATGTCGAGCAGCCCCTGCGTAGGGTGCTCATGCGTGCCGTCACCAGCGTTGATGACGTTGGACTCGATGCGCTCGGCGAGGAACTGCGCTGCCCCGGAGGCGCCGTGGCGGATCACCACCATGTCGATCCGCATCGCCTCGAGGTTGCGGGCCGTGTCCACGAGGGTCTCCCCCTTGCTGACGCTGGACCCCGTCGAGGCGACGTTCACCGTGTCGGCGGAGAGCCGCTTCTCGGCGAACTCGAACGAGATGCGCGTGCGCGTCGACGCCTCGAAGAAGAGATTGACGATCGTCGAACCGCGCAGGGTCGGCACCTTCTTGATCGCCCGCTCGCTGATCTCCTTGAACGGTTCAGCGGTGTCGAGGATCAGGCGGATCTGGTCGCTCGTCAGATGCTCGAGGCCGAGCAGGTCCTTGCCGAGCGATTCGCTCGCCGTCACGCGACCTCGGCGCCGGTGAGCGTCACGGCGTCGCGATCGTCCAGCTCCTTCACCATCACGTCCACGCGCCCGCCCGTGGCCAGCTCCACTGTCTTGCCGACGACGTCCGGCTGGATGGGCAGCTCGCGGCCGCCGCGGTCGATCAGCACCGCGAGAGCGATGCGCTTCGCCCGCCCGAAGTCGGCGAGCTCGTCGAGCGCGGCGCGCACGGTGCGGCCCGTGTAGAGGACGTCGTCCACGATCACGACGCACTTCCCGTCGATCGCCCAGGGGAGGTTGGTTGGGCCGACGACCGGCCTGGGCCCGACGGTCTGGAGGTCGTCCCGATAGAGCGTGATGTCGAGGGCCCCGCTCGGCACGTCCACCCCCTCGCGTTCGTTGATGGTCGACACGATGCGCGCCGCGAGCTGCACGCCGCGGCGCTGGATTCCCACGATGATGAGGTCGTCGGTGCCCTCGTTGAGCTCCACGATCTCGTCGGCCATCCGCCGCAGCGTGCGATCCATGGCACGCGCGTCGAGGATGGTGGACTGGCGGTCGGTCATGGCCGGCAATATGGCCGGCCGGCACCTAAAGACAAAGGCCCCGCCGCGCTCACACCAGCGTCTTCTGCACGCCCAGCACGCGATTGCGGCCGCCCGCCTTCGCCGCGAGGAGCCGCGCATCGGCTCGCGCGAGGAGGTCGTCGGCGCGGCCGGCATCGCCGGGCAGCGCGGCGATGCCAGCACTGAACGTCAGGCGCAGTGTCCCGGCTCCGCGCGGCAGCTCGATCGGCGTCGTTGCCACGAGATCGAGCAGGTGCGCCACCTTGGCGACCGCGTCGCTCCCGGTCGTCTCGGGAAGGATGATCGCGAACTCCTCGCCGCCGAAGCGCGCCACGATGTCAGTGCGGCGGATCGAGCGCCGCAGGACGTCGGAGAAGCGGCGCAGCGCGACGTCCCCTGCGACGTGGCCGAATTCGTCGTTCACCTGCTTGAATCGGTCGAGGTCGATGAGCGCGAGGGCGAGCGGTCGCTCGTAGCGATGCGCGCGCAGCACTTCCTCGGCGAGCCGCTCGTCGAAGTAGCCGCGGTTGTACAGCTCGGTGAGCCCGTCATGGGTGGAGAGCACGCGCAGGCGCTCCGTGCGATCGACGATCGTCGCGCTGATCAACGTGGCCACCAGCAGCAGCGCGATGCGCCCCAGCTGGTCCGGGGCGCTGTACATGCCGTACGGGAATGGCGCCCACGACGAGTCGTTCAGGTTCCAGTGGTGCACGGTGAACCAGACGAGCAGCGCGTACTCGGACGCGGCGACGAGCCCCGTGACGGTGCAGATGCGGCGATCGTAGCGCAGTGAGGTCGCCGCGAGGGCGATGAAGTAGATCTCGAAGGTGACGCGACTGTTGATCGCCATGTGCGGCGGCCCCACGAGCAGAAAGCTCGCGAGCACCGCGGACACGGTCGTCACGTCGTACAGGCAGGTGGCGAAGCCGAGCCACCTCGGTCGCCAGCCATGCGCCACCGCCCACGCGACCGACGCGGCGACGATCGTGCTGAACGCCGCCGCGCCCAGGCCCACCCAGTTCTCCACCAACGCCGGCTCGCGCGCCACGCTGACGAGCGGCACGACGAGGATGAGCGCAGCGAAGGCGAGGCGCGCACGCGCGACGAGCAGCTCACCCGCCGCGCCGGCGTCGGTGAGCTCGGCCTCGCGCGGCGCGAACAGCCGCCGCCAGAAGGCGGGGGTAAGCGCGGTGGGGGTCTTGCGGATCATGCTGCCGTGGGTGGGATACGGCGGGGCGCGCGGGGTATGCCGAGTATACGCCCCACTGAGGCAGGGGCAAGGTGCCCACGGTGCCGACCCCTGCGACCCGCCACCCGGCACCCACTGGCGAGAAGGCGGCGGGATCCGGCACCGCGACCCCGCGGAACCGTCCTTTCTCGCCTGGATGGCGCGTGTATTGCCCTCTTCGCGGGTGAGATTGCGGATCATGTCGGCAATCCCCCTTGGCCCGCGGACCTGCCCGTCGACCTGTTCCATCGAGGTCGGCGGCTTTTCTCATCAGGGCTCCCCCATACGACCGGAGGAAGGATGAACAGCGCTCGGGAGGCGCCGCTCGCCGAGCAGGTCGCCGCCCGGATCCGACCGTACTGCCAGCACATGACGGAGGACGAGCTGCGATCGCTGGCCGAGACGATGGCCGCAATCCAGGCGAAATACGCCAGCTTCGACTACACGGCACGCCTCCGCTACGTGTGACTCGGCGGGCGTGGCGCGGCGAACCGCGCTAGCCCTCGCGTCGCCGAACGCCGACCAACTCGCGGCCGGCCAGCCGCTCGATTGCCCGCTCGGCGATGAAGAGGAGGTCGAGCAGCCGTTCGTGGCGAGGATCCGGCGTCTCGGGCGGGCACAGCTCGATCGCTAGCTGGTGTGCCTCAGCGATCCGGTCGGCGATCGCACGCACGTCGGTAGGCTGTTCCATAGCGTGTGAGTCTCGCGACTCGGCCCCGCGAGCGAGGTGACTCGGGTCACAGTCGCGTCAGCTAGGAAGAGGTCAGCAGTGCTTCGGCAATACCCTGGCGCCCATGCGACACGCCGGCCACTGTTGGCGCGTGGAGTCGCCACCGATGACCCGACGAAGGAAGACCGCACGGCCACCAGCCCGGCGTCCGTCGCTGCTCCTGCTGGTAATGGCGGTGCTGTCCGCGTGTGATCGCACGCCTGATGCGCAATCGTCGACCGTACGGGACGATGTGCCCGTGTCGCTCGCCGCTGCCATTCCCGAAGCGCCGTCCCCCCGTTTTCATAACGTCTCGACGCCCACCGCGTACGTTGGCGATGCGACATGCGTGTCGTGCCATGCTCGTGAGGCATCGACCTACCGCCAGCACGCCATGGCTCAGTCGTTCCACCGCTGGACGCCGGCCACGCGCGTCGAGACGACGCTCGCTACCCCGATCCGGAACACGCCGACGGGGTTCTCCTATTCGGTGGTGGAGGATCGGGGGCAGCTCTATCAGGTGGAGCGTCTGACCACGCCCGATGGCAAGCAGTTGCACGAGCTCCGTCGGCGCATGGACTACGTCATGGGAAGCGGCCAGGTGGCCCGCACCTATTTCACCGAGGAGAACGGCCGGCTCTTCCAGCTGCCGCTCACCTGGTATCGATCGCACGGCTGGGACTTCAGCCCAGGCTACGAGATCAACAACGCCCGCTTCGACCGGTTGATGCCCGATCGGTGCCTCGCCTGCCACTCCAGCTATCCGCGCGCCCTGCCAGCGCTGGAAGGGAAGTATGCGGAAGTGCGGCCCGGCATCGGCTGCGAGCGATGCCACGGTCCGGGCGCGTTGCACGTCACGGCGCGCCGAACGTCGAGCCATGCCGGCGCGTACGACAGCACCATCGTGAACCCTGCCCGCCTGCCGCTCGAGCGGCGCATGGACGTGTGCGAGCAGTGCCACGTACATACCGCGGTCACGGTGCTGCGCGACGGGAAGACCGACTTCAGCTACATGCCGTCGCAGCCGCTGCGCGACCAGTACGCATTCTTCAAGGTCGCCGGCACCATCGACATCGTCTCGCATGCGGATCGTCTGCGGCAGAGCAAGTGCTTCGTCGCGACGCGTGCCACGTCGAAGCCCCTCGAGTGCGCCACCTGCCACAACCCGCACCAGGCGCCTGCGCCGCAGGAACGCAATCAACCGTGCCTCGGCTGCCACGCGACGGCGCTGCTTCGACAACGGCTGGCACGTTCGGCGTCGCTCGCCGAACATGCGCCCAGCGCGAACTGCGTGAGCTGCCACATGCCCAGGGTCCAGGAGCGCGCCGTGCCTCATGGCGGGTTTACCGACCACTGGATCCGCGCCGCGACTCCCGGATCGGCACCGCCCACCGTGCAGACCGCCAGTGACGGACCGATCGAGCCCTTCTATGCGCGCGACCGGAGCGGCGGGGGACCTGACGCCGACATCTACCGCGGCATGGGCGGCATCGTCTACGCGACGCTGGCGAACAGCGGTCGCCCCTCGGCATCGATACGACGCGCGGCGACGCGCGCTTCCTCCTCGGTGTCGCGTATCAGCAGCTCGGGCGCACGGAGGACGCCGTTCGTGCGCTCGAGCAGTCGGTGCGCATCGATTCCGGTCGTCCCGACCGCCTGCGGGCGCTGGCCCTCTCGTACGATCGCGCGGGACGTTCGCCGGCGCGCATCGACACGCTCTATCGGCGCGCGCTGGCGCTGCAGCCTGCCCTCGCCTGGATCCGCGCCGACTACGCCGACTTTCTGCGCGCACAGAATCGGCGGGAGGAGGCGAAGGAGGCGTATCGGCGCGCCCTTGCCGAGCAGCCGGGCCTCGCGGCGACCTGGTTCAACCTGGGCACGCTGCTGACCGAGGACGGACAGATCACGGCATCCGCCGATGCCTTCCGGAAGGCCGTAGCGCTGGATCCTTCACTGGCCGCGGGGCTCTCGACCCTGCTCGACATCCGCGCGACTGCGACCGCGGTAACCGGAGTGCGGACCATCGCCTCGCCGCTGCCCTCACTACCGATCCGCGAGCGAGGTCCGCGGGCGGTGCAGCTGTCCGTCGCGACGGAGTCCGCGCCCGGCGTGTCGTTCACCAATGTTCCGCCACGCGGTGTGGTGCAGATCATCAAGCCGGACGGCACCCTGATCCGTTCGCTGCCCATCGGCGACGGCCTGGTCCTCCACTGGAACCTGCTCACCGACGGTGGCCGTCCCATCGCGGGCGGACTCTATCGGGTACAGGTCCAGGGACGCGACCTATCGGGGCGCCCGGTGGCGCTGCAGCCACTGTACTTCGGCGTGGTGCGGCAACGCGCGGAATGAATCATGTCAAGTCGAACGCCCCGGCGGTTTCCGCCAGATGGTCGTCTCGGTCATCACGTTCCGGCTCTGGTGGACAACTGGCCAGCCTGCAGGCACGCCCCACGCCGAGAGCGGCATCCAGTCAGTATTGTCGACCAGAAGCAGCCCGCCGGGCGCGAGCTTCGGCAGCGCGGCCGCGATGCACGCTTGTCGATAGTGACCGTCGACCACCACGAAGCCGAGGGCGCCCTCCTCCTCTGCACTCACCGCGGCGACGTACGGTGGGAGTGGAGCGTACACCGGGACGGTCGGCTCTTCGGCTGGATGGCTCAGCTGGACAAACCGGTAGGTGACGTTGTGAATCTCGCGCGCGCCGAGCCGCTCGCGGACGATGCCATGCCACCGCTCGTCGTGCTCCACGCTGGTGAGGTGGGCAAGCCGGGCCGCGAACCAGGCTGTGCTCCGGCCACTGCCCCACTCGAAGCCACGCATCGGAGGCGTGAGGTGCGACGCGCAGAATTGCACGGCTCCCTGCGCGATCCACGGTTCGTCCGGGTGAGTGGCTTCGTAAAGCTTGTACCAGAGCCGCCGCAGGGCGTACGCCGGCCGTCGCGCGTGCTGGAGGAAGCTCGCAAGAGTCATCATGGGTCCGTCTCGGAAGGAGGGTCTCCCGGATTTCGACCCGCGACACGGCGCAGCGCCTGTGCCAGCGCGTCGCGAAGTGGCGAAGCTGCCAGAGCTGGAGGAGCATCCTCGATGAGTCGTTTGCGACCTCCTCCGTACTGGCGGCACGACGGCTGCGCTGGTCGCCCCATTGGACATCCTGCATCGGCTACCACAAGTGGCCATGGCCACGTGGTGGTGCGACTGGGTGCTGGACTCGACCAAGCTCGATCCCGCTCGCACGAACTGGGCGCTGGAACGGCATGGCACGTGATGCTCAATAGGAAACGCACGAACCCCGTGCAGCACGGAAATGCTGACGGGGTTCGCAGTTAGCAACGGATCGGGTGAGGTTCGAACTCACGGCACGCTTTCACGTACACACACTTTCCAGAAATCAACGACCACTTCGCCCCCGTTTGCAACAGGTGGCTAACGCTCGCTCTCGTCAGGGGATACGGCCGGTTCTCGGCACAGGAGCCAACGATGCCAAACGGGAGCAAACGGCAGCGTACTAGGGATCGGGGGGGAGGCGGTGGTCTCGAAGCGGCGCGTTCACCAGTGGCGCACAGACCTCATGATCCTAGTTGACGGACGCGTAGCGTATCTAGGCCGCCTAGAAGGAGGAGAGACCCGGGCGGATGTGAAGCGGACGGCCCGTGACTGGATAAGCCGGAGATCATGATGGCCGACGAAAACGATTCTGAAATCGAGCGTGCTGCCGCGCGGCTGGATCAGCCTCTCGACTACTTGCAGCGGCACGTCAAAGACCAGCTCAACTTTCCCGACGAGGACGTAGAAGCCGTTGCCGCGACAATGGCTCTGTTGCGAACGATGATCGCACAGGCAG
>WNFK01193982.1_pt2 | contig 19087 bp, 19 predicted proteins | sample 5400281 | NCBI WGS metagenome assembly WNFK01 (sample SAMN13153350, study PRJNA577476) | soil metagenome | isolation source: 20 cm soil on Douglas fir-dominated hillslope | place: USA:California | collected 2013-09-17 | reverse complement strand
GATCGCTTCCAAGACGAAGAAGACGGCGGAGAACGCGACGGGCGTGCGCGTGATCGCCGCGCAAGCCACGGCCAGCCCGGCGAGCACCGGATGCCGGGCCCCGAGGGAAGCGTGCAGGTAGAGCAGCGTCAGCGTGACTCCGACGGTCTCCGCGGTGAACCAGACCTCGCCGCGGATCCCGCAGCTCCAAGCGAGGGTGCCGAAGCCGTAGATCAGCGCGAATGCGACGTGCTCCCACTCCGCTCGCTCCGGCTGCAGGCGGCGCAGCAGCCGATAGAGCAGCGCGACGTTCGCGGCGGAGAAGAAGAGCGTGAACGCGACGTCGTTGAACGAGAGCCCGGCGACGGCGACGAACGGCACCATCAAGAGGGCCGGAAACGGCGGAAACGACACGTACCAGCGGCCGTCCTTCAGTACCCAGTCGTTCAGGTTGGGCGGCTTTGCGACGGTGAGCGAGAGCTGCCCATGGAGGAACGCGTCTGCTTGGTAGACGAAATGCGGGGCCAGCGACTGGTGGGCGAGCAGGCCGTCGCTGGAGAGCGCGTAAGCGGCGAGCGAGCCGGCGAAGAGGATCAGGTCGACGCGGTAGCGCCCGACGACCTCGCGCCAACCCATCCTCAGCGCGCCCTCGACGGGCCGAGCGCCTCGCGCAGGAGTTGGAGCGCGCCATAGGCGGACTGCAAGCGGACCATCCCGCGGTCGCCGCGGTAGTGCACGCGGCGGGCGACCGTGCCCGGGGGGCCGGCGAGGCCCAGCCAGACGGTCCCGACCGGCTTCTCCGGCGTGCCTCCCTCGGGGCCAGCCACGCCGGTGATGGCGGGGGACCAGGTCGCGCCCGAGCGCTGCCGTGCGCCCTCCGCCATCGCCCGGACCACCGGCTCGCTCACGGCGCCCTGCTGTTGCAAGAGCTCGCGCGGAACGCCCAGCACGCTCTCCTTGAGGTCGTTCGAGTACGTGACGAAACCTCCGAGCGTCCACTTCGAGCTTCCGGACACCTCGGTCAGGAGCTGGGTCAAGAGACCACCCGTGCAGCTCTCGGCGGGACAGATGGTCTCTCCGCGGCGCGCGAGCTCCTCCCCCACCGCCTGCGCGAAGGTGACGCCGTCGTGCCCATACACGAGCGAGCCCAGGACCTCGCGGCACTTGCGCTCCACCCGCGAGAGGTTCGCCTCAGCAGTCTCGGCGTCCTTCGCCAGCGCGGAGAGCGAGAGATGGTTCTCCGGCAGCTTCGTCCGGAAGCCAAACCGCACCTCGGGGTGGGCCTCGCGGATGCCGCCGACCATCTCGTCCAGCTTGCTCTCGGTCACGCCGTAGCAGTGGAGGATCCGCGAGCGGAGCACCGCGGCGCCGGTGGCGGCAACCAGCCGCGGCAGCACCATCTCGTCGACGATCCGGTGGTATTCGCGCGGCACGCCGGGGAGGAAGAAGAACAGGCATCGATCGATGCGCAGCGCGAAGGCGGGCGCGCTCCCGTCGGGATTGCCCAGCACCTCGGCCGTCTGCGGGACCTGCGCCTGGCGGAGGTTGTTCGCCGGCATCGTCTCGTTGGGCCGGATCTTCGCCCAGCGCCGCTGCAGATGCTCGAGCCAGGGCTCGTGCGTCCGCATCGGCACGCCCGCCGCCTGCGCGGCGCACTCGGCGGTGAGATCGTCGGAGGTGGGACCGAGCCCTCCGCTGACGATGCAGAAGTCGGCACGCGCGCCGACCTCCAGCAGGGACCGCCGGATGTCCTCACCGCGGTCGGCGACCACGGTGGTCTGCCGCAGCAGGAGCCCGAGGGGGTACAGCTTGGTCGCGGTGATCTGCGTGTTGGTGTCCGCGATCAGCCCGCGCATGACCTCGTCGCCGGTGACGAGGAACTCGACCGTCGGTGCGCTCATGGCCCGAGGAAGCGCTGCTTCACCAGCACCGCCACCCAGGTCAGGGCCAAGGCCCAGAGGCCGGCGAAGAGATCGTCCAGGACGACGCCGGCGCCGTTCTTCCAGCGCGGCTTCTGGTCGAAGACCCGGGCGGGCCAGGGCTTGAAGACGTCGCAGGCGCGGAAGAAGAAGAAGCCGACGACCGCGGCGAATGCCGTGCGCGGGAGGAAGGCCATGGTCACCAGATAACCTGCCACCTCGTCGATCACGATGTGGCCCGAGTCGGCCACGCCGTAGTAGCGGCCGGCGCGCTGCGCCGCCGCCATCCCGGTGAGCGCGATGGCGAGGGTTGCCGCCAGATACGCCCAGGGGCTGGCCGCCGCGAGCAGCCACCAGAGCGGGATTGCCGCCAGCGTGCCCGCGGTCCCGGGCGCCACCGGGAAGTAGCCCGCGCCGAAGAAGGTGGCCCAGGTCAGGGCCACGACCGGTGCCGGACCGCGATCACCCGCGAGCCTGCGCGGCTTCTGGCGCACCACCGGGGCTGGAGCGGTCCCCTCGGGCCCCGCGGCCGGCGAGGAGGGTAGAGGCGGTTGGCTCACGCGTCGTGCTCGTCGTCCGGGCCTCCCGCGGCGGCGGTCGCGGCGGCCTCCAACGGGACCTCATCCTCCTCCGCGGGGAGCAGCGGCTCCTCGGGCTCGGGCGGGCGCTTCGCCGCGGCAGCCGCCGTGGCCCGGGCCGCCGCGCGGCGGCGGCGGCCGAACAGCGCCTCCTCGGCCAGACCGAGCAGGATGTAGACGGAGAAGTAGACCAGGAGCACAAGTGACGGCCGGCCGCGGATGGCGACCACCACGCCGAGCGCGGTCAGCAGCAGGAACACCAGCAAGGTCCTGGCGTTCAGGCCCGCATCCTTGAAGGTCCGGTAGCGGATGGTCGAGACCATCAGGAACGCGAGCACCAGCACCAGCGCGGCGATCGGCCACAGCCCGACCGCTTCCGCGACCGGCGCCTCCAGGTTGTTGAGGGCGATCACCAGCGCCACCAACATGCCGGCGGCGAGCGGGATCGGGAGTCCGATGAAGAACCGCTGCGTGCCCGACTCGGCGTGCGCGAGCACGTTGAAGCGGGCCAGTCGGATGGCCCCGCAAGCGGCGTAGATGGAGCAGATCACGATCCCGAACAGCCCCATGCCGGCGAGCGCCCACTTGTAGACCAGGATGGCCGGAGCGACGCCGAACGTGACCACGTCCGCGAGCGAGTCCAGCTCGACTCCGAACTCGCTCTGCGTGCGCGTCAGACGCGCCACGCGCCCGTCGAACGCGTCGAAGAAGCTGCCGAAGAAGATGGCCACCGCCGCCCGGTAGAAATTGTCCCCGGTCGACTCTCCCGCGGACAGCGTGATCGAGTAGACGCCGCAGAAGATGCTGCTCACCGTGAACAGGTTGGGGAGCACGAACATCAGCTTGCGCAGGTTCGCGCGCGGGCGGCGCGGGTGTCTTCTGTCGGTGGGCGGCTGCTGCGAACCCTGCATGCCAGCGGGACGCTAGCACGGCGACTGCACCGTCGCTACGCTAGCTCCGGCCGCCGCAGGCGGCTCGGTGGCTACTCTTTTGCGCGCTCCGTCTTGGTGTGTTTTTCGCCTTCAAACGTACATTTATCGGCAGCTCCGCTGTCTCAATTGCCCCGCCAGCGCCAGGTTCCCGCTGCCGATCTCCACGGTCCCGGCCGACCCCTTGCCGCAGCCCACGTCGATGTCGAGCGGGCCGTCTCCCCAGAACCGGTTCTGCGTCAAGATTGCGCTCGATTGCTCCGCCACCTCCACTCCCGCCTTGAAATTGCGCTGGAAGGTATTTCCAGTGGCGCTGCCGCGCGAGCCGTCGAGCATCAGCAGGCCCGCCCGGCCGTTCTCGATGAACCCGTTGTCGTTCAAGCGCACCTGCGAGCGGACCGCCACCATCCCACTCCCCGCGTTGCCGCGCATCACGTTCCCCTCGATCACCAGCCGCGAATCGACGGCGTAGACGGCGTCGCCCATGTCCTTTTCGGCGTCGAGCCGCGCGCCCGTGATGCTGTTGCCCCGCGCGGTCACCGCGGACTCGGTGACGTGCACGCCCATGGTCCCCGGGCGGGAGATGCGGTTGTCGAGGAGGAGCACCGGCTTCTTCCCGTCGGCCCGGGTGATCGAGACGGCCGCCTCCGTTCCGCCGCGAGCGATCGTCACCCGCTCCACTGATCCGTGGGAGTTGACCATCGCCACGCCAGCGACCGCGTAGTCGGTCAGCTCTCCGCCCCGCACCTCCAGCTCCGCTCCGCGCGGGAGCCGCCGGCGTAGAGCGTGGCGCCTCCGCGCCCCTGGTAGGAGCCGCGCACCACCCGAGCCTCCGCGCCGTCCGTGACCTGCAGCGCCGACAGCGACGATTCTCGCACCTCGACGTCCTCGAGGAGACCGCGCGCGGCGTGCAGCACCACTCCCCGCCTCCCGGCAGCCTGCAGCGAGACCAGCCGGGCCTCCAGCACGCCGCCGTCGAGATCGATGCCGCGGCCGTCGCGGCCGCCGTTCACGTCGGAGATCGCGCTCGAGAGCATCTGGATGCTCGCCCCGCGCCCCAACAGGCCCGCCTGGGTGCACCCGCGCAGCTCCACGTTCTGCAAGCGGTGCGTTCCCCCGGTGAACGCGAGGCAGGTCGAGCCTCCCTCGATGGACAGGCCATGGAGCTGCACGCGCTCGGCGCCGCGCACCTCGACGGCCGTGCCGGCCGGATCGCCGACGATCCGGGTGCGCCCCGCGCCCTTTCCCATCAGGACGATCGAGCGCGTGATCACCAGCGGCTCGCGGTAGATGCCGGCTTCGATGCGCACGAGCGCACCGTCCGGAGCGGCGGCCAGCGCCGCCCGCAGCGAAAGAAAGGGCCGCGCCTCCGATCCGTCCGCAGGCTGCCCGGGTTGGCCGCTGGTCTCCTGCCGCACCGACAACACCACCGTCGGGGCCGCGCTCGTCTCGTCCGCCCGGGACGGCGTCAGTCCGGACGCGCCGCACAACACCAGCAGTGCGGCGGAGAGGGGCGTTGGAACCTGGTGGAGAGCTGTGCGCGTCAGGACCACGTCAGACGTTTGTATGATCCCCGAGCGCCCAGGCGCAAACTCTGCCCTCGGCAGGCGAGCATCCCAGCGATTTCAGTGGGATCAAGGGCGCGGCTTCGGGTCCGCCAGGAGCAGCGGCGCGCTCGACGCGGCGGTGCGCCGTTCGCCGGTGCCGTGCCGGCGCACCAGCTCCTCCGGGCTGACGCCCAGCATGCGCGACGCCCGCGACACGAACGTCTCGGCGTCCACGAAATGCAGTCGGTCGCCGGCGAAGGCGGCGATCAACACGCCGCGGCATCCCGGGAGGTGCGCTCCGATCGACTCCAGGTGATAGACGAGCTTCGGGAGCTGCTCCCTCGCGAACGCGTCGAAGCCCATCAGCACCAGCTCGTAGGCGCGCAGCGCCGGTCCTTGCTCGTCGTCCGGGGTCCCGCCTGCCCGCTGGCGGCGGACGCGAGCGATGGCTACGTTCGCCTCGCCTGCAGGAACGTCCGTGAACGCGTCCTGCAAAAGCTCGAGGAGCTTTTCTTCCATGCGGTGAACGTACTCCAACCTCTCGCGCGTGCGCACCCCCGCCTACATTGAGATAGTACGTTCGAGGAACCTGCAGCGGATCACCGGCGGCGGGGGCAATCCAATGAACCGGGTACGGGACGTGCTCACGCGGCAGAGGATCGGGCTTCCCGCCGCTTCCGCCGGCTTCGCGCTCGACCTTGGCACGGCCGAGGTCCTTCCTCCCCTGCTGGACGCGATCGATCGCGCGCACGATCTCCGCAATTGCGTCACCGCCGCGCGGCTGGCAATGGATCTGATGAAGCGGCAAGGAGCGATCCCGAACACCCGCGCGGGCCGTCTGCTGGAGTCCAGCCTCAGGAAGCTGCGGGACGGGATCGAGGACACGCTTCTAGACGAGGCGCTCTCCGCCGGTGGCCTGCGGACGTCGAGCGTGCGGCTCGCGCCGGTACTCGCCCACGCCCACTCCGCGGCATCCGAGCTGGGCGCGGACGACAAGAGCGTGACCGTGCTGCTCCAGCCCCCCCGGACCGGCCTGAGCGTCCGGGCGGACCCGCGGTTGGTCGGGCCCGCGGTGCGCGGACTCCTCCGGGCGGCATTGCAGGTGGCGCGGCAGGGAGCGACCATCCGGGTGAGAGCGGTCGCCGCGCGCGACAAGGCGCGCGTTGCGGTGGCGGTGAACGGCTGCCGGAAGCTGCCGGGCAACCGGCTGCCCGATCTGCCGGCCCTCGCCCTTGCCCGACGCGCCGCGCGGGCCCAGGGCGGGTCGCTGAGCGCGCGGGTGGGTCCCGACGAGGCCTGCGAGTTCCGCCTGGCGCTCCCTCGCATACAGCCCCATTGAACGAGGACCGGGCAGGCTTGCGGCTTGGGCGCGGCCTGCGCAGCTTTCATCGACGCACCAGCACTGGAGGGAGGGCTTGGAAGCGAAGTCCCGAATCATTGCCATCTTCAATACCAGCTCGGAGGTCCTCGAGTTGGTCCGCGATTCGCTGCAGCAAGCCGGATTCCAGGCGGTGATCGCGCACATCGACGACCTGAAGCGCGGCCGCCTCGACATGATCCAGTTCGTCGAGGAGCACAAGCCGGACGTGATCGTGTACGACGTGGCGCCGCCCTACGACACGAACTGGACGTTCCTGCGTCTGATGCGGAACTCCAAGATCATGCAGGGGCGCGCCTTCGTGGTCACCACCACGAACAAGCGCGCGCTCGAAGAGCTGATCGGGCCGAACGACCTGGTCGAGCTGCTCTGCAAACCGTACGACTTGCAGCAGATCGTCGAAGCCTGCACGGCGGCGTTCGACAGGCAGGTCAAGGCGGTGAAGACAGCCTGACCTCCCGAGAGATCGCTCAATCAGCGGCCCGCGGCTGCTAAGTCCCCTTCTTCAGCTCGGTGAGGATCAGCTTCGCGATCGCCTTGAGCGTCTCGTAGACGCCCTCGCCCTTGGGCGCAACCGCCTCGAAGTGCGGCACGCCCTTGGGGTTGAGGAGGTTTTGCAGCTCGTCCAGCAGCGCGGCGTTGGGCAGATCGCGCTTGTTGTACTGGATCACGTAAGGGATCTTGTCGAGGTCGTAGCCCTGCTCGCCCAGGTTGGTGCGCAGGTTCTCCACCGATTCGACGTTCGCCTCGGTGCGCTCGATCTGCGAGTCGGCCACGAACACCACCCCGTCCACTCCCTTCAGGATCAGCTTGCGGGAGGCGTCGTAGAACACCTGGCCGGGCACCGTGTAGAGGTGGAACCGGGTCTTGAACCCGCGGATCTCCCCCAGCGAGAGGGGCAGGAAGTCGAAGAAGAGCGTGCGCTCCGTCTCCGTCGCCAGCGAGATCATCTTGCCCTTCGCCTGCTGGTTCGTGTTCGCGTAGATGTACTGCAGATTGGTCGTCTTCCCGCAGAGGCCGGGGCCGTAATAGACGATCTTGCAGTTGATCTCGCGCGAGCTGTAGTTGATGAAACTCATTCGGGGCGGCGCCTTCCTTATTCGCTGAAGAGGTTGTCGATGTCGTCGTCCGTGATCTCTGCGAACGGCGACCCGGCGCCGGGAACCTGCACCTTCTTCATCAGACCGTCGAAGATCTTGTTGAGCTCGTCAGACGCTTTTTTGACCCGCAGCCGGACGAGACCGAGCGAGGAGCGGGTGTCGAAGATCACCACCAGGATCACCCGCCCGCCGATGATGCTGATGTGGAGGTTGTCCTTCTCGCCTTCGTGGAAGAGGATCGAGAACTCTTTCTCGCCGATCAGCTTGGCGAGGCCGCCGGTGGCCGCGATGTTGCCGGCGGTGAGGGAGGCGAGCGAGGTGGTGTCCAGGTTCTCGGTCGCGCCGACGGAGGCGATGAGCTGGCCGTTCTTGTCGACGAGGAAGACGATCTTGGCGTTGGCCTCACGGGACAGCCGCTCGCAGACCCCGCTGATCTGCTGGAATTCCTCGTCGTACATCACCATCTGCGGCTGCATTCGCGGGACCTCTTCGCGTTGGTCGCTCTCGCGGACGCTAACAGAGGCAGCAGGTTTGGTCTAGGAAGTCGCGGCAGACCCGCCCCTACATTTCGCGACCTCTGGACGCGCTGCAGAGCTGCTCAAATTTCCCTGCGTCCCTGCAGCGCCCGCGCCAGCGTGACCTGATCCGCGTACTCCAGATCGCTGCCCATCGGAACGCCTTGCGCGATCCGGGTGACGCGGACGCCGAGCGGTTTTACCAGCCGCGTGATGTAGAGCGCGGTCGCCTCGCCCTCCACCGTCGGATTGGTGGCGACGATCACCTCCTCGACTCCCTGCCCGAGCCGCGCCACCAGCTCCCGCAGCTTCAGCTGATCCGGACCGACGCCGTCGAGCGGCGAGAGCGCGCCGTGCAGCACGTGATAGCGCCCGCGAAGCTCGCGCGTGCGCTCGACGGCGAGGAGGTCGGGCACCGTCTCCACCACGCAGATCACCCGCGCGTCGCGCTGCGGGTCCCGGCAGATCGGGCAGGGGTCGTTGGCGGTGAGGTTGCAGCAGGTGGAGCAGAGGCGCACCTCCTCGCGGAGCGCGAGCAGCGCCTGGGCCAGGTCGCGGGCGTATCCGGCTTCGGACTCGAGGATGTGGAACACGAGTCGCTGCGCCGTCTTCTCGCCTACGCCGGGAAGCTTCGCCAACAGGACGGTGAGGCGCGCGATCGGGTCGGTCACTTCGGAAAACCCGGGATCCCGCCCAGGCCCGCGGCCATGCTGGAGAGCGGGTTCTCCGCGGCTGCCGCTTCCTGGGCGGCATGGAGAGCGGAGTTCACCGCCGCGAGCACCAGGTCCTCGAGCATGGGGACGTCGCGCGGATCCACGGCCTGCTTGTCGATCTGGACCTTCTGGATCTCGCCCTTTCCGTTGGCGGTCACCACCACCATCCCGCCGCCGGCGGAACCGGTGACCTCCTTCCGCGCCAGGCGCTCTTGCGCCTCCTTCATCTGCTCCTGGATCTGCTGCGCCTGCTGGAAGAGCGTGTTCAGGTCCAACCCGGCCATGGTCTCTACTCCTCTCCCAGATCGCGGACATCCTCGATCTCGCCGCCCAGGACCTCCACCGCCGCCCGAACCGCGGGGTGCTCGCGGGCGAGGGCGATCCGGCCTTCCGACGCGGCGGCGCGCTGCTTCTGCTTCTGCTGCGCGACCGACGCATCCGCGGGCGCGTCCTGCTCGACGAGCTGCAGCGGCGCGCGGAATCCGAGCGGCTTCTCGAAAGCGGCCTCCACCGCGCCGATCGCATCCTGAACGATGGCCACCTGGCCGGCGCCCTTGCGGAAGGCGATCTGCACCCCGGCGCGATCGATCCGCAGTGGGACCGCGTGCTCGAGCGCGGCCGCGACGCCGGGCTTGCGGGCGGCCCGGACGGACTCGATCAGGAGCCGCCAGCGGGACTCCAAATCCAGCGGGGCGCGGACCGGCGTGAGCTCCGGCTCCGTCTCGCGCTCGCCGTCCGGCTCCGGGGGCGGCGGCGTGGGAGTCGCCCGCAACGGGGCGGTGTCCGGATTGAGCACCCGGGTGCCCCATCCGGGCGGCGCCTTGCGCGGCTCTGGCGCGGGCACGTTCGCCTGCCTTGCCACGACGGCGCCGCTCCCGAGCGCCTCGACCCGGGCCACCAGCTCGGGCAGCGAACCGGCGGGAGAGAGATGAACGGCGCGCAACAGCGCGACCTCCAACGCGTGACGCGGGCTCGCGGCCTTCGCCACCTCGTCCTGGGCGAGCTGCAAGAGCTCGAACACGCGCGAGAGCTGGGCGGAATCGTGCCCCGCGGCCTCCTGCGCCAGCGCGCGGAGCTCGTGGTCCGGCAGGTCCAGCTTCACGCCGGGGAGCGATGCGAGGACGAGATTTCGCGCCTGCGCGGCCAGCTCCTCGGCCAGCCGCTTCATCTCGGCGCCCTGCTCGTACGCGCGCACCACGCCGGACAGCGCGGCGCCGGGGTCGCGCCCGAGCACGGCCGAGACGATGTCCCGCACCACCGAGGTATCCAGGGCGCCGAGGATCTCGGCGGCCTCCTGGTCGGAGATCTCGCCGGCGGCCGGATCGTGCGCCGAGAACAGCTGGTCGAGCAGCGAGAGCGCGTCGCGCATGGAGCCCTGCGCCTGGCGGGCCACCAGCGCAAGGGCGCCGTCGGACGCCTGCACGTTCTCCGCTTGCGCGATCTCCCGCAGCCGGACGACGATCTTGCCCAACGGCACCAGCTGGATGTTTTGGCGCTGGACGCGAGAGAGGATGGTAGCGGGCAGCTTCTGCGGGTCGGTGGTGGCGAGGAGGAACTTGATGTGCCCGGGCGGCTCCTCCAGCGTCTTGAGCAGCGCGTTGAACGCGGCGCCCGAGAGCATGTGCACCTCGTCGACGATGTAGATCTTGTAGCGATCGCGCGCCGGCAGGTACCTCGCCGCCTCGCGCAGCGCACGCACGTCGTCGACGCCGTTGTTGGAGGCGGCGTCGATCTCCTGGACGTCGACGTCGTTGCCGGCGGCGATCTCCACGCAGGGGCCGCAGATCCCGCAGGGCTCGGGAGTGGGCCCCTTCTCGCAGTTGAGCGCGCGGGCCAGGATCCGCGCCGAGGTGGTCTTCCCGCAGCCGCGCGGGCCGGTGAAGAGGAACGCGTGCGCCACTCGCCCGGTCTTGAGAGCGTTCACCAGCGTCCGGACCACGTGCTCCTGACCGGTGAGGTCCGAGAAGCGCTGGGGTCGGTACTTTCGGGCGAGGACGAGGTACGGGATGGTCATCGAGACCGGGCACACGGCTAAAGACGCTACCGTTGCTCCCTTCCGGGCCTGGCGGGTTCACGACCCGCCGTCGCCCGATCCCCGGTCCAGCGCCCGCGGACGCGAGCGGACCGTGTACCACGAATCAACGCCGATTCGGGGAGAAGGACCGTAGCAACGTCGCAGGGGGCACGCAATGCATTTGGGGGTGCTGCGCGGGCAGGCGACGGCTCGGCCCGGCGCCTGCACGCGAGTGGAAGCTCCGGCACGCTGCAAGTCCAAAAGCGGCGCCGCCTGAAGGCGGCGCGTGCAGTGGCGGAGAGCGAGGGATTCGAACCCCCGATACCCTTCCGGGTACTCCTGATTTCGAATCAGGTGCCTTCAGCCGCTCGGCCAGCTCTCCGCAGACAGGTGCTTCATACCTCAATGTTGGCGGAGAGGGTGGGATTCGAACCCACGATACGTTGCCGTATACACGCTTTCCAAGCGTGCGCCTTCGGCCGCTCGGCCACCTCTCCAGTTCGGCTCACACCTTCCTGCGCTCCCGGAAGAACTGGCGCAGGATCTCGCCGCATTCCTCCGCCAGGATCGCGCTCTCCACTCTCACCCGGTGATTCAGCCGTGGGTCACGCACCAGGTCGAAGAGCGTGTCGACCGCTCCGGCCTTCGGGTCCGCCACCCCGTACACCAGCCGATCGATGCGCGCGTTGACCAGGGCTCCGGCGCACATGGGGCACGGCTCGAGGGTCGCGTACATCGTCGCTCCGGAAAGACGCCACCGGCCGAGCTCCTTCGACGCCTCGTGCAACGCCAGGATCTCGGCGTGCGCGGTAGGGTCGTTCAGCCGCTCGCGCGCGTTCCGGCCGCGGCCGACGATCCGGCCGTCGACCACCACCACGGCGCCGATGGGAACTTCTCCCTCGGCCGCGGCCAGGCGAGCCTCCGCGAGCGCTTCCGCCATGAAGGTTTCGTCCATGATTGCCAAAGAACGGGGCGCGGGGTGTAGCACTTCGGCAGGTGGGTCGCAACCGCGAGATCTGCTCGAACCGGGACCGCCCCGAGCCCGTCTATCCCAGCACTCCAGCCCGCGCCGCGATGCGCACCAGATCGCCCACGGAGTGCGCCCCGAGCTTGCGCTGGATCCGCGCCCGGTGTGTCTCCACCGTCCGCGCGCTGATCTCCAGCTTCTCGCCCACGGCTCTCGCGGTCAGCCCCGCCACCGTGAGATCGAAGATCTCCCGCTCGCGCATGGTGAGCGACGCCAGCTGCCCAACGGACCCGGAGCTCTCCCGGAGATATCTCCGGCGCTCCTCGATCCGCTCGATCCTCAAAGTCCGCCCCAGGTAGGGGCGGCCCGCGGCGACCGTGCGGACCGCGTCCATCAGCTCTTGCAAGCTCTGATCCTTGGTCACGTAGCCGAGCGCGCCGGTCTCCAGGGCGTCCGCGACCTGGGCCTCGTCCTTCACCATGCTGAGGAAGAGGATCCGCTGGGCGGGGTTGCGCTTGAGGAGACGATGCGCGAGCGCGATGCCGCTGGCGTCGTTGGGGAAGACCATGTCGAGGACCACCAGGTCCGGCCGGGTGGCGCTCACCATCTCCAGCGCGTCCCGTGCCGTCGAGGCTTCGCCGACCACGCGGGGATCGCCGTGGAGGTCGAAGAGCAGCTTGAGCCCTTCCCGGAAGATCGAATGGTCGTCGACCAGGGCCGCGGTCGCCATGGCCGCGGAGCATACCTCGTGATGGGTCGATCATGCAGCAGGGCTCACGGCTTGCTGCACTGCCTCGATCAGCCGGTCCACGTTGACCGGCTTTCGCAGGATGCTGACGGCCCCCACCAGATCGTCGGCCACGTAGCCGCGGTTCGCGCTGACGACCACCACCGGGATGCGCTTCCAGTCGGGCCTGCTCTGCAGCGCCTGGAGCACGTCGAACCCGTTGAGCTTGGGCATCATCAAGTCCAAGAGGATGACGTCGGGCTTGAGGCCGAACTCGAGGCGATCGAGGGCGTCGCGGCCGTCCGCGGCCGAGTGCACGTCGTAGCCTTCGTAGCGCAGACATTCCCCAACCGCATCGCGGATGTCCGGGTCATCGTCGACGATCAGGACGTCCCATCGTGGATTCGGCGACACGGAGGAGGCTTCTACACCACGGCGAGTCGCGCGGGTACTTCTTCGTGCGGCCAAAGGCGAATTTTGCACGCTGCCAAGGACCTATTGCGCGCCACTGGCTGGCGGGGTTGGATTCCCACGGTGGAGGGGGGGGCATGGCCTGCATCCTGATCGTCGAGGACGACGAAGATACCCGTGAAGCCCTGAAGGACGCGCTGGCGGACGAAGGCTTCGACGTCCGCGCCTCTTCCGGCGCGCGCGAGGCGATCGCGGAAGTCACGCGGCCGGACGCGCCCGGGCTGGTGCTGCTGGACGCCACGATGCCAGGCATGTCGGGCGCCGAGCTGCTGGACTGGATGGGGGAGCGAAAGCAGCTCGACAGGATCCCGGTGGTGCTGGTGTCCGCGGATACCGGAGGACCTCCTGCGGTTCGCGCACCGGTTCTGCGATTCCGACAAGCCGGAGCCGGCGCAAAAATTCTGATCCGGTACCCGCGCGCTATCATCGCGCGGTGATCAACCTCGGCAGCTCCGGGGCCGGGACGTGCTTTCGCGCCGGCTGCGCGGCGGCCGCGCTGGCCGTCACGCTGGCGTACGCGAACCACTTCGAGAACTCGTTCCACTTCGACGACACGCACACGGTGGAGAGCAACCTCTTCATCCGCGACCTGCGGAACCTGCCGCAGTTCTTCACCGACGCGCGGACGTTCAGCTCGCTCCCGGCCAACCAGAGCTACCGGCCCGTCGTCACCGCGACCCTGGCGGTGGACTACGCCCTGGGGGGGACCAACCCGCTCGCGTTCCACCTCGACGCCTTCTTTTGGTTCCTGCTCCAGTGCTTGCTGCTGGCGCTGCTGTTCCGCCGGATCCTCGGAAGCGACCTGGCGGCGCTCTTCGGGGCTGCGCTCTTCGCTCTGCACCCGGCGAACGCCGAGACGGTCAACTACGTCATCGCCCGCTCCGACATCCTCTCCTCGCTTGGAGCGACAGCCTGCGTGTGGCTCTGGGCCGCCTCCCCGCGCGCGCGCAAGTGGCACCTGTACCTGGTCCCGGCGGTGCTGGGCGTGCTGGCCAAGTCCCAAGCGGCGATGGCCGCCCCCCTGCTCTTCCTCTACATCGGCCTGGTCGAGCAGCGCCGCTCCTTGCGCGAACTGCTCCGGCCGCGCGCGCTCTGGGAGGCAGTGCGGCCCGCGCTACCCGCGTTCGCCGCCTGCGCGGCGGCAACCGCGCTGACGATCCGCATGGCGCCCTCCTGGGTTTCGGGCGGTGGCTCGCGGCTCTACTACGCGCTCACCCAGCCTTGGGTCGCCCTGCACTACCTCTGCATGTTCCTGTTGCCGGTCCAGCTCAGCGCCGACAGCGACTGGACCGCGGTGAAGAGCGCGCTCGACCTGCGCGTTTTCGTCGGGCTCTTGTTCCTGGGCGCGATGATGTGGATCGCGGCGCGCGCCTCGCGGAAGGATTCAACCCGCCCGATCGCCTACGGAATCCTCTGGTTCTTCGCCGCGCTCTTGCCCAGCTCCAGCGTGGTCCCGCTGGCGGAAGTGATGAACGACCACCGCATGCACTTCGCGCTGCCGGGGCTGGCGCTCGCGGCAGCGTGCGCCCTCGGGCTGCTTTTCCCGCGCCTGACCGCAAATCGGGCGCTCCGGACCGCGACGCTTGGTCTGGTCTCGCTCGTGCTCGTCGCGGCTGCGTTCGGGACCTGGCGGCGCAACCAGGTCTGGCGGACCGAGGAGACGCTCTGGCGCGACGTGGCGGTCAAGAGCCCGCGCAATGCGCGGGGCTGGATGAACTACGGAATCGCGCGGCTGTCGCGCGGCGACCAGGCGGGGGCCCAGGTCGCGTACATGCGCGGTCTCGAGCTCGCGCCCGACTACGGGTACCTGCACGTCAACATGGGCATCCTGCAGGGATCGATGGGGGATCCGGCCGGCGCCGAGCGGCACTTCCGGCTTGGGCTCCAGCTCATGCCGGGCGTGCCTGCCCTGCACCTCTACTTCGCGCGCTGGCTCGACCAGGTCGGCCGGAGCGAAGAGGCGATCGCGCAGCTGCAGGAGGCGATCGCGCTGTCTCCGGGCGAGCCGGCGGCGCACGACCTCCTGCTCCGGATCCTCGAGCGCCTGGGGCGCTGGCCCGACCTGGAGCGCGCGGCCCGGGCGACGCTCGCGGCGCGCTCGAACGACCCCACCGCGCTCGCGCTGCTGGGGCGGGCACGCAACCGGATCGGCGACGCGCTGCTCTTGGAAGGCGTGCGTCTCTACCAGGAGCGGAAGTACGAGGACATGCTGCGGGTGTCCGACGCGGCGATCGCCCGCCAGCCCGGCTTGCCGGAGGCGTGGAACAACCGCTGCTCTGCACTGAACGAGCTGCACCGATATGCCGAGGCGGCGGCGGCGTGCGACAAGGCGCTGAAGCTGAAGCCGGACTTCGAGCGGGCGCGCAACAACCTGGCGACGGCGCGGGCGGGAGCGCGGTAGCCTCGAGAGCACTTTCGTCGGATGCGATGAATTTCGTCACATCCCCCTTCGCGCTGTTGCAAGCCTGCGCGGCCAGATCGATGCTGCGCGCGCTTTCGAATGGTCGGAGCGCGCAATGGACACCAGAATCGCTTCGTTCGCTTTCCTGGTCGCGATCGCAGCCTGCGGCAAGAAGACCGCACCACCCGCGCCACCACCTCCGTCCGTCCAGGTCGTCGCCGTCGAGCGGATGGACGTCCCGATCTACCGCGAATGGGTCGGCACGCTCGACGGCTTCGTCAACGCGGACATCAGACCGCAAGTCGAGGGCTACATCCGCAAGCAAGCGTACCGGGAGGGCGCGCCCGTCACGAGGGGGGATCTGCTCTTCCTGATCGACCCGCGCAACTACGAGGCGGTGGCGAACCAGGCGAAGGCCACCCTGGACCGGAATCTCGCTACGCTCGAGAAGGCGCGGCTGGACGTGAAGCGCGACCGGCAGCTGATCGCGCAGAACGTGATCCCCCAGCAGCAACTCGACAACGACCTCACGGCTGAGGCACAGGCGGCAGCGAACGTCGATTCAGCGCGCGCGACTCTCGCGCAGGCGCGTCTCAACCGGGGCTGGACCGAAGTGACCTCGCCGATCGACGGTGTCGCGGGCATCGCCCAGGCGCAGGTCGGAAACCTCGTTTCCACCTCGACGGTGATGACGACGGTGTCGCAAGTCGATCCGATCAAGGCCTCGTTCAACATCAGCGAAGCGGAATATCTCCACTCCGCGCGGGGCAACCACTGGGCGGAGCCCGCGAGGGGCGACAACCCGATCCTCGAGCTCATCCTCGAGGACGGCAGCGTGTATCCGCCGCGCGGCACGGTGGTCGTGACCAATCGCCAGGTCGATCCACGGACCGGCACGATCACCCTGCAAGGCGCTTTCCCGAATCCCGGCAACGTCCTCAGGCCCGGCCAGTACGGCAAGGTGCGCGCTGCGATCGAAACCCGGAAGGGAGCGCTGGTCGTGCCACAGCGCGCGATCAGCGAGCTCCAGGGTTCGTATCAGGTCGGGGTCGTCTCGCCGGACGGCAAGGTCGACCTTCGCACGGTGCGCGCCGGTGAGCAGGTCGGCAATCAGTTGCTCGTCGTCGAAGACGGACTTCAAGCCGGCGAAAAGGTCATCGTCGAGGGATTCGCGCGGGTGAGACCCGGCATGCTCGTGCGCGCAACGCCCGCCTTGGATGGTTCCACCGCCTCGGCGACCCCCGAGGCACCGCCCGCAGGACGCTAAGCCATGTCCCGCTTCTTCGTCGGCCGTCCGATCGTCGCGATGGTCATCGCGATCCTCACCGTCATCATCGGTGCAGTCGCGATGCTGGGCCTGCCAATCGCCCAGTATCCGAACATCGTGCCTCCGCAGATCCAGGTGCGAACGAACTACACCGGTGCCGATGCGGTGACCGTCGAGCAATCGGTGGCGACCCCGATCGAGCAGCAGATGTCAGGCGTCAAGAGCATGCTCTACCTGCAGTCCACCAACGCCAACGACGGCTCGCTCCTCCTGCAGGTCACCTTCGACATCGACAGCACAATCGACATCGACCAGGTGAACACGCAGAACAAGGTGGCCCAGGCGCAACCGTTCCTGCCGGCGGACGTCACCAACTACGGCCTCACTTTTCAGCAGTCGGCGGGCCTTCCGTTGCTCGGGATCTCCCTCTATTCACCGAAGGGGAGCCACGACACTCTCTTCATCGGCAACTACGCGACCATCAACCTGACCGATGCGCTCTACCGCGTTCCGGGAGTCGGCCAGGTCATCAACTGGGGGACTTCCGACTATGCGATGCGCATCTGGGTGAGGCCGGACAAGCTCGCGAAGCTCGGCCTCACGGTCCCCGACCTCGCCGCGGCGATCCAGGCGCAGAACAACGTGAACCCTTCAGGCCGCCTCGGCGCGGAACCGGTTCCGCACGGCCAGCAGTTCACGTACACCGTTCGCGCCCAGGGAAGGCTTCTCAAAGCGGAGGAATTCGCGAACATCGTGGTGCGCCTCGAGCCGGACGGCTCGACGGTACGGCTCAGCGACGTCGCGCGCATCGAGCTGGGAGCGCTCACCTACAACCAGCTCGGGCGCTACGACGGCAAACCTGCGCTCGTGTTCGGCGTCTTCCAGACACCCGGATCCAACGCACTCGCGGTCACCAAAGGCGTCAAGGAGAGAATGGCGGAGTTGAAGAAGCGCTTCCCCGCCGATCTCGAGTACGCCATCTCGCTCGACACCACCGCGCCGGTGACGGAGGGCATCCGGGAGATCCTCATCACCCTGCTCGAAACCGTCCTGCTAGTCGCGCTCGTCGTCTTTCTCTTCCTGCAGAGCTGGCGCGCCACCTTGATTCCGTTGATCGCGGTGCCCGTCTCGCTGGTGGGAACGTTCATCCTGTTCCCGTTCCTTGGTTTCTCCCTCAATACGCTCTCGTTGTTCGGTCTGGTCCTCGCCATCGGGCTGGTGGTCGACGACGCGATCGTGGTGGTCGAAGCCGTCGAGCGCCACATCGAGGACGGCCTGTCCCCCAGGGACGCGACGCTGGCCGCGATGAAGGAGGTCACCGCGCCCGTCGTGAGCGTGGCGATCATCCTTGCCGCCGTGTTCATTCCCATGGCGTTCACGGGAGGGATCTCCGGCCTCCTCAACGAGCAATTCGCGCTCACGATCGCCGTGTCCGTCCTCATCTCCGCCTTCAACGCGCTGAGCCTTTCGCCGGCGCTCTCGGCGCTTCTTTTGCGGCCCCGGCAGGAGAGGAAGGGGATCCTGGCGGGATTCTTCGGCGGATTCAACCGGTGGTTCGGCCGGGCCAACAGCGGATACGTCAAGGCGTCGGGGTTCCTTGCGCGCAAGGCGGTGTTGGGGATCGCCGTGCTCGCCGGATTCACGGTCCTGGCCACGCTCGCCGGCAAGAGAGTTCCCAGCGGTTTCGTCCCCCAGGAGGACCAGGGCTACTTCTTCCTGAACGTCACGCTGCCCGACGCCGCCTCGCTCGAACGAACGGACGTGGTCTGCCGGAAGATCGATGCGATCCTCGCAGGCACCCCGGAAGTCCAGTCGTACAACACGATCGCGGGCTTCTCGCTCCTGAGCTACAGCTCGTCGACGTACAGCGCCTTTTACTTCGTCACGCTCAAGAAGTGGTCGGAACGCCCGGGGAAGGAACACACCGTCGATGCGGTGGTCGGCCGCCTGAACCGTCAGCTCGCCGGCCAGATCGAGGAAGCGATCGCCTTCGGCTTTCCGCCGCCCGCAATCCCCGGCCTGGGTACGTCGGGCGGTTTCTCGATGTGGATCCAGGACCGCAGCGGGGCCGATGTCCCGTTCCTGGCGAAGAACCTGGATGCGTTCATCGCGGCTGCGAGGAAGCGCCCCGAAGTGGGGACGATCAACACGGTCTGGCGCGCGTCCGTACCCCAGGTCTACGCCGACGTCGATCGCGACAAAGTGCTCAAGCAAGGCGTCAGCCTCGGCAGCGTCTATCAGACGATGCAGGCGTTCATGGGCGGTGCGTACATCAATCAATTCAACCGGTTCGGGCGGCAGTGGCGCGTCTACTTGCAGGCGGAGGGAGACCAGCGCCAGACCGTCAGGGACGTCTCCGGTTACTACGTCCGGAACGCGAACGGCCAGATGGTCCCTCTCTCCGCCTTCGTTTCCACCAGACGGCTTTACGGTCCGGAGTTCACCAACCGGTTCAATCTGTTCCGCGCCGCCCAGCTGATCGGCGGACCGGCGCCCGGCTACAGCTCGGACCAGGTGTTGCGCGCCCTCGAGCAGGTGGCCAACCAGGTGCTGCCGCGCGAGATGGGCTTCGAGTGGGCGGA